>Ga0315288_10011887_pt1 | contig 10947 bp, 13 predicted proteins | sample YL17G11_20_MG_FD_203454 | JGI IMG/M metagenome (GOLD analysis project Ga0315288, IMG submission 203454) | Sediment microbial communities from Yellowstone Lake, YNP, Wyoming, USA - YL17G11_20 | ecosystem: Environmental > Aquatic > Freshwater > Lake > Sediment | place: USA: Wyoming | collected...
AAAAGCAAACTATCGGCCGTGATGGCAAACATTTACGCTTAATGGTTCAGCATACCACAACGATTATCAGGAAGACAATTGGTTTTTGCTTTGGTGATTGGTGTGCTAAACTTAAAACTGGTGATAAAATTGACATGGTTTTTGAAGTTGATGTTAACGAATGGAATGGCAATCAGGAATTGCAATTAAAAATCATTGATTTGAAAATTAGAGAGTAGATTGGTAGAACGGTAGAAAGTAGGAGATTTTGGTATTCCTACCGATCTACCAATCTACTTCCTACCTACTAATTATGCCAAACAAAGTCACAATTTATACTGACGGCGGTGCTCGCGGTAACCCCGGCCCAGCCGGGATCGGCGTAGTTTTGAATTATGAAGGCAAACACCTGACTTTCAAAAAGTATATCGGGGAAACCACTAACAATCAGGCGGAATATCAAGCGGTAATTTTAGGCCTGGAAAAAGCTAAAGAATTAGGGGCAGAAGAAGTCGATGTTTTTTTAGATAGTGAATTGGTCCAACAACAATTGACTCAACGGTATAAAGTTAAAAATCAGGAATTGGGCTCGCTTTTTGTTAAGGTTTGGAATCTGGCAATGGGATTTAAAAAAGTAAAGTATGTCCATATTTATCGAACCGACAATAAAGAAGCGGATAAATTGGTCAATGAGGCAATCGACGAGGCATAATAGAGTAAGCTTAAATAAAAAATACCTTCCTGCGAAGGTAATTTTTATTGTCCAAGCCCCGTTAGAAGCGGATAGCTTCTAACGGGGCAAGCAAACCGATAAGCCGAATTCTGTTCCCGATTTTTACATCGGGCGATGATCATCTATCTGGGCCGGCTGTTGCCAGCTGGCTCAAGCTGCCTACCTAATTTGGCATTGCACTAAGTAGAGTTTACCACGGGCATCCTGTCGCCAGGAGCCGAGTCGCGAAGCATGATGCTGAAGGGATATCCCGCTTTCAGCGTCTTACACCACAACACTTTTCACCTTTGGCTCTGAAGGAGCCACCTCGAGCGAAGGTCGCGTAAGGCGACCGAGTCGAGAGGTCTCTTTGGAGCTTGTATTGTCTCTGTGGAACTGGTCCTTTTCCAATGTCACCATTGGAATGGTGGGTGTTACCCACTACCATTTTTTTTAGTGTTCGGACTTTCCTCCCCCCACTTTCTAAATTCTATACTTCATTAATGCTTTCTCGGATGCGTTTTTTCAAATGTCCATAACTACCCTTAAACTGCTTTAGTGTTTTTTCCCTTTTTTTCGCATCCTTTTTGGATGTATAGGCTTCATAATAGATTAATTTTAAAGGCCTATAATTTTTGGTAAACTTAGATTCACCATTTATATGTTCTTTAACCCGGCGCTGTAAATTATTGGTATAACCAATATACAGCTTACCTTCTTTAAGTTTTAGAACATACATATAGAACATAGAAAGTGGGGGGCGACCATCTAGTTTGCTTGGACTAGGCCATACTAACATAAAAATTAATGCTTGTCAATATTAGCGTATTAGAGGTAATAGATAATAAGTCAGGGTTACCGAAATTGGGATTTTTTAGTTGATGATTAACTGGGGTTTTATATCCATTAAGGCTTGAATTAGTTAGCCGGCTTTAGCTTACCTTATAGCCCACTAAAGTGGGGTCGCCTTAATTATTTTACGGTAACCCGACTTTAGTCGGCAATAAACGTCTATTTGGTAACCCATTTATTATCTATCCGACAAGGCTACGGTAACCCTAATTATTATCTAAGAGGTTGAATTGACAAAAATTAAAAAATATGATATCTTCAACTATTGCTCTTTATGGATGAAACAATTGGTTAAATAAGTTGGATAACGGTGCAGGAATAGTAGCTACAACATGGAAAAGGATGCTTGGCATGGAACTTTCTGATTTTCCCTCTTTAACAGAGGCGATGGCTGAATCTCGGCTTGTCCACGGCGTACTTAGTGCATTCGCACTTAGCTTGAAACAAAAGGACGCCTGGCAACGAGCCTGCACTGATGTTTCGGCTCACAAGCCGGAGTTTCACCAACATCCCTTGGTCCCCAGTATTGAACGGGGAGTCCAAGCAGCTTATCAGCTTCGCACCAGTTCAGCAGCAATCGGCCACTTCGTTGACGTAGTCGTGCCGCTGGCCTTATGCGACATCGGCAAAGCCCGGGCCTTTGTGGCCGGCGAACCAAACTATCGATTGTCAGAAATCTTGTCGGCGCAAACTGTCTGCAGCACAATTGCCGGCGAGGGCCACGATCCGGACATGCTGCTGCTGATTCTGGCCCACAAGCTTAGCTACCAGGCTAAACCCGAAACAATTATCGCCTGGTCGCATAAACCCCGGCGAAAAACGGCGGCTCGGCAACTGAGAGTCAATCTGAATTTGCTTAGGCCAAGCCGCGACACCGACTTGCAATGGTTGATGCGGCTTTTGGCCGTGTTTGCCTGCCGGGCTGTGGCCAGGGGTTGGACCGAGGCGCAAAAGGTTGAGCGCCCCAAAGAAGCCGAGCTGGTCCAAACAATCTGTGATCAGCAAGGCCTTAGTAGCTTCGGCCAACTTCTCTGCCAGGAGTTTATTCTGGCACAGTAGTTACTTTCATTCACTAGTCAATGGTGCTCCCGTTGACTAGTTTTTTATTCTTCAGTCAATAAATGACTTATTTTTATTATTTCTAACTAAAAATTGGCTAAATTAGCCAATTTTTACTAATCTTTATTGACAAAATCATTAAAATATGCTAGGATGTAATATTGCTCTTTACACTATTTTATTCAGTAATTATTACCTTTTTGACCAAAAATTCACTTTTTGTTTGAAAAGGTAATAATTACTGAATTGGGAAATGGCAACAACCAGAGGTCAAACCTCTGACAACGGAAGGAAAGGACGTAACACCATGAATGCTGTAGTTCAGTCAAGCCACACCGGCACCGTAGAACTGCTCGGCGAGAGAGCACCGGATCGGGTGATTGTAAAGTTCTTTTTCACCAACCCCAAGCACATCCCGCCTGGGATTCCCGAAAAAGGACAAGACCCCAACTGGTTACGCGATGCCGCCAATGCCACCTGGGCCAGCCTGCATGGCCTGGCCAACGAATCCCAAGTAGGTCGCGTTCGCCCCGGACGGGTGGATACGGGCCAGCACATCCTGGACAACCTCCCGGACGTGCAACTCGGCCTGCTCCGTAGGGGGCTGAACAAGAGCGATTACGTCTTGACCGACGTTCACTGGTTCCGCGCCAAAGCCAAGAAGCCGGGTGGACAGGCGAAATTCGTCGTCTGCCTGACCTTCTGCGACATCATCGTATTGGCTAACACCGAGGCTGGCAGCCAACGGTATAAGGAGCTGATGAAGCAGTTCACCCAAGAGTTCCCGCGACCGCTGACCGAAGCCCTCCGAGCCCTGGCCAAGACCACCTGGCAATTCTGCCATGTGTGGCTCAACCCCGACGGGACCTCTACGATCAACCTGGTCGGCCGGCGCTGGGACGACCAAAACCAGTGTTATCTGCCCCCCCGCCACGCGCTCGTCGTCCGCGAACGCACCCTCCGCGCCATCCCCGTAGAGGTAGAGGTTCCCGAAGACCAAGAATAGTTTCGGGAAACTCTCCCTCCCAAACCCGCCAAGAAGCCGTCTGCAGCTCTGCTGTCAGACGGCTTCTTCTTTTTGATGAAAATTTTCTAAATTTATTCCTCAACAACGTGGCTAAACATATACTCGCCCAAAACCGCTTCAGTTTTTTTAACTGAGCCCAAGCCTAAAATATTTTTACTGTCATATTTTGTTTTACTTAGCCATTCAGGCAGCGGCAGACCCCGATACAAAGCAAAAAGATGGGTTAAAAAAGTGGTGGCATAAGCCCCAGGCGGCAGTTCAAAAGCAATCACCACGGCTTTTTCAATAATTTTAGCCCCTAGTATTTTAACCGGCACTTTGGTCAAACAGACATTTTTTTCCAAAATCATTGACCGGCCAAAAATATTTATTAATGACTTATTCAAATCTTTAATTTTATCTTCGGCCAGCTTGTCGGCATAAGTTTTGACAGTTGGATATTTTGGATTTAAAAGCAGGGGCAATTCTTTGGGCAAATCTTTTTGCTGATTAATCAGGCCGGACAAATGGAGATTAAAAAGATAGCTGGCATAAGCATAAACCCAAAGCGTACTTTGTTCAATTATCGTTTTTATCTTCAAAACGCCTAAATAATCATCCGGCTTATTTTTCAAATATCTGATTATTTCCAGCTCCAGACGAAAAGTATAGGGGAGAAGGGAAAAAATTTCCTCACAAGCCGGCCAGTTGCCAAAATTATTTTTGACTTTTTGGCGCAGCTGATTTAATAAAGGCACATCCTGAACCCCCACTTCAGTTAAAAAAGTTTTAATTACTGCTTGATAATCTTGCTCTAAAATCAATTTACCTAACTTGTGGCTTAAAAGCCGCGGCGAACCAAAACGCTGTAAATAATAAAAATTATAAAAACCGTCTTTAACTCGGTCTAAAGCCTGATCCAGCCAGCCCTGGCCCAAAGTCACCGGCGTCCTGACGGTAATAATAAATTGATTGCCCGAAAGTTTACCCTTCTCAATTACTCCTTTGCCCCAAGAATAATTTTTTAAAAACAGCCCATCAACTTTCAGGCCTTTTAATTTCTGCCAGTCAATACCGTTAAAGGATATTTTTTGGCTGGTAATTGCTACCTTATCTTTAATCCCGGCGTAGTTAATCTTTTTTAGTTCCAAACCAAGATTTTCCGCCAAACTGGCAACGGCTTCCAGCGTGGAAAGGCCGACTTTGACTAAATCGGCATATAAAGTTTTTTTACCTTCCGGCTCGGGCAAGGTGCTGTTTCCCGGTTCAATGGTGCTAATTTGGCCGTCCCGGCCAATTTCCTCAACAACAAAATCCTGGTGGTAACAGTTTAAATAACCCTGGGGCAGAAAGCCAAAATCAATATCAATACCAATACGTTTAAGGATTTCCTGATAACTATAGTTTCTTTTGGGGTTTACCAATTCCGGCCTTAAAGCTTGGTATTTCTTTAATTCTTCCTGCTCCTTAATATAGAGTTTAACGATATCTTTCATCATGAAGTCATTTTACCATAATAAAGAAAAATCTATTAAACTTTCGGGTTTTTTGCTACAATAAATAAGCTATATGATTTTCTTCCTCTACGGCCCTGACACTTTCCGGTCCCGGCAAAAACTTAAAGAAATCAAAGAAAAATTTATCAAAGAGATTGATAAGTCCGCTTTGAATATCGAAGTTTTAGACGGCAGTAAGCTGGAAACACCGGACTTTGAAAAGGCCGTTTCCAGCCCGCCCTTTTTGGCGAAAAAACGCCTGGTGATTATTGAAGACTTAATTTCCAAAAACCGGGGCCAAAAAATCCAAAAAGAAATTTTAGCCGTCTTGGACAAAAACGGCCTAAAGGAGACGATAATTGTTTTTTGGGAAAGCGAGCTGGACTCAACTAAAACCAAAAGCCGTTCCAAAATTTCCGAAAAACGAAGCAGCTTGCTTTTGAATAAATTGAAAAAGGCAGAATACGCCCAGGAATTCAATCTGCTCGATGAAGGCGGGGTTTACCGTTTTATTGCCGCAGAAATCAAAAAACGCGGCGGCAAAATCAAGCCTGATGCCTTAAAACTTTTAGCTGATTTGGTGGGCAACGACTTATGGCAGATGAACTCCGAAATTGACAAGCTTTTAGCTTTCAGCAAAAATCAGGAAATCACTTTGAATGAAGTGGAAAGCATGGTTAAAACCAAATTAGACGAAAATATTTTTAAACTAACCGACGCCCTGGGCCAAAAAAATAAATCACTAGCCTTAAAACTAATTTCTGACCAGCTTAGAAGCGGCACGGCGCCAACTGAACTTTTAAACAAGATTATTTGGCAATTCAAAAATCTTTTGCTGATTAAAAATTTTACCGAAGAAAACGGCAGCGGCTATCCGACTAATCGCTTGACTTACCAGCTGGGACTGCATCCTTTTGTGATTAAAAAAACCATCTCTCAAGTGAGAAACCACGATTTAGCCAACTTAAAAAAAATCTACCACCATCTTCTAACTATTGACTATAAACTAAAAACAAGCCAGATTGACCCGGAAGTCTTGTTTGACTTGCTTGTAGTAAGAAGCTAAAAATTACTTTTTAGTTAAGGCTTTGACTGCTTTGCTTAAGCGAGATTTCTTGCGGGCGGCAGTATTTTTTTTAAGAATTCCTTTTTGGGCGGCCCGATCAATTTGTTTGATTGCCTGCTTCAGCCATTCAGCCGCTTTGGCGCTGTCTTTTTTTTCAATTGTCTTGCGCACCTTTCTAATTAAAGCGGTAATATCACTTTTAGTTTTTTGATTTCTTTTGGCTCGCTTTTTGTTTTGCCGTAAATCCTTAATTGCTGCTTTTTTTATTGGCATAATTAATCTGATTAATAAGTAACAGAAATAAATATAGCATGCTTTTTTAAGAAAGGCAAGAGTAAGCCAAAAGGTAAATTTCTAATTTTAAATTTCTAATTTTTAATATTGGAATATTAGAATATTTAAAATTTATTAAAAATTTAAAATTTAAAATTTAAAATTTAAAATTAATCATAGTTTGACAGTATATCAAAAACCTCCTAGAATATAAAGGTAATACTTAACAAATAACCTTAATCCTATGTTTAAAAAAGAAGATGGCGACAACATTGAAACCATCATCGGCCCATCGGTCCAAGTGGAAGGAAATTTTGTCGCCAATGGCGACATCATTATTGAGGGGATAGTTTCGGGCAGTATCAAAACGGAGAAAAATCTGCGGATCAGCGAGGGGGCAAAAGTTTTTGCGAAAATTTCAGCCGCTGGTGCCACCATTGCCGGCGAAGTCCAGGGCGACCTTAAAATCGAAGGCGCTTTGGAATTAAGCAGCACGGCTAGAATTTTTGGCGACGTTAAAGCTAAAATTTTAAACGTTGCTGCCGGCGCCAGCCTGCATGGTAAATGCGTCGCCGGCGAAGAGAAAAAAAGTAAATTAGAAAAAATTGAAGACTGGGAAAAGCAGGAAAAACAAAAAACTAGAATGGCCACTAACCCTAAACTAGAAAAAAATCAGCTAATGGCTGAAGAATAGTAACTGAAGGCGTCCTTATGTATCTTTATCTTTACGATTCTCTTTTGAATAATAAAAAATATAATAGCTTATTAGCTAAAATTGAAACCCGACTAACCGATTTAGGAATTGGCGGAAAAATTTTTCGTTTATCACCGCTAAGGAATATCAGCGAACTTTTGACTGACGAAGTCAGAAGCGGCGCCAAAACCGTGGTGGTTGTCGGCAACGACAAATCTTTCAGCCAAATTATTAATTTTGCCGCCCAGCTTGATGTCACCTTGGGTCTGATCCCGGTGGGCGCTGATAATAAAATTGCTAAAATTTTAGGTATTCCTTCGGCCGAAGAGGCTTGTAATATTTTAGCGGCTAGAATCATTGAAAAAGTTGACTTGGGCAAAGCCAATAGCACCTACTTTCTTTCCAGCCTCACGGTTGCTTTTGGCCGGGTGAGAATTGAATGCGAAGATAAATATCAAGTTATCCCAAAAACCCAAGATCAAATCAGCATTTGTAATCTCCGGCCGCTTTTTGCCGCGGAATGGAATCAAACCGGCTATTTTAATCCCCAAGACGGCTTTTTGGAAATTTTAATCCAGCCCCTGACCTCCAGTTTTTGGCAGCTGTTTAAAAAAGTGGACCAATTTAAAAAAAGCGTTATCCCTTTTAAAAAAATTGCCATCAAAAGCAGAAACTCGATCTCAATTACAACCGACGGCCAAAAGGTCCTAAAGACACCGGTCAAAATCGAGATTGTCCCCAAAAAACTCAAAATTATTGTCGGCAAAAATCGATTGTTTTAAAAATATATAATCTATACTCAAAAACCCTGAAGGTGCGGTGACGTCACCGCACCTTCAGGGTTTTATTTTTATTAATTTATTTTGTAACCGTGGTCGCGACAAAATCCGCCGCTGGTTCTTTAATAATATTATCTTCAACTACCATTTTCTCTTTGCTAATTGAAATTACCTGGCTTTGGGCAATAATCAGCTGCTGGTGCCACAAGCCTTTGATTAAACCGGTACGAACATGGTAGCGGATAATCGTGCTGGAATCAAGATCAATTTCAAATGATTCAACTCGGCCTAAATTCTGGCCGCTTTGGCTGTAAACAGGCAGATTAATTAAATCACCGCTAGTGATAATCATTTTTTATTTAATTACTTCCACTTGATTTTTCTTTTTCCCTAAAACGAGCTTTTGCTGTAAAACCGTTAAAAAGGTGGTTAAATGCCAGTATAAAACCAATCCGGCCGGCAGACTAGCACCGATAAACACCGTCAGAATCGGCATGAAATAAAGCATTTGCTTATTCATCATCGCCATCATGTCTTCATCTTTGGCACCGGGCAGGCCCTTGGGCGGCCTTTTAGTAATCAGCATTTTAGTTTGCCAAAACTGAGCTAAACCGGTTAAAACCGCTAAAATAATATTTGATTTTGACAGATCAATTATGCCAAAAGAAATGGCATTAAGCTGGCCGGGATTTTGGACAAAAGGATAAAGTAAATTCAAACTGCTGGAATTTAAACCGGTGCGAAAAACTTGAAAAACGGCAATTAAAAATGGCAGCTGAATCAGCAAGGGCAGGCAAGACGAAAGGGGATTAACTTTTTCAGCCTTATAAAGCTCCATCATCGCCTTGGCCTGTTTTTCTTTCTCGTCTTTATATTGTTTTTTTAAAGCCTCAATTTTTGGCTGCAAATCCTGCAGGGCCTTTTGTGATTTGATTGACTGCTGGGAGAGGGGATATAAAATTAATTTGATTAAAAAAGTAACAATCAGAATGGCTACCCCCAAATCATTGCCGGGAACGATATTATAAAAAAAGACTAACAAGTTTAGGATGGGTTGATAAAGAATTATCGTGAATAATTGGGACATAAAAACTATTTAACTGGGTCATCGCCGCCTTTATTAAAAGGATGGCAGCGTAAAATCCGCCCAAAAGCCATTAAGCCGCCTTTAATCACCCCGTATTTTTCAATTGCTTGATATCCGTATTCCGAGCAGGTGGGTCGAAACCGGCAATAACCATAGGGGAATAAGCGGCGGAAAATGCCGTGATCAAAAGATAAGGTCTTTTGGTAAATCCGAATCAGGCGAAGAAAAAAAAGTCGGGTTTGAACGGTAAAATAATTCATTTAATTAATTTGGCTTTAGTTAAGAGGGCGAAAATTTCCTGCTCCAGCTCTTGATAATTTTTGGCTAAGGCCTGAATCTGAACAAAAATTACAATGTCATAACCAGCTTTAATTTTAGCTAAATTCAAACGAATAATTTCCCTCAGCTGCCGCCTAATCCGGTTCCGGACCGTGGCTTTCTTGCTGACCCGAGTTGAAGTAACTATGGCCAAGCGGCTTGATTCTAAATTATTAGCCAGATATTTCAACCGGAAAAACCTGGAAAACAATGATCGGCCAAAAGCATTAACTTTCTTAAAGTCTTTGGCCTTAGTTAAACGGTATTTCGAAGATAACATAGCCGGTTAGAAATTACCTAGATTTTAAGGCAGAGATCAAAATCTAGAATTACTAGACTTTAACTAAGGAGAAATTCTTTTTCTCTTTTTTTGGCGGCGGCTTTTTAAAACCCGCCGGCCGGTTGGGCTGCTCATTCTTTTCCGAAAGCCGTGTTTTTTTTGGCGCCGTCTTTTTTTGGGCTGATAAGTTCTTTTAGGCATAAAAAGGCTGAAATTTAATAAATAAAGCGAATTAATTTAATTTACTTATTAATAATATCAGGCTTTCTGACTTGAGTCAAAATGCGAAGGTTTAACCCCGGGCTAAATTGTAATTTAGCAATAAACGGTATTTGACCGCAGAGCAAACTCCGCCCGCTTCGCCCGCGAAGCGAGGCGAGCCCACTTCTTCCGCAGCCTCTCAATAATATTCTAGGCTGCCCTGACCTTTCGACAGGCTCAAGGTCGCCTCGAACGAAATTGAGAGGTGAGCTATGCCGAAGGGCAGCAAGCTGCGGGGCACTTCGCTCTACGTCGCCAACAAATAACCAAAAATTGACCGCCAAAAAATTGGTTTGTAAATTTAAGGTGGGGTTGACCAAATTTTAAAAAAGTTTTAAGTTGTTATACACAACCAATTAACAGTTTATTAACATTTCCTAGATTAAAAACCGGTTTTGGGGATAACTGGTTTGTGCTATAATGAGATGGCTTTAAAAAATGCTTGTTAAGCGGCAATAATTTAACCATAAATAATACTAAGATGGAGGAGCAAAAAATCTGGCAAGCGACTTTGGGGGAGTTAGAGCTGGTTTTAAGCCGGGCCAACTTCACGACTTGGTTTAAAAATACCTTTATTTCCGCCTATGAAGGTGAAACTATTATTATTGGCGTTCCTAACACCTTCACTAAAGCCTGGCTGGAAAAAAAATATCACTTGGCAATTTTAAAAGCCCTCCAAAAAATTACAACCAATAAAATTAAAAGCATTATCTATCGGGTGGAAGCTAAAAACGAAAGTAAAGAGCAGACGGCTGGTTCCAAAACCGAAGAAAAGATTGCCCCGGCCGAAGCGGCAGCGGAAACTCTAACTATCAACGAATTCGGCCTCAACCCCCGCTATAACTTTAATAATTTCGTTATTGGCAAAGGCAATGAATTGGCCCAAGCGGCGAGTTTGGCCGTCGCCCAAAAGCCAGGCGAAGTTTATAACCCGCTTTTTATTTATGGCGGCGTCGGCTTGGGCAAAACCCACCTGGTTCAGGCAATTGGCAATAAAATTTTAGAAAAAGTACCGAGTAAAAAAATCCTTTACGTTTCCTGCGAAAAATTCACCAATGATTTTGTCAAATCAATTTCTAACAACC
>Ga0315288_10011888_pt1 | contig 10946 bp, 5 predicted proteins | sample YL17G11_20_MG_FD_203454 | JGI IMG/M metagenome (GOLD analysis project Ga0315288, IMG submission 203454) | Sediment microbial communities from Yellowstone Lake, YNP, Wyoming, USA - YL17G11_20 | ecosystem: Environmental > Aquatic > Freshwater > Lake > Sediment | place: USA: Wyoming | collected...
TGGTCTGGCGGCCTGAATCGATCCGGCCTTGGGTCGCGGTCGCGGCCTGCTCGATCATGCGCTTCGGGATGCCTGCCGCGATGGCCCTGGTCATGCCGCCGATCTTCTCCACCTCTTCGATGTGCGCAAGCGCGCGGGCGGCGAGATCGTAGGTCAGGCGCTCGACATAGAAGCTGCCGCCCCAAGGATCGATGATGCGGGTGGTGCCGGATTCGGATTGCAGCATCAATTGCGTGTTGCGGGCGATGCGCGCGGAGAAATCGGTCGGCAGCGCCAGCGCCTCGTCGAGCGCGTTGGTGTGCAGCGATTGGGTATGGCCTTGGGTTGCCGCCATGGCCTCGACGCAGGTGCGGACGACATTGTTGAACACATCTTGCGCGGCGAGACTCCAGCCGGAGGTCTGGCAGTGGGTACGGAGCGCGCGCGAGCGCGGGTCTTTCGGTTTGAATTCGTCTTTGATCAACTTCGCCCAGAGCAGACGCGCGGCGCGCATCTTGGCGATCTCCATGAAGAAATTCATGCCGATGGCCCAGAAGAAGGAGAGCCTCGGCGCGAAACTATCGACGTCCATGCCGGCTTTGATACCGGCGCGCACATATTCGACGCCGTCGGCCAAGGTGTAAGCGAGCTCGAGGTCTGCGGTCGCTCCGGCTTCCTGCATGTGATAGCCGGAGATCGAGATCGAATTGAATTTCGGCATATGCTTCGACGTATAGGCGAAGATGTCGGAGACGATGCGCATCGAGGGCGCGGGCGGATAGATATAAGTGTTCCGCACCATGAACTCTTTGAGGATGTCGTTCTGGATGGTGCCGGAGAGCTGCTCCGGCGGCACGCCTTGCTCCTCGCCGGCGACAATGAAGAGCGCAAGCACGGGCAATACCGCGCCGTTCATGGTCATCGACACCGAGACCTTGTCGAGCGGGATGTGGTCGAACAGAGTCCGCATGTCGTAGATCGAGTCGATGGCGACGCCGGCCATGCCGACATCGCCGGTGACGCGGGGATGATCGGAATCGTAGCCTCTGTGAGTCGCGAGATCGAAGGCGACCGAGACGCCTTGCTGGCCTGCGGCGAGATTGCGGCGATAGAAGGCGTTGGAATCCTCAGCGGTGGAGAAGCCGGCATATTGGCGGATGGTCCAGGGCCGCTGCACATACATGGTGGGGTAGGGGCCACGGACGAAGGGCGCCGCGCCAGGCTGGCCGTCAAGGAAATCGAGCTTTGCCAGATCGTCGGCGCCGTAGGCCAGCTTCACCGCGACGCCTTCCGGCGTCTGCCAGGGCTCACCCTTGGTGGGGGCTGGGCCGGAGGTGCTGCTACCGCCAAAATCGATGTCGGCAAAGGCCGGAATTCGAGTCATTTCAGTTACATCCGATCGTAGGCGTGGTTCAGAATATCTAGGCTATCACAGCCTTGGTGAAGGAAGCTGCTAAGCCCCGCCGCTTCGAGCGCCTGTCTGTTCTCGCCCGGCTTGCCCGCGAGATAAAGATGTTTGGACCCGGCTTTGGCGAGCGCGGACGCGGCCGCTTCGGCCTCCTTGGCATAGACTTTATCCGAGGAGCAAAGACAGGCGAGCTTGGCGCCGGAGGCTTTGAAGGTTTTCACCAAAGCGGCCACATCAAGTTCCCCCTCACCCGAGCGCTCAGCGCTCGACCTCTCCCCGTTGGGGAGAGGTGAGTCTCTACTGACAGCCTCGATGCCGCCGGACTCGAAGAAGCTCTTGGCGAAGCTGGCGCGCGCGTTGAAATCGGCGGCGCGGCCCAGCGTGGCGAGAAAGACGCGTGGCCGCGCGCCATGCTTGGCGAGATAGGCATCGCTTCTGTCGCGCAAGCGGTCGAAGGGTTCGGCGAGACGAATGCGGGGAAGGGCGCTTAAGGGCGTCTCGACTGTGTGCAGGCGAAGCGCGCCGGAGGTCGCGACCTTGTCTTCATCGAGAAAGGGAAAGTCGCTAGTGCCGATCAGCGTCTCGTCGCGGCGGGCGACGTTCGTCTCGCGCATCGCGCGTACTTTGGCAACGGCGGATTGGATCGAACCCTTGACGAGCGCTTCCGCCGCGCCGCCTTCGCGCTCGATGTCTTGAAACAGCGTCCAAGCTTCGACGCAGAGCGCATCGGTCAAAGCTTCGATCGCTCCGGAGCCGGCGGCAGGATCGGCGACGCGATGGAGATTGGATTCCTCGATGAGGATGCTCTGAGTGTTCCGCGCGATGCGGCGCGCGTGGTCATCGGGCACGCCAAGGGCTGCGCTATAGGGCAGCACAATGATGGCATCGGCGCCGCCGATTGCGGCAGCAAGTGCGGCGATGGTGCCGCGCACGATGTTGCCGTGCGGGTCGCGTTTGGTCATCATGCGCCATGCCGTCTCGGCGCTGACGAAGACCGGCTTCGGCTTCAGACCGCAAGCTTCCTCGATGCGCGCCCAGAGTTTTCGGATAGCTCGGAACTTCGCGGTGGTCAGGAATTGGTCCTGGTCCGCTGCAAGCTTGAAGTAGATGTAGCTTCGCGCATCGTCGAGCGGAATTCCGTGTGCTTCCAGCGCGCGGAGATAAGCCACGGCGCAAGCCAGCGCGAAAGTCAACTCCTGCGCTTCGGAACCTCCAGCGGCATGGATCGGACGTCCGTCGGCGATAGCGAACGGGCCGGCAAAGCCTTGGCCGGCGACATCGGCGACGGCTCTCGCGAAATTCGCGGCGATCTCCTGCCATGGCTCGGAGCTCGTCCCGGTCATAGCGATCGCGCCCAAGGGATTGAAACCGAATCGAATGCTGAGGGTCTCCGGCGCCAGCCCGCGCGCCTTGATCAAGGTGGCGAGAAGTCCGCCTGCGTTTTTTGATGGACGGCCGAGATCGAGTTCGATGGCGATGCCGGCATCGAGATAGACGCCGTCGAGCGCGCGGGACAGCGCCGCGCCGGTCGCTTCCAGTGTATAGCCGTAATCGCCGATCGCGCCTTGGAAGACGAGGACTAGCCCGGTCGCACCGTTATTCAGATCGGCGAGGGTTTGCTTGTTGGCCGTCTCGGGATCGGCGATGTCGGCGCGCTGCAGGACGGTCCAAGGCACGCCAGGTGCGCGCCCGGCGAGGAGGCGCGCATCCTTGGCGCGGGCATAGAGCGGCTCGATCTCGATGCCGTCATAGCTCTTGGAGCGGAGCGAGCTTGGGCTAGCGCCTTTCAGCGCGTCTTCGACCAGCTTCCGCCAATCGGCCTCATCCGTCCGGGGGAAGTCCTTCGCTAAAACCAATTCAGCCATTTTGTCCTAGCCTTAGGCCTGCTTAGCCCCTCCTAGCACGAAGGCTTCGGACCAATAAAGCCATGCGACGAAGGGACCGAAGGCTTGCTGTTGGCCCCCTCACCCTCCCATCGCCTTTGGCGATGGGCCCCTCCCTCTCCCCAAGGGGGCGAGGGGTTGGAGTCCGTGGCCGTGCCACGAGTTCCTTTCCTCTCCCCTTTGGGGAGAGGGCTTTCCGCCGCGAGGCGGAGGCGAGCAATGGCGGAAAGGGTGAGGGGGGCTTTCTCCACCTTTACGGTCACGCTCGGTAAACGCTAGAGTCGTGGCAGAGCGGACCACAGGAGGAACCACCCATGGTGGCCAAGCGGAAGCCGGCGGCAGCGAAAGAGAGCGACGTCGTCATCGGCGGCGGCAAGCCGCCAGAAGACAGCGTCTATATCGGGCAGAGCGTTAAACCGGAATATATCTTGCTTCGCCTTGCCAACCGTCATGGCCTGATCACCGGCGCCACCGGCACGGGCAAGACCGTCACCTTGCAAGGTTTGGCTGAAGGCTTCTCCGATCAGGGCGTGCCGGTGTTCTGCGCCGACGTCAAAGGCGATCTCTCCGGCATTGCCGAGGAAGGAGAGATGAAGCCTTGGATCGAGCAACGCGACAAGCAGATTGGCTACAAATCCGACTTCCGGGCTTACCCCGTGATCTTCTGGGATTTGTTCGGCGAGAAAGGCCATCCGATCCGCACCACGATCGCGGCGATGGGCGCGCTGCTGCTGTCGCGCCTGATGGATTTGAGCGAAGCGCAAGAAGGCGTGCTCAATATCGCCTTCAAGATCGCCGATGACGAGAAATTGCCACTGGTCGATCTGAAGGACTTGCAGGCGCTGCTCGAGGATCTGGCGGCGCGCGCCGACACGCTCACCACGAAATACGGCAATGTCACCAAAGCGTCGGTCGGATCGATCCAGCGCTCGCTATTGGTGCTCGAACAGCAAGGCGGCTCGCATTTCTTCGGCGAGCCCGCGCTCAAGATCGACGATCTGATGCGGAAAGGTCACGACGGCCGCGGCTATATCAGCGTGTTGGTTGCAGACAAGTTGATGGGTAGCCCGCGCCTCTACGCGACGTTCCTGCTTTTTCTGATGTCGGAGCTGTTTCAAGAGTTGCCCGAAGTCGGCGATCCCGACAAGCCAAAGCTCGTGTTCTTCTTCGACGAGGCGCATCTGCTATTCAAGGATGCGCCGAAGGCGCTCATGGAAAAAGTCGAGCAAGTGGTGCGGCTGATCCGCTCCAAGGGCGTCGGTGTGTATTTCGTGACGCAGAACCCGCTCGACATTCCCGACACCGTTTCGCGCCAGCTTGGCAATCGTATTCAGCATGCGCTGCGCGCCTTCACGCCGGCGGAGCAGAAAGCGGTGAAAGCGGCGGCGCAGACCTTCCGCAAGAATCCAAAGATCGACACTGAGCAAGCGATCATGGAACTCGGTACCGGCGAGGCGCTGGTTTCGACGCTGGACGAGAAGGGCCAGCCGAGCGTGGTCGAGCTGACCTATGTGCGGCCGCCGAATTCGCGCGTCGGCCCGATCACCGAAGCCGAACGTAAGGTGGTGATGAAAGCTTCGCCCGTCGCCGGAGTCTACGAGGAGCTCGCGGATCGCGACTCGGCCTATGAGAAGCTGCAGAAGCGCGGCGAGGAGCGAGCTGAAGAGACTGCGGCGACCCAGGGAGATAAAGATGCCGCGAAGAAACCTGGCGGCAGCTCGCGCAGCGACGGATTCTGGACGACGTTCGGCAAACAGGTCATCCGGGCGGTGGTGCCGGCTGCAACGCGCATGGCGGAGAAGGCGCTCAAGGACTCGATTAAGCGCGGGGGGCGCTAGCCGGGGCGAGAGTTTTCGTATCGATGAGTCCTTTCAGTCGGTTGGGCTGACGGATTTAGGTTTCGCTAATTGACTCCCCCTCACCCTCCCATCGTGGCAGCGCCACTTGTTCTCCTCTCCCCAGCGGGGAGAGGTCGCCCGCCATAGCCCAGAGGGCGAAGGCGTGGCGGGTGAGGGGGATATTCCGGCTTAAGACTTCCGCTCGCGGTCGAGCAGCTTGCGTTTCCGCTCGATCCCCCAGCGGTAGCCTGACAGGCCGCCATCGGTCCTCACCACGCGGTGACAGGGAATGGCGATGGCGATGGAGTTCGCCGCGCAGGCTTGCGCCACTGCGCGGACGGATTTGGGCGATCCAATACGCTCCGCGATCTCGCTGTAGCTCGCGGTCTGCCCAAGCGGAATTTTGCGCAGCGCCTGCCAGACTTGGTGCTGAAACGCGGTGCCGCGCGCATCGAGCGGAAGGTCGAGGCCGCGCTTCGGCGCGTCGACAAAGCCGACGACCTTGGCGATCGTCGCTTCGAAGGATCTGTCTCCGCCGATCAGTTGCGCCTTCGGGAAGCGTGCTTCGAGATCGCGCAACAGCGCCTCTGGATCGTCGCCAAGCAGGATAGCGCAGACGCCTTGCTCGCTTGCCGCGACGAGGATGGAGCCGAGGAAACATTCGCCGAGCGCGAAGCGAATGTGCTCGCCGGCCGCGCCGAAGCGGAATTTGCGGGGCTCCATGCCTAAGACCTCGGATGCTGTCGCGTAGAACCGGCCGCTGGAATTATAGCCGGCGTCGTAGATGGCGTCGGTCACGGTTCTGCTCCTTGGCAGCCGATCGCGGATTTGGGCATTGCGATGGGCGACGGCGTAGGCTTTGGGCGTCAGGCCGGCGATCGTTTTGAATATGCGGTGAAAGTGATAGGGGCTGAGGCCGACGGCTTCGGCTAGGTCACCAAGCTTCGGTGTTGTGTCGGCCTGCTCGATGAGGCGGCAGGCCTTGGCGACCTTGGCGGCATGCTGCTCGTCCAGTCCGGGCTGATCCGGCTTGCAGCGCTTGCAAGGCCTGAAGCCTGCTTTCGCGGCTTCGGCGGGGCTTGCGTGGAACCGTACATTGCTCCGGTTGGCGCGGCGCGAGGGGCAAGACGGCCGGCAATAGATTCCGGTCGTCGCCACCGAGTAATAGAACTGGCCATCGAAGGCCGGATCCCGCGCCATCACTGCCGCCCAGCTTGCATCGTCGCCGGTCGCTGTCGATCGTTGGGGTTGTTCAAGGATGCGGCGCATGTCCATTTCCAGAGTCGACTTTCCGTGCTTCAGCCGAAAGCTACGCCACCTACTCCCCCGGCGCACCCCGATCCTTGCTTTCGAATCCATCCAAACGGTGACGCCTGTCGCCTCAATGTGCTAACAGGTCGGCGCCCATGCTCAATCTTGAAAACATCACGCTCCGCTTGGGCGGCCACCTCATCCTCGATCATGCCTCCGCGGCACTCCCGCCGCAGAGTCGCGTCGGCTTGGTGGGTCGCAACGGCGCGGGAAAATCGAGCCTGCTCAAGATCATAGCCGGCCTCTACGACGCCGACGACGGAACCATCGAGACACCGTCGGGCACGCGCATCGGCTATGTTGCCCAGGAAACGCCAGGTGGCGCGGCGACGCCTTTCGAGACCGTGCTTGCGGCGGCGACCGAGCGGGCGGCTCTGCTGGCGGAGGCCGAGCACGCCCTGGATCCCCATCGCATCGGCGAAATTCACGAGCGGCTCAACGCGATCGACGCGCATGGTGCGCCTGCGCGGGCTTCCCGCATTCTCGCCGGTCTTGGTTTCGACGAGGAGGCACAACATCGGGGACTCGATACCTTCTCTGGCGGTTGGCGCATGCGGGTCGCGCTTGCCGCGCTTCTGTTCTCGGAGCCCGAGCTATTGCTGCTCGATGAGCCGTCCAACCATCTCGATCTTGAGGCGGCGCTGTGGCTTGAGTCCTTTCTGAAGTCCTATCGGGGGAGCCTCATCGTGGTCAGCCACGAGCGCGATCTCTTGAACAGCGTCGTCGATCACATCCTCCATCTGGAGCGTGGGAAGATGACGCTCTATCCCGGCAACTATGATTCGTTCGAGCGGCAGCGGGGCGAGCGTCAGGCGCAAATCGAGGCGATGCGGACCCAACAGGAGGCGAAGGCCAAAAAGCTGCAGGCCTATGTCGATCGGTGGCGCTACAAGGCGCACACGGCCCGCCAGGCGCAAAGCCGCCTCAAGGCGCTGGCGGCGATGAAGCCGATCGCCGCTTTGGTCGAGGATGCCTCGCTCGTGTTCGACTTTCCAAGCCCCAAGGAATTGCGGCCGCCGCTGATCGTGCTCGATGACGCCGCAGTCGGGTATGTCCCGGGCCTGCCCGTGCTGTCGGGGTTGAATTTACGGATCGACCCCGACGACCGCGTCGCGCTGGTCGGCCGCAACGGCAACGGCAAGACGACCTTGGCGCGGCTGCTGGCAGGTCAGTTGAAGCTGGCGGGCGGGTCTGTTGCGGCAAGCGGGAAATTGCGGGTCGGCTATTTCGCGCAACATCAAATCGAGGAGCTGGTCGCGGACGAAACGCCGCTCCAGCACATGGAGCGCCTGTTGCCGGCGGCCAAGTCCGGCGAGGTTCGCGCTCAGCTCGGCCGCTTCGGATTCTCGGGCGACAAGGCCATGCTCAAAGTGCGTCAGCTCTCCGGCGGCGAACGGGCAAGATTATCGCTGGCGCTGATCACTCGAGACGCGCCGCATGTTCTGATTCTGGACGAGCCGACCAACCACCTCGACGTCGATGCACGCGACGCGCTGGTTGACGCCTTGACCGGCTTCGGCGGGGCGGTGGTCGTAGTCAGTCACGACCGGCATTTACTGGGACTGATCGCCGACCGGCTCGTCTTGATCGACGGCGGGACGGCAGCTGAGTTCGATGGCACGCTCGACGATTATCGCAACATGGTGCTGAATCCGGGCCGCGGCAATGCTGGGGACGGACAAAAATCCGCCGGGCGAGCCAGCCGCAAGGACGAGCGGCGCCTATCGGCGCAAGCGCGCGAGCAAGTTAAGGCCATGCGCAAGGCAGCCCGCGAGGCCGAAGCCGAGGTGAAACGGCTCTTGGAGCGGCGCACGGAGATCGACCGCATGCTGTCCGCCCCGCAATCGAATGGAGCACCGTCCGTGAGCAAGCTGATGAAGGCACGCGCCGAGGTTGAGCGCCATGTCGCCACCGCCGAGCGTCGCTGGCTGGAAGCCAGCGACGCGTCGGAGGTTGGCGGCACGGACGCGGAGCCGCAATAAGCGGCGCTATTTCGGCGCCAGCGCGAGCATCTCCTCGACGTGCAGGGAAGATAGGACGACGGGAGCATTGGCGCCCTCCGATCCTTGCTTTTGAATTTCAGCGAAACAGGGTATGGCCGCTGGCGCGCAAATCCTCGATCAGCTTGGCGGTGTAGTCATAGGCGCGTGCGGTCAACTCGGCGTGTCGATGCCAATCCATGACGCCGACATCCTCAGGCAGCGGCGGCGTCAGAAGAAGATCTTCGCTGCGGAGACTATCGGCCAGGCGCTCGCGGCGGACCATCAAGCTCCGCAGCAACACGGTGGCGACGCCGGGCGCCTTTGGCAAATTCCGGCGCCCGAAGGGGTTGAGGAGTTGCAGCAGGAGCTGACCGCGCGACGGTAGCGAGGCATAGTCGACGCCGCCGCTTTTGATGTCCTCGGCGCGAAGATTGACCACGATGTTGGGCCCGCTCTTCAATATGCGCATGGACTTGATCGGAACGTTGTCGAGCAGCGAGCCGTCGACCAGCATGCTGCCGTTCTCATAGACCGGCGGCAGCAGGCCGGGAATGGAGCTTGTGGCACGCACCGCCTTCCATACCGGCCCTCGCGTGATCAGCCGCAGTGAATTGGTGGCGAGGCAGGTCGCGACCGAGAAATAGCTGGTCCAGAGATCTTCGATATCGGTCTCGCCGTAATGAGTTTTCAGCGCGCGGTCGAAGACGGTGTGATCGAGCAGGCTGTAGCGTGGCCAGGTCAAGCGTTTCAGCGCGCGTGACTTGAGAAAAATATCCGCGGTGCGGGCGCTGACGTCGTCGGGCGAAGCGCCCATGGCGAAGGCTGCGGTCATGGCGCCGCCGCCGCTCGTACCACCCAAGAGATCGAAACAGAGGCCCGCTTCGAGAAGCGCTTTGTAAACACCGATATGAGCGGCGCAGAGCGCGCCACCTCCGGCGGCGACAAACCCGAGCGCATGGCCGGTGAGGAAGCGTGCGACGCGGTCGTAATCGGTGTTGTCGCCACTCACAACGTGATGATGCGCGACGGGTCGCTGTTCGAGCCAGCGCGACGTGCCTGAGATGGGAGCTCTCGCTTTGTGCAGCAGAACGAGCCTGAAGGCCGAAGCTGGGTGGATTTCAAAGGCGAAGCGCTCGGAGGGATTGAGTTGCGGCGCGCCGTCGACGCACTCCCGGTGGAGCCCCACCAGCAAGATCTGATCGGCTTGGCGGATGGCCTTGCGGTTGAACTGAGTAAGATCGGGATCGGTGAAATAGAGCACGAAATGGTAGCGCGCCTCCTGCCGGTTGAGCCAGCTGGTGACGGCCTCGGAGGAGAATTCGGGATCGTCGGGAAACGTGGCGGCGAGCATCGCGGCATCGACAATGGCGATTTGTCCGAAGCGAGACAGCGCCTTCGTGATCTCGTGGCGGAACGTCTCATGAAGCGGAGCGCGTCCGGCGGCAACCACGGCGATGGTCCGCGGATGGGAGAGGTGCGGTTCTCCATCGGTCGTCAACGTGTCGGCGAGGCGCCGCGCCAGCGTCACGGCGATCGGCTTCAAAATGCCGGGATGGCGGTCGGCGAGCGCGATGAAGTCCGCATGCGAAAGCTTGAAGACGATCGAGTCGCGCAAGGCCGTGACCGTCGCGGTTCGTTTTCTATCGGCAAAGAAGGCGATCTCTCCGATTGGGGCGCCGATGCCGATCTCGGCGATGCGCCGCTCGCCGACATCGACGGCGAAGCGGCCTGAGCCGACAATGTAGAGCGCGTCCTCCGGATCGCCCTGACGGAACAGGATCTCGCCGCGGCGGATCGGGAGGGTTACGAGTTGCCGTTCAAGCTCGGCGAGCTGCTCAGCCGGCAGATCGCGGAACATTTCGACCAGCGCCAGCGACGCGTGCCAGGACGCGTTTGCTTCACCCGAAGACTCTCCGTTCTGCACGGCCGTCCTCGCTGCTCTCCGACGCTCAAGCAGAGACTAGCACGGCTTAGAAACAAAACGGGCGGCTGAAACAGCCGCCCGCCGCTAACTTCAGAAAAGCTTCGGAGCCTATTGGCCGGGCGCCATCGCCAGCATCTCCTCGACATGCTCCCAGTTGATCAGGTGGTCGAACCAGGCCTCGAGATATTTCGGCCGAAGATTGCGGTAGTCGATGTAATAAGAGTGCTCCCAGACATCGCAGCCGAGCAGCGGCCAGCCGCCATGGACCAGAGGGTTCTCGCCGTTCGGCGTTTTGGTCACTTCGAGCTTGCCGTTCTTCATGGTGAGCCAGCACCAGCCGGAGCCGAACTGAGTCTTGCCGGCCTCGATAAAGGCGTCGCGGAATTTGTCGAAACCGCCGAGATCGCGGTCGATCAGCGCCAGCACCGAGCCCGGCGCTTTGCCGCCGCCGCCCGGCTTCATCCATTGCCAGAAATGGATGTGATTGAAGTCCTGGCCGGCATTGTTGAACAGCGGCTGGTTCTTGCCGTAGCTCGCCTTGACGATCTCTTCGAGGCTCTTGCCCTCGAAACCTGAGCCAGGCAGCAACTTGTTCAGCATGTCGACATAGGCTTGGTGATG
>Ga0315288_10011889_pt1 | contig 10946 bp, 11 predicted proteins | sample YL17G11_20_MG_FD_203454 | JGI IMG/M metagenome (GOLD analysis project Ga0315288, IMG submission 203454) | Sediment microbial communities from Yellowstone Lake, YNP, Wyoming, USA - YL17G11_20 | ecosystem: Environmental > Aquatic > Freshwater > Lake > Sediment | place: USA: Wyoming | collected...
AGGGTGAGGGGGAAATGACCTAATCATCACCCCCACCTTAATCCTCCCCCATCAAGGGGGAGGAAAGTTTTTTAGAGAATTAGATGCCCCGCAGCTCTGCTGCGGGGTACTTCACTAAAGGATAAGCTGATGGAGAATTTTGAGATTAAACCGATATTGGAAGGCCTCCTTTTCGTTTCGGAGTCGCCGGTCCGTCTCGAAACCCTTGTCGAGATCCTGCCCGAATCAAACAAAGAAGCCATTTTAGAGGGAATTCATCGGATCAGGACAGAATATGAGGGTGATTCCAAAGGAGTAGAACTCGTGGAGGTGGCAGGCGGATATCAGTTTCGAACAAAGTCAAAGTGGGCCGAATGGGTCCATCGGCTGAAAAAAACCAAACCTGTCAAATTGAGCCGTTTTGCCTTAGAGACATTGGCCATTGTGGCCTATCGTCAGCCGATTATACGGCCTGAAATAGAACAGATTCGTGGAGTGGATTCCGGATGGGTCCTTCGGACCCTTTTGGAAAAAGACTTGATCAAGATGATGGGCCGAAAGGATATCCCCGGGCGCCCCATTGTCTACGGAACCACAAAGACTTTCCTTGAGATTTTCGGTCTCAACGCTCTTTCCGATCTTCCTGCCCCCAAAGAGGTTCAGCCTCCATTGGCGCCCGAAGAGATAACAAGGGAAGAAATTCTAAAGGTTGAGGATAAGGTTGAGGTTCAGAATGAGATTGAAAGGAAGGTTAAGGTTACGACTGAGGCCGAGGCAGAAGGCAAAGCTGACATTCGGAATCAGAACGATCCCTGAAGTTCATCCAGTCGAGGAGATGGAGGAATTCGATTGGCACTGGAGAGGATACAGAAGATTTTAGCCAAGGCCGGGATTGCCTCGAGGAGAGAAGCGGAAAGGATGGTGGTCGAGGGAAGGGTGACGGTCAATGGCAAAGTCGTCGATACATTGGGTTCTAAAGCCGATGCGGTGGTCGATCATATCAAAGTGAATGGAAGGAGGTTGACAGGCTTTGAACCCAAAGTCACTCTCCTCCTCAACAAACCCAGAGGATATCTTTCAACCGTCAAAGATCCCAAGGAAAGGCCGACGGTAATGGATCTCCTTGGAAGGGTGAAATGGCGGATCTATCCTGTGGGTCGTCTCGATTTCGACGCGGAAGGACTTCTCCTTCTTACCAATGACGGAGACCTTGCACACATTCTTTCCCATCCGCGTTTTTCGATCTCACGAACCTATTTGGTGAAGGTGGGAGGAGTTCCGGATGAGAGAAAACTGATCCGGTTGAAGAGGGGAGTGGTGCTCGAAGATGGAGAGGCAAGAGTGGTTTCCTTCAGCATTCTCCGACGGGGAGAGAAAAATAGTTGGATTCGAGTCGTCGTGACAGAAGGAAGAAACCGTCTGGTGAAGAGGATGTTTTCAGCCATCCGCCACCCCGTTCTCAAATTGAAACGGGTCGAATTCGGGCCGATCAAATTAGGAGAGCTTCCGATCGGTCAATTTCGTTGTCTCACTTCCGAGGAGATGGAAAGTTTAAAGAAGCTTATCGCTGACAGCTCATAGCATATAGAAAATGGCTAATGGCAAATAGCCTATAGCTGAGAGCAATTAAGAAAGAACTATCAGCCATAAGCCATTAGCTGGTTAGCTGACGAGTTTGGAAATGATTACCCGTGTTGAGATCACAAGGAAAATTGTCCACCTGATCACCCTGGCCATTCCAATTGGATATGCCATGATTCCAGAAGAAACGGTTCTTATGATTGTCCTCCTTCTCTTTTTAGGATTCCTTTCCGTTGACCTCCTTCGGCATTACCATTCTGGGATGGCCTCGCTTTTCCGAAAATATTTTTTTGGGAAAGTCCTTAGAGAAGAAGAGAAGCCCACCCTGATGGGTTCCACTTATTTTCTCTTCTCCACTCTTTTGACCATTCTACTCTTTCCAAAATCAATCGCCATCGCCAGCCTGCTCATCCTAATTCTTTCGGATACCTGTGCGGCCCTGGTGGGAAAGGGGATTGGGAAGATTTCGATCTTCGGGAAAACCCTTGAAGGAAGCATCGCTTTCTTTTTCTCTTCCCTCTTGATTGTTTGGCTTTATCCCAATCTGAATCGGTTTTGGGGATGCGTTGCGGCGCTGGGAGCCACGTTGACTGAGATTTTCCCGATTAAGTTGGACGATAATCTCACCATTCCTCTTGTTGCAGGTGCGATTATGTTTTTTGGCGGGAGATAAGCGAAGGGAATTTTTTCAGTACCTCAACGATCCTCCTCATGTCCTCTTCTGAACCAATTTCTGCAATCGCCGAATGAATTTTCAATTCGTTAAATAGAAAGGAGAAGGCCTCTTCTGGTGTTCTTAAAAGTTTCCCATCGGCCAATGGGTTGAGGCTGATCACGGGCTTATCGAACTTCTTAATCAGATCACAGGCTTGGGTTAAATCGAAGAGACTCCATTTTTTATTGATAGGGACAGCATAAGCCGCCACATCAAGGGGTTTTGCTTTTGGAAGAACAAAGGTCGCCCATTGCCCTGAAAAGATGGGAATAAATCCCTTTTCCCTGGCCCTTCGCACCATCTCCTTAAGGAGGTCAATCCGGCCCAGGGCGAGAAGCCAATCTCCATATCTTTCTCCGATCAAAAGAAATGGAGACTCTTCAGGATTAAAAAGGGAGAGGGCTTTTTCAAAGCGGAGAGGATCGAAAGTGATCCGATCGATCTCTTTTTGTGTAAAGACGTCTGAAGAAAAGGGGATCGACGGCAAATTTCGAATGGAATCAGGCAAGAAGAGATTCTTTTTTATCGTTGCGACAACCCTCGATTCAAACTGATGGAGAGGCTTTCCCAAAAGGGAGGTTCCCCTCTCTACCTCTAAATGACAGATGCCCATCAAGGTTTCGTCTTCTGTTAGACCCTTTAACTCCCTGAAAGATTCGAGGTGTTTCACCGATGGGAGATCGAAACACCAAACCCCCATTTCATAAACCTTTTTCATAAGGAGAGAAATTTGGCTGGGATCAGAGGAGACCGGAGGCCGGATCGAAAAGATGATCCTCTGGATTTTTTTTCCTTCTAAAATGGCCGTCGGAATTCGCATCATTTAATCATTCTATTATTTTCTAAACCCATTTTCAATGTTAATGCTTCATAAGGGGTACGTCACCCTCAAACGATGAAAATTACCAAGTATTATCCTCCCCCTTGACGGGGGAGGATTGAGGTGGGGGTGAATAGAAGACTCTGTAGCGCTGTTTAACCCCTTATGCCTAAATAATTACGAAATCATTGTTTTAGATTGACATTTTCCTCATGGTATAGTAATTTCCCATCAAAATGGAGCCCCAAGGGAAAGCCCGTGGTACCACTCCAAATGCCCCTTCGGGGCGAACATCCCGCACCAGAGGACCAATTCACCCACGGGTAAACCCGTGGTCCTCTTGGTGCTGGGACAGAGGCCAGGCATTAATACCCATCAACCCTTTAACCATACATAGGGTAGATATATGGTCTGGAGAAAATTGAGACCCCATTTCTAAATAAGGAATGGGTTTTTTTGTCTTATTGGCCGGTTTCCTCCCTCGCTCTGGACAGGATAGGGATGGGTCGCCGACGCGCCACAGCCGCTCTGGCGACGGCGCGGTGAGGGTGAAGAGATTTCAATGGGTTATACTCATGCGATCAACAAGGATTTGATGAAGATCAAAAACCCTTTAGATCAGATTTTGCAGAAGGAAGGAGGTGGAAACCCATAGGGAGGGATAAACGACATTGTCACCTATCCCTCAAATCCTAAAGGAAAGACGACACAGTCGTCTTTGAACGAGATGAGCACTCATCGGGTTCGCCTCTGACTGCTCGTCGGCTGGTGGCTGGCGGAAGAGCGAAGCCGACGCCGCCCCTCAGGCGGCTAACAGCTTCGCAAGAAATGCCCTCCGGACACTTCCGCCAGCCACCAGCCGTTAGGCGACATGTACCGCAAATAGGAAAAACAAAAATTATAAAATATCATCTAAATTGCGTGAGCCATGGACAACACGATGAATTTCAACGATTTGGCCACGAACGATGTAGAATACAAGATAGGATTCAATAACGAGGACACGGTAACCTGAACTTTTGAGCTTATCATCTCTTGGTATCCGACCAAGAAAGGGATGAGTTTCAAGGTTGCCAATGCACTGATCGAGCTTATCAATAAAAGCTGCCGCGTTAGCTGGACTGTCACTTGCAATCCAGTCGAAAATTGAGATAAGGTCGTCAACCGCAACAGGAAGGTAACGGAGAATGTATTTATTTGTCATGCAAGCGTTGCCGAAGTTTTTTGATCATTTGATTATGGGTAACCCCTTTTTCTCCAACCGCAGCTTGAGCCTGTGCGACTGCGAGTTTCCCAAAAAGTTCGACTCTTGCTTTGAGTCTTTCGTAATGTTCGATGCTCATAACAACGAGGTCACCTTCGCCATTTGTTGTTAGATAAACAGGCTCATCTTGTTCATGGCATAACGAAGCAATGTCCCTTGTTTGATTGCGCAGGCTTGAAATGGGTTTTATAATAGGCATGGCTAACTCCTTTTAAGGCTTTTATGAGAACAACATTATCACCTAATTTTGATAAAATCAAGTGTGAATTTGCGACACTCTTCAGACAACATAACGTAAGCACTTATTGGTTATCAATCATAAAAGGGGATGGTTGTATTTATTGGTAGGCTACACCAAGGGAAGATGACAAATTGAAAATTAGAGCCGTCCCCTTTTCTGCAGGATTCGATATTCACTCAAAATAGCTTACTAATCAGTCCATAATTGTATGGACGCTGAAGACTAAATCCCTCCTCCCTCCCTTTACGAAAGGGAGGAATTCCCCTCTTTGGTAATCCTTTTCCTGTCATAGACAGGCAAAGAGGGGTTAGGGGAGATTTTCAGAAGAATATGTCTAATCAATTATGGACTCCTTAGTAAATCAAAAGGAGGCTGAAATGTTATTTTATGTTGACCCGGAGAAGTGCAACCTGGACGGGATCTGTGTGGAGGCTTGTGGTCGGAAACTGATCGAGATGGAGGAACCGGATGCGGTGCCAACTCTGATAGCTGATGCCGAGGAGTTTTGCATCAACTGTGGTCACTGTGTAGCTGTATGTCCTACTGGTGCGCTGGCACATCGAACCATGAGACCCGAGGATTGTCCTCAAATTAAGAAAGAGCTATTTACTGATGTGGAGCAAGCTGAACAGTTTCTTCGATCAAGGCGTTCTATACGGAATTACAAGGGCAAACCTGTTGAACGTGACAAACTAAACAAACTCATCCAAGTATCAGGTTATGCTCCGTCCGCACATAACGGCCGACCGGTCCATTTTTTGGTAATCCAGGACAAGACAGAGGTGAGGTGCCTCTCGGGTTTGGTCGTGGATTGGATGCGTATGACGATCAAAGAGGCCCCGGCTTTGGCTGAGTCGTTTCATCTTGATCGGGTGGTCGGATTATGGGATAAAGGAGAAGATCCAATATGCCGCAACGCCCCGCACCTCATTATCGCCTATGCGGCTGAAAACGCTCGGATGGCCCAGGTGGATTGCATTCTAGCCCTCGCATACGCAGAATTGATTGCCCCACCTTTGGGCCTTGGGACAACCTGGGCGGGATATGTGATGATCGCAACAAGTTTTTATCCTCCTTTGAAGGAAGCCTTGAACTTACCGGAAGGCCACAAGTGCTTTGGAGTCATGATGATCGGATATCCCAAGTTCAAATTCGTGCGGATGCCACTAAGGGACCCGCCTGCGGTTACATGGCGCAAAAAGGATGAAGGTCAGCCCTTGACATAGGACAACTTACTAAGGAGTCCATAATAGGATAGACATTCTCGAATTGAAGGCTTGCCCGTTTGAAAACCTTGGGCTGGACTCCGGCTTTCGCCGGAGAGACGAATTTGAGGCCCCGTCCCTTTTCGTCATTCCGGCCCCGCATCAAGTGCGGGATAAACTCCAGCCGGAATCCAGTGGTATAGAAGAAGAGTTTGATGTCTATACAATTACGGCCTTATTAGTAAGTAGGGATTGGAAAGAATATTTACCCGCATCGGCGGATAACACCGTCCAATAGATTGGCACCCAAATGCTATCGTACTTCTTTTGGCCTTGAACGTTAGGAGAAATTGCGTGGAGCGAATAGGAGGAGAAAATGGATGATTTACAGCAGGAAATATTAAGTCAGCTACCCAATACGGATGATTATCTTATCGGTTTTGCCGACATGCATGATCTGTTAAAGCCGCATTTTAATTATCGTTATGCTGTGGTGATTGGCAAGAAAATGGATAGTGAAGTAATGGATAGCATTGAACGTGGCCCGAATATTGTCTACTACAATTTGTATCAGAGTGTAAATGATGAATTAAATTGTATCGTAAAGAATATTGCGAGTGTTTTTACGCGTAAAGGAATTCAATCTCAAGCGATACCAGCAACCGTTCATGATGCTGAGTTTGATGGTGAATATTCAAAAACTCTCAGATTAAAGTATTCACATAAAATGGCTGCTACCAGGTCTGGCATAGGGTGGATCGGGAAAACGGATTTGTTAATATCTCATCAGTATGGCCCGCGAGTTAGGCTGGCAAGTATTTTAACAAATTATCCGTTCAACGAAACCGGTGTACCCATAGACGAAAGCAATTGCGGAACTTGCCAAATTTGTGTGGATCAATGTCCAGCGCATGCTGCAAACGGAAAACTTTGGAATGTTTCAATCGACAGAAACGATTTTTATGATGCATTTAAATGTCGGAGTATGTGTCGTGAATTATCAATGAGGAACATTCAAAAAGAAATAAGTTTGTGTGGAATTTGTGTATCGGTTTGTCCGATTGGAAAAAAAGCAAAATGACAACACGTATTTTTGGGACATGTCTGATTCAATATCAAGAACTTAGCTTGGTCCGACCCTGGTCATAATTTTCTTGCAAAAATTCTATTTTTTTGGTAAGAGACGGTCATGCCACCCAGAAAGAACCCATTGAGAGAGGGATTGAAGATAGGGATCAGGACCTTAATTCTTCAAGAGGTCAGGCTATTGCGTTTGGAGCGAACGTTCACTCCTCACCTCATCGTCGATGCGATGTCCCAATCGATCCAGGATACGAAGAGGGAAATCATCAAGTTGACACGGACAATGGATGACAAAGAAAGAACAGTTCTGCTTAAGAGGATGATCTGTCAAGTGGTGGATCAAGAAATCGACCGGGGTATTCGATTGAGGGGTGCCAAATGTATTCGTTGCCTCCACGGTAGATTCTATGACGAGACAGGAACTGGCCATCTGAACCTGCCTATTGGTGCCAGCAAAGCTCAAATGATTGGATGTGATAAGCTCCAGCCAGCCCTAAGAAAGAAATGTCGTCGATTTGTTGAGATAGCAAGAAGTGCTTCCCGTGAGGATTATCTCAACGAAATGACTCTCCTCTATGAATTTAGGGAGACGATCGATCGGATCAATGAGATTTGGAGAGGTTACTTCATTAAGTAAATCCGAAATCCGAATATCGAAATCCCTGCCTTCACCGAAGCGGCTTCGCGCAGGCAGGCGAAACAAATCTAGTAGATCGATTCCAAATTAACGTATCAACAAACTTTGTAGCCGCAACCTTTAGGTTGCGCCATTCTCGCAGGCTAAAGCCTGCGGCTACCGTTTATGGTTTGTAATTGTATTTTGGAATCGCTCTACTAGTGTAGTGTCTCTAAAACTTCTTTACAATGATAATAAGGGTTGTCATTCCCGTGAAAACGGGAATCCAGCTGAAAAGACTGGATTCCCCCGTATCAAGTACGGGGCAGGCTTAATCAAGTCCGGAATGACGTTCTGTGTAAAGTCTTTTCTGAGACAGTACACTAGAATCCGAATTACCAAATTTCCTAAACCTTATCCATTCTTTGAAAATTGTGTGTCGAACATTCGAATTTGTTTCGAGTTTCGGATTTCGTGCTTCGAATTTTCGCCTTTTAGGCAAGTGCCTCGGCCACTAACTCGGTGATGTCCATCACCTTAATCCGGCCCTTCTTCTCTTTTCGAAGTCTTGCTGCGGCCAGCTGCAGGTTGGACTTGCAGGCCGGACAGGCTGAGACCACGACATCCGCCCCCGCACTGACAGCCTGTTGAATCCGTTTATAGCCTATTTCCAGGCTCATTTCGGTATCGTAAGCCTTTATCCCTCCTCCTCCCCCACAGCATTTAGCCAGATTTCTGTTGAGGGGGAATTCAACTAACTCCACTGACTTAATGGCATTGATTACATTGCGGGGTGGATCATAAACGTTCATATGGCGGCCGAGATCACAGGGATCGTGGTACGCTATCTTCATCCGAGTTCCATCTTTGAAAGTGATCTGACCATCACGAATGAGTTTGTCAAAATATTCTATAGCATGAAAGACCTGAATATTTCCCATTTCGCCACCAAACTTGGGATAAAGATTCTTGAAGGTCCGATAACACCCGGCACAAGTGGTGACGATCTCTTTTAATCCCATCTTTTTAAAAAGGCTGACATTCTTTTCGATGCACCTTTGGAATTCATTCTGATCGCCCACGAGATAGGATATATACCCGCAGCAAGACTCTTCAATTCCAAGAGTGGTGGAATTGACATTGGCCTTCTTCATGATTTCGAGGGTGTTGGGGATAATATTGATATCCTGATAAGATGCTACACACCCGAAGTAAAGGAGGGTCGGCGCTTTCTCCTTTGCTTTAAAATCCTTCGGATAAATGTCCATCCTTTTTTCTGCGACCTCCCCAAAAGGATTTCCTTTTCCTTCAATTGACTGCATGAGCATCTGGTGTACAGGCGGCAGAAAACCTGCCTCCGTTAACCGGGTTCGAGCAGACTGAACGATATCGGATACCATGACTCCGGCTGGGCAGACGGCATTACAATTAAGGCACATGGTACATCTATAGAATCTCTCGGCCAACTCCTTTGAAGGTTCTAACCTTCCGGTGAGGAGATGATAGGACAATATGACCCTCCCTCGCGCATTAGTAGACTCTAACGATGTCTCCCCGTAAGTGGGGCAACCGGCCCGACAGAACCCACACATGATGCAGGCCATGATCTCATTATCCAGACTCTCTCCAAAGCTTTTGAGGGTATCTGGTCTAGTCACCAACAGTTGAAAGGCAAAATTTTCATATATGTCCTTTATGGAATCATCGAATCCCATCTTTCCTGGATTGAGGATATTGTTTGGATCCAATGTCTTTTTTATCGACTTCATAACCTCGAGGGTTTCTCCCAATTCCTTCTTGATATAATGGGATTTGGCCATTCCTGTTCCATGTTCTGCAGTGAGCGTCCCTCCCAACCGCAATGTGAGTTCAATTAAATCCTCCGCTACTTTCCTAATTTTATCCCATTGCTGTTTGTTTCTGGGATCAGACATCATCACGGGATGAAGATTCCCATCACCGATATGACCGAAGGTGGAGATAGGCATGTTGTGCTTTTCTGCGATTTTTTGGATCTCCTTGATGGCCTCTGGGATTTTTGTAATGGGTATCCCCGGATCATCCACAACAGACTGCATCCTTGATCCTCTCTTCACTCTCGATAGGGAGGCAATGATTCCCTGTCGAGCCGCCCACATCTTGAGACGCCTGGCAGGGTCATCATCCCATTTGGTTTCAATCCCTTGATTGGCCTGACAGATTTTGTTTATCTTCTCGATGTTTTCACGGACGGCTTGTCTGTTGCCATCGATTTCAATAAATAGGAGACAACCTACATTGTCCGGGATATCGAGCTCCATGGCCTTGTTCACTACATCGATGGTCACTTTATCCAATATTTCACATGATGAGAGGGCAATCCCCGAGGTCAAAATCTCAGTTGCCGCTTTACCCGCATCCAGGGTGGAGGGAAATCGTGCCTCGGCGAAGGCAATATACTCAGGCACGGGGAGGATTTTTAGAATGATCATCGTGATGATACCCAGAGTTCCCTCAGCATTTGTAAAGAGATGGGTCAGGTCATATCCGGAGGAGGTCTTGCCCAGAATGGAGCCGGTTTTGATGATCCGGCCGTCGGGGAGCACGACCTCTAATCCCCATACATAATGTTTGGTGGTTCCATATTTGAGGGCCCGATTTCCACTGGCATTGGTGGAGACCATCCCTCCCAGGGATGCCAGATTAGCGCTCGCTGGATCAGGAGGGAAAAAATGTGTAGGGGCAAGTGCTGCGTTGAGATTGTTGCAAAGAACACCAGGTTCGACCACCACATATCCATTCTCTTTCTCTATCTCTAAAATACGATTCATCCTGCTCAGGTCAAGCAAAATGCCCCCCTTTGCAGCTAAAGCACCCCCCACCGCACTTGTTCCTGATCCCCTCGGGGTCACAGGGATTTTTTCCTTATTGGCCAAAGACATTATTTTTGAAATTTCTTCTGTTGTTTTGGCGAAGACAATGACATCCGGGACGGCCTCATGGACCGATAGATCTCTGGAATAGCAGAGTCGCTCGATTTCATCAGCCTTCACATTCTTCTCGCCTACGATTTTGACTAATTCTTTGATGTAGTCCATTGTTTGTCCTCTCCCTTTCCTTCGACCGGCTCAGGATGGTTCATGGTGAGCTTGTCGAACCATTAATAGTCTTTGGACAACTTTTCCAAATTGAGATAAAATTCACAAACTTTATATCACTTTAATTTTGTCTTCGCAAGAGCCCTCTAAGATTCTACGCCTCGTCCGGGACTTCGCCCGGAAGAGGTGGCCCCTTCGGGACAGTTGTTTTCCAGGTAGCCGGAACCTCCAGGTTGCGGGGAGCAGCCGACAAGGCTGCAATCCAGCGGGTGAAAGACCCGTCATGATAATTGTCCGATTCGGTCATGTAACGATACCACAGTTCTGGGAGGTAACTTCCAGTCCATTGCGTGGCGTAAACGCCC
>Ga0315288_10011891_pt1 | contig 10946 bp, 8 predicted proteins | sample YL17G11_20_MG_FD_203454 | JGI IMG/M metagenome (GOLD analysis project Ga0315288, IMG submission 203454) | Sediment microbial communities from Yellowstone Lake, YNP, Wyoming, USA - YL17G11_20 | ecosystem: Environmental > Aquatic > Freshwater > Lake > Sediment | place: USA: Wyoming | collected...
TGGTCCCCCGGCCCCCGGCCTGCCGATCCGGGGCAGGCTGCGGCCTGGGGCAGGTTGGCAACCCGGATGCCGAGTTTCATGAGCTCGCCATGGATGCGCTCCACACCCCAGAGACTGTTCTCCCGGGCCATCTGCTGGATCAAAGCGATGGTTTCGTACGCTACCCTGGGGCGCCCACCCTGGTTGCGGGACTTGAACCTCCAAAACAGCCGGAAGCCTTGGTGATGCCAGCGAAGCAGCGTATCGGGCTTGAAGATGAGGATGGCTTCCTTCCAATGCCGGACCCTACTGACGAGGAGGACGAGCCAGAGGCGATCGGTTGGGGTGAACCGAGGCTTCCTAACTTGGCGGTGGAGGATGACGAGTTGCTGGCGGAGGAGGGCGTTCTCGGCAACGAGTTGGGCATTGCTGCGAGTGAAATCGAGGGCAAAGCCGAGAAGGACAGAACAGCGAGGAGGTCGGGGGAGTCGGAGCGAAGCGCGTTCCAGCGACAACAATGCGGAGCGTATGGGTCGGATAAACCGGTCGACTAGGGAAGACATGCAGAAGAAGCCCTCGGCGGACAATCAAGACCCATCAATGGAGTATATTGCAGGGCCGATCGAGGTTTGTTGTCGGGCGGATGGGGTTTTCGGCCAGGACAGGGCCCACACGGTCATTCGGCCCCCCTTCCCCTCTCACAGCCTCCAGCGCCATCACACGGTTCACATCCGTGAGGTCGGAGGTTCGAGCCCTCTCGCGCCCACCAGATCGACACTCCTGTCCTCAGGGTTCGCCCGAAGAGGGAGCCGTGAGGACAATGCTTTCTAGGACCAACTCCTCATTCAGTCACCGCGGACGTTACGGGGGCAGGCTCGCAGGCTAACCGCAGGCCGGTTGCGCGAGCCCCCCATCAGGCCAGGACTGGGCACCTCATTGCGGTGACGCTTAGCCGGCGCGTGCCGCCTCGACGTCGGTCTTGATCCGCTCCAGCCGCGTGGCCTCGGCCTGCTGCTCCTGCATCGTTGCCACCAGCCCTTTCATCTTCTCTTGGAGTGGCTCCCCATCCTCTTTGGCTGCCAGCGCCGCCCACAGCCCTCACAACGGCTCCGTGCCTTCGTTCAGGATCGACAGGTAACGGTCGTAGGCGAAGACGCGATTCCGGCGCTGGCCGGTGAGTTCGCGCACGATGCCCAATTGCATCAAAGCGTCCATGCCTTTGGCCGCGCTGGGAAAGGAGATGCCCGCCCGGTCGCGCACGTGATTGAGTGTGACCAAGGGGCGCTGGCAAAGGACGCCGAAGACGCGCAGTGTCGTGGCGGCAATCCGGCCCAGCTCCTGCACGCGCTGTCTGTCTTCGTCAAACAGACCGACCAGCCGCCGGGCGGTGTCGACTGCTCCAGCTGCAACGTGCTCCACCCCTTCCAGGAAGAAATCCACCCAGGCCTCCCACTCGCCCTCGAGGCGCACCCGGTCGAGGAGCCGGTAGTACTCAGCACGGTGCTGCTTGAAGTACAGGCTCAGATACAGCAGAGGCCGGGTGAGGACTCCGTCGTGGTGAAGGATGAAGGCGATGAGCAGCCGCCCGATCCGGCCGTTTCCGTCGAGGAACGGATGGATGGTCTCGAACTGGACGTGCGCCAGCGCGGCCCTCACCAGCGCAGGGTAGGGCGTCTTCTCTTCGTGCAGGAACCGCTCCAGGGCAGCCATGCATGCATCGACGTGTTGGGGAGGCGGCGGGACGAAGTGGGCGTTCCCCGGCCGGGTGCCGCCGATCCAGTTCTGTGTGCGGCGGAATTCGCCGGGCGACTTCTCGGCACCTCTTCCCTGCGCCAGCAGTCGGGCGTGCATCTCCCGGATGAGCCGGTTCGAGAGGGGAAATCCCCCCTGCAGCCGATCAAGCCCGTAGTTCAGCGCTGCGACATAGTTGGATACCTCGACGACGTCGTCCAACGGCGCGCCGGGCGCCTCCTCCAACTCGAAGAGCAGCAGTTGGGCAAGCGACGACTGCGTGCCTTCGATCTGCGAGGAGAGCACGGCCTCGCGGCGGACGTAGGCGTAGAGGAAAACATCAGGGTCTGGCAGGAGCAGTGTGATGCTATCCAGCCGTCCCAGCGCCAGGGTGGCGCGCTCCTGGAGCTGTTGCCGAGCGTGGGATAGCTCGAGCGGCGGTTCCGGCGGCAAGGGGGAGGGGACGAAAGCCCGGACCTGCTCGCCGCCGACGGCGGTCACCTCGTATTTGCCGGTCAACCCACGTTGCACGGTGCGCCTCTCCTGCCTCCGCTTTAGGGGGTGCCTATTCTTGCCTCGTTGAATATGATATCACGTTATTCAACGAAGCGCCTTTGTCGATTAATAAGGTGGGGGGCGCTCTCTTTGTCCTCCTCCATCCCAGAGCCCCAGAGAAGCAAGGTTGCGGGCAATGGCCTCGACCAGCTTTGCCGCCTCGGCCTGCTGCCCACGCAGCGTCGCAGTCAGCCGCTTCATCTTCTCCTCGAACGGCTCGCCGTCGTCCTCCTGCTCCTCGGCGCCGACATGCCGGCCGGGGGTCAGCACCATCGCCTGTAATAGGGCCGCTGGCACTGAGGGAGACCCCGACCCCGCCTGTGGTGGCCACGTCACGCCCGTATCTCGCAGTTGCAGGGGAAGGCTCCCCACATGTCCTCGCGGCGCCGGCGGCGATCCCCTTCGCCGAGGGCGTCCAGCCGAGATCGTACCGCCCGGACGTCGCTGCACGCACGACCACCTGCACCTACGACCCCCTCTACCGCCTGACCGCCGCCGACTACTCCACCGGCGAGTTCTTCCACTACATCTACGACGCCGTGGGGAACCGCCTCACCCAGGTCACGGAGGCCGAGACCAACACGTACACCTACGATATCGCCAACCGGCTTACGTCCGTCGACGGGGTGCCCTTCACCTGGGATGCCAACGGGAACCTGATTTCGGATGGAGTATCCACGTATTCGTACGATCCGGCCAATCGCCTGAGGGTCGTCGACCAGGGGGACACGAGCTACACCTTCCTGTACGACGGCCTCGGTAACCGCGTCGCGCAGATAGTGGCAGGGGGCACATCATACGACTATGCCCTCGACCTCGCGGCTGGGCTGACGCAGGTGCTCTCCGACGGGACGAACGCCTACCTCCACGGCAGGGCGCGCATCGGCGAGAAGCAGACCGGCGGCTGGCAGTACCACCTGGGCGACGCGCTGGGCAGCGTGCGCGAGCTGACCGGCTCGACGGGCATGGTGGGCCTGGCTCAATCGTTCGCGCCGTTCGGGAGCGTGATGTCCTCGGTCGGATCGGCCTCGACGGCGTTGGCGTTCACCGGCGAGCAACTCGACGGGACGGGGCTGGTGTGCACGGTCCAGGTGTGGCGGCAATTGCGCGCTGAATGCATATTCTATGGGCGAGAGCGCGAGCGATCTCGCGCCGGGGCAGGACAAGGACAAGCCGCACGGCCCGAAGCGCACGCCCGGGCCGCCGGAGACGAAGTCGAAGCCGTAGCCACTGACGGCCCCACAAGCCCAGAAGGCTCCCGATGCATCGCGCCCTAAGGAGTATGGGAAGAGAAGGCAACCCCTGCACTAGGTAGGTTTGACCTTCTGGAAGCTGTGGGTGTCTTCTCCTACATCACGGCCCAGTATCACAGAAGGCAATGGTAACAACCTCGTGTCCAGCTACAGACAGCGCGATGCTTCCCCCATCTCCAATTGGGAGTGCTGCAATCTCCTCCTCTGCCAAATTGGTACGCGTCGCATAGGCGAATCGTCTCAATGGCCTCAGGTTGAGTTGAATGGCCTCGGATGAGATGTTGTATCCTCGGACCAACCACCCCTTCCCATTCTCGGCCTCCTTCACGGCGCTGATGATGAACTCAGCAGGAGAATGGGAAACGAAGGAGCCCTGGAATGGAATGGCGCCCGGATGAATGCCTGTTTCGAGGGCCCGCAGGGGTGATTGAAAAGCGTAGGCCTGCTGATATGCTTCTCGCCAGCATCCTTTGTGGGGAATGATGGAGTAGTCATAGCTCCACTTTCCGGGCACTTGCCCGCCGGGCGTCTCCAGCCCGGGGCCAGCATGCCCCCGGCGCACGGGCATATCATCCCGCGAGAGCCAGCCCACACAGCGCAGAAGAGTCAATGCGATCTCGGTGTGAGTATTGTCATCCGCTCTCTTCACCTCTACCTCGGGCAAGCCGCGGTTGGCAACCATCAATCCGATTCCTCCACTGGACACATCCGTGAAGGCGCGCTGCGGCACTTCGGGGCGCGGATCTTCGACCCAGTTCTCGCCCCTCTCTGGCACTCCGAGCGGTCTTCGAACTACCTCGAAATGACCGTCATAGTACGCTTCCTGGACAGCAAAGGGCGCAGGGAAATGGACCCGCAGGCGATGATCTTTCGCCTGGTTGTCCAGTTCCGTTTGCACATCAATCCTGGGAACGCCCGGAACCAAGGACACTCGGCTGATGATTGGCAGACTGAGCAGTTTCTTGGATCTGCTGTTCCTATCTGTTGACAACTGAGCGGGCACCTGCAGCGCATACACGATCTCGAGAGATGGGATCCGCCGATGGCGGAACGATCTCAATGAGACCACCTCGGGCGTGTAGCGGGCATCTTCTGGTGGGGGGGAGCAGTTGTATTCATCTCCGGCGTCCCCGCCATCCACAAAGCGGTTCAGACCCACAAACACGGCACCGGTACGCTTGTCCGTGACGGTAAGCGTGCCATCCGTGTGGCTGGCTTCGACCCGGAAAAACTCGTTCTCGATTCCATAAGGAGGTCTCGCTTCGTCGCCCGAGTCTATTCTTGCCAGCAATCTTGCTGCCAACTCCGACTGGGCAAGGCGTAGCGCCAACGGAAGGAACGGTCTTAACAATGGATTGACTTCAGCCGCGGCGGGCGCTTCGGGAGCCGCAAGGGCACGTGCCCATACCGTGCGCCAGCCCAATGCCGGAATGTCTGGACTGACGAAGCGTATTCTGGACGCCCGCGGTGTACGGGCAATCACGTGAAAACGGGTGACGCCGGGGTCGGCTTCGTACTTGGCGATGTCTTCTTTAGCCCGATGCCATTCCTGTAGGTTCGGTTGACCCTCATCATCCAAGACGGCATCAATCGTGACAACGGCCTCCTGCCGAGAAACCGTCACGCGAACGATCGCCGCTCCCGCAACACGACCCTCTGCCACAGCCCCAATGGCGTCGCGCAAGTCGCTCTTCTTGAGCAGGAGATTGGCCACTTCTTCGTTGCTACGACTCAGGAATTCGTGAGGAAGCACTGCCTTGTTCTCGTCAACGAGCTCAAAGGCTGCGACCCCTTCGGGTACGCTGAGCTCCACTTCCACGAGATCATGATGCGTGCTTCCCAGGGGATTGAAGAGCACAACGGCCGAGAATGCGTCAGTCGCCTGGGTATCTGCAGCCTGGGAGAGTGCCCGCAACGCCTGCAGGGTAATCTCCTCCCCGATTTGGTCGGCCTGATCAAAGCGGGGCTTCATCTCCTCGTGTACTTGATCGATGGAACATCCACAGATGGAATCATGCGGATGGTTCTCCATCACCAGTCGCCACGCCTGGCGAAGGATCGGGGCAACGTCTCCGAGTCGCTTTGAGGCAGCCAACTCGGGGGCCCTTTGGCTGCCTGCCATCTTCCGCGTCTCTTCTCCAATCAGATTGGCCGCAAAGACGCTGAAGGGTTCAGCCCATCTTTCCAGGAGTGTCTGGGTCCTGTGATTGCGTTGTTTGATCCACATGCGCGAAGAAAGTACGGCGGGCAGCAAATGGGAACGGTCACAGGCCCGCAATTCCCCCCGTACTGTGGGCAGGGGCTTCTCCAGATTCGATATCTGCGCCTTTATGCTCTCAACATAGCTCGGCAAGGTGGAGTGGACTACTCGAGTATCGGGGAGATGGCTGTTGGCATAGGCAATCGCCGCCGAGGTATGCGGGGAGGGTTCCATGTGGTCGGTGCCCAGCATGATCAGATGGTCATCCAGCGCGGAATGGGCCGCCAGAGAGTCGCCCGCCATGACAACTTGCTGTGCGAATAGTTCAGGATTGTAGGCGGGCAGGTTCGCCCCGTTGCTGTAGCTGTCGCGCAAGTAGGCCAGCAGGACCCTGGAGCCGTCCGGGGATTCCCACCAGAGTTCGGCGGGCAGGTCACTGAGCCCTCGCCAAAGGGCGGCGACGTCGATGCCAAACCCCTTCAAGATTTGGGGGATCTGGCCGGGATGACCAAAGGGATCGGGAATATACCCGACAGGCATTCTTGCGCCGAATCTGCGAGTGGTACGTGCACCTTCCAGCAGATTGCGAATATGTGCTTCTGGGCTGACCAGGTACAGGTCCGGCAGGATATGCCAGGGGCCGATCAGGATGCGCCCCGTCTGTATGTGATGACGCAAGACTCCTTCCTTCTCGGGCCGCATGTGCAAGTAGTCGTCCAGCACAATGGTCTGGCCATCGAGCATGAAGTGCTTGAATTCGGGGTCTTCGCCAAGGATATCCAGCAGCTTGTCAATGAGATGGACGAGTTTCAGCCGGAATTGCTGAAAGGTAAGGTACCACTCGCGGTCCCAGTGCGTATGTGAGACTACGTGAAGCTTCTGCATCGAGAGTCCTGGCGATCTCTAGCACTCAACACAAGGCCTTCGACGGTCCGTCTTCCATTCTCCGCTTTCCAACAAGCAGGAACGGCCTCATGCCGATTCCGCTTTCTGACCATGTCTTCCTTCGATGGCTGCCTGGATCTCCAGTTCCCTCTTGTGATTGAGGGGCACTCGAATGAGCAGGAGAATCCCGACCAGAAGGATTGCTGCGGGGATAATCCCCGTCCCGTAGCGAATTGCCTGGACCACTTCGGCGCTCTGGCTCTTGCTGCCGCCAATGTATCCCGCGGCACTGAGCACGGCGCTCAGGATCAAGGGCTGCGCACTCGCGGCGGGCAGCAACACCATCGACATGAACCCTCTCACCACCCCTGGCTGGCGTTTGCCGGTACCCAGCTCCATATGATCCACGATCAATCCGATGAGTGGATTGTTGATGGCCGATGCAAAACCGTACCCCACAAGGATGACAATGTACGTCCCGGCCGCAACCCAGTAGTTGATCGGCAAACTCAACACGGCATGCCCCACCACTGCGATCAGAAGCCCTCGCCACAACGTATCCCGGGAGCCAAACTTGCGCACCATCAGCACGATCAGGGGGAAGATCGCCATCTGAACGATACCGGTCAACAGGTCAGGGATCGTAGCCTTCAAGCCGGAGACTTCCAGGACATTGTCCATGTAGTAGAGATAGCCGTTGAAGTAATTGCTCGTGCCGGCCTGGATGAAAATGAAGGCTACCAGGAACAACACAAAGGTCCTGTCCTTGAAGAAGTCCTTTGAAAGGGCGAACAGTTCCCTTAGCCCCCGCGTGAATTCCAGGTTCTTGTAGAAACCTTCTTCTTCCCGGATGAACCTCGCCCCGATCCACATCAGCAAGAGCCCTAGGAGGATCGCCCCCGAGAAGATCGCCACCAGGGTCGTGCGGCTGTAGTCGCCCGTGAGAAACCACACCGGGATCATGCCCCCAAGGAAGATGGGGACCATATTGACATAGCTTGAGATGACCTGCACTTCTGTGCGTTCGCCCATGGGTAGAAAGGTGTTCACCGTGAACGCCATGAAACTGACACCCAGAAGGGTTTGCGCGGCTTCGTAGATCACCAGGAGCACCAGGAGAAAGACGGCGATCAGAATCTCGTTCCAATCCGGGGAGGCAAACAGCAGGGAGATCACCGAAACACCCATGATTGGTATTGCCCAGCGGATCAGCGGACGGTACTTACCGCTCCCCGTCAGGAAAGGCCGCTTGTCTGCCCAATAACCGATCAAGGGATCGTTGATCCCGTTCCAGATACTAAAGAGAAGAAACACAACACCGTAGATGGCGGGGCTGAGGCCGATCACGTCGGTGTAGTACTTCATGAATGCGCTGGTGACGATCACCATTACCAGCACCGATCCTCCGGAGATCATGTTGATGAGGATCTTCCTTCCCAGGTTGTAGTATCCTTTTGAAACAGCCATTCAAGTCTCCTTCTTGCCTTCATCGAACGGCTTGCGATCTACGGATAGCGGAATCCCAGAGCGGCGTCGAACATGGCCGTGATGTTCTCGGGCGGTATGTCTGCCTGGATGTTATGCACCGGGTTGAATACAAAACCGCCACCGGGGGCAAAGATCTTGATGCGCTCAGCAACGTGTTGTGCAATTTCGTACGGCGTTGCGAATGGAAGTACGCGTTGGGTATCACAGCCGCCTCCCCAGAAGGTCAGCCGATCCCCGAAGTTCGCCTTCAATTGCAGCGGATCCATGTTTGTTGCGCTGGTTTGTACGGGATTGAGAATATCCACGCCGGCCGTTATGAGGTCCGGGATGAGAGGGTAAATGCTGCCGCAAGAGTGGAGGAAGACGGCGCAGCCCGAGTTCCGATGAACGTACTGGAACAGTTCTCGATGTCCGGGCATTATCCATGCCTGGTACATACTCCTGGATATCAACGGCCTGTCTTGCATGCCCAGATCGTCCCCGAATTGAATGATCTGGACGTAATCGCCAACGGCCTCCAGGTAGAGGGATAGGTTTGATAGCTGCGTCTCAACAATCCCGCCGAGAAGATCCTGGAGAAATGCCCCCCCTTCTGCCAGATCCATCATGAAGCGGGCAAACCCACGCAAGCTGTTGCCTGCCTCGAGTATGCTTCCACCATAATTCGCCAGGATGGCAAGATCTGTGTTCTCGTACAGGGCCTTGGCGCGCATCTCAAGGAATCTAAGATCTTCATCGCTGATTGCGGGTCGCGGGACTTGTCTTAGCTCATCCGGTGTGGTCATTCCGGCCAGAGGGTGAAAGGACTCGGAGAAGTACAAGCTGCCGGCTGACATTCGCTGAGCGGGCATTCCGTTTTCCCAGATGAGCCAACCGCCGCTCTCTTCATCCGGCCTTACGTCCACGCCGGCAGGAATCTGACACGCCGTGCCGTCGGGCAATCTCCAGGGTTTCCAGAACTCAGGCGGGGCTTCTCCCAGCGAGTTCGCCAGCGAGATGACATCTACTCCAAAGCGTGACAGGATTTCTGGCTCCACTTCTGCCAGCTGTTGCGGCATGTCGAAGACACGGATGGGCTGCTCGGCAAGCCCTAGATGTTCTCGGAGGCGCGCGTAGGCGATTGCCGCGATCCCTGTTGACGCCATGCCCCCCAGATCGATCGGAATGCGATCGGCTTCTTGATGATGCAAGGCCCTGAGTACGCGCTGCCTGGAGGTGTAGGCAGATGGCGCGGATGGACGTTGCTCGTTTGACGCGGCGTTCTCGGCACTTGGATTGGGTAGATTGACGGGCATCAAACCTCTCCATCGTGGCCGTGCGTTGAAGAGACGCGCGAGAACTGGACCGGAATGTTGACGCCGTTAATATTCCCCGTCATTGTATTCCGTTAAGTTTACGGTGTCAACATTGGTGCTATACTAGCCTCATGACTCCGAGCGCCTATCATCATGGGAACCTCAAACAGGCCCTGATCTCTGCGGGCCTGGAAATCCTTTCCGAACAGGGGCTGGAAGGGCTAAGCTTACGAAACGTAGCAAGAAGAGTCGGCGTGAGCCATACAGCCCCCTACAACCACTTTTCCGACAAGCAATCGCTTCTAGCTGCGATTTCGACCGCCGGACACGAACAGTTGTATCGAACATTGTCGGAGACTTACGAGAAGTGCAGGCATTCCTCTCCTGAAGTCATGGTTGAAATGGCCTGGTCATACGTGCAGTTTGCCCTTGCGGATCCGGGGAGGTTTCAATTGATGTTCTCGGGTGCGCTGGAAGAGGAAAGGGACCATCCGGATTACGTGGAGATCTCCCGGAAGAACATCGCGCTGCTTGAAGAGATCATCGCGTTTTGTCAAACAGAGGGTCAACTAGCGAAGGGCAAGGTGGAGATCATTGCGGTCAGACTTTGGAGTCTGGTGCACGGGTTTGCCTACCTGATGCTGGAGAACCAATTCCCCGGGGAATACATACAAGATCAGAATCCAAGAGAACTGCTCAGAGCCGCGATCGCATAGATCACTAACGAACAGCTGCTGATTGAGTTTCCTAGAGGAAGATTGACGTCCGCGCACAACCTCGGGCCAGCCGTCCACTCGTGTGGCCCAGCCCGCCGGGTCAGCATGGTCTGAGACCAAAGTGCGGGGATCAGAGTGGAAACGCCTGCGCAAAGCACAACTTGGCCGGAACGGCCAAGTTGTGCTTTATGTCCCAGACACGATTGTCGCTCAAACCATAATGTGGCCGGGCCGACAACCACAAAGTGGCCGCTGAGCGGCAATCTCCCGCAGAGAACCGGCGCCCGAACGCGGGGCCGAGGCTGTGCTAGCCGAGAACCCCGTCCGAGGTTGTTCGGACGGCTGCAGACTCACGCAGCGCGCCGGTAGTCGTGGTGCAATCCATTGAGGACCGGAACCGTGATGAGTCTTCCTCGCCTCGGCCAGGCTGGCTGGGGAAGGGTCCCCTCTGGAATTCTCTGCCCAATCCCCTGGTGTGGCCGTTCACGGTTGAAGTATTCGGCGTATTCCTTGATCACCCGATGAAGTTGCCTGTCCCCGACAACCAGCAGGTGATCGATGCATTCTCTCCTCAGGCTCCCCATGAACTGTTCGCAGATGGCGTTGGCCGTTGGAGCGCGGTAGGGCGTCTTCAGCCTGCCCTAAGGCCGCCAGGCCAGGGGACTTCAATCGAGCTTGCCTTTGCCACTCGAGCGAAATCGTCGCCGTACTTACTGTCCCGATCGCGAATCAGGAAACGCGGGGTCAGGCCATAGGGGGTCGCTTCCCTGTCATCAGCGGCCTAAAATTGACCCCCTATCAGCGGTTGAAAATTGACCCCCCTCCCGGAGATTAGGATAGGCCT
>Ga0315288_10011892_pt1 | contig 10946 bp, 14 predicted proteins | sample YL17G11_20_MG_FD_203454 | JGI IMG/M metagenome (GOLD analysis project Ga0315288, IMG submission 203454) | Sediment microbial communities from Yellowstone Lake, YNP, Wyoming, USA - YL17G11_20 | ecosystem: Environmental > Aquatic > Freshwater > Lake > Sediment | place: USA: Wyoming | collected...
AAGAACCCCAGAAAATCATAGCAATAATGACCGGAACTTTAAACATACTTAACGACCCCACCCCATGCACATATGTAGCGTTCGAAGAAGACTATAAATGGTATGTAGAAGCCATCGAAATAGTCATTGAAACCATAGAATACGTCATAAAAAGCGGCGAGTCTGACAAATACGTACTCGCCTGGAGCGGATAAATATGAAACATGTAACACCAGATGGAACCGAACACGAAACAACCGAAGTAGACTATAAATCCCCAGAAGAACCCTGGCTCGAATATCATCTGTCAGACGGCACTATGCTAAAATTCCGCTCTACTATAATGTGCGTTGAACGATCTGATAAATGCGACGAAAACGGCAACCCCTTCTATTTCGTACACAGCCAGCAGCAATGGAGAACGTATCCACCGGAATCCCTAAAAGGAGAGCCGATGAAAAGACCCCAACGCCAGGATGAAAAACTCAAAAAACCAGACAACACCAGCTATAGGTGAACTCATGACAAATGACGACCGCTTGTTTCACTGCTTTATGTACATGACCGTGTCATTCATCTTGTTAATTGCACTCAAACCAGCCGATGGAAAATTTTTCATTGGATTTGAAATCGCATGTGTTCTCTGGATAATATTAGGTTGGCTACTTGCAGCCTATAACGGAATTAAATTTTTACTTAAGCAATAAGAACTAGAAAACCATTGATGTTGGATAACCACGAGTATGAAGACGTGGTAAAGTTTAATCGAAGATGATTATGATTCCGGAGAACGCGCCGCTTGTGGCGGCACGCCGGAATGACGTCCTAACGGGCAGTAAGCCCTATCATCGCCACGACACTCGTGGATTGCGTGGGGGCCGAGGCTCTTATCGACATCACATTTATATATAGGAAGGCCGTATATATAAATAGCATGGTTATGCCAAACCGCGCCTTAAAGGGTGTTTTAACGTGCCAACCAAAATCGACGATAGAAAATGTTCCGGATGTGACGAATGCGTTGCAGTGTGCCCGGTGTCCCCCTGTGTGTATATCTTGGCCATGGTTAAGAATAAGAAGAGGGCGATCGTCAAAAACCCAAATAGCTGCATCGAATGCGGTTCCTGTATAAACGTGTGTCCCAAAAATGCCATAACAATGGACAGATGAACAATGTTCTATGAAATAATATCGATAATAGGCGTTATACTTCTCATCATTATAGTTGCCGCCGCTGTCTTGTTGATTGCAGCGATAGTGATGTCACTACTGACGTTGATACTGCTGCTCATATTCATAAAGACAAACCATGCGCTTTTTCCGAGGTTCGTCCTATTCCTAGCCGGAATATTGGAAGCCCCCATCAAGCAGACAATGTGGCTGTTCGGCCTCAATGAAAAAATCCTATATGAAACGATCATAGACCTTAGAAATCTCCTTTATGGTAAAAAAGTAGAGCACACTCCGTACAAGCAGAGAGCGCTTTTCCTTCCACAATGCCTAAGAAGTAGCGACTGCCCAGCCCCGCTCACCCCGGAAGGAATCGCCTGCAAATCGTGCGGAAAGTGCCCTATAAGCACCATTAAGAGGGAGGCCGAAAAACTCGGCTATAGGGTTTTCGTGTGTCCTGGTTCCACGATGGTATATAGGATGATGAAAAAATATAAGCCGTCTGCAGTGATTGGCGTGGGGTGCCATATGGAAGTCAAAGAGGGCACCGATAAACTTGCTGCTCAGGGGGTTCCTGTGGTTGGTTTCACTATATTGAAAGACGGCTGTGTCGAAACCGAATTGGATCTCGACAAACTTCTTAAGACATTAAAGACATATAGATGAGATATCTAAGTGCCTCAAGCATATCCGTTTCGGCCCTAAACGGCACCGAAACAAAAATGGAAAAGTATTTAAGCTGGGACTCCCTATTATATTGTATGAGTCAGTGTGGTCAGCATTGTGATGTCTATAGCAGAGTCTGTGGCTACATGAGACCGGTAAGCAGTTGGAACGACGCCAAGCAGGCGGAGTTTACGGACAGGAAGACCTACGTAGTTGGTTGATGTCCTCTATTTCTATCCATTGCCCCTATGTCCCATGTATACGTTTTCTGTATCGGATATGTCATAATCTATAACGGTGAATAATTTGATAAGGCAAATAAGGAAACGCGACGGTCGTGTGGTGGATTTCAATCCACTGAATATAAAGAAAGCAATCAACAAGGCCTCACAAGCCACTAAGACGCCAGTCGATATCGAACGCGTCTATGAATATACCATAAAAACCCTCGATGATAAATTCAATGGCAAAATCGCATCCGTTGAAGACATCCAAAATGAGGTTGAAAAAGCTCTTATTCATTTCGATTACCCTGACACTGCTAAGGCATATATAATATACAGACAGGTAAGAAACAACGAACGCGAAGGAAAATACCTTGTCGATATAATATCTTTGATTGACGATTATATAGATCAAAAAGATTGGCGCGTAAAAGAAAATGCCAACGCATCTTATTCTGTTTCCGGGCTCACGTTCCATATAGCCGGATCTGTTATAGCCAACTACAGCCTATATAAATATCCAAAGCATATCGGCCACGCCCATCGCAACGGCGACATCCATATTCACGACTTAAGCTTCGGACTCATATGCGGCTACTGCGCCGGATGGGATCTAGAGAAGCTATTCATTGAGGGCATAAATGGTATCCCCGGAAAGATAAATTCCAAGCCTGCCAATCATCTGACGTCCGCTACATGGCAGATGATAAATTTCATCGGCACCCTCCAGAATGAATGGGCTGGCGCCCAAGCGTTCAATGGTGTCGACACCCTCCTGGCCCCATTCATCAGAAAAGATCAGCTGACATATAAACAGGTCAAACAGGCTATGCAAGGCCTAATATTCAACCTTAACGTCCCAAGCCGTTGGGCCAATCAGACCCCCTTTTCTAATTTTACTTTCGATTGGACCATTCCGGAGGATCGCAAAGATGACATCCCCCTAATAGGTGGAGTCCCTATGGATTTTGCGTATGGTGATCTTCAAGAAGAATCGCTGATGGTAAACAAGGCATTTATGGAAGTCCTGACCGATGGTGATGCCAAAGGAAGCACTTTTACATTCCCTATCCCCACCATAAACATAACAAAGGAATTCGATTGGAACGGCCCCCTCACAGATGAATTGTTTGCACTAACCGCCAAATACGGCCCTTATTATTTCGCAAATTTCGTCAAATCCGATCTAAACCCCAAAGACATCAGATCTATGTGCTGCAGACTTTCGTTGCGCCTTGACGAACTGCGCAACAAGATGGGCGGCTTATTCGGAGCTGGAAGCCAGACCGGAAGTATAGCAGTCACGACAATTAATCTTCCTAGAATCGGATATCTTAGCAAGGATGACAATGAATTTTTCTCAAGACTTGATAACATGCTTGACATTGCCAAAGAGGCGATGGAGATAAAACGTGCCGTAATAATGAAGAATCTAGATCGCGGCCTCATGCCATATACAAAAAGATATCTGGGCCATTTCAACGGGCACTTCTCGACTATAGGCATAATAGGCATGAACGAATGCCTGATCAATTATATGGGCAATGGCATCTCTGACAAAGAATCCTATAATTTTGGCCTCGGAGTAATGGATCACATAAGATCAAAACTGATAGAAATCCAGAAGGAGACGGGCAACCTGTATAACCTGGAGGCAACGCCGGCCGAGGGTACAACAAGGAGACTCGCAGCCAAAGACAAGAGACATTATCCTGATATAATAGTGGCCAATGAACAGAAATGGCGCGAACAAAAAGTCGCCCCCTATTACACAAACTCAATCCATCTGCCGGTTGGATTCACCAACGACATATTCGAATCATTGGACCTCGAAGAAGAATTCCTGACCAAATTCACCGGAGGATGTGTAAAACATATCTATCTAGGCGAAAGACTGCCCAGTGCAGATTCCGCAAGAAACCTAGTCAAAAAGGTATGCTCCAACTACAAAGTACCTTATATCAGTATAACACCCTCGTTTTCCGTGTGCCCGACGCATGGTTATGTGAATGGCGCCCATGATACATGCCCCAAAGAGATATGATTGTGCTTATAAGCACTAAATGCCATATATAGATATAACCAGTTCATAATAGGGTGGGCATATGACTGAGAAAATAGAAAATAAAGAGGAAAGTGGTGCAAATAAACTGTTGAAAATATCTGCTTATGTAGCCATCGGAGCAATAGGTTCCTATGCATTCTACAAGATACTTAAGATAATAACAAAAACCGAAGACAAAAAACCCCCCCTCTATATAGATTTCGACGGAACCATAGCAACAGATGAATTTCCTGGAGCAGGTCCGCCAAAACCCTACGTCAAAGAAACCCTTACAAACCTCAGAAAAAAATACACCATTCATGTATATAGCTGTAGAACAAGCTCCGAATGGTCTAAGATATTCTCCGACTTCAAACAGGACGAGCAAGTGTTATTCATAAAAAAATACATGAGGAAACACAAGATCCCATATGATTCTATCGAAATGAGCAACAAGCCCACTGGTATTTTCATAGGGGACGAAAACATCGAATTCAAAGAAAATTGGAAAGAGATAGAAAATCGCCTTATGAAAGGCGTGGAGAAAAAAGAATGACAACAAACTGCCCATACGGCAACAAATGCACAAGCTCAGGCACATTCAAATGCAACACGTGCAGACACAATGCAGGAAAACGCGACTACTACGACCCCGAGCCATATAAACCATGGCCATTGAATCCACAGCCTTGGACACCAGAACCATACAAACCGTGGATTACGTGTAATACCACTCCTAGATTCGAATAAACGCCCCCAAAATGAAAGAGCTTAAGCTCTATTTCCTTTGGTGCGCCATAACCGGCCCCCTCGTTATAATAGGAGGGACTTATGCCGGACTTTCCGAGCTTGTCATTGAAGCCATGCTTGGTGTAACATATTTTGGTGGCCTGTGGGGAATATGCTCATACTATTCTAATGAAGATGAAAGTGACAGTAATAGGAAAGAAAGGATGCACGAAATGCAGCAAGATGGCAATGATTCTGGAAAGCAAAGGCCACTCGATAAACCTAGTATATCCGGACAGCACAGGAAAAAGAAACATAGACGGAGTGGAAGTGAATCTAACAGAGGAGATGCACTATCCGATATACATATTGAACAGCCAAGTGGTGGAGAACTACAAGGATCTCAACCAGATGCTAACCCACCAGGAAATCCAATTCAACCCCCGGGCTGAAGAACCATGATGCCATTGAATGCCACATATCAAGCGGCCATCGCAATATGTAGCATCTTCACCAACATCTATTACGTGCTTTATTCTGCTGCTGGAGGAATTGGAACCATCATTATAACCCTCCAAGGGATAAAATGGATCGGTTCCGCTGAAGATAGAGATGCCAGAAAACTGGCCAAACAAGGAATAATACATGCCGTAATAGGCCTTATAATAGTGATGTTGGCAGTATCGATAGTACAATTGGTATTCCCAACCAATACCTGTGACTTCAGCATCTAAATACATTGACTATATATATCAGTTTTACCTAATAATTAACAATGGACAAAGCAAGCAAGATATTCCTCGGTCTGCTATTCGGTGTGTTGGCATATGCAATGTCACCCCCATCAGTGGCCCTCATATACGGATTCTTAGTGTTCATCGCTACATTCATGATATCCGGCTGAAATAACGATGAAAATAAAAAACGTAGAGAAATCAAGCACTGTGGACTATCCACCATATATAAGTGCCGTGGTATTTCTTTCTGGATGCAATTTTCGCTGCCCCTTCTGTTATAATAAAGATCTTGTAGACAATAACAGTTCTCTCCCCGACATCCCAAAAGATGAATTCTTGGAATGGCTTATCACCCGCGAAGGCAAGCTCGATGCAGTCGTCTTGACTGGCGGTGAACCCACAATACATGGCCAAGAACTTCTCGACTTTGCCCGCGAGATAAAGGAACTCGGCTTTAAAGTCAAACTTGATACAAATGGCTCAAATCCTGACGTGCTTTGCGATCTTATAGAACAAAAGCTTCTGGATTATATCGCCATGGATATCAAATCAGACATTATGCACTATGATGAAGCCTGTGGCGTCAAAGGAAAAATTTATGACGTGTTAGTCAGTATCGCAGCAATAATGACCAGCGGCCTGCCATATGAATTCAGAACCACCTTGATACCGGGCTTGCACGACAGGCATGTGATGACAGGCATCGCCTCAATGATAAAAGGCGCCCCCAAATATGCCATACAGCAATTCAAACCCCTCAATACGCTTGACCCCACCTTTGAAAAGATAATCCCCTTCACAGAAGCCGACATGGAAAAGTTCAAAAAAGATTTCGAATATCTTACAACCGCCATGGAGATAGAATTCAGACGATGACAATCAAAACCCTCAACATCAAGAAGACCACCATGCTCTTCATCCTGTTATTGATAGTATGGGCTGACATAGGCATAACGTATATCAGCCTCACCAAGATAAAGGAAAAAGACCCCGACAATTGGCTTAACTATGAGATAAGTTTCACCGTAAACCCAGTCGTAAAAACCCTCGGACTGGAAAACGGAATGCTCATATCAGGAATAATAAATTCATTGTTGATCCTCGGCATAGCGATCCTCTTTCCAATAGAGTTCACACATGGCGTCCTCACAGGAATATTTGTCCTCGCCCTCGCAATAAACCTGCGCCTACTTTTAATCTTATAAACCTTCTTTCCCTATATATAACATCGATTTCCATGACATCAATGAAATTCAAGGTAATAAAGGATTCGCCGATAGCCAAAATGTCGATTGACGAAGCCGAGAAGAAATATGGGATCAAAATAATCTCATATGGAAGCGAAGACCACTCCTGTTCAGCGTTTGGCGCAAAGATGATAAAAGACGGCTACATCATAGAAGCTTGCGGCCTCCCTTCCAAACTTTACGATATATTCAGAGACGCCACCGGCCATTACGAGATAGATGCATGAGAGCCTTTTTAAAAAAGCCTCTGGAAAAAGAATGAAGGTGAAATGTGCTACATGTGGCGTCATATTTGACACCAACATTAAATGGCTGATAGAAGTCGAATACCAATGTCCAAAATGTATAGGAACATGAAAGCTAACTACAAACTAAGGCAACTATATTTATAAAATGATTCCAACCAAATGCTTCTTCACCAAAGGAGTTGGAATCCATAAGGATAAGCTCGGATCATTCGAGCTTTCCCTTCGCAGCGCCGGAATCGAAAAATGCAACCTCGTGCAAGTATCAAGTATCCTGCCTCCCGGTTGTAAGATCATAACCAAGGAAGAAGGACTTACTCTCATACAACCCGGCCAAATAACGTTCGTCGTCCTCGCCCGCTCCGAGACCAACGAACCCAATCGATTAATCACATCCGCCATCGGACTTGCCGTCCCCGCTGAGAACGGCAGCTATGGATATCTTTCTGAACACCACACATGCGGTGAGACTGGAAAGAAAGCAGGCGAATATGCAGAAGATCTCGCAGCCACCATGCTTGCAACCACACTTGGCGTCGAATTCAATGCTGATGCCGCATGGAACGAACGAGAAAACCTTTACAAATCAAGCGGAAAAATAATCAAGACAAGCCACACAGCACAATCGGCAGAAGGCAATAAAGACGGCCTCTGGACGACAGTGATAGCGGCTGCGGTATTTGTGATTTAATTGGATATAGTAAAAACCCTCGACGAGGGAAGCGTCAAGTTGTTGGGCCGGATGATCAGCGAAGAGATAGCCAGACAAAAGGATATGACACTCATAAGCATACAAGTCTTATATAATTCGAAAGAAAGAAATCCCTCTTGGAGTGCCTTCATGCACTTCAGAGACCAATCGACAAGTATTTAAACCCGTGTTACCTAATATATATACGATAAAAATGGATCTTGGACTGTTATTTTTAGGGATGTTTGGGCCGCAGGCCCACGTAAACCCGTGTCTTTCTATATCCAAGAGTCCATCGTCTGCGAAACAACAGGCCACTAGCTATAGGGGCCAGTTGCGTCTTTAAGACGCCCCACTCATAAAATCTGGGCGTAGCGCAGCTGGCAAGCGCGGCGGTCTGTAGTCTGATTTTCCACTGCTCCGGCAGTCAACCGCACGTCGGGGGTTCAAATCCCTCCGCCCAGACTACTTCTCTACAGTCTCGTAGTATAGTGGCCTATTATGTCCGGCTTTGGACCGGATGACTGAGGTTCAAATCCTCACGAGACTATTATGTCGGATTGCCCCATATGCGGCAAGGAGGAAGGCCTCCTCAAAGAAGGAAAAATATACGTATGCTGGATATGCGGATTCACCGAAAAACCAGAACATATGTACAAAAGAACCATAGGAAACACAAAGGACCAGTAGCTCAGCGGTAGAGCGCTAAACTGACTTGATACGACCCTTACTCGGCTAGTTCCGAGCGCAGTAACGAGTTACTTCCACTCTGGATGGAGAGGTCGTGGGTTCAAATCCCACCTGGTCCAATAAAATGGAAACAATTAAACCCAACCCAGTAATGTATATATTCGTGAACAAAAGCCTCGGTATGAGCCCCGGAAAGATGGCTGCCCAAGTTGCACATGCAGCAGTCATAGCATCAGACAAAAGCAACCCCGAGATGAGAAATGCGTGGAATGAATACGGCTTTTATACTAAGCTGGTCATGGAAGCAAGAGATTCAAATCACCTAGAAACAATCATGAAATATCTCTCTGAACGCAACATACGCTCGTGGATAATAATAGATGAAGGCCGTACAGAGATAAAAAAACACACGCTCACCGCCCTCGGAGTCGAGATAGTCGATAAAGACATTAAAGGCGAAATATTCAAATCATTCGACCTCTATAAACCAGAATTAACTATAACAGTGAAATGGAACGATTAATGCGGAGGTGATGCTAGTGGTAACATGCCCGCCTTCCAAGATACTTGTCGCGGCAAGCAACGCATCGACAAGTCGAAGACAGCGGGATACTTGGGTTCGATTCCCAGCCTTCGCAATGCCGGGGTGGCTGAGAGGCTAAAAGCGGAAGGTTGCTAACCTTCTCTCCCGCAAGGGAGACTCAGGTTCGAATCCTGACCCTGGCGTTCCATGCCGAGGTAGCGTAGCCCGGATCAACGCGCACGCCTGGAAAAACATCAAGCCGAGGTGGCAGAGTCCGGCTCATAGCGCACGCCTTGAAAGCCACAATCAACCCAGAAAGCGTGTCTCCCTAAAAAGAGACCCAGGTTCAAATCCTGGCCTCGGCGAAAAAACCACAATACATGGGCTCGTAGGCCAGTCTGGTAGACCGCCCGCTTTGCAAGCGGAAAGCCGTGGGTTCGAATCCCACCGAGTCCAATCGGAGTTAGAGCAGCTTGGTCAAACTCGCTAGGCTCATAACCTAGAGAACTTCGGTTCAAATCCGAAACTCCGAATAAAGAAATGTACTTCAATGAAGTATACTTCTATAATTCCCAACGGACACTTCGCCAAGCCCGGGAAGGCGCCAGACTGAAGATCTGGTCATCGTGGGTTCAAACCCCTCAGTGTCCATAGGCAAATCTCCGCCAGCCTAGCCTGTACGCTGATAAGCAGCTGGCTGCCCGTTTAACTCAGCTAAACCGGGTTTAGATTGCCTAACTACGGCACGGATAAATTCCCTTGATACCTTGTCGGCTTGCAGAGTTCCGCCCAGTCAGCGGAAAAGTTCGCATGGAAATGAGGGAGCAAACTTTCGAATTGACCTTCGAAGACAGGAAGCAGCCACCTGTATAATAACATGCTCCGTTGCAAAACCGTCATTCAAATGGGGTGTGCGCCGAAATAATGCGTATGGGATGCTGACCCCCAGTCAGATCATAAGGTTCGACCCCTTTACGCCCCAAATGGGCTCTTAGCTCAGTCCGGTAGAGCACTCGGCTTTTAACCGAGGGGTCATGGGTTCGAAACCCGTAGAGCCCGTGGCTATTTAAACCTAGCCTACGTATATATAGTATATAGGTGAGAAAAACATGAAACAACCTGTAAGAGTTGAACACGACGGAGAACTTCGGGTGGTGAAATACCATCACACCGTAGAAGACGGCTTCTACGATGGAGAGTACAGCAAATTACCCATAAAGGGAAAGACGACAGCCTACATAACAGTTGGACCTGAAAAATACATAAGCGCAGACGCATACTGCTCTGCAAAAGATCAGTTCAACAAGAATATCGGACGAATCGTTTCTACCGTAAGGTTGCTTAAAACCCTTGGCCTCAAACCCATAAAATGATAGAGAATCCATATATCTGCCCCAAGTGCGGTCAGGAAGTGTATATGTTCCAGGTACATAGGTGTAGCCTGCCAACATTCACCTCCAAGACTACAAATACTGCACAGGTGGCGGAACCCGGTTAACGTAGCTGACTGCAAATCGGCCCATTGCAGGTTCAAATCCTGCCCTGTGCTAAAACCGGAAGGTATTTAAGCCATACATCCCTAATATATACACGATGGATACATTATACATTGTTCTAGGAGCCCTAGTGTTCCTTTATATCATAATGAGGAGACGCAAAAAAGCCCCAGTTAAAGTAGAACAGATAGCCTACGATCGGGAGAAAAACCTAATTGCTGTAACAGTAAAAAACAACAAACCAACAACATTTAAACTGAAGACGTCTATAAGAGCTAAGTTTCAACAAATAGCAACCCAATCAGCCGACGGTAAGATCGTGATGTCCCCCGCCCAAGCCAATGGCAGGAATATGCTGATGCTTGTTGCCGAAGATGACCTCCCAAGGACCATAGCCCCAAACGAGACTATCACTTTTACATATACCCCATTACAGACCCCCCAAGAGATCGGAACATCATCAAACTTCACAGTAGACTTCAAGTTCATAGAATATTCGAAAGTA
>Ga0315288_10011895_pt1 | contig 10945 bp, 6 predicted proteins | sample YL17G11_20_MG_FD_203454 | JGI IMG/M metagenome (GOLD analysis project Ga0315288, IMG submission 203454) | Sediment microbial communities from Yellowstone Lake, YNP, Wyoming, USA - YL17G11_20 | ecosystem: Environmental > Aquatic > Freshwater > Lake > Sediment | place: USA: Wyoming | collected...
ATCGCCTCACACGACGGCAACGGCCAGACCGCCCAGAACAACGCCATTGCTTCCCGTGAAACGAGAACTCCGCCCGAACTCATCGTGACGGGCCGCCGCTATGATACCACGCCGCCCGCCGCGCCGTCCGTCTCAGCGGAAGCCGTCGCGCCGGGCAGAGTAAAGTTCACTGTGATAAATCCCGGTGACGACAGCGGCACTCTCGCATACATTCTCAAAACCGTCCGCAACGGCAGTGAAGCAACCGTCGCCCGCAACCGCATCAATGCCAACCCCGGCGAATACGGCACGAAAACCGTTTTCACGCTCTATGACGAACCCGTCGGCCCTGTCACCTATAAACTCGCGGTGATGGATCGCGCCGGCAACGTCGGCGACGACGGCAAAGCGCAGGTTTCTGTTACGCCGCAGGTCGCGTTCGATTTGTTCGACGACGCCCCCAAAGTAACCGTTACGCCCTCAGCTTCTCCCGCCAAAGCCGGAGATTTCACCATCTGGGCCGTCCCTGACACGAGCCAGGTTGACCCGGTTTCCGGCTCATCATTCGCACGAGGCGATGAACGCCTCGGCAACGTGGTATGGGACGCCGCTTCCAAAACCGTCCGCCTCAAATCCGCCCGCAACGAAGTCATCGCCTTCCAGCTAATCGTTGAAGCCGCAAACGGTGCATCGGGACTTTCCGTTGACAAGGCCGCCATCACCGGCCCGTCAACAATTCCCGCCGACAATATCGACCTCTTCCGCACTTGGTACGTGAAGTGCAAGGACGATAAATATCACCCCGAACCCTGCGTGCCTCTTTCCGGCGCGTTCGACATCCCCTGGAAAGAAAACAACGTCCCTGACCAGAAGAACCAGTCCGTTTGGGTTGACATTGCCGTGCCAAAAGACGCCGCACCAGGCGAATACAAAAGCCAGCTTACTCTGAAATCCGGCGGCGCTTCCACTCCGATAAATGTCGAACTCGAAGTCTGGACTCTGACCCTCCCCGATTTCCCGACATACACCCTCGAACTCAACGCCTACAGCGGCGTCGGCTCCGGCCTCGGCATCAATAGAGACACTCCCGAATACGCCAACCTCGAACTTGCCTTCCATCAACTCGGCCACAGCCATCGCCAGACTGTGAACGTGCTTCCTTACGGCCAGCGAGGCAACATTTCCGCAAACGCTTATATCCCTGAAATCGCAGGCACCGGCGCTGATGTGAAAGTCTCATCCTGGCAGAACTGGGACGCACGTTTCGGCAAGTACTTCGACGGCTCAGCTTTCACGCCGCAATCCAGTTACAAAGGCCTCTGGCAGAACACGCCTGTCACGCACTTCTACCTCCCCCTCCATGAGAATTGGCCTCTAACCATCAGCGAATACTACTCCGTCAAAGTTGAAACGACCGAATATCCCGCGCTCGTTATCGAACACGCGCAGAAAGCTCCGCCAATCGAAGAAGCCTTCCCGGAAGTTTACAAGCAGGCTTTCAAGAGCATGGCCGGGCAGTACGTCGGCCACATCCGTGACAAGAAATGGGACAAGACGCGGTTCCAGCTATACCTTAATAACAAGTATTACTTCAAGGAGCCGGGCAAGGACGGCAGGCCGGGAAGAGGCTCCTCGTGGTGGCTCCTCGACGAACCCCGCAACACCAACGACTTCCTCGCGCTCAAATTCTACGGCGAACTCTTCTGGCAGGGCGCAGGCGCGGATGCGCGCAAGTATTGCGATTACCGCATTGACCTCTCCCGCCCCCAGTGGCAACACGACACGCTCGACGGCATCGGGACTCTCATAGACGTCTCTGCGCCTTTCTATCAGAAGCATTTCGTCGTGGAAGAGCGCAAAGACCGCTTCAACGAAACCTATTGGCATTACGGCGGCGCATCCAGCGTTGGCTCCGATAACCTCGCTCTGCGCGCGCTCCTTTACAAAGACTGGACTATGGGCGCGGACGGCTCTCTGCCTTACTATACGTCTTTCTCTGCCGGTAACGGATGGGATTCCCCGGACGAACTTGCCCTCGTGCTCGAAGGCAAGAAGGTCGGCATCATCGGCCCGATTGCGAGCGTTCGCTTGAAAGTCCTCCGCCGCGGCCAGCAGGATATCGAATATCTGAACCTCGCTTCGGCGAAATATGGCCGGGAACGCGTCGAAGGCTCGCTCGCCAAAGCGGTGAACCTCACCGCCAAAGTCGAAAGCCGAAACGCCGACGACCCGGGACGCGCGACTTTCAGCGGCTTGAACGAAAACGTGTTCGAATCACTGCGGAGACATCTCGCTTTTCTCGCACGTTAGAATTGCAGGAGCTCACTCTGGCTGCTTGAGCGGCTCCGCTGTCTCCGCGTCCAGTTTACCTTTTCCCGCGCCCGTCTCGATTTTGTCCAGATACACCGCGCGGACCACGCCTTCCACCACCTGCACGGACATCAGTCTGTCCTGCCCGACCTTGTAACTCCAGAATAGTCCCGCGTTCTGGTCCGACTTCCCGATGTAGTCTTCCATCTTTGCGAAAGGCAGAGCCATGAACAGACTCTGGAACTTCACCACCATGTACGCCCCGGCCGCCCTGTTCTCCCGGAAAGTATTTGCCACAAATTTTCTCGCAAGCTCATTGCCGACAGGCCCCTGGCCTTCCAATTTCCTTATCAACTCGTCGCGCTTGCCCGCGGCCTTCGCTCGAGTCACTTCGGCGTATGTGTAAAACGGTCTTATCAGCAGAACCGCCACCGCCACCGTCAACCCCACAGCAAGAAGCAGGAGCATCAGCATGGAACTCCGCGGCATCGGCTTCAGCTCTTCGGCGCAAGCGTTGTCCGCGCACTTGCCCTTTAGCTCGGCCGGTTGAACTTGCTCCTCAGGCCTGCCTGTCTCGTTCTTTTGTTCGTTGTCCCCCATTTTCACCTCCACCCATATTATCCCGCGCTAAGCCGCCTTGTGCAAGAGACTGCTGTGTTTTCAACTGGGGGCGATGCGCCCGCTGACTGAAGACGGGGAGATATCTCATTGGTTAGAAAGGAGCATTTCCCTGATACCCTTGCCTCCTGAACGGTAGTTGTGGGCGAGGTTCTCTGACCTGCCCCCCAAAAACCGGTCCACTTGATACTATAGTGGGCCAAGGCCAAAAACAAGGAGCTGGGTCAAGAAGCAATGTGTGGTATAATCAGTGGGGACAGGTCAATGCGCGCGCTATCCTGAAACCCGTGGAGAAGGCCCACATGATGTACATATTCGTTCTGATAACCGCCCGGTCGATAATTGACCTTCGCAAGGCATTGGGAGAATTACATGGCTGAAGTCATCCGAAAAGTTCGTCCCACCCCCTCCGATGAGTACCTCGGCAATCCGCACAAGGGCTGCTGCACCTTCCAGCACTTTGCCGGCGATTCGCTCTTCCCGGGTACCCGCTGGTCGGAAGAAGGCCCGCTCCAATTTCCGCCGCCGGTAGAGGCTGCTCGGAGTCCTTTCGAGCCGAAGGCGCCAAAGGGCTTCCTGCCTTCGACGGTCGCCTACTGTCGCTGGTTCTGGCGCGTAATGGAGCCTCGCAAAGGACAGTACGATTTCTCCATGATTGAAAAGTCCCTCGAAACTTGTGCCCAACGCGGTCAGACACTCGCCATCCGTCTTATGGCCTTCGGAAGCGTCAACCAGCCCGCCGTCCCTGACTGGTATGCCGAAAAATATCCCATGCAGACCCAGGAGCGCGGGCATGGCGAAATCCGCCACCCTGTCCACGATTCGCCTGAATACCTCGAACACTGGGGCGCTCTCATCCGCGAAGCCGGCAAGCGCTTCGATGGCCATCCACTCCTGGAAACCGTTGACCTCGCCTATATCGGGCCGTGGGGTGAGGGTGACGGCGAATGTAGCGGCGCACGTCGACGCGAATTCACACAGCTTTGGAAGCAAGCCTTCCCTCATACTCACCGCCTCGTACAGTGTGCCGGCAACCAACTCGCTGAAGGCATCGCGACCGGCACCGGCTGGCGCTGCGATTTTTTCGGTGACCTCTCACGCGTCGGCAGTCCAACCGTCCCTAAGCATGTCTCGTGGAACCACATGTTTGACTGCTACCCGCGGGAAGTCTATCTCTCGGGCGCCGCCGATGTCTGGAAAACCGCACCCGTCCACTTCGAATGTTGCCCGATGCACTGGTATAACGCCGGCTGGGACGTTGACTTTATCATCGACCAGGGTCTAAAATACCACGGAACGTACTTCCAGCCGCTATATACCGCCTTGCCCGAAGTGTGGATTGACAAGCTCGCTGCCTTCTGCCGCAGGCTCGGTTACCGCTTTGTCTTCCGTCAGGCTTCTTTCGATGTGTCCGTGGCCAACCGCGGTGCTTTCCGCTTCCAGTGCTGGATCGAAAACGTTGGTGTTGCGCCCATCTACCGCCGTTATGACTTCGCGCTCCGCCTGCGACAGGGGGATAACGAGAAAATCATCCCGATGAGCGACGTGGATGTACGCACATGGCTGCCCGGAGACATCTGGCTCGACCGCCAGGTAACTATCCCCGCGGGCTTTGAGAAGGGCTGGGCGGAACTCGCCGCAGGACTCATTGATCCGCAGACGCAGGCCGCCAAGGTCAACTTCGCCGTCAAAGAACGCTTCAGCGACGGTTGGGTGTGGCTCGACGGCATTCAGCTTCGGTAGCCGATCTTGATAACAAACCCCGGCACATGGACATGCTGGTTGGGCCGCTAAGTAACTCCAACGAGTGTTATTCGTGTCATGCAGCAGCGTGGAGAGCGTCACATCCCCCGAATCTCTTGCGTTGGTCTTACTTAGTGATATGTCCCCCAAAATCCGCCCTCTTTATGGTACGGTGGGCCGAGGCTGAAAACAAAGAAGCGGGGTAAGGTTGGTCTGGTGCCGAAAAAATGTGTGGTACAATCAATGGGGGCAGGTCACCCCCGTCTTTCGGTCCACGCACACAATGGCCCCATTTTCTTGTGGACAAACGCAAACGTCTGATAAAATGTTAGGGATTTTTGGGTGTGTCCGCCCAGAAATCATTTTCTCTGTGGATTTTTGACGATATACTGGATATACTGCATATTGGTATGGTGCCCGCACCGACCCACTACACGTTGGGGTGGAGGCGTCCTTTAGAGTTAGGAAATGGCTTAAAATGCGTTGCCCATATTGCAAGCTGGACTCAGACAAAGTGGTTGATACACGGGCCGTTGACGAAGGCTGGGCGACCCGCCGCCGCCGCGAATGCCTCAAGTGCGGCAGGCGTTTCACGACCTATGAACGCGTCGAAGAATCTCCCATCAAGGTCATCAAAAAGAACGGGGCGCGCGTCCCGTTCGACCGCTCCAAAATCCGCCTCGGCATCGAACGCGCCTGCGGCAATCTCCCCATCCCCGCCGAGACCATCGACAGCACGGTTGCGAAAATCGAAAACGAAATTTTCAGCCAGTTCGACAAAGAAGTACCGAGCCAGGTCATCGGTGAACTCGTCATGCGGGAACTCTCGGCCATTAACAAGGTTGCCTACGTACGCTTTGCGAGCGTTTACAGAGAATTCCAGGAAGTCGGTGAGTTTTATCACGTCCTTAATGAGATTAAGAACGGGACCGCAGGCGAGAAAAAGCCCGATGCCGGCCCCGATAAACCTGACGCAGACAAAAAGGATTAGGGCTACGGGCTTCTCCCGTATTTTGTAAAGGGGAATGCATATATGCCGGTGATACAGCAGATAAAGAAACGTGATGGAAAAATAGTTCCTTTCGACCGTGAAAAAATCACGGAAGCCATTTTCAAAGCCGCCAAGGCCGTCGGCGGCTCCGACCGCCAGCTCGCCGATGAGCTTTCCCGTGTTGTCACGATGTTCCTCGAAAAGGATTTCTCGGACGGCGCCGTTCCCTCCATCGAAGACATACAGGACATGGTCGAAAAAGTCCTCATCGAAACCGGCCACGCCAAGACCGCCAAGGCTTACATCCTTTACCGCCAGAAGCGCGCCGAAATCCGCAGTAAAGCCATTGTCCGCTCCGAAAAGGAAAACTCGCAGGCCGACTCCACCGACCGCATGATGCTCCTCGTCGAAGGCCGCGCCGTCGAAGAAACCAAGCCCTGGGACAGAGAGCGAATCGTCCAGGCGCTCATCCGCGAAGCCGACCTCGATGAACGCGTTGCGCGCACCATCGCCAAGACCGTCGAGAACCGCATCTTGGACTCCGGCATGACCTCCATCTCCACCGCGCTCATCCGCGAACTCGCCAACAACGAACTCCTCGAAATGGGCTATCCGGCCAAACTCGAAAAACAGCGCGTCGTAGGTATGCCCAAGTACGACCTCGAACAACTCATCTTCTCCAAGTCCAAGGAAAACTCCAACATCGCCAGCAACAACCCCGAAGCCATCAACCTCGCCATCGCCGAACACACGCTCAAGCAGTACGCTCTCACCTCCGTCTTCAGCAAAGACGTCGCCGACGCCCACCGCGCCGGCAGTATCTACCTCCACGACCTCGGCTACCCGACACGAGTCTACTGTTCCAGCCACTCGCTCGAATATATCAAGAAGTACGGCCTACACCTCGGCAACCTCGAAACTTCCAGCGCGCCGGCCAAACACGCCCGCACGCTCACCGGCCATCTCAATACTTACCTTGCAAGTATGCAGGCGTTCTACGCGGGCGCGCTCGGCGTCGCTTACCTCAACGTCATGTACGCGCCTTTCGTCGAGAACATGACCGATGACGAAATGCGCCAGGAAGCCCAGCACATCATCTTCTCCGCCAGCCAGAACGCGTTCTCACGCGGCGGCCAGACCCTCTTCCTCGACTACAACATCCACACCGGCGTCCCGCGCTACCTCGAAGACGTTCCCGCCATCGGCTCCGGCGGCAAGTACACCGGCCGCACTTACGGCGAATACAAGGACGCCACGCGCCGCTTCGCCAAAGCGCTCCTCGACGTATGGCGGGCCGGCGACGAACACGGCCACGTATTCGCCTTCCCCAAGTGCGACTTCCACGTCAATGAAGAATGTTTCAAGGACCCGCACCAGAAGGAACTGATGATGTACGCGTGCCAGATAGCCTCCGAAAACGGCGTGCCGTACTTCATCTTCGACCGCGACGAAGTAACTCTCTCGTCCTGTTGCCGCCTCCGCACCAAAATCGAAGACAACTACGTCATCAAGCATCCGGAAAGCCTCCGTTTCTGCGGCTTCCAGAACATCACCATCAACCTCCCGCAGTGCGCTTACCGAGCGGGCGCAGGCAACATGAAAGGCATGTTCGAACAAATCGACAAGTGCATGGAGCTTTGCGTAAAGGCTCACATACAGAAGCGGGAGTTCATCCGTTACCTCATGAGCTCGCCGCACATGCCGCTCTGGGAAATCGGCAAGCCCGCCGCCGACGGCCGCCCCTACGTCAACCTCGCCGAATGCACGTACATCATCGGCCTCATCGGCCTCAACGAAGCCTTGCAGGTGATGACCGGCCATGAGCTTCACGAGTCGGACGAGATTCTGCACGAAGGACTCAAGATTATCTCCTACATGTACTTCAAGGCCAAGGAACTGGGCAAGCGCCACGGCATGAAGGTAAGCCTCGAAGAGTCTCCCGCCGAAAGCGCCGCCCGCAGACTCGCAAAAGTCGATATGGAAAAATTCCCGGAGGCACGCAAGTACGTCAGAGGCTCCATCGAACGAGACACCGTTTACTACACGAACTCCGTCCATTACCGCCCCGACGCGCAGGTCGATATCGTCAAGCGCATCTCCGACCTGTCGCTCTTCCACACGCTCATCGAAAGCGGCGCCATCATCCACGCATTCGTCGGAGAACGCCGCCCCAGCACCGAAAGCGTTTTCAACCTTCTCAAGAAGACCTGGGATAACACTCAGACCGCACAGCTTACCATCAGCCCTGAATTCACGGTCTGCCGCCGGTGCAAGGCAATCGTCGCGGGACACCCGTCGTCCTGCCCCAAGTGCGGCACTCGGAACATCTACGCGGCAGTTTCCGTCGCGCCGCCGCGAACGCCCGTGCAAGTGGACAGAGACAAAGTGGACAAACTTTTCACTCGGGCAAACGGCTGATTCGGTTACGGAAAGAAAGCTCAGGCGTATATGCCCCCCATCGGCTTTTATCTCGCGTCCAGCCTGATTGAATGGCCGGGATACATCACGGCGAGCGTCGTCATGCAGGGCTGTAACTTTCGGTGCCCGTTCTGCCATTCGAGAGACTTTGTGCCGGTGAAACCGCCGGAACATGAAATCCCGCTCGAACTCATACTCAAGGACATCCGCAAACGGCACGGCTGGGTGGATGCGGTGGTGATTTCCGGCGGCGAGCCGTGCATACATGCCGAACTGCCCGAAATGCTGCGGCTGTTTAAGGAATCCAAAGTCCTCGTGAAGCTCGACACGAACGGCACGTTTCCCGAAATGCTCGAGCAGGTCATAAACGAGAAGCTCGTGGACCTGGTGGCGATGGACGTCAAGGCGCCGCTCGACCAGAGATACGTGCGCGCCACGAACGTCAAAGCCAATCTCGAAAACGTCAAGCGTTCGATTGACATCTTGATGAAGCACCCGGAGATGCAGGAGTTCCGTACGACATACGTTCCCGGCATACACGGCGAACCGGAAGCGCTCGATATCGCCAAGACTCTCGAAGGCGCCGCGCTGTACTACGTTCAAGGATTTATACCGCACAACACATTAGACGAAGCATATCTCAGCGTGGACAGGTTCACGTTGCCGGAACTGAAGCGCTTCGCCGAGATAGCCGCGCCGCACATAAAGCGCGTCGAAGTGCGCGGCGAAGACGTCGTCTTCGTCGACGGCAAGCTTATAACCAAGTAGTATGAGACAGCCAGGGTTACATCAGAATGTCCCTTTCTCTATTTCCTTGCTTTCGCGGCGCGCGTTTGCCAAACGAAGCCACTGGGCCGAAGGCCCAGTCCCTGTAGCCGCTGTGCTTTCTGAGGGGCCATCTTCGGGCGCTACGCGGCCCTTAGATGGCAGCTGGCGAAGCAAAGCCTAGGCGCTGCTGGGCATCTCAAGTCGGCTGTGCCGCGATAGTATAGGCGGGTTCTATATCAGAATCTCCCTTCGTTTTTGGGAATGCGGCCGGCACGTTTTTCCAAACGAAGCCAATCGTCCAACTTGGCGAGTTGAATGGCTTCTATCTCCTGCTGTGACAAGGGGTTAGGAGATTCGGGCTGAGGCGCGGCGGGGGCGGAAATTGGGGCGGATTCGGCGGGTTTTTGAGGAGTTTCGGCAGGAGTGGAAGGAGCGGGCGCGGGGGCGGGTTCGGCGGCAGTTGGGGAAGGAAGCTTGTCCGCGGGAGCGGCGGAGGAAGAAAGCTTGTCCGCGGGAGCGGCGGAGGAAGAAAGCTTGTCCGCGGGAGCGGCGGAGGAAGAGAGCTTATCCGCGGGAGCGGACCGGGATAACAAGTTATCCCGGCTACTGTTGCACCGGGATAGCAAGCTATCCGGGCTACTGTTGCACCGGGATAACGAGTTGTCGCCGGACAACGGCGACGCCTCCCCTTCGCAAGTGCGAAGTGGTCGGCTATCCCGGGTACTTGCTTCGGCAGGTGTGGAAGGAGCGGGCGCAGGGGCGGGTGAAACGGCTGAAGCAGGGGCGGGTGAAGTTGCGGCAAGAGGAGCCGATTCGATGGGCGTCTTGCGGCGGGAAGGATTGCAGCGGGCTTCACGCGCGCGCTTATCCATTACGCGAAGGCTGTCAGAGAGTTGTTTGAAGGAAACCTTGGCGTCAGCGAGCGTCTGTTCTTTGGCCGGGGGATTTGAAGGAAAACCCTGCGGATTCGAGTCAGTGCAGCAGAAGTCTGTAACCGAGGACTTTGCGCTATGGATGTCAGTGAGACGCACGTCGAAGGCTTTAGTGAAATCCACAGAAGACCGGCTACGCTCTTCGTTTCGGAGCATTTCCATAGACTCATTAAGCCGGCGTGAGCGCCATGAGTGAGGCCACATGCGATTCGACCTGTTTCTGCCGCTATGTTTCGAGAATTCGAAGAGGATGGCTCTGATGGAACGCTCTTCCGACGTCTGGTACCTGCGGAGACGGGCGAAATGCATGTCGTACTGAATCCAGGCCTGGCCGAGCACGGTGGTTTCGTCAGCGCCGTGGGAGGACATGAGTTGTTTTTCGGCATAGGCGAACATCTGGTCTTCGATAAGAGCGGAGCGGCGGAGACGCCATAGACCCGAGGCGACCATTTCGGCGAAACTGGCCTGTATGAGGTCAACGGGTTCGAGGAGCGAAATGACGGATTTGCAGAAGACATTGAAGAGGTCGGAGGATTCGCCGGGGAAGAGGGCACGTTTGGAGCGGAGGCCGTGCTTGAGCGCATTCAATGAAGAACGCGATTTCCCCCGGTCGGTGCGGGGACCAGTGGACTTCTTGCAGTTACGATGATTGGCTTTGACGCGTCTGTTAGACATGGGAATATCCTTTCATAGAAGGCTTGAGGCTATAGGAAAGACAAAAGAGATAACAGATACCGAAAAATCCCCTGTTGCCCCCTTTCGTAAAGGGGGCAGAGAGGACCGCGCGGAGGTTGGGACGGGGTGAGGAACGCCGGTGGGAGGAAGAGACGGTTGAGGTGAGACCTCCTGCTCATTGCATTCGCCCGGCTTGCGAGAAGCCGGGCCACCAGAAAAAGCGTTCAGTGAAGAACGCGATTTGCCGGGGTCGGTACGGGGACCAGTGGACTTCTTGCTGTTACGATGATTGGCTTTGAGGCGTCTGTTAGACATGGGAGGCTCCTTTCGGGAGAGACTCGACCAAGAAAAGAGGTGGGCATAGCCCACCCTACGATTTTCGGACTGTCAGGTAAGAAGAGGCAAGATATTCGGAAGATATGGGAGGAGGGCCGGCACGAGGCTCCAGGGCAGGAGATGGGAAGGTTCTTGAGGCAGGCATGGAAGGTTCCCCCTTTCTATGGGCAGTGGA
>Ga0315288_10011896_pt1 | contig 10945 bp, 10 predicted proteins | sample YL17G11_20_MG_FD_203454 | JGI IMG/M metagenome (GOLD analysis project Ga0315288, IMG submission 203454) | Sediment microbial communities from Yellowstone Lake, YNP, Wyoming, USA - YL17G11_20 | ecosystem: Environmental > Aquatic > Freshwater > Lake > Sediment | place: USA: Wyoming | collected...
ATGCGGAAGTACATGTTCTTCGACAGGCTACTCCCGCGCGAAGAACTTGCAGACGTCAAGCTTGCGGGCAACGCGCTTGAAGATGACCTGAAAGAGAAGTCAGGCCTGAAAGGGCGTCCTGTGAACATCGACCCCGGATACCTTTCTCTCGAAAATCTTGTGCTCGCCACGACGAAGGCCAGGCCGCACCGTGTTTACCTTCGAGACGGCATCTACGCCGAAAGCACACTCGGCTACGTGAACGGCGCGTATCGCCCGTGGCCGTGGACGTACCCCGATTACGCCCGCCCGATACTTCAGCCGTTTTTCTTATCAGCGCGCAAGATTCTCAAGAGGATGCTCGGATGACCGGAGCACTGCCAGCTTATCCGACGTTCGGAGAATGGTCGCGCCTGCGTTATGGTTCACAAGTGCGCAAAGTCATGGTGAATGCAGGATTCACATGCCCAAATCGCGACGGGAGGAAAGGCGTCGGCGGGTGTATTTACTGCAACAACGCGGCATTCAGCCCATTACTCGAAGGCTCCGTAAAGGAGCAGGCTCTGAAGCAAATTGGTTCAATGAAGAAGCCGCCGCACAACGTGATTGTTTATTTCCAGCCCTTCAGCAACACATACGCTCCGGCAGAAAAACTGCGCCGCATATATGCTGAAGCATTGGAAGTGCCTGGAGTCGTCGCAATCGCTATTGGAACACGCCCGGACTGCATTGACACAGATGTAATGACGGTCATTGACGAGATTTCACAACGCGTCGATGTCTTTCTCGAGATTGGCGTTCAGTCAGCGAATGACGGGACACTCGCCCGGATAAACCGCGGGCATACATGGGCTGGAACTGAAGCGGCGTTCAAGCTCGTGGCCTCGCACCAGAAGATTCTCACCGTTGCGCACCTGATAATCGGCCTGCCGGGCGAGAATCGGGCGGACATGCTCGCCACGGCAAAGGCTGTCGCCAACCTGCGGCCGCACGGAATCAAACTCCATCACCTGCACGTGGTAAAGGATACAAAACTCGCTGAAGAATACGCGGCCGGGCGCGTCAAAATGCTCACAGCCGACGAATATGTGCCTCTTGCGGTTGAGACAATCAAGGCCTTTCCGCCTGATACGGTGCTCCACCGGCTCATGGGTGAAACACTGGGACGTTCACTCATCGCTCCGCGGTGGGCGGAAAGCAAACAGGAAATAAGTTCGCGGATACTGGCCGGCGTGCGTTCCTGATTTTGCAGTGATAACTTCAGTTCGCCTCGCGCCGAACCCATTCGATGAAACCACGAAATACCGCAATACCAGTGGGTTGGTCAGTGAGAGCTTCCGGATGCCACTGGATTGCCATCGCGCGGAGATTGCCTTTGTCATCCACCAGTTCGGCGGCCTCTACAACTCCATCTGGAGCAAGTGCCACTATTCTCACACCATCGCCCAGCTTTTTGACTGCTTGATGGTGGTACGAGTTCACACCGAAATACTCTTCTCCAATCCATGAGTATAAGTGCGACTCTTTGGATAGCGTAACGTTGTGCCACGGGGCCATGCATCCGAGTCCCGCGTGCGCCAGACAGCCGGGACACTGCGCTCTCAGGTCCTGATAGAGCGTTCCTCCTGCGACAATATTGATGAGTTGTGCTCCGCCGCATATTCCGAGTACCGGCTTGTTTATTTCGAGCGCTCGGCGCGCAAGTGCAATGTCCGCTTCACTGCGAGCGCGTGGCATCAGTACAGAAAGCCCTTCGTTTTTCTCGCCGTACCATTCCGGCGGATAGTCGGGGCCGCCCACGAGCATCACGCCGTCTGCAATCCCGAGCGCTTCTTCCATCGCCCCGTATCCGAGTGGCAGAACCAGACCTTTTCCGCCTGCCATGTCTATTGCGCGCGGATAGGCGACATTCAGAATGAGTTTGTCCGGGCCGTCTCCCGACGTGCTGACGTTCATGAGTATCACAGGTCGCTTCACAGACTGCCGTTTCCGCCAAGAATCTACAGCACCTGGCCCGAACGTGACCCGGTGAATTTCCCGTTCTTGCAGGCTATCACGCCATTGACCATCACCAACTGGATACCGGCAGGAGCGGCTACGGGAGCATTGAAAGTCGCTTTGTCCTCGACAGTCTCCGGCTTGAAGACCACGATGTCCGCCGCCATATTCGGGGCAATGCGCCCTCTATCTTTCAGACCCAGACTATCCGCAGGCAGAGACGTCATCTTCCTGACGGCATCCTCAATTGTCAGATCTTTCTTCTCGCGCACATGGCGTCCGAGCACCCGCGGGAACGTCCCGAACGCTCTCGGATGCGGCTTCCCTTCCACGAGCGCAGGGTCGAGCGGCATCGCCGCCGCGTCCGACGCGATGGCAGTGTACGTCTGCTTCAGGATTCGCGACAGGTTCTCCTGGTTCATCATGAAGTAGATGGCGGATGTGCTGTTGTGGTCTTCGACGAGGATACGGACGGCGGCTTCTGCGGGAGTAAGCTTCCAGCCGCGGGCCATTTCGGCAACCGATTTGCCGACGGTGTCCGCAACTTCCTTTCTCGTCACGCTTGCAATCACCACGCGCTCCCAGTAGTCCTCTTCATCCGGATGGCGGATGGCAATTTCTTCGAGTATCTTGCCGCTGAGCGATTTGCTCCTCAGCCTGTCGAGCACCGCGGCATCCCCGCCTTCCTGTGCCCACAATGGCAGTACCGCCGAAAGCCCCGTGTTTGATGCAAGGTACGGATACCTGTCCGCAGTCACTACCACGCCGTCTTTTCGCGCCCGGTCGATTATTGCGAGAAGCGAGTCAATCTTGTACCAGTTGCGAGGGCCGTAAGTCTTGAGGTGTGCTATCAGCACCCGTGCGCCGGTTTCCTTTGAGATAGTAATCACTTCCTGCACGGCCTGTTCGAGTCGGCTTCCCTCACCCCTGATGTGAAAAGCCATTGACACATTTCTGCGAGCGGCGACTTTGGCAACGCGCACAAGTTCCGGCGTGTCCGAGAAACACCCCGGCGGATATATCAGGCCCGCGGATATTCCACGCGCTCCTCCATCGAGAGATTCCTCTGTCAGTCGTTCGAGCGTGGACAGTTCTTCGGGAGTAAGCGGCCTGTCTTCGTAACTCGATATCACCGCCCGCATTACTCCGTGGCCCACCAGCGGAAGACGGTTTATCGCCATCCCTGCACTGCTCAGCTTCCGCCGGTACGAAGCCGCATCCGTCCAGTCCACGTCAATGTGCCAGACGGACGCTTCTTTCAGAATCTCCGCCGCGTTCCCGGACGCCAGCGGGAATGGTGAGAACCCGCAGTTGCCCGTCACCTCCGTGGTCACGCCCTGCGCGAGTTTGCTGTCTGCATTCGGGTGGGCAAGAGCCGACAAATCACTGTGCGTGTGCCTGTCGATGAATCCCGGCGCGACAACGGCTCCCGTGCAGTCAATCTCTTCAACGTTCTCTATCAATGTCTCCGGTGCGAGAAGGTTTTCTATCACCGGCCCGTTTACCAGCACGTCCATCTGGCGTAAGGGCGTGCCGGTGCCATCCGCCACCATACCGCCGGACAGCAGAATCCGCGTCACAGTTGCACCTCCCTGAGATAGTCCAGAAACCCCGCCATGTCCGCGGGCATCGGCGCCTCAAAAGTCATCTCAATACTACTCGCCGGATGCCGGAAGGTCAAGCGGTGCGCGTGCAGGGCCTGCCGCTTGAGCAGAACCGTATCATCGCCTTTCGGCCCGCCCGCATCCGCCTTCGTCATCAACGCTTCCCGGCCATAGAGAGCATCGCAGACTACCGGACATCCAATATGCGCCATGTGCAGGCGTATCTGGTGTGTCCTGCCCGTCAGAATCCTGCACTTCACCAGCGAGAATTCTCTTATCGTGTCCACCACCTCATACAACGTGTGCGCTTCCTTCGCATCGATTCCGTCCACCGCCATCTTGCCTACTTGGCGGAGCGCCCTGCCAATCGGTCGCCCGACTTCTCCCTCGTTCAGCTTCGGCTTCCCATGCACAATCGCGAGGTAAAGCTTGACAGTGGTGTGTTCCTTGAATTGGTCTGCGAGTATGCGGTGCGCCCGGTCATTCCGAGCCGCCACCATCACTCCGCTCGTGTCCTTGTCGAGCCGGTGAACAATTCCCGGGCGAGTGTCTCCCTGCAAACCCGAAAGAGTGTTGTACCTGTAGAGAAGCCCGCTTACGAGTGTTCCCTTCAACTGCCCCGGCGCCGGATGCACCATCAACCCCGGAGACTTGTTCAGCACCACGAGGTCTTCGTCTTCATATATCACGTCGAGCGGTATCGGCTCAGGCTCAATATCCTGTGGTTCCGGCTCCGGCAGGACAATCGCATAGACTTCACCCTCTTTCACCTTGTGCGACGGCGACGGCGCCTTCCCCGCCTTCCCCGCCTTCCCCGGCATTGTCACATGCCCGTCTTCAATCAGCCGCTTCACGTATGACCGGCTCACGTCCTCCATGCGCTCCGTGAGAAAAGTATCCAGCCTCTCCCCGCCTTCGCCGGGCAGGACTTCTATCTCGACCACCATCTCTTCGCCGTTTTCGTTCTCTTCAATCATTTCAGCGGATTATCCCATGGTTACTGAAAAAGCAAAGGGGCTTCTCCCGTGGAGGGAGAAGCCCCTGCTGATACACCAATCACACTCAGTGTGCTTATTTCACTCCGGCGAGCTTCTTGGCGACGTCTACTGCGCTTGCAGCGTCAGCGGCGTAACCGTCAGCGCCGATTTCATTGGCGTAGGCTTGAGTTACCGGAGCGCCGCCAATCATTACCTTTACCTTGAGACCGGCGGCCTTGATGGCCGCTATCGTGTTCTTCATCATCGGCATCGTGGTGGTGAGCAGTGCGGAAAGGCCTACGACCTGCGGGTTATCCCTCTTCACGCCTTCAACGAACTTCTCAGGAGATACATCGATGCCCATGTCGATGACCTTGAACCCGGCGCCCTTTACCATCATGGCGACGAGGTTCTTGCCAATATCGTGCAGGTCGCCCTTTACGGTGCCTACCATGAACGTTCCCACAGGCTTCACGCCCGCCTTGGCGAGTAACGGTTCGAGCGTTGCGAGGCCGGCGTTCATTGCGCGGGCCGCAATCAGCACTTCCGGCACGTAAACTTCGTTCTTCTTGAACTTCTCGCCGATGATGCTCATACCGGCGATTAGTCCCTTATCAAGAATGTCCTTCGGCTTCACTTTCTCGTCGATAGCCTTCTTCACGAGTTCGCCGACGAGCTTGGCATTGCCCTTCATCAGCGCTTCACAAATAGCCTTTAAATCAGCCATTACCGGCCTCCTTTCGGGTCTTTTCCCGTCCGATATACTAAATCTTTACCATACCCGGAATAGGTGTCAACCACAATTCCTTTATTGCAGTTCGGAATTAAATCGGCACAACTCCCTATTCCCAGCAGACTTCTGTTTTTCCCGGGCACTGCTTACGGCACCACAAAGGTCTGCTCTGTTGCCCAATACGACCCTGCGTAGCAGTTGTCAACAGACTGCACCGTCCAGTGATACGTGCCCGGAGCAAGCCCCTTGATTGTCCACGACTTGTTGAGTTGCACATTGCCCATAGCCGGAATGCGTCTTGTTCCAATAAACCAAGCGGACATACTCGGGACAATGTCTTCTTCGCCAACCGAATCTGTTCTAACCCTGATATTGTAGGATAGCCCTTCCACGGGAGTCTCCGCGTCCGTCCCCGGATTCCAACTCAACGTTACGTCATTACTCACCACATTTGCAGTAAGCCCGCCGGGCACGGTCGGCACTGTATTCGCTTTCTCGCAGTTGTTCCTATAGACTCTGCTAATGTACCTCGGCTCTTGTAATTGCTGGCCTACAATTACTAAGTCCAAACGGCCGTCTCGGTCATAGTCCCCCCAAGCCACAGAGCATTCGTCCACACCCCCAAATCCGGCGTCGATTTCCTGGAATTGACCGTTGCCTTCGTTGCGGTATAGGAAGCACCTGAAGTCCAGGGTAGTTCCGTCACTTATCTCCCCTGCGAGCAACAGGTCCAAATCTCCATCGTTATCGTAGTCCCCCCAAGCAAGTGCTGAGTGCTTCAGCGCAACGATAGAGGCGCTGGCGTTTTCTGTGAAGATGCCGCCCCCATCGTTGTGGTAGATTCTGGTAAACCGACCCGCATCATCGTCACCTGTGATTGTCAAATCCAAATGACCGTCCGAGTCATAATCAGCCCAGGCTACGCTCTCCCCACCTCTGGGGAAAATGGTATTTGTTTCCAAAGCAAACAGTCCGTTTCCTTCGTTGTGGTAAACCATCGTCGTAGATCCCACGAACACCAGGTCCAATTTCCCGTCGTTGTCGTAATCACCCCATTTGACATCGTGAGTTCCTACTCCAGTGAAGATGGCGTTTGTTTCCTCAACAAAAGACCCGCCCCCTTCGTTCCTGAATATTTTGGCGACCGGGCTACCGGTATATGTGCCAACAACCACCAAGTCCATGTCTCCATCGTTGTCATAGTCGCCCCACTCGATCGAACCGCAGTCTCCCGGCAAAACGGCTCCTGTTTCTTTGACAAACGCTCCAGTCCCATCACCCGCATACACTTCCGTCAGGGCGTCTGTGCAACCAGTTCCCTCCAAGACGAGATCGAGATATCCATCAGCGTTGTAATCTCCCCACGCGAGAGAGGAGTTGTAGATTCCTGGTAACTGGGCACCAATATCGTGGAAACGACCACTGTCATTGAAGTAGACCTTTGTGATTGGCACGAACCCTCCCGATAGCTTTTTTGCCATGCTCCCGTAATACCGAGATCCAGATATCCGTCAGAATCGTAATCACCCCACGCAACGTCACCATACATAGCGCCTTCTATCCAAGCACCTATGTCTGTGAATAGGGGCCTGGAGGCCTTCCCATTGCCGCACCCCAGACTTACGACCACCGCTGTGACCGCAATACAAAGCGCTTGATACAGCCGCTTGACCACCACTCTCGAATTCACTGTTCCCCCCATGTCATCTTCCTCCTCCATCTCACTATTTTACCACATATTTCCATCCTCCGCCATTTTTTCTCTCAAGTTTTTCTTGTCCTCTTTGTCTTCGTCATTGTGGGTGGGGACAAAGGGAGGCGAGCCACCTCGCCAGGGAGGTGCGCCACCTCGCCAGGGAGGCGAGCCTCCTCGCCCTGACAAGCGCGTCAAAACACTTGCATATATCCTTGACCCGAGGTAGAATTTGTGAAGTGAACACAACAGTATGAGGATGCTTATGACACTTGCCCAACTGCTCAAGGCCAAACGCAGGGAAATTCTCCGCATAGCCAAAAAGCACGGAGCGCGTAATGTGCGCGTGTTCGGCTCCGTGGCAAAAAACAGCTACAACCCTGAAAGCGATATTGACCTTCTTGTTGACCTGAAGCCTGGCCGCAGCTTGTTTGACCATGCCGCTTTGCTTCTTGACCTCGAGGACGCGCTCCACTGCAAGGTCGATGTGGTCACTCCCAACGGCCTGAAGGCGAGAATCAGGAAGCAAGTTCTCGAAGAGGCCGTACTCCTGTGAGGAGTGACAGCGAACGTCTTGAAGACATCCGGGAAGCCATACAACGCATCTTCAAATATACTGCTCGCGGGAAGACCGTGTTCAAGAAAGACGAACTCATCCAGACGTGGTAGTCTTGTAGGGCGCGTCCTGACGCGCCGAAAAATATTCATTCCTCATTTCCGTTGTATTCGTCGGGTGCGCGGGCGGTGGCTCATGTTCCCTCTCCATTGGAGAGGGTTAGGGTGTGGGTGGTGCCGACAATTTACTTGTCGGCACGAACACTTTTATCCTCCGTAGCTCCGGCGAAGGAGGATGTTCGCAAGCGGGATCTCCCTAAACCTTTTTTTCACCCCCTCATCGCAAGAGGGTCTCGCCTCAACCCTCACTTCCTCACGCCCCAAGCCTTCTCGTGTTCTGGCGTCTTTGCCTTAGTCTTGTAGGGCGCGTCCTGACGCGCCGAAAAATATTCATTCCTCATTTCCGTTGCACTTGCCCCAATGCATTCCTCAGAGTAGGCCTGCCTATGCCCACCTCTATATGCGGTCATGTCCTCAACTGGCCGTTCCCCCACGCCACCCATTTGTATATCGTCAGCTCTTCCAGCCCCATCGGCCCGCGGGCGTGTATCCGGTCCGTCGATATCCCGATTTCCGCCCCCAACCCGAACTCATACCCGTCGCTGAACCGAGTGCTCGCATTGTGAAACACGCACGCGGAATCCACTTCCGTCAGGAACCGAGCCGCCGCCGCCTCGTCCTTCGTCACAATGCTGTCCGTGTGTGCAGAACTGTATGTGTTTATGAAACTTATGGCTTCATCCAGACTGCCGACGACCTTCACGGCGAGTATCAAATCGAGGAACTCCTTGCCGAAGTCCGTTTCCGCCGCGGCCTTCGCCGCCACTCCCGCCTTCTTGAGAATCTGCAACGCGGCGGGACACGCCCTGAGTTCTACCCCCGCCGCCGTCAGCTTTTTCCCCGACGTCGGCAGGAACGTTCCGGCCACGTCTTTGTGTACGAGCAGACATTCCATCGCGTTGCACACTCCAGGCCGCTGGACTTTCGCATTCTGCACGATATTCGCCGCCATATCGAGGTCGGCGTCCTTGTCCACGTACACGTGGCAGATTCCTTCGTAGTGTTTTATCACGGGAATCGAGCTTTCCTCAACCACGCGCTCTATCAGGCTTTTCCCGCCTCTCGGCACCACAAGGTCTATCTGCCTGTTAAGCTTGAGCATCTTGCCGACAACGGCTCGGTCTGTCGTAGGCACGACGACTACGGCTTCTCCGGGCAGGCCTGCTTCCTTCAGCCCTTCCGTCATGATTTCGCCCAACACTTTGTTTGTATTGATGGATTCCTTTCCGCCGCGGAGTATCGCGGCGTTGCCGCTTTTCAGGCACAGGACGCCCGCGTCAACCGTCACGTTAGGGCGGCTTTCGAAAATGATGGCGATTACGCCGATGGGCACGCGCACTTTGCGTATCACAAGTCCGTTAGGACGGATGGTCTCTGACAGAACGTCGCCGACGGGGTCAGGGAGTTTCACGACTTCTTCAACTCCCACAGCCATCTTTTCAATGCGTTTGTCATCGAGCGCCAGCCTGTCAATCATCGCTTTGGACAGACCGGCCTTTTCCGCTTCCTTAACGTCGATAGCATTGGCGGCTTTGATGCGGCCCGCATCCGCGCGGATTCTCTTTGCAATTGCTGTGAGAGCAGCATTTTTCTGCGCGGTGGGAGCGCACGCGAGTTTCCTGTAAGCCGCTCGTGCCGCCTTTGCCGCCGCTTCTATGTCGAAATCCGCCATCTCTTTCTCCGCACGACGCCATACATGATATCGCGATACAGACCGTTGCCCATTCTATTGTACTACCGGCTTGTAGTCTTTGAACATGAGGTACGCCGCGGCGATTATCAGCATGAACGCCACGGCGTAGTTCCATTTGAAGTCCTGTCTCAGGTAGAGTATCGAGAACACCGCGAACACCACGAGCGTGATTATCTCCTGAATCGTCTTCAACTGCGCCGGAGTGAACTGCCCGCTCACGCTCCCGATGCGGTTCGCCGGCACCTGGAAGCAGTATTCGACAAACGCAATGCCCCAACTGATGAGCACCAGTTTCCACAGCGCCACCTCTTTGTATTCCGGCTTCAGATACCAGTACCACGCCGTGGTCATGAAAACGTTGGACACTGTGAGCAGAACAACCGTATACATGGTAAGCCTCTTTCGAACAATCCCTCAATAACCGGGACGTTGCATGTCGCATAGCCTCTCGCGACGGAACACCCGTCGCGACACAGGCCACGAAAAGGGAATTGTACCTCTGTATCGCCGATGTAAAGTCTTACCTTGCCGGGGCGCTTTACAGAGAAGCCGTATGGCGAATAATAGCTTGAGGCGCTCGTACCATCTAAGGAGAAGAGTTTGCTCAAGACCGTGGAACTCATCGCGAACCCGCCGGTGGTGCGGATTATCGACCAGCGCATGCTCCCGGGCAAACTCGTGTATCGGGACTTGCGGAGCCGGGAAGACGTCTATGAAGCGATAAGAACGCTTGCCGTGCGGGGCGCGCCTGCCATCGGCATAGCCGCGGCATACGGTCTTGCACGGGAAGCGCTCGATAACACGGACCTCCCAGTCGCCGACTTGAAGGATGTCATTCGTGACACGGGAGAATATCTCAAGAAAAGCCGTCCCACGGCGGTCAACTTGTTCTGGGCGATAGACCGCATCGTCAAAGTCGCCGAAAAATCGCGGGCTGAGAATGGAGACGCTCTGGCATGGGAAGTCCTTGCAGATGCCAACGCGATTTTGGAAGAAGACCTGTCTGCATCGCGCAAAATGGGGGCTTATGGGGCAAAGCTGATAAAGGATGGCGCGAACTGCCTGACGCACTGCAACGCGGGCGGGCTTGCGACCGGCGGTCTCGGCACGGCGCTCGCCGTGTTTTACTCGGCGAAAGAGCAGGGGAAGAAAGTCCATGTTTACGCGGATGAGACTCGGCCTTTGTTGCAAGGGGCGAGACTGACAGCGTTCGAACTCAAGGAGAACGGCGTGCCGGTGACGCTCATCACCGACAACATGGCCGGCTCGCTGATGAAAGCGGGCAAGATTGACGCGGTGTTTGTTGGAGCAGACCGGATTGCGGCGAATGGTGACGCCGCGAACAAGATTGGCACTTACAGCGTGGCTGTGCTGGCAAAATATCACAAGGTGCCGTTCTACGTGGTCGCGCCGCTCAGCACGTTTGACGCAAAGCTGAAAAGCGGGGAGAAGATACCGATTGAAGAGCGAGCGGCTGAAGAAGTCAGGGGCTTCCGGGACGTGGTTTGGGCGCCGGATGTTGAGGTCTGGAATCCCGCGTTTGACGTGACGCCGAACGAGCTTATTGCGGGGATAGTGACCGAAGCGGGAGTG
>Ga0315288_10011897_pt1 | contig 10942 bp, 21 predicted proteins | sample YL17G11_20_MG_FD_203454 | JGI IMG/M metagenome (GOLD analysis project Ga0315288, IMG submission 203454) | Sediment microbial communities from Yellowstone Lake, YNP, Wyoming, USA - YL17G11_20 | ecosystem: Environmental > Aquatic > Freshwater > Lake > Sediment | place: USA: Wyoming | collected...
GTAGCGCAGCTTATAGGTGAAGACAGATTCAGCCATATGCACCGCGCTTTTTACCTTACGACTCAATTGGAAGCTCCCGCATGGGGCACCGTCCAATCTTATGATGGTGCGGGAATATCAGGTGGGCCGTTCCATTGGATAGCTAATTATCCAGGTCAAACAAAACAAGGATCAATTTTTAATCTAGTAAGAGCAATTCAAGCAGGTATCGGAATCAACACTAATCTAACCGCATTATTGGATGCTTTAACTGCTCATGGTTATTTCTTAGGGAAAGACGGGTGGTTACACAGCCAAAAAACAGGGGCAATTGTTACGGGGCCAGAAATACGGAATCTTGTGGCTCCTGTGAATGGGGTAGTTCCGGAAACAGGGCCTTATCGTGATACGGCTGATAAATGGGCTTTATTGTTTCACAATCTATTTGCTGACCCTACCACGTTTAATATTCAAACGGAATTTGCCATTTCTTATTTGATCACAGGGTATCAAGACCTTGAGCGTCAAGCATATGAGCAATTGTTAGCGAAATGTATTGAATCAATTGAAATTATAACTGCAGGCAAGGGAGATGATTTGAGCTTCGAAGCTGATCTTGCCTTATGCTTTTACCATAGCTGTTCGGTCAATGCTCCGGGAATAGCTTCGAGATGCTTGAAAGATGTGCTATCAGCCTTAGAGCCTAAACTATTGATTCGCACGTTAGGAACGAAACATTATGGGCAGTGGCATGATACGCCAGATGGGGAAAATAGCCGATATGATCGTGCTAGACTTAAGGCAAAACAATCGGGATTGTGGCCAGATCAATTGTTTGCTGTGGATGGGGTAATGCCTAAAAATTTGGTTGATGTCTAAAGAGGATCAGGCAATTTTATACCACCGACGTTTTATTCTCTTTTAACAAGGTTTTGGGTGGGCTGGTAGTTTTAATGGTATGCTATTAATTAGACTATCAAACTACCAGGGTTAGGTATATTTTAGGTAGTTGTATCTAGGAGGTAGGCCCTTATGACAAGAGACGAAATAGTCGAGGTTTTCGCGGATGAAAATCCCGAGGCTCTTTTGGCCGATGGGTTCGAGGACGCCTTTGTCGGCGTTGCCCGTCGTTGTGGACAACCAATCATCGCCGTGTATGACTACAGCCTGGGGGTCAAGGTGTTGATGGAGCGTGATGGTAGTCATTTTAGACTTTGATAGCGTTTAACAACCTTATTTAACAGTTTAAGAGAGAAATGCCTCAATTAGCTCATAAGATCAAACTTTGCCCTGACCAAGAGGCCGAACGCTACTTGCGTGCGGCCTCTGGTGTGGCAAGGTTTTCTTATAACTGGGCCCTCAGAACTTGGATCAATAAATATAAATCTGGTGAAAAGGGAATGAATGGCTTCTCTTTAGTAAAGGAATTTAATTCAATTAAAGATGAAACTTTTCCTTGGGTTAGAGAAGTTTCAAAATGGGCTCCTCAAAAAGCTATCCAAGATCTGGGTGAGGCTTTTAAAAGGTTTTTTCAGAAAAAAGCAAAGTACCCTCGATTCAAGAAAAAAGGAAAATCAAAGGATTCCTTTTATGTTGGTGGGGATCATATTAAATTAACTGGGAAATATTTAAAACTCCCTCTTTTAGACAAGCCGATTAAAATGTCACAATCTCTCCGATTCAAAGGAGAGGTTAAATCAGTAGTAATTTCAAGATCTGCTGATGAATGGTTTGCATCATTTTCGGTAAAGATTCCGGAAGAGACCTTTGTCTATGCCCATGCGTGCGATAGCCAAGACGCGGTGGGCGTAGACCTCGGTATCAAAACCCTAGCTGTTTGCTCCAACGGAACTCAATTTGAAAATCCTAAACCTCTTAAGTTAGCTGAGAGAAAAATTAGGATTCTCAATAAGAGTTTGTCGAGAAAACAGAAAGGTTCTTCCAACCGAGCGAGAGCTTGCCTTCGGCTTGCTCGTGCTCATCGGAAAGTAGCTAGGATTAGGTCTAATGAATTTCATAAGATCACATCTTGGTTGGTCAAAACTTTTCGATTCATAGGGATTGAAGATCTGAATATTTCAGGGATGTTGAGAAATCATAAATTAGCTAAGGCTGTTCAGGATGCTAGTTTTTATGAGTTTCGTCGGCAATTGGAATACAAGTCAAAGCTCGCGGGGGCGAACATTGCCCTTACGGGCAGGTTCTTTCCGTCGAGCAAGACGTGTTCTGATTGCGGTTACATATATAAAGAGTTAGCGTTATCAGAGCGCGAGTGGTTTTGCCCCGCTTGCGGGGCAGTACACGATCGCGATGATAATGCTGCCAAGAATTTAGAGTTTGTCGCTCTAAGGTATAGAGAGACATTAAACGCTTGTGGAGAAAATGTAATACCTCTGGCCGTTGCCGCTGAAAGGCGGCGTGGCCGTAGGATGTTTTCGGTGAAGCAAGAATTCGAACAAAATCTTAACCCGTTAAACAACCTGTTAAACGTAGGTTAAGTCTGAAATGCCTATGTCACACGAGGAAGCGGAAGAGTGGCTAGAGTTCAATGTCTTGGGTGCTTGGGTCGGGGAGAATACCCCGACGTGGCTTGTTGCAAAATGAAAGATGTAAAAGAGAGTGGTTGCGGAATGGGAGTGACGACAACTGGACACAAGAGTTTGCGAAAAAGCTTCGCGGTTATAGACAGTGATAGAGAAAAATAAGAAGTCGTCAAAAACAAAAGATACAAAGGACTTTTGTGGGATCATGTAAAAGAGGGTAAATGATGCAGTGTCCTAAAGGGTGCTACTCAGATGGTAACACCCTAGCTGAAGCAAATAAAAACCTTGAGCGTGCCGCTATAAGTTGGCTAACTGCTACTATTGCACAAGGACAAAGCATCCCTAAACCCCGTGGTTCATTTCACCCGAGAAGGAATTCACATGATCATACTCGGTCCAAAAGATCGTAAAACAGAGTTCAATCACGCTTTAATTGAAAATGAGATGCTTCGTTGTCTTTTTGTATAGTGCTCATCTTACCTATAAGTAGAGCATACACCCAACATTGTTGTATTGGTAAGCCTCTGCAAGTAGATCAATTTGGGATAGTTCTCGTTCGTGGCGAAAACCAAGATCTTTAGCATCAAGAAATTCTCGCACCTTGTTGTAGGCTTCGGTAGGGTCTGAAGCTACCACATAACTCACCCCATAGGAAACCCCGCTACACCCCCCACGCATACCTCTCAACACAACACGATATAATTTCTGATTGGTATTTTGTTCTTGTTTCATCTGTTACCTCGTTTTCTGTTTTTTCTTTGTTTGTCCTGTTTAATGCTGTTGTGCAGAATACTTATAGGGTCCCGCTCAGAACAAGGATCAAAAATATCTGTTTCTTCTCGTGTTCTGGATAGTTGAAAAACAAGCTGAGGCACAAAAACTCCTTACTGAAAGTGCTAATCTAACAAAGCTACTGGAGTTGTACCCCGATCTTAGAAAAGTCTCGGGACGTTGGAACAAAAAAGCTTACTGCTCTAAAGAAGTGAATAGTAAAGTTACTAATTTTGATATGCGACATAATTGTGGGTGTTGTGCGGATAGCCCTTTGGAAATTTGGCCTTACCTGGAAACGGAGTATGGCAGGGTTTATAGTGACCCTACTGATTTCAGGACCGGAGAACGGGTTGATTACGCCTATGACCGACCTTATCCTAACTGGCAAGAGAAGATGAAGAACGCAGGGATAGCCCTAATAATAATATGGAATCAAAAGAAAGCAGTCTCCCCAAAGTAGGTGAAGTTTTGGAGTGTCGTCATTGTAATGGCACTGGTAAATGTGCTTGTGCTGAGTGTCAGCACCCTGACTTCTTCCGAGCTAGACGATGCCTAGCTTGTGGGGGTAAAGGTTATGTATGGATTGGGGCCGAACACGTAACTTTAATTAATCGCTAAAATGAACTTCGACGCTTTTTACTCTGATCCACATTTTTTTCATACTAACATCATAAAGTATGCGGATAGGCCGTTTAGTACTGTAGAAGAAATGAATGAACGTCTGGTTGCTAATTACAATGAGATGATCGGCCCAAACGATACTTGTTTGTGGTTAGGCGATTGCTTTTTTGGTCCATATGATGTTGGTGACGCGCTAATCCGTTCCATGAACGGCAAGAAATTCTTGTTAGTCGGAAATCATGACAGATCTTTGTCTCGTATGGCGAAATCTGGATTCATGGGAGTCACGAAAATAATAAATCTAAGCATAGCTAACAAGAAATTAAGGGCGTGTCATTACCCTTATCGATACCCTAATGCTCCCCCGTACTTGTCAAACCCGGAACGAAAACCGGGCGAGATTCTATTACACGGCCACGTCCATACTAGAACGAAGTTTTCTAATGATCGCACCATGCTCCATGTTGGAGTTGATGCTTGGGATTACTGCCCCGTTAGGTATGAACAGATTGAGCCATTGATCAGAGAGACTAAAAAATGAGAATCAATAAAAAGAAACAAATTGAAAAGTGTGTCCGATTGAAAGAAGATGTTTATTATCAGCCTCAAACTCATGTGTGGCTTGATGTGGAGAAACAAAGACTTGTTGCAACTAATGGGAATGCTTTAGCTGTAGTGCCCGTCAACTGTGATACTCAAGATAAAACTGGATTTATTACAGTTGAAGCGATTCGATATGCACGTAAACAAAATGCACGTAAACAAGACATACAAATTATAGCGAAGGATAGGTTAGAGATTCTTAAAGGGCCACTATTTCCGAGACCAACGGTAGATGAGATTGGTACTTATCCAACATGGCTTAAAGTTATACCGAAGAAGAGCGAAACGGACCTAGTTATTGGCATCAATCCAAAACTGTTATTGGCAGTAGCTAACGCTTTGGGTACGGAACAAGTTGCCCTTCATTTTCGTCGAACTAAAGAAAACAAACGAGATGCTATAAACAAAATTGAGCCTATAATTGTTACCTCATTGGATACGGATGCCGAGGAAAGTATAGGTGTAATAATGCCTGTGAGGATTCCTCCAAAGTGAAAATATGAAAATTCTATTAGCGGCGTGCTTCACTGTTTTTGTCTGGCTGAGTTAAGGATGTGTCCTAGATGCGGTGGGACTGGAAGTTAACAGAATGAATCAGTACACGGATCAAAAATTAGATAACTTCTACACGTTATTGCCACTAATTACTATTGAGAATCGGAATCAACTTAAAAAGTGGGGTGTTCAAACACATTCGTCTTTTGAATGGTTAGCCTATCTAACAGAAGAAGTTGGAGAAGTATCCAAGGCAATATCGGAATACGAGTACCGTAACGGAACTAAAGAAGAGATTGTAAAAGAGGCTATTCAGGCAGCTACATTGGCCCTTAAAATTGCAGAGATGTACCTTGATAAAAATGAGGTTAGAGATGAGGGTAGAGAATAAAATTAGATCCTTTGCAGAGGCACGTTGCGAGGACAATGAAATAATTAGAGACGGGCTAACCTATGGCGATTGCCGCGAAGTCTTGAAAATTATAGAAGTCTTGCGATTGGAAAACGAAAAGTTGAGACCAGATAAAATTGCAGATAGAGTTACCCCAAATGAAATGCTTGAGGCTATCAATACTTGTCTCAAATTAAATGATGAGGAATTTGAGCTTTCTGAATGGGAAGAGAATTTCGTAATTAGTATTGAGGCTAAATTAAAGAACAACCAAACCCTTACCCCAAAACAGATTGAACGGCTGGAAAGCATTTATGAGAGGACATGAGATAGTCAAAAAATTTTGACAAAAAACTTGACAAATCATTTTTTGTGGTGTAGATAGTATCTGGTCGTTAGTTATGTCTAAAAATCCCATATATTCGCATAATAACCCAAGCGATATGTTTATCGCATAACGACCCGTTCTATAACATATCGGCGTTAAATATTCTATAAAGAGTTTGACAAAAAACTTGACAAATCTTTTTTGTGGTGTAAATAGTAGGTCTGGGGAGGCTACGTTGCTATCGGTACAACCAACCCATGTTCTTCACTTGTTCGACAATTGGAAGAAGACAACAGGCGGTTAGCGTTAGAATTATCTGGTAAAGATGTGACTATTAATGCCCATAAATTAAGTATCAGCTCACTCAACAAATATATTGAGGTACTAGAAGAAAAGTTAGAAGCATGTCGTTCTGCTTTGAATAATAACCACTAAAACGAACGAGCTAGTTAAAAAAGATAAGACCGCTAGAGGAACAAAGAAAAAAGGTGATCGTTTAAGTTTCAAAGTACCTAAAGTACTGATGGGAGAGATGAGTAAATGTTTACTGTTTTTGATATAGAGACGATTCTAAATAGAGAACTGTATCAAGATTGGTTAGAGAAGAATCCTGATAAGTTCCCTCCTCCTTATATGCACATAATAGTGTGCTTGGGGTTTGCACAACTCAATGATGATTATTCTTTGGAAAGTCTTGGTGCTCAAGTAGACACAAAAACAGAGCCAAAACATTTGGGTGAGAAGAAATTACTTCAACATTTTTCCGATATCGCCCAGCATACTACTTCAGTTACTTTTAATGGTCGTGGCTTTGATATGCCGGTTATAGTGTATCGGTGTCTGCATCATAATATTCCCCTTCAGTGGTATTATTCCCACGGTAAGTATAGAGAACGGTTTTGGGACGCAGAGCCTTTTTGTGATCATTTAGATGTAATGGATTTTTTAACGGATTACGGGGTTAGTTCTAGACCTAGCTTGCATAACATAGCTAAATTAGTTGGGCTCCCTGGTAAAACAGGCATTAATGGAAGCCAAGTCGAGCAACTTTATAACGACGGTAAGTACACTCAAATTAAAGAGTATTGCACCATGGACGTGCTACAAACATTATTCTTGTTTTTGAAGGTGCAGATTCTTAGAGGTCGGATACCCGCCGATAAATTAAACCAATATGAAAGCGCGATTAAAAGCACGCTTAAAACCAAAATGGGGTTTTCAGTAGACTGGTAGGAGAGGTGTCAAATGAGAATTGAAATGTTTTCGGATGGTTCAATTGAGGGGACTAAGCTGAATATAAATGGGGAGCCCGTTGGTTGCTTGCAAAGTTTTACCATAGAGGTAACGGGAGACAAGCTAAAGATGATGTCCCTTAGTTTGACAAGGGTTTTGACAATTAGTGAGGCCAAAAATCCAGAAAAAGATTACATTACTAAATAATTCTTGATTTTCCCTGCCATCACGGTGTAATAGGGGTATGGAATGCATAAAATGTGGTGGCAAAGGCCGAATAGTAAAATACAGTCACATTGAAAAGGGCATTTGTTTCCGATGTTGGGGGACAAAGGTAGAGCCCACGACTATTTCAGAGTTAGAGGCGTGGCTTAAGCAGGCTCGCTCTGAGTATCGGGCACGGCGGGATGAGGCTCAGAAGGCAACCTCTGAGCCTCGAAAAAGGTTTTTGGTGGCCGAATTAGGTTGGATTGAGGAGTGGTAAGGCGGTTGCGGCTCGGCTTCAAAAGCTACGGTGCACATACGTCAGCCCCCACATTACCGGAAACGGTTCAAAATGTCTTATTCTACGCCCTCACGTCCGCCGTTCTTGATGCCCTTGCCCTAAGTGGCGACCCTCAACCGTATAGCGTTGTAGCGCCTATTGTGGGGTATCATTACCGCGACCGTAACTTCTTCAAGCTGCTAGGCCAAACCTTACATGACGACTTCTTAGCTGGCAAACCTTTACGAGCAACCCTTGTAATCAATAAACAAACGGGGATGCCGGGTTCCTCTTATTTCGACGTTTGCCGTGACCTTGGTTATGTTATCCCCGTAGGACAAGAAAATGTTTTTTGGCTCGACCAGCTAAAGAGATTTTTTTAGTAATAAAAACTTGATTTCCCTTTGCCAGATTTGTATTAAGGCAAAGGAAGAAAAAATGAGAAACCTCAAAAACCTCAATTACGAATGTGAGATGTACGAAGATGAGTATGAAGCTCAGGTGGAACATCTAAGTGAGCAACATTTGAGTGAGCAAGAACTTCACGTACTGCTGAATCGGGGCGAGCTGGATTCGCTGGATGTAATTACGCGGCTGTTTGGAGACGACAGCCTGCCTTACTAAAAAGAAAAACTTGAATTCTCTTTCTGTTGGTGTCATATTATCAAAATTAAAGAAAATATTGATTATTTTTACCGTGTTTGTCCTGGGAAAACGTTGATTTAAGAGGAGAAAAAATGAATATAACAGAAACAGAAATTCAAATGCTTGAACAATGCAAATCCGAACAAGAATGGGGTAATGCTTGTGACAGCATCAAAAAAGTTCGTGGTGGCAGTTATCCCAGCGATTGGTGGCCGAAAGTCATGCTATCAGGACTTGCGAATCGTGTTCTTAATAGTTTTGGCAGCACTAGTGAAATCAAAATTTCCGTTCTAACTCATTCTTCTTAGCTGAGAAATTACGGCAAATTTCAACGAATCTTTTTATATAGGTATTTAAGAAAGCCAATATTAATCGAGGATACGATTATGATAAAAACGAGACAAGAAGATATTGCAAACTGTATGCGCTTAGCTGAAAAATTAGTTAGGTCATTGAACACTAGTTGCATTTTTGCCCTTGATATTCAAGAAACTGTAGAGGTCAGTAAGAATGATCTTGGGATACGTCCGATAGATCGGGAGGTCATTATAGAATTTGCTGACAATGTAGAAAAGGTAGAGAAAACAGCCAAATGGATGCTTAACCTATTTCATCAATTGTCAGATAGGAAATTAGCTGGAAACTCTAGCAGCACATATCGGCGTTAAATATTCTATAAAGAGTTTGACAAAAAACTTGACAAATCTTTTTTGTGGTGTAAATAGTAGGTCTGGTCGTTAGTTATGTCTAGAAAACCCATATATCCGCATAATAACCCAAGCGATATGTTTATCGCTTAACGACCCGTTCTATATCATAGGCGGGTTAAAAACCCGCCGCTAAAACTTGTTTTTCTCGGCGGGGGTAGAAGGAGAAAGGCAAGAGACATTGTTTAGTGTTTGACTGTAGAGGTTCTACAGTTGTTTTAATTAGGGTTTAATGCCTCGCAAATGAATTCTAAAAAATTCATTTTACTGGAAACAGGGCGGTATTAGATGTTAATTAAAATATGGCTTAGAATGTTTCTAAGTCACGGTTGGGACTGCTCAACCAAGACTCTAGTTACAATGAGGAATCATTATTAACAGAGAGCAAAATGCCTAATTTCTTGATCATCAAGAAATTAGGAACAGAAAGGCAAGTTTGATGTTACAAGGCATACCACAAATCCCCGGACGACCGTGCGACGTGAGGCACGGAACGATTCATCCGGGTATAGGGCAGTCTGGTAGCCCACCTGCCTTGGGAGCAGGTAGTCGTTGGTTCGAATCCAACTGCCCGGACTAAGAAAAACTTGATGCGAGATAGGGAAGTTGGTCATCCCGATTGGCTCATAACCAATAGGTCGTCAGTTCGAATCTGACTCTCGCTACTATGAAAACTAAAAAGCCTGAAAGCAGACAATCTCCCGGTGGTAGAGATACAGTCGAATTTAATAACCAGATGCCGTGTTGCATGTCTGGGATATGGTCCGGAAACCCCGAATTTAAGAGGGGTTCGATTCCCCTACACGGCGCTTTGTGCAATAATGCAAGGAAGATAAATGACTAAACGAACAAAAACAAGACCACTCCATAGGAGCTGCAAGCAATCTCATGTTGCTCGTGGTTCAATGGCAGAACGTCTGATTGTGGGTCAGAAGATGCCGGTTCAATTCCGGTCGAGCAACCTATATTATGCCTATACCGTGCTGCGAGAGGCAGCCTGATATGCGGTATAGGCATCGGATGTTCCACGGACGGGACGGCGGACTGTAAATCCGTAGGCACGTAAAAGTGCTAAGAGGGTTCAACTCCCTCCCGATGCACTGAGGGATGAAAAAATGCCGTAACACTAAACAAAAAATTGGAAACATGGTGTTGTGGGTGTAATAAGAAAATAGGGAGTATATGAGCAAAATCAAAAGTAAAGCAAGATGCCAACACAAGTACATCTATAAAGCTTCTTATGATCGCAACCAGGATTACCCTTATCCTACAGTTACTTTTGAGTGCCAAAAATGTGGAAATTTTTCTACTCGGCCTATGCTAAAGCAAGAAGTTGATATCTGGGTTAAATATAAAGTAGCTGGAAAATTCTATATGAAGTATGTTGACAGATTAGAAGAACTTGGGGAACAACTTAAAGCTATAAAATATTTACCAAAAAATCTATACTCTTGAACAAAAGGATCAGATGAAATGAAAACTAAACAAACACGGGTGATACGCGAGCAGGTTACGCCTGCTTCAAGCATACCCATCCGTAGCGCAAACGGTTTAGAGCACTCGCCTTATAAGCGAGAGGTTATGGGTTCAAGTCCCATCGGATGGACTATACACCCGCAAGACTACACACAATTGGAACTTCATATGTTAGCGAAACTTGAAAAGGAAGCGAATTTGAAAATGGTAAAGAAACTATTAGTCGCTGGAGGAATCACGCAGGGTTCAACAGGATTAAAATGGAAAAAGATTTAATGCAAGAGCTGTCTTTTGAGACTTTTATTGAAAAAAGGGATAAATTCGTAAAAGATTTAGTGGGTGCTACAAAAGAAGCGGACGCAGAAGGTTTGTCTGTACTTGAGTATCTGAAGTCAAAAGGACACAAAGCACCAGAGTTAAACCCTAAATTTTTCAAAAAGAAAAAAGGATGACACACCGAAACCCATATGTTCTTCCCGCAATCCTTCGAAAAGCAGGGGCTTTTAGGAGCAAGAAAACGTCTGTAAACCGTGACAAAGTAGAAGAAATCTGTACCTGTGGTAATGATGAATTTCAATACGATGCAAGTAAAAAAGAGCTTTGGTGCAGTTCGTGTCTTAGGACGATAAGAAAATTTGGAAGCTACGAACAATGACAATGACA
>Ga0315288_10011900_pt1 | contig 10942 bp, 9 predicted proteins | sample YL17G11_20_MG_FD_203454 | JGI IMG/M metagenome (GOLD analysis project Ga0315288, IMG submission 203454) | Sediment microbial communities from Yellowstone Lake, YNP, Wyoming, USA - YL17G11_20 | ecosystem: Environmental > Aquatic > Freshwater > Lake > Sediment | place: USA: Wyoming | collected...
CTTGTATCAATAAGAAATCTAAAAAACACAGTTACTTACAATCGTGACAACTCATTGATATGTACAACAAATTACCCCGTTAAAATCTCTGCGAAAGCAGGAATCCATTTCTTTCATGAAAGTTATTTCTGGATTCCCGTTTGCACGGGAATGACAGAGAAGGATCAAAATCATTAAGAGGTTATTTTTTAAACTATTTAGGAGGGTCCTATGGTGCTTGACGAAAAGATCATTACAGAGGCGATTATTGATCGGTACTTCCAGAAATTGAAAGAGAACCTATCCGTCGATGTGGCTATTGTCGGTGGAGGCCCGTCGGGTCTTGTCGGTTCCTATTTTCTGGCCCAGAATGGGTTTAAAGTCGCCCTCTATGAGCGGAAGCTCTCGATCGGAGGTGGGATGTGGGGTGGGGGGATGATGTTCAATGAGATTGTTGTCCAGAAGGAAGGGAAGAGGATCCTCGATGAGTTTGGGATTCGATCTCATTCCTACGCAGAGGGTTATTATACGGCCGATTCGATTGAAGCCATCTCAACCCTCTGTTCGAAAACAGTGCAGTCTGGGGTAACCATTTTCAATCTCATCAGTGCTGAAGATCTCATCCTTCGGGAGAATCGCATCACTGGACTGGTCCTCAATTGGACAGCTGTGGAGATGGCAAACCTCCATGTTGATCCTCTAACGGTTCAATCGAAATTTGTGGTCGATGCGACAGGCCATGCAACTGAAGTCGTGGCCATCCTCCAGAGGAAGAATGAGGTGAGGCTTTTTACGGACACAGGCAAGATTGTAGGTGAAAAGTCCTTATGGGCAGAGGCAGCAGAGAGAGATACGATGTCTAATACGAGAGAGGTCTTTCCTGGACTCTATGTGGCTGGGATGGCGGCCAATGCAACCTTTGGGTCTTACCGGATGGGCCCGATCTTTGGAGGGATGCTCCTTTCGGGTGAAAAAGTGGCCTCCTTGATAACAGAGGAATTGAGGAGAAAATGATTATTTTCACCCCCGCCCTCACCCTCCCCCATCAAGGGGGAGGGGGCTTTTTATTGGGTTCCTCCAATGGATCCCCTCTCCCCTGGGAGACTGTGTCGTAATTGGTAGTCGCAACCTTTAGGTTGCGGTCAGTTTCAATAAAATCAATGAGTTGCACGCAGGCTAAAGCCTGCGGCTACCATCAAAATGGGATTACGACACAGTCTCTGGCGGGAGAGGGCTTCGTCGTGAGCTCAGCCGAACGGACAGGGTGAGGGGGATAAACTTAGGAGATTGTAATGAAGCGAATACTGACCATTGCTGGATCGGATTCTGGAGGTGGCGCCGGGATTCAGGCGGACCTAAAAGCGATCACTTTGCTTGGCGGTTATGGGATGAGCGTCCTCACCGCACTCACGGCGCAGAATACTTTGGGGGTTCAGGCGATCCATGAAGTTCCTGCTTCATTTGTTGAGATCCAGATCGATTCTGTTCTCTCCGACATTGGTGCCGATGCCATCAAGACAGGTATGCTGGCCAATGCAGACATTGTCACAGTAGTTTCTAAAAAAATTAGACAATATAAAGTGGAGAAAGTCGTGGTGGACCCTGTGATGGTGGCTAAGGGTGGTGATCCTCTTCTTCGAAAAGATGCCCAAGAGGCGCTGATCAAGCAATTGATCCCTCTTTCAACTGTGGTCACGCCAAACCTTATGGAGGCATCCGTTCTGAGCGGATTAGAGGTAAGGTCCGTCGAGGAGATGAAGAAGGCGGCTCGTCGGATTTATGAGTTGGGGTCAAAACACGTGATTGTGAAGGGCGGCCATTTAAAGGGCAAGGCCATTGATCTCCTCTATGATGGAAAAAAATATGAGGAGATAGAAGGTCCAAGAATTGAGACAAAGAATACCCATGGGACGGGTTGCACCTTCGCTTCAGCCATTGCAACCCTTTTGGCCCGCGGAGATCGTGTTGCTGAAGCGGTGAGGAAAGCAAAGATTTTTATCACCATGGCCATTCAATCCAGCCTTGCCCTTGGAAAAGGGACAGGTCCAACCAATCCCTCTGCTTATGTGTTAAGGGAGATGGAACGGTACCGCATCGTCCAGGAGTTAAAGAAGGCAGTAGAGGTGTTGAAGGAGGAGAAGATGGGATACCTTATTCCAGAGGTCTCCTCTAACTTAGGCTACGCACTCCCGAATGTCGAGGGGATTGAAGATGTTGCTGCCTTTCCAGGAAGAATCATTCGATATAAAGATTCAGTGGCAACCCTCAGTGACCCAGAATTTGGGGCATCCCAGCACATCGCCAATATCATCCTCACCGTGATGAAATTCGATCCGGAATATTGCTCAGCAATGAATATCCGATACTCGAAAGAGACCGTTGCACAACTGAGGAAAAGTGGCTTTCTGGTTGGCTATTTTAGTCGAAGGGTTGAGCCGAAGAAAGTGAAAACGAAGGAGGGCTCATCATTGGAGTGGGGTGTGGGAGAGGTCTTGAGAAAGATGAGGCGGGTGCCTGATTTCATCTATGATGAAGGCGATGTGGGTAAGGAACCCATGATTCGGGTCTTGGGAAGAAACCCCTTGGAAGTCATCCAGAAAATACTGAAAGCAGTAGGCAAAAGCAGTGATCAGTAACCAGTGAGCGGTGACAAGTGATCAGAAATATACAAGAATGGGGGAGATAGATGAGCAGCCTGGGACATGCTAAGAGCTTCAGAGATTTGGTTGTTTATAAGAATGCTCGAAGATTAGCAAAGTCAATTTTTGAAATTACGAAGTCTTTTCCTAAGGAAGAAATGTATTCTTTGACTGATCAGCTCAGGCGGTCGTCCCGTTCTATTGGAGCTCAGATTGCTGAGGCATGGGCCAAGAGGCGCTATAAAAAACATTTCATAAGCAAACTTTCTGATGCCGATGGTGAGCAGCAGGAAACGCAACATTGGATTGATACGGCAGAGGATTGTAGATATTTGAGTCCAGAGCAAACCCGAAAGCTAAACAGTGCTCTATCTGAAATAGGTAAGATGATCAATTCAATGATCAATAAAGCGGACATTTTTTGTGATAATCGTTTTTCAGTCACTGATGACTGATCACTGATTACTGTTTTATGCCTACTGATTACAAGGAGTGGAGAATATGGCTGGGATTGAGCCGATTCCGAAAGAGGAGAGGAATTTAAGAGGATGGGATTTTTTTCTGCTCTGGGCAGGGGCAGCAGTCTCACTGGCAGAGATATGGGCTGGTGGCCTGATCGTACCTCTCGGGCTTGGTTTGGGAATTTGGGCCATCCTTCTCGGTCACCTCATCGGCAACACCCCCTTTGCCTTAGGAGGGTTGATCGGAAGCCGATGGGGCATTCCAACGATGGTCAGCGTCCGGCCTTCCTTCGGGATCAGAGGATCCTACTTTGCAGCAGCCCTTAATGTGATCCAGCTCATCGGTTGGACCGCAGTGATGTTGATCGTCTGCGGTGGAGCAGCAGATGCCATTTCCAAGTTTTATGGATTTTCAAACATCAACCTCTGGATCATCCTCTCCGGTGTGATCACCACCCTATGGGCCTTGGTGGGCCACCGAATCTGGAAGTGGCTGGAGCGAATCTCAGTGATCGCTTTATTGGTTCTATGTTTGGCTATGACTTACCTGATTTTCGAAGAATATGGCTGGGGGAAGCTCATTCAAGTTCCGAGACAGAGGGGTTTTCCTTTCATGGTCGGAATGGATCTGGTGATTGCCATGCCCATCTCATGGCTTCCTCTGGTCTCAGACTATTCCCGCTTCGCTACGGATTCGAAGTCAAGTTTTTGGGGAACCTGGATGGGCTACTTCATCGTCTCCTCCTGGATGTATCTCATCGGCTTGGCTGCCTCATTGGCCACTCCATCTCCAGATCCTTCAGGAGTGGTGATGAATCTCATGTTAAAGTTTGGATGGGCGATCCCGGCTCTCGTGATCGTCCTCTTCTCCACCTTCACCACCACTTTTTTAGATATTTATTCTACAGCGATCTCGGCATTGAATATCGTTCCCAAATTAGGAGAACGGAAAGGAGTGATCATCGGCGGGGTTTTAGGGACAGCCACTGCGCTCATTTTTCCTACCCTTCTTAACTATGAACATTTTCTTCTCTTCATTGGAGCCATGTTCTGTCCTTTATTTGGTATCGTTCTTGTCGATTACTTTTTGTTAAGGAAAGGTTCTCTCGCTGTGGAGGACCTTTATCGGATGGGCGGGAAATACGGGTTCTGGAAAGGTGTTCACCCTCTCGCCATCCTTTCCTGGGCCATTGGATTTGCCATCTATCTTGGGTTTTCACCCCTGTTGATGGAGAAGATCATAGGTATGAAGTGGTCCTTCCCATGGCCAATGGGTTCATCACTGCCGAGCATGGTTTTGGCCGGCATCGTTTATTGGCTCTTCAAAGGTAGCCGCAACCTTTAGGTCGCGTGAACAATAGCGCAGGCTAAAGGTTGCGTTCCTGCGCAGGCTAAAGCCTGCGGCTACAAATTTATCGTCCATTGGTAGCCGCAACCTTCAGGTTGCGTTAGAAAGATTTATGATGACCATAAAAGAACGAAAACACAGACTGCCACCAACATTATATCGTGGGGAAATAGCTGTTTCTTTCACGGCCTGTATTAAAGGAAGAATACCCATTCTTGATGATAGAGAAGTCTTCGATACTTTACACCAGATACTCATTGACACTTTGAACCAGTGGAATTGTGGTGCCCATATCTTTCTCTTTATGCCTGACCATTGTCATCTTTTAATTCAAGGTAAAACAGATAGGTCTGATCTTTTTGGTTTTATGAAGGACTTTAAACAGAGGAGTGGCTATTGGCTTTCTAAACGCAGCCTAAAGGCTGCGGCTGCAGGTAAATGGCAAAAGGATTTTTATGACCATATCCTTCGCAAAGATGAAGATATTAATGAACAGGTACGGTATATTTTAGAGAATCCTGTTAGAAAAGGGTTGCTTGATAATTGGAAAGATTACCCATTTAAGGGGTCAACAGAATATAATTTTGATGAATGGTAAAGAAACAATGAGGGTAGCCGTAACCTTCAGGTTGCGCTCCTGCGCAGGCTGAAGCCTGCGGCTACATTTGGTTATCACGGAAGGGTATCCGCAACCCTCCCTGCCGGTTTCAGGGTGTATAGGAATGATTTATGATAGGTAGCCGCAACCTTTAGGTCGCGTTATAGGGGTAGAAAGAAGGTGATTTTATGACACAAAAGATCGAAGCTGCAAAGGGAATGATTACAAAAGAGATGGAGGTCGTCGCAAAAGAAGAAGGGGTCTCCTCTGAATGCCTTCGAGAAAAGATTGCCTCTGGTCGAATCATCATCCCAGTCAATCGAAACCATCCAGGTGTCAAACCCGTAGGGATTGGAGAGGGGCTACGGATCAAGGTGAATACAAATATAGGGACTTCCTCTGACCACATCGATTTAGAAGAGGAATTGAAAAAACTCGAAGTTTCGATCCAGGCGGGAACGGATACAGTGATGGATTTGAGCACGGGCGGTGATATCGATGCCATTCGTAAGGAGATGATTCGCTATTCTTCCATCCCTATCGGGACTGTTCCCATTTATGAAGCAGCGATCGAGGCCGTCCGCAAGAGAAAGGCTTTGGCTAAGATGACGGTGGAAGATATTTTTGAGGTGATTGAGCGTCAGGCAGAAGAAGGCGTTGACTTTATGACTGTCCATTGCGGGGTGACTCGAAATACGGTGGAACGGTTGAGGGGAGCTCATCGACTCTTAGGGGTGGTCAGCCGGGGTGGATCTTTCCTCATCGAATGGATGATCTATAACGGTCAAGAAAATCCCCTTTACGAACATTTCGACCGACTTTTAGAAGTCGCCAAAGAGTATGATGTGACCCTGAGTTTAGGAGATGGATTGAGGCCAGGTTGTTTAGTAGATGCTACTGACCGGCCTCAGGTGCAGGAGACGATCGTTCTTGGAGAATTGACAGAGCGGGCTTGGGCTGAGGGAGTTCAGGTGATGATTGAGGGACCTGGCCACGTCCCCCTTGATCAGATTGAGGCGAACGTTCTTTTGGAGAAGAGGTTATGTAAAGGCGCTCCCTTTTATGTGTTAGGGCCGTTGGTGACCGATATCTCTCCAGGTTATGATCACATCACCTGTGCCATTGGCGGTGCCATTGCAGGCAGGGCAGGAGCCGATTTTCTGTGTTATGTGACACCTTCAGAACATCTGAAGTTACCTTCTGTGGAAGATGTGAGAGAGGGGGTGATTGCCACAAGGATTGCTGGCCATGCTGCTGACATTGCCCGGGGAAATCAGAGAGCATTTCAAAGGGATTTTGAGATGTCGAAGGCTCGAAAGAATTTTGACTGGGAGAGACAGATCGAACTTGCTATTGATCCAATAAAAGCGAGGCGTTATCATGAAGAGGGGAAATCGGGTGAAGGGGATGTCTGCACCATGTGTGGAGAGTTCTGCGCCATCAAAAGGGTGAAGGACTTTTTTGAAACTTAGGGACACTTCCCTATTTTCCTCATAGAACCAAAAATAGGGGTTTTGAGAGGAAATCTAATTCTTAAAAAATAGGGAAGTGTCCCTCTATTTTTTCAAAATCTCGTGTATGCTTTGTGACAGCTGCTTTATATTGAAGGGTTTCTGGATAAAACCGCTTGCACCCCTTTCCAATATTTTAGTGGCTTCCCCATCGATACTATAACCGGACGAAAGGAGAACCTTGATGTCCGGGTTGATCTTTTTCAACCGATCAAACACTTCACTACCCCCCATCACGGGCATAACGATGTCCAGGACGACGAGATCAATCGACTCTTGATGTTTCCGATATACCTCGGTGGCCTCCTTTCCATCATGGGCAGTTATCACCTGATATCCCATCGCCTTCAAAAATCCATCGCCCACATTTAAGACCTCCTCCTCATCGTCAACTAAAAGGACGGTTCCGGTTCCTTTCATAATAAGACCGGCTGTCTTGATTCCTTCCTGGACCTTTTTCACGGATGCGGGCAAATAGATCTTGAAAGTGGTCCCATATCCCTTTTCGGATTCGACATCGATGTATCCCCCATGTCCCTTGATAATTCCATAGACAGAAGCCAATCCAAGGCCTGTACCTCTCCCCAGCTCTTTTGTAGTAAAGAATGGCTCAAAAATATGGTCTAACGTTTTATGATCCATTCCGATGCCCGTATCTGCAACGGTCAATAGGATATAGTCCCCCGGCTTTGGATCGTAAAGTTTACCTTTTATCTCCTCATGAGTAATATTGACCGTCTTCAGAGAAAGATCCCCGCCCTCCGGCATTGCATCTGCCGCATTCACAAATAGGTTCATCAGAACCTGCTCAATCTGCCCCTGATCCGCCTCACAGGGAAATAAGCCTTGAGAAAGCTCATGGTGGATCGTAATGTTTTTCCTGGTTCTGCCAAATGCTTCAGAGATTTCCCTCACCAAATAGTTCAGGAGAAGGGGTTTCACCTCATACCTGCCCTTCCGAGCATATCCAAGAAGCTGGCCAGTGAGTTTTGATCCGTTTTGAACTTGTTTTTCAATGTTTTTAAGCATCTCATAATGGGGATGAATCGCCTCTAATTGTAAAAGCATTAATGAGACATTTCCCTGTATGACCATGAGCAGATTATTGAAGTCATGGGCAATCCCACCAGCCAGAGTACCGATGGCTTCCATTTTTTGAGCCTGGAGAAGTTGTGCCTCCATCCGCTTTCGATCACTTACATCGTTAAGAATGATCACAATCGTCCGATGTCTCTCGTCCATGACAGGTAAGATGTCAAGTAAAATTTGTTTCCCATTGATCGTTATAGGAAAATCTCGAATGATGGTTTTTGATTGATTGTGGATGGCTACCAGTTGGTTTTTGATTAATTGGCTATCTGTTTCTTTAAACAGGTCCGTAAAATTTGAAGCCAGCAATGTTTCTTCAAGGATACCGATTAGGGCAATCGCAGCCGGGTTGGCATAGACGATCCTCCCCTCAGAAGTCACTTCCAGAATCCCTTCTGACATCGTACTGAGAATGGCTTCAAAATGTCGTTTGACGAAAAGTAACTCCTCTGTGATGTGACGTGGAAAGACATCACTAAGGCCCATCACCTGATCGGTTAGGGAGGCTGAAGGAGTCGCAACCCATCGGTCCATCACGTTATGGATATATTTGGCCATCCTATTAAAAGGTGCTTTTGCGATACAGGCGTTTGCTCCAAATTCGGTGAAGTTTACATTCTGTTCAGCCGCGATCGCGGAAAGGACAACCAGGAAGACATCATTTAACTTTGGCATTTTGCGAATGATCTGACAAAATTTCTTTCCGTCGATATTGGGCATAATCAGGTCAATAAATATGACATCTGGGATAAAGTTTCTCAAAATATCAAGGGCCTCGAGTCCAGTGTCTGCTGTCCTCACCTGATGTCCCTCTTTTTCAAGCAATTCAGTCATGAACTTCAATACGACGGGGTGGTTATCCACAACCAATATCTTTTTAGGCATCTCGTTGGACTCCTTTATTTTCTGTCTTCTCCTCACGACCTCTCATTTTCTGTTTTCTCTTCTTGGAGGCTTTCAGCAATCTGATCAAGTTTTTCTCTGAGGATCGTCATCCCTCTGGTTGCCCCACCGAGGTGATTATCACGAGCCTCCCTCTCGGTTTCTTTTGCAACCTCATAGATCTCCACCAATCCAAGATTGATCGCAGCCCCTTTTATAGAATGGGCAGCGGTCATAATCTTCTTACTATTCCCTTCATCAATGCCAGATTGCCATTGGTTCAGATCAGAAGCGCTCGTTTCTAAAAAGAGTCTCATCATCTCCAAGAATTCATCTGCTCCCATTTCTAAATTTTCGGCCAATTCTTTTAATTTCATACACGCTCCGGGCTGGGTATCCATTTTTCCATCATTTTAAAGAGGCTCTCTTTCTTAATCGGTTTTGCAATATAATCATCCATACCCGCTTTCAAACATCTCTCCCGATCCCCTTGCATGGCGTAAGCTGTCATCGCAATAATCAAGGTGTGTTTGGAACTATTTTCATGAAGACGAATCTTTACCGTCGCTTCGTAACCATCCATCTCCGGCATTTGACAATCCATCAGCACTAAATCATAAGTTGATTTCTCCACTCTCTCCACAGCCTCTAAGCCGTTGTTGGCTACCTCTATCGTACATCCAAGCTTCTCAAGCATCTTGACGGCCATCTTCTGATTGACGATATTATCATCCACAACCAGAACTCGGGCATGGATAGGCCTTGCCATTTTCGCTGGTGGTTCTTGTCGAACATCAGGAGATTCGGCTAAGGTATGGCGGGTGATCAATTCTGTTGAAATCCCCTCTATGGACGCTCCCCAAACCGTGGATAATGCATCGAAGAGAAGAGAGGGAGAAACGGGTTTGACTAAATAGGCAGAAAATCCAGCTTCTTTCATACGCTTTGCATCTCCCCGTTGTCCTATCGAAGTGAGCATGACGAGGAGGGTCTTCTGCAAGGCAGAGTTATTCTTTATGGATCGTCCCAGTGTCTCTCCATCCATGTCAGGTAAATAATAGTTAAGAATGACCACCTGGTATGGGTGACCGGCAGCCTGAGCTTCATGGAGAGCCGTCAATGCCTCCTGGCTCGTCGCATAAGCACGACTCAGCATCCCCCAGCTCAATATCTGCTCCTGCAGGACACGACGGCTCACCTCATGGTCATCCACGATGAGGACCCACACTCCCTCTAAGCCGGATCGAGGAAGGGAGCGAGGAGGGCTTCGGGTATCCAAGGGCAAGGGCAGGGTAAACCAAAAGGTCGAACCTTCACCGAGACGGCTGGTCACACCGATGGCACCTCCCATCAATTCCACCAGTTGTTTTGAGATGGCCAGTCCCAATCCTGTTCCTCCGTATTTGCGTGTGGTCGATGTATCGGCTTGAGTAAATTTCTCAAAGATGTGGCTTTTTTTGTCCTCTGGAATTCCAATGCCAGTATCCTCGATCGAAATTTGGAGTTCTGTTTGGGTATCTGTTCTCTTTTCACACTCAATGTTGATCAGCACATGACCTTTTTCTGTGAACTTAATAGCATTCCCCAGAAGGTTGGTCAGCACCTGGCGAATCCGCCCGGGGTCACCAATGAAACGATACGGAGCATCTGGAGCATATCTCACGATCGGTTCAATACCCCTTTCCTGGGCCCGGATCGATAGAAGGTTTGTCACCTCCTTTATTGCAGCTCTCAGATCAAAAGGGATGGGCTCAAGAGTCAATTTACCGGCCTCAATTTTTGAGAGATCAAGGATATCATTGATAAGCGTGAGCAGACTGTCGGCAGATTTATTCAGGTCTTCGGCATAATCTCTTTGTTCCGGGGTGAGTTCAGTTTCCAACAAAAGATTAGAAAAGCCGATAATTCCATTCATCGGGGTTCGGATTTCATGGCTCATATTGGCTAAAAATTCAGACTTACTTCGGGTGGCAGCCTCAGCCACTTCTTCCGAACGTTTGATGGAAAGAAAAAGATGAGCAATGGAGGCTATTCCTGCAACCATGATGACAGAGATAGCCAAGGTGACCAATCCATCCGACAAATCAGGTGAAGGAGCAAGGGTCCCTGAGATCAGATCGATAAGAGTCATGCATTGTCTGGCTGCAATCAAAAAGATGGCAATTCCAATGAGTATCCAAGCCGTGTGTGTCTGAGTGACCCGGATCAACTTTAAGGCCAACCCTATGGCAACAAATTGAAGAAAAACAGAAATTCCTAAAAGAATGATCACTTCCATACCAACTTCTTCTTTTAAAAAATTTAACCCTTAGTTGTTTGTCTCTCCCTTTAAAAATCGATACAATTCAGATTGGAGTACTCTCCAACCCTTTCCTGCTTTGATCGCCTTTATTCGCCTTCGCCAGAATACCCTGCGGCTTGCCACAGGGATGAAT
>Ga0315288_10011901_pt1 | contig 10942 bp, 10 predicted proteins | sample YL17G11_20_MG_FD_203454 | JGI IMG/M metagenome (GOLD analysis project Ga0315288, IMG submission 203454) | Sediment microbial communities from Yellowstone Lake, YNP, Wyoming, USA - YL17G11_20 | ecosystem: Environmental > Aquatic > Freshwater > Lake > Sediment | place: USA: Wyoming | collected...
CCAAGGCTTATGCCAAGAGCCCGTTCGTCCGCGTGGTCGAGGACGGCGTCGTGCCCGCAACCCAACATGTGCGGGGCTCGAATGAATGCCATATCGGCGTCTTCGCCGACCGCATTCCCGGCCGCGCCATAGTCATTTCCGCGATCGATAATCTCGTGAAGGGCTCGGCTGGTCAGGCGTTGCAGAACTTCAATGTGATGTATGGCTTTGACGAGACGCTTGGGTTGGAGCAATTGCCGCTGTTTCCGTGAGCACGGCTTCGGCTCACACGATCCGCCTAAACCAACGTCGGAGCGCGACTGCGGCCCAAATCGCCTCGACCACGCCGAACGGCCAAGCCCCTTGCAGGAAGCCATAGATCGAGCCCGCCAAGCAGGCGCCCGCAAAGGCGAGGATAAACGAGGGGCTGCGGTCCTCGAACGTGTACGTGACCAGCATCGCCGTGACCGCAACAAGCCCGAACAAAGTGAGGCCATCCAGCGCCATGGGATCGCGCGCTAGTTGCGGCTTGTGACGAACGAGCCAGGCGCGGCTTCGATGGGCGTCAACGGCCCTGCCGATGGATCCCGCGCTGGGACCTTCGAGCCGGATAGCGTGACGAGCCACGAGGCCCAATCCGGCCACCAGGAGCCAGCTTCCTCTTTCGCGTTCGCCATCCAGGCCTCAAGCGAAACGGCCTGTGGCCCCGACCAGAACTGATATTTCTTCCTCGCCGGCGGATTGACCACGCCTGCGATATGACCGGATCCAGCCATCACGAAGCGGACCGGGCCGCCAAACAGCTTGGAACCGAGGAACACCGACTCTGCCGGCGCGATATGGTCTTCCTTGGTCGCGAGCTCGTAGATCGGGACGGTGATCTTGGAGAGATCGAGCTTGATGCCGCCAAGCGTCATCTCGCCTTTGGCGAGCCGGTTCAGATGATAGAACTCGCGCAAGTAAAACGCGTGATTGGCGGCAGGCAGCCGCGTCGAATCCGAGTTCCAGAACAGGAGATCGAAGGGGAACGGCTTCTTGCCGAGCAGATAATTGTTCACGACATAAGGCCAGATCAAATCGCGCGGGCGAAGCATGTTGAACACCGCCGCCATGCGCGAGCCATCGAGATAACCATGCTCGGCCATCATCTCTTCGAGCGACTTCAATTGTGCGTCGTCGATGAAAACGAGGAGGTCTCCGGCTTTGCTGAAATCGACCTGCGCCGCGAGAAAGCTTGCCGACGCGATCCTGTGATCGTCCTTAGCGGCCATATAGGCGAGTGTTGAGGCCAACAGCGTTCCGCCCACGCAATAGCCGAGCGCATTGATCCAGGGTTGCCCCGTCTGTTTGATCACGGCATCGGTCGCGGCGAGAATGCCCTCGCGCATGTAGTCTTCGAATGTCTTCTGCGAGACCCGCGCATCGGGGTTGACCCAGGACACCATGAACACTGTGAAGCCTTGCTCGACCGCGGCCTTGACGAAGGATTTCTCCGGCACGAGATCGAGGATGTAATATTTGTTGATCCATGGCGGCACGATGAGGAGCGGCCGCTCATAGACCTCTGCCGTTGTCGGCGAATATTGAATGAGCTGGATGATGTCGTTCTGGAACACGACCTTGCCCGGCGTCACCGCCAGATTGCGTCCCACCTCGAAGGCGGAGAGATCGGTCTGGCTGATGCGGAGCAAATCCTTCGACTGTTCCAGGTCCTTGACCAGATGCGCCATGCCTTGAACGAGATTCTCGGCGTTGGTCTCGATCGTGGCGCGCATCACCTCGGGATTGGTCAGCGCGAAATTGGACGGCGAGACCGCGGCCAGCAGCTGCTCGAGATAGAACATGGCGCGGGCACGCGTCTTGTCGTCGACCCCCTCGGTGGTGCGGGTGACGTCTTCCGCCCAGCGCGAGGTGAGGAGATAGGCTTGTTTCCAGAAATCGAAATATTGCCTGTTCGACCAGTCCGGGTCTTTGAAGCGATTGTCGCCGGGCTCCGGCTCGATCACCGGTTCCACCTCTTCGCCAAGGAAGCGGCGCACCGAGCGGCCCCAAAGCTCCGCGTAACCTTTGAAAAGATCACCTTGCGCGGTCGCCAGTTTCGCGGGGTCGCTCACCCAATGGCGGGCAATTTCACCCAAAGATTTGGCGGCCTCGCCGGCCTCCGCCGCCATGCTGTAGGGACCCGAGCCGTTTTGGCTGCGCTCCGCGAGCGCGCCCAAGGCCTTGGAACCCTCGTAGAAGAGCCGGACCATATTCCGCGCTAGGGTATCAAACTGCCGAGGCTCCTCGCTCGTCTTCGCAGTATCCCCGCTTTCATCATTCAACTTCTGCATGGCTATTTCGCCTTATTTTACCCCCGGTTAACCTCGAACATCGATGCTAGATCGAAGATCGGGCTAACAACCCAATCTATCTTTGGGCATTTCATTGTGCTATGCAATATAGCACGCGGTGGGCGATGCCAATCGCCTGTGGGAAAACGAAAATTGGCGTTCGGCTCGATATTGCACATGCTTTCAAGATTAACCGCGCTGGCCTTAACGGTCCTTTCCATCCTGCCGCTTGCGGGCTGCGCGGAAAGTGTGGCCACGGGCGAGTCTAGTCAGCGCTTCACCGAGCTCATGAAGCCTTACGACAAGACTTTGACGAAAGCCGAGCAGAAAGCCGCGATCTCCGAACTGCAAAACGCTCAAGTCAAGCACGACGGAGATGGCGCGGCCGAGGGCGCAGCGGCGACCGAAGCAGCCTCGGGCACCAACTAATCATTGAAGAGCGACTGGCGGCTGCTTGCCCCAAGGACGGTTTCCATGGTTCAACTCGGCGTCTTTCGCGAGGGAAACCAAGTATTAGGGCGTTATTGCCGTGACTAGCGAGTTCCACAGGATCAAGAGGCTTCCGCCTTACGTCTTCGAGCAAGTCAACAAGCTCAAGGCACAAGCGCGCGCGCGCGGCGACGACATCATCGATTTCGGCATGGGCAATCCCGACATGCCGACGCCCGAGCACATCACCCAAAAACTGATCGAGACATTGCGCGATCCGCGCACTAACCGCTATTCCGCGTCGCGTGGCATTCAAGGCTTGCGCAAGGCGCAAGCTGCCTATTACGACCGCCGCTTCAATGTAAAACTCAACCCTGACACGCAAGTCGTCGCCACGCTCGGCTCCAAGGAAGGCTTCGCCAATATGGCGCAAGCCATTACCGCGCCCGGCGACGTCATCCTGGTGCCGAACCCGACCTATCCGATTCACGAATTCGGCTTCATCATGTCGGGCGGCGTCATCCGGCATCTCCCGGCGCGCACCGATTCAGCCTTCATGACCTCGCTCGACAAGGCCGTGAAGCATTCGATACCGAAACCATCCGCGCTTGTATTGAATTATCCGGCGAACCCCACGGCCGTCGTCGCCGATCTCGATTTCTATCGCGAGGTCGTCGCCTTCGCCCGGAAGCACGAACTGATCGTGCTGTCCGATCTGGCTTACGCCGAGATCTATTTCGAAGGACCGCCGCCGCCGTCGATCCTCGAAGTGCCCGGCGCCATGGACATCGCGGTCGAATTCACGACGCTCTCCAAAACCTACGCCATGCCCGGCTGGCGCATGGGTTTCGCCGTGGGCAATGAGCGGCTGATCGGTGCGCTGACGCGCGTGAAGTCCTATCTCGACTATGGCGCCTTCACCCCGATCCAAGTTGCTTGCGCCGCGGCGCTCAACGGCCCGCAGGAGTGCGTCAATGATATCAGGGAAATTTATCGCCGCAGGCGCGACTGCGTCGTGGACTCGCTGACCCGCGCCGGCTGGCCGATCCCGTCACCGCCGGCCACGATGTTCGCCTGGGCGCCGATCCCGGAAGTCTTCTCCCATATGGGTTCGCTCGAATTCTCCAAGCTCTTGCTGGAGCGCGCCGGTGTCGCCGTCTCGCCCGGCGTCGGTTTCGGCGAGTACGGTGAAGGCTATGTGCGCATCGCTCTCGTTGAGAACGAGCAGCGCATCCGTCAGGCGGCACGAAATATCCGCAAATTCCTCTCCGAAGCGGAGAGGGATCTGCATAATGTCATTCCCCTTGCGTCGAAGGCGAATAGGACGCTCTGATCCTCACCCATGGCGAATTCTCTGAAACTCGGGCTAGCCGGGCTTGGTACGGTCGGGGCCGGGACATTGCGTCTCCTGGCCGTGCGAGGTAACGAGCTTGCCGCGCGCGCTGGGCGAAACCTCGAAGTGGTCGCGGTCTCAGCCAGAGACCATAACAAACGCCGTGACGCCGATATTTCCGGCTTTCGTTTTGTCGCCGATCCTGTGGCGCTGGCGAAAGATGCGGAAATCGACGTCTTTGTCGAGCTGATCGGTGGCGAGGAGGGCGTCGCCAGAGAGGCCGTCGAGGCGGCGCTCACGGCCGGCAAGCATGTCGTCACCGCCAACAAGGCGCTGCTCGCCCATCATGGTCCGCGCCTCGCCGCGCTCGCCGAGAAGCATGGCGTGGCGCTGAACTTCGAGGCTGCCGTCGCCGGCGGCATCCCCGTGGTCAAGGTGATGCGCGAGAGCCTGCAAGGCAACGACATCGCCCGCGTCTACGGCATTCTCAATGGCACCTGCAACTACATCCTCACCAAGATGCTGCAAGAGGGCCGCAGCTTCGACGATGTGCTGAAGGAAGCGCAAAGCCAAGGCTATGCCGAGGCCGACCCGACCTTCGATATTGGCGGCTTCGACACCGCGCATAAACTAGCGCTGCTGACGAGCCTTGCTTTCGGCACCGAGCCGAGCTTCGAGTCGATCTATATTGAAGGCATCGAGACCATCACGCCGGCCGATATCGACGCGGCCGACGATCTCGGTTACCGCATCAAGCTCTTGGGTGTTGCGGTCCGCACCGAGAGCGGTATCGAGCAGCGCGTGCACCCAACCATGGTGCCGAAGCACACGGCCATCGCCGAAGTCGACGGCGTCTCCAATTGCGTGGCGATCGACGGCGATTTCGTCGGCGACGTCATGCTGATCGGCCCTGGCGCCGGCGCCGGTCCCACGGCGTCCTCGGTCGTGTCCGATCTCATCGACATCGCGCGCGGACACATCATTCCGCCCTTCGCCGTCAAGGCCAAAGACTTGAAGCCTTATAAGAAGGCGCAGATCGCGGCCCATGAAGGCGGCTATTACATCAGGCTCTCGGTCCATGACCGCACCGGCGCCTTCGCCGCGATCGCCACCCGCATGGCCGAGCACGGCATTTCGCTCGAGAGCATCGTGCAGCGCCGCCCCGGTTCAGGCCTGCCCGGGTTGAAGCGCCAGGATTCTAGTACGCCCGCCGCCGTCGTGATGATCACCCATCGCACCACGGAAGCGGCCATCCGTAAGGCCTTGGTAGCCATCGAGCGTGACGGCCATGTCGACGCGACCCCGCAGATGATCCGCATCGAAAAACTGTGATAAGCAAGAGGTAGAGTACTCGCGCTGGGTAAGTCGGAGGAGGGGGCATGTCCAAGGCTTCGGCGAGAGCCGCGCTCGAACTCATTCCGGCATTCGATATTGTGAGGGTCACGGAAGCCGCGGCTGTCGCGGCAGCCAAGCTCCGCGGACGCGGCGACGAGGCAGCGGCGGATGTCGCGGCGGCCATGGCCATGTATCAAGAGCTAAAGCAGCTTCCCTTCGCTGCGACCGTCGTGGTTGGCGAGGGCGAGCAGGGCGAGACGCCGCATCTCTATATTGGCGAGACCATCGGCGCGCGGGGCACGGATGCGCCGGTGGAGCTGGCCGTCGATCCGATTGAAGGTTCGACGCTATGCGCCAAGGCGCTTCCCAACGCGCTTTCCGTAATCGCCATCGCCGAACCCGGCAGTTTCTTGAAGGTGCCCGACATCTATATGGACAAGATCGCGATCGGTCCCGGCTTCGCCGATGGCCTCGTCGATCTCGATGCGAGCCCCCAGGAAAATTTGGAGCGCCTCGCCAAGGCCAAAGGCGTGAACATTAGCGAGATCACCGCCTGCATCCTCGACCGGCCGCGTCATGGCAGGTTGATCGAAACGGTGCGCAAAGCAGGCGCCGCCATCCGACTGATCGGCGACGGCGACATTGCCGGCGTCATCCACACCACCGAACCGCAAGATACCGGGATCGACATCTATATGGGTATTGGCGGCGCGCCCGAGGGCGTACTCGCTGCCGCCGCTCTCTCTTGTATCGGCGGCCAGATGCAAGGGCGCTTGATGGCCGCCAATGAAGAACAGCGCGAGCGGGCCGCCGCCGCCGGGATCGAGGATTTCGAGCGGAAATACACGATCGCGGACATGGTCTCTGGCGAGGTCAAATTTGCCGCCACCGGTATCACCGACGGCTCCTTGCTTGAAGGCGTCCGCTTCACCAAGGATGGGATTTCGACCCATACCGTGACGATGCGAAGCCGGCCCCGCACCACACGCTGGATCCGGACCCAGCACGGCGATCAGAGCAAATTCGCCTGATGCTCAGTGGTGCTGCGGTCCAACCGGCGCGGTGTCATTCCCGCGAAAGCGGGAATCTAGTAATCAGCACACTTGGTTATTTGAGCAACGAACATCGAGGGTTACTGGATGCCCGCTTTCGCGGGCATGACAACCTGTGAGTAGCGGAGGACTTCGACGAATCAGATAAGATGAACCCTCTAGGTTCGGCGTGGAGGTATAGAGCGTGACAGCTTCGCTACGAATGTTGGCGGAGGACGAAATTCCGTCCTTTCTCGGGGTGGAACGTTCGGCGCGTGGCTTCCGCTGGACAGAGCGTCTCGACCCATCCCGTGCCATGATCGCGACCGCGATCGCGCAGAGCCACGGCCTGCCGGAATTGCTCGGTCGCGTGCTCGCCTCCCGCGGCGCCGACACTAACACGATCTCCCAATTTCTCGATCCCTCGCTCCGCAATCTGCTTCCCGACCCTCATAGTCTGCAAGACATGGGGAAGGCCGCGGAGCGCTTCGCCCATGCCATCGTCAGCGGCGAGAAGATTGCGGTGTTCGGCGACTACGATGTTGACGGCGCGTCATCCGTCGCCCTCATCCAGCGTTATTTGCGGGCGCATGGGCGCGAGGCGACGATCTATATCCCCGACCGCATCACCGAAGGCTATGGCCCGTCGCCTGCGGCGTTGACCCAGCTCGTAGGCGAGGGGGCGACCCTCATTCTGACCGTTGATTGCGGCACGACCGGCGAGGCCGCCATCGCCGCCGCCAATGCGGCAGGCGCGGAGATCATCGTCATCGACCATCACCAGGCCGATGAGGCGCTGCCGCCCGCGCTCGCCATCCTCAACCCTAATCGGCAGGACGATCTTTCCGGCCTTGGCCATCTCGCCGCCGCGGGCGTCGTCTTCTTGTTTCTCATCGCGGTGACGAGAGTGCTCCGCCGCGAGGGCTTCTATGCCAATCGGGCAGAGCCGGACCTGCTTGGCATGCTCGACCTCGTGGCGCTCGCCACGGTCTGCGATGTGGTGCCGATGAAAGGTCTGAACCGCGCCTTTGTCGCGCAAGGGCTGAAGGTGTTGCGCTTCCGGCAGAACGCCGGCTTGCGCGCGCTGACCGATGCCGCGCGGCTCGACACGGCGCCATCCCGCTACTCGCTGGGCTTTATTCTCGGACCCCGCATCAATGCCGGAGGCCGCGTCGGCGCGTCGGATCTCGGCGCGAGGTTGCTTGCGAGCGACGACGACATCGAGGCGCGGATCATCGCCGCCAAGCTCGAGCAGCTGAATGCCGAGCGGAAGGCGATCGAGGCGCATATGCTCGAAGAGGCCTTTGCTCTTGCTCAAATCTCGCTCGATGCGTCACCGGCGCGCCCCTTCCTCTGTCTCGGCGCCGAGACTTGGCATAAGGGCCTGATCGGTCTCGTCGCAGGGCGTGTCACCGAGCGCTTCCGTCTGCCGTCGCTCGCCATCGCTTGGGATGCCGATGGCACCGGCACGGGCTCCGCGCGTTCGATTGCTTCCGTCGATCTCGGCGAGTCGATACGGCATGCGGTGCATAACGGTCTGTTGCTCAAGGGCGGCGGCCACGCCATGGCTGCGGGATTCAAAATTGAGCGAAGCCGGCTCGACCCATTTCTCGCTTACCTCGCCGAGCGCCTCGGAGACGCCGTCGCCGGCGCCAATTTGATGCGGGCGCTGAAGCTCGACGGCGCATTGTCGAGCGGCGGCGCCACGCTCGATCTCCTCGCGCTGCTCGACCGCGCCGGTCCATATGGGCCGGGCCACCCTGAACCGCGCTTCGCCTTCCCGGCGCACCGGCTTTCGCGCGTCAAGACGATCAAAGAGGCCCACATTCGCTGCACCTTGCAGGCTCAGGACGGCTCGCGGCTGGAGGCTTGCGCCTTCCGCGCCACAGATACGCCACTAGGGGAGCTTCTCCTGAAGGCGGAGGGGCGGAACCTGCATCTTGTCGGGCACTTGCGCCGGAATAGCTGGCAGGGCCGCGACAGCGTCGAGCTGCAGATCGAGGATGCGGCCCTTCCGCAGCTTGCATAACCGCCTTCTTGCGAGCCGGCGGAAAGCTTTCTATATCAGCTGCTCTGACTAAAGCCCCCTTCGTCTAATGGTTAGGACGTCAGGTTTTCAACCTGAAAACAGGAGTTCAATTCTCCTAGGGGGCACCAATTAAAACAAAGGGTGTTGTCACATTAAGTCAGACTGAGCGGAATTTGCCGACAATCGCCAATGTTGACGCAATGGATTTCAGCGACTTGGCCTGTTGGTTGATCGTCCAAATTGGGCCAATTTCACTTAATGTGACAACGCCAGAGCGAGTTGTCCCACGAGCATGATGAGAACCTTTCTAGGGGGGCACCAGCGGATTGTGGCAGCCAATCGCAGGGGCAAATGCCCTCAATTCTTCGGTCGCGCGCCAGTGATATCGAAATCGGCTTCTTGCAAATGATATTTCTGCATGATGCTCGAAGTTGCGGTTAGCGCGCGCTGGCAGGCCTCATGGGCTAAGCGCTTCTCCTCTTCGCTTACCTCTCTCCCGTCATCGATCCGGCCCGCCACGACGAGACACAGATCGGCGTCCTGGGCGAAGGCAGGCGACGCCAAGAGGCAGGCAGAGAGCGCCATCAAAGGAAAGAGCGTGCGAACCGGCATCGCCGCCACCCTACCACTTGCCACTATTCGGCATCGACGCCCAAGGTTCCTGCTTTGGCAGCGGCTTTCCCTTCTGCAGGAGCTCGATGGAGACATTGTCGGGTGAACGGACGAAGGCCATGTAGCCGTCGCGCGGCGGCCTGTTGATGGTGACGCCGTTCTTCATCAAATTCTCGCAAGCCGTATAGATGTCGTCGACTTGATAGGCGAGGTGACCGAAATGCCGGCCCTCGTCGTAGGGTTCGGGGTCCCAATTATAGGTGAGCTCGAGTTGCGCATCCTCATCGCCTGGGGCAGCGAGGAAGATCAGCGTGAAGCGCCCTTGGCTGCTGTCCATGCGGCGGATCTCCGTCAACCCCAGCGCGTTCACGTAAAAGTCCAGCGACTTATCGACGTCGCTGACCCGCACCATCGTGTGCAAATATTTCATCGGTCACCTCAACTGATACTACCGCCAACCGCTGTTCTGATCCTGTAGCGCGAGGCGCTGGCGCATGACAAGGCGGTCAGGAGCCGCGTCCGTGTGCAGATTGATGCTCTATTGTTGCACATCGCCCACAGTGCTGCATTTTCGACGCCACAACATCGTGTGGAACGAAATTTTGCTCGATGGCAGAGACGCTTGCATCCTTCTTAGGCACGATACGAAGCGAAACAAGGTGGACGTAGAATTTTCTTCGCAACGTGCAAGATTTGCTTTCCGATCAGTCCGTTGCACAGACGGACGCGCAAAAATGACGAGCATGCGTGCGCCTTGTGGAGAATGAGGAAACACAAGGAAATTTCCGATGGCCTCGCAAGGCTCCGATGCTATGTTCGCACCGAGTGTACTTCGGCTGATTCGTTGGGCGTCGCGTTGGCTTGAGTGCTTTAAGTTAAGCGGGGGGGAACGCAATGGGGGCGAAAGAACCGCCACATCTAGAAGAAGGCCTTACCCAGCGCGACGACGAAGCCACAGTTGATGTCTTTGAGGTCTCAGGATCGATCAAGTGGTTCGACGCGTCCAAGGGTTATGGCTTCATCGTACCGGACGAAGACAATCTCACCGATATTCTCCTGCATGTGACCTGTCTCAGGCGGGACGGCTATCAGACCGCCTACGAGGGCGCGCGCGTTGTGTGCGAGGTCTTGCGCAGGCCGAAAGGCTTGCAAGCCTTCCGCATCCGCTCGATGGACGATTCCACCGCGGTGCACCCCTCGGAGCTACCGCAGCGCACCCATGTCTCGGTCATCCCCGAGAGCGATTGGGAACGCGCGATGGTGAAATGGTTCAATCGCCTTCGCGGGTTCGGGTTCCTTACCCGCGGCGACCAGACGCTCGACATCTTCGTGCATATGGAGACGCTCCGGCGCTTCGGTTTCGCCGAGCTCCGGCCCGGCCAAACCCTCTACGTGCGTTATGGCCGAGGGTCCAAAGGTCTGATGGCCGCGGAGCTGAAGCCGGACGGCTCACCCGGTCCGTCTTCGCACTAAGCCGAGCGACCAATCCTTTCGAGCATAGGTGGCTAGCGCCGTGTCTCGCGGCGCTAGCCTGCCTTGCGCTGCTCTGGGTCACGCCCGCTCTTGCCGAGGCGCTCACCAAAGCAACGCTCACGCTCGAAAACGCGTCGGGTCCGCACCAATTCAACGTGGAGGTGGCCACGACACCGCAGGAGCGGGAGCTGGGATTGATGCTTCGCCCGTCGCTGCCTGAAAACAGTGGGATGTTGTTCATCTACGAGACCCCTCAACCGATCGCCATGTGGATGAAGAACACGATCATTCCGCTCGATATGATTTTCATCGATTCCTGGGGGAAGGTGCATCGGATCGAAACCAACACCGAGCCCTTCTCCTTGGATCCGATCCTCTCCGACGGCGA
>Ga0315288_10011903_pt1 | contig 10941 bp, 7 predicted proteins | sample YL17G11_20_MG_FD_203454 | JGI IMG/M metagenome (GOLD analysis project Ga0315288, IMG submission 203454) | Sediment microbial communities from Yellowstone Lake, YNP, Wyoming, USA - YL17G11_20 | ecosystem: Environmental > Aquatic > Freshwater > Lake > Sediment | place: USA: Wyoming | collected...
GTTCCGTCTTCCTCGATTCGGATGATTTGTTCATAGCCTGATGCGTCGAGCTGCTTGCCGGCAGGGACCACGTCGTAGGGGATGCTGTTCTTCAGGCAGTATTCAATCTCTTTGACGGCGGGACTGAGCACGTCCTTATAGGATGTCCCCAGCTCGTTTTTACGTTTCAGAGAGAAGATGTATGAGCCGAACATATCAAGCTCCCAGCAGCTTGGCAGCGTGTATCCGTAGGGCAGCACGATAACTGTCTTGGCGCGCCGCAGAAGCTCCGCAAGCGGCGGGCGAGGATGTGATTTTGCGTAGTCGGCGATCTCGCGGGCCAGGGCGAGCTGCTCGACGTAGGGGACGTGGTGGTCGTGGTCCGAGGTCCAGAACCATATAAACGATGCGCCGAGGTCGTAAGCGAGCTTCATAGATGGAAGCCGCAGCTCCGGCTCGGCCTGGCCGTAGATGGACATGCCCCATCTGGCGTTCAGTGCTCGGACCGGGCCTATCATTTGAGAGTAGCACCATAAAAAAAGGTTGTTCGGCTCGACGGGGATATTGGTCCCGAACTCCGCATTGATTCGCTGGAGCATTTGCCCGCGGTCATCATTGCCTGGCCGAATTTGCCATCGACATTCCTGGACGATGCCGTAAGGATATGCTTCAAGCTGATAGTAGGTGGTGCAAACGTATGTCTCCCAGATGGGCAGCTCGCGTTCTATCAGCTCCATAGTACCCGGGTTGATGCCCGCTTCGACCAGCAGATTTCGGTATCCTTTGCTGTCGCGTCTCTCGAGTATATGGGCCTGGATCATTTTGACCGCGTCCACTGGCGATGCGTCCCTGGCGTATTTCCCTGCGAGGATGCAGGCCGGCTCATCGATAAACATTTCCAGACCTCTGAAGTTGGAACGAAAAAGCTCCTCCGGGAAATCTATTCGCGGCGAGTATCCCTCGTAAAAAACCGCTCGCCGCTTAATCCAGTCTATCTGCTCGCCCTTCGCGGTGAAGTAATTGATCCCGGCTGCGATCATTTCCTCGTAATTCTCTTTGGTGAAAGGAATGTAGTTGTAGTTGTTTTTCTCGCTCTTTCTGCCTTTGCCGTCGTCGCGAAAGTTTCGGCTCGTGCCGATTAACAGATCGGGGTTGAGGGCGAGCTGGGTGATGCTTTCCGGCGGCCCTACAGGCTGCGGACTGAGGATTTCCCGGCGCACGAGCGGATGGCCGAGGAAACTGCCTTCTTCAAAGAGAATCTCATCGCTCTGGCCCGCTGTACGCGGCAGAAGCTCCTCCCTGAAATTGAACAACGGCAGCAACGCCTTGCCCGTTCGCTGGTTAATGTACTCGACAGGCGATTGCCCTGGTTCCTGGATAATATAGCGGACGAAGTCGGCCTTCTTTGCCGACGTAGCGGAAAATGGGCAGGCATCGGTGAGGAGCCAGATGGTGAACGATTCGCCGCCGACCTTTGTGCAGCTAATTCTGCACCAGTTAAGATTGGGTCGGTCGGGGGCGCGGTCAACGGCGATTTCCACGCGCTCTATCAGCTTGGGATGCGGATTCACGGGCAAATCCGCCTTGTACAGCGCTCGAAGAGGCGGCTGGCTTGCCGTCCGGGCCGGCGTCGATACGATGGCTGCCAGCGTGAAGATGACTCTGCATAACGATCCCATATTCGCACACCTGTCTTTCAGAGGCCACTGAAGACTGTTGCCCTGAGCGATGGACACGGCCACTTGTAACAACGACCTTAGATATACACCAAATTCTCGCCCGAATCCATCTCATTCTTGACCGGCACATCTATTCCGGTACAATATCCGCTGCTGTGCGGGACACTTGTCTTTCGCAAGCGTATCCCGACAAGGCTGTCGGATTATCTGCTCATGAGTTCTGCAAAATTGCAGGTAATCAACCAACGATTTCTTCTTTTCTAAGCAGGCCTAACCTGCAATTTTGCAGAAGCCTTATTATTTGTTTAATCAGGGAGGCGTGTTTATGAAGCGGCGTTCATTTCTCAAACTCACCGGCGGCGCCTGTGCATCCGCCGTTCTGTGGCCGGCTGTCTCTTTTGGCCGGGGCCAGGCTGGAGCATCGCTCGATCAGGTTCCCATCGACGGCGAGATGTTGCAAAGCAGGAATCAGAATCGCTCCACCGTCGTGTGTCAGAACGGTATCGTCTGCACGAGCCAGCCTTTGGCGAGTATTGCGGGTGTTGATATTCTAAAGGCCGGCGGCAACGCTATTGATGCCGCCGTCTGCGCCAACGCGATGCTCAGTGTGGTTGAGCCGATGAGCTGCGGGCCGGGCGGCGATCTGTTCGCCATTGTCTGGATCGAAAAGGACAAGAAGCTCTACGGGCTAAACGCCAGCGGGCGAGCGCCCTACGACTGGTCTATCGAGGATGCCGAGGCGCTCGGACTCAAGGAAATACCCACATACGGCCCTTTATCGTGGAGCGTTCCCGGCTGCGTGAGCGGCTGGGATGCTTTGCTAAAAAAGATGGGCAAGTTCAGACTCTCGCGGATTCTCGAAGCGCCGATTCACTACGCCCGCGAAGGATTCCCCGTCTCGCCCATCATCGCCGGCTACTGGAGGGGCGTCGATGCGAAACAGTTCCCGACCCTGGGCAAGACCTTCGCGCCCAATGGCGCGATACCTGAGTTTGGTGACATCTTCAAAAACCCGGATTTGGCGCGTTTTTTTGAAATCATCTCAAGAGGCGGGGCCAGGGCCTTCTATCGGGGCGAAATCGCCGAGAGAATCGTCAAGTTCTCCAAAACCCACGGCGGGCGGTTCTCAATGCGCGACTTTCAGGACCACACGGCCAATTGGGTCGAGCCGGTCAGCGCCAATTATCGCGGCTACGACGTGTGGGAGCTTCCACCGAACGGCCAGGGCATCGCCGCCCTGCAGATATTGAACATTTTAGAGAATTTCGACATTGCCTCGCTCAAGCCCAACTCGGCCGAGCACCTGCACCTTTTCATCGAGGCCAAGAAGCTCGCCTTCGAGGACCGGGCTGTCTATTACGCCGATATGGACTTCGCCGATGTCCCGCTAAAGCAGCTTATCTCGAAGGAGTACGCCAGAGCACGTGCCAAATTGATTGATCCTGAGCGTGCGGCTCAGCAGGTTGCGCCCGGCAGGCTCTCCGGCGCTTCGGATACGATTTACCTCACAGCCGCCGACAAGCAAGGCAATATGGTCTCGCTCATCCAGAGCACATACCACGGCTTCGGCTCACAAATGGTGCCGGACGGCCTGGGCTTTGCTTTGCAGAACCGGGGCCAGCTCTTCTCGCTGAACCCGAACGACCTGAACAAATTAGAGCCGCACAAGCGGCCATTCCATACGATTATCCCAGCCTTTGTGACACGGCAGGCCAGGCCCGCCGGTGTTGGGGCGGGCAAGCCCACCGGTGTTGGGGCGGGCAAGCCTGTTTTCTCATTCGGCGTGATGGGCGGCGACTTTCAGCCCCAGGGACATGCGCAGGTCCTGATGAACATCATCGACTTCGGGATGTCGCCACAGCAGGCCGGCGACCAGCCGCGCGTGGAGCATTATGAAAGCTCCACGCCCACAGGAAAGAAAATGGTCGGTGGCGGCAGCGTCGGCCTTGAGCGACACATCCCCGACGAGGTCCGGCAAAAACTAAGCGATATGGGCCACAAAATACGCCCCGGGGTCGGCGCGTTCGGCGGCTACCAGGGAATATGGAGGGAGTCGAATCCACGCCGCTACTTCGGCGCCTCCGACCCCCGCAAAGACGGCTGCGCAATCGGCTACTGAACGGAACATATCGCTGATTTGCGTCAACTGCCCCTGGCTTGACGGTTCAGCTTGCTGAGCAGGCGGTTGATGGTTTGGATGCGGACATTGTAGGCGGGGTGGGAGGAGAAGTAGCTGCCGAGATAGAATTCTTCGGGAGGTCGGCTGAGCTTGGCGAGGCGCGATAGTAGCTGCGTGGCGGCCTGCGGGTCGTATTTGGCTGCGTCGGCTAAGCGGACGCCCAACTTGTCGGCCTGCGATTCGAGGTCCTGAGAATAGGCGCTTTCGAGGAATTGCACGCCCACTTTTTGCAGCCAGCCGGATAAGAGGCCGCGGGCAGGCGTGATTCGCGCAGCAGTGGAAATAGCCGTGTTGCTGATGATACGGTTCATTGCGTGGCCCCGGATAACGTGGGCCATTTCGTGCCCGAGAATGAACGCGACCTCATCCTTGTTGGCGCCGCACAATTCAACCAGTGAGCGGGTGATAAAGACAAAACCGCCCGGCAGGGCGAAGGCGTTGGGTTCGGCGCCCTCAACCGCCTCGAAGCTGAAGGTGCGGTGCCTGTTGGCCACGCACTCGCCCAGGCGTGGGCCGATTTCGCCGAGCAGTTGCTCGATCCGGGGGTCCGTATCGGGCTTCAACTGACGCCTTATCTCGTGTGCGAGGTCTCTGCCGACGTCGTTTTCCACCTTGATAATGTCGGCCTCGGTGCCCGTCATAGACTGCCAAATCCACTTGGCCTTGCGGACCTTAGGCCCGACCTTCCTGCCCAAATTGTAGAACAGCTTACTCACCGTCTTTGGTTTGCTCCTACTATTCTGTAGCACTTCATTTGCCGGCTTGTCATTGCGAGAGCCGCCGAAGGTGGCTCGTGGCAATCTCATGCTTTCGCGAGATTGAGATTGCTTCCCTTCGATTACACTCAGGGTAAACTTGCTTTGCTCCTCGCAATGACACTCTGCATTTTACCTGATACTGAGCACTACGGCCGGGGATGACTCATCGTTGTTTCAACCACCTGCCCACCTCGCGCAGTGTGGGGCGTTTGCCGTACATAAGAATACCGGTTCGGAATATCTTGGCCGCCGCCCACATCGCCACCGGCACGGTGATTCCCAGCAGAACTATCGATGCCAGAATCTCGCCTATCCAGATTTCGGGCCCGGCGGCAAGCCTCAGTATCATCACCATTGGCGTCATAGGAGGAACAAACGACAGGACCCTCGCCAGCGTGCCGTTCGGGTCCTGCACAAGCTTGAACCAGGCCAGTAACGGGATGATGAAGACCATCATAATCGGCATCATCAGGCCCTGAGTCTCCTTGATCGTGTTACAGATTGAGCCGATCCCGGCCAGTAGCGAGCTGAACAGCAGGAACCCGAGTATGTAATAGACCACAAAGTAAAGCATCAGCTCGCCCGTGATCTCGACGCTTAGCCCCTGCCAGCGCGCCGCGATGTATGCTGCGCCGGCCCAGAGACTCACAACAGTCAGGCCTATCCCGGCAAGGCCCGCAATCTTGCCCGCCATCAGCTGGAACGGGCTTACCGCCGAGAGCAGCACCTCGATAACGCGAGACCCCTTCTCCTCGATTACGCTGCTTATCAAGTGCTGGCCCATCCCGACGATCCCCATGAATATCAGGTACATAAAGAAAAACGGAACCATCATCTTCGCAGCCCTGTCGCCCTCGCTCTGGACGCGGTCTTCCCGGTCGCCGGAGCCTATTTCCACCCGCTCAATCGCCACGTTTCGAAGCTTGTCCATCAGTTCGGCAGACAGATTCTGGAGTTTGTATCGCTGATTTACCACCGCATTGCGGAACAGGTTCTCCACCGTCCACAGAAGGTCAACATTGCTTGGTTTTGGCTTGTACGTGTAAACGTGTATCTGGCCGGAGCCTTGCAGGATATCCTTGTCCACGACCGCGTAAACGTCGAGACGACCCTGCCGCAACTGATCTCTGCCTTCATTCTCAATCACATTCGGGTCTTCTCCGGCAGGGAGCTCGTGGATCAGAATCTGTCTGTCGGGATTTGACTTGTTGTAGTTGTAGAAGGAGCCGTTCTTTGCCTCTGCGAAGATTTCGCTCGACAAATCCGTCACTGCGACATTGATGGGCGGGCGGGGCCCGCCCTTGCCCTGCGAAATACGGCTCGTGAAGAAAATAATCCCGCCGATGATGAACGGCACCATCACAAGCCCCAAGATGAACGTCTTGGTCTTGACTGTCTCGGCGAATTCCCGTTGTGCGATCTTAAGAATCTTTCGCATTGCTTGAACCAACCAGACTAACGAAGATTTCGTGCAATGAAGGCACCTTCACTTCAAACCTCTGCACTCTGACTCGCTCCACCACCGCCTTGAGCAGCTCCTGGGCATCCGCGTTTTCGCTGAGGGTAATCTCTATGCGGTTGTTCTCCGACTGCACCGCCGTCACCATTGGCAGCCGCTTGATGAAGTCCGTGTCTCCCTCCGCTTCCAGGCAAACAGCGTTGGATTTGTACCGGGATTTAATCTGAGCGAGCTTGTCATTCAAAATTGCCCGGCCCTTGTTTATCAGCAGAATCGAATCGCAGAGCTTCTCGGCCTCGTGCATCACGTGCGTGGAGAAGATGACCGTTTTGCCTTCTCGCCGCATTTCAACGATAATGTTCTTGAGCAAATCCGTATTGATAGGGTCCAGCCCGGAGAACGGCTCATCGAGTATCATCAGCTCCGGCTCGTTTATCGCGGTAACGGCGAACTGCAGTTTCTGGTGCATGCCCCTCGAGAGCTCCTCGACCTTTTTGTTGGCCCAGTCGGACAGCTCAACCCGCTCAAGCCACCGCGGCACTCGCTCGGCCAGCTCGGCGTTTGTCAGGCCCTTGATTGCGCCGAAGTACGCCAGCACCTTGGCGACGGTCATCTTGCGATACAATCCTCGCTCCTCCGGCATATAGCCGACGCGCGACTTGGCGCGGTCGATTGAGCGGTCGCCCAACAGCTCAATGTCGCCGCTGTCGGGGCGGATGATATTCATAATCATTCGAAGCGTCGTCGTCTTGCCCGCGCCGTTGGGGCCGAGAAAGCCGTAGATGCTGCCCGCCGGGATGCGAATACTGAGATTATCCACGGCCCGGACTTCGCCGAAAAACTTGTTCACGCTGTTCAGGACAACCGCGTCCATACATCAATCTCAAGCGACATTTTCAGTTTGACATCAATTCGATTGTCAGACCCGTTACCGGCGCCTGCTGATTCCCGGCCTTCGCCCGGACACAGGCATAAGATGCCCGTGTCGTGATTCTATACCGGCGGCAGGCTAAGAATCAAGGACAAACCAAAATTGCAGTGACACTCTCACAACCTGTCATGCTGAGCCGACAGGCGAAGCATCTGGCCCTCGCAGCTCAGATTCTTCCCGCAGTTCCCCCTCGGGCGAAGCGAAGGCCTCAAACGGTGTCCTGAGCCTGTCGGAGGAATGACATTCAGGTTCTCAGCCTTTTGAGGCGGCGCTCGCGTTACCGTTTGAAGGGTCCGGCGCGCGGGGCGATTCATCTGAATCCGATGGCTTTCTCCGTTTTCTTTTTAGCAGCCTTCTGAGCCTGCTCGTAGGCTTGAGTCTGAGGAAATCAGGCAGCTTATCTTCGAGCAGAAACCTCAGCCCCAGCAATTCAAAGCCGATCAGGATCAGCCACGAACCGGGAGAAAAGGGAGTGACCAGGGCCAGAAAGCCCACGATAACTAAAACCACCCCGAGAGCCTTCTTAACGTATCTTCTCATTCAGAGACATCTCATCCGTTTTCACACGCAGCACTGTGGGCAACTGCGCCGAAGTACGTGCGTGCACAACAGCCGCGTTTGACCGAGGCCGGATCAGCCCTTTTTAGCCGCAGGAACGACTTTTTTGCCGGTAACCTTTTGCGTGCCTCTTGAAGTAGTCAGCTCTCCGGTGAGCTTCTTGTCCTCCAGTTTGCCTTTGAAGTCGATCTCGAATTTTTGCTCGCCGAACTCAATCGCTATATTGAAGGACACCTGCCCGTCTTTGAAATCGACTTTCTTAACGGCTGTTGAACCGTACCACCCGCTCAAATCCGGATTGACTTGCAGCAGTTGCGTGCGAGTGCCGCGCTCCGATGTAATCTCGAGTTCCCACTTGCCCACAAGGGCCGCGCCGATGCGTGTTCCCTCTGCCGTGCTCTCGCCGCGTTCGCTCTTGAATACGCCGGAAAGCGTATGCCCTTTGACCGTTCCGGCGAATGTCGATTCCCACTGCCGATCGTCGATTTTGCTTTTGCGATTGAAAGTCAGCTTGCCGCCCTTGAAGCTCACGTCCGTAATCTCGTGCTCGCCCCGCTCGCTTTGCCACTCGCCGACGAGCTTGCCCGCCCCGGCGGGCTTGCCCGGCACGTTGGGATCGTCTTCCTTGTCCGCCTTTATAATGAGCGTCCCGGTGAATTCGCGGTCGCCCGCCTTGACCTTCATGTCCCAGCTTCCCATCGCCGCCGGCATCGGAATTATGCGTTTGCCCTCGACCTTTGACTCCCCCCTGTCGCTCGACAGCACGCCTGAGAGCTTCTGCTTCTCGATTGTTCCTGTGAAGTTCACCCTCGTTTCATTCTCGCCCATTTGATAGACCTGAAGGAAGCTGAGCTGCTTGCCTTCATACGTCAGGTCCCTCAGTTCGGTGACTCCCCAGAAGCTAATCCACTTGCCGGTGAGCTTGCCTTCTTTGTCCTCGGAAAACGACAGGATCGAGGTCATCTTGCGGCCCTCGAAATCCACCGTGACCTGCCAGTCTCCCGCAATTCCCTTCTTTGCTGCGCCGGCCGACCCCTGGGTTACGGGCGCCAGCAGGGCCACAAACACAAGAGACTCGATTGTCCGTTGAAATGTTCGCTGCTTCATAACGTATTCCTCCTAAAAAGATTAATCAGACACTTCCATATAATTCATCGACCTGCGATTGTCAACAAGAAACAATAACAACCTTGCGATGGGTGTGAAATCATTTTCTGGCAGGTGATTTCCGGTTTGTCAATGGTGGTTCACAGGCAGAATAAAGCCGCTCTGGTCATTGCGAGGTCCGCCGAAGGCGGGCCGTGGCAATCTCCCGTTTTCGAACGAATGAGATTGCTTCGCTGCGCTCGCAATGACTGAGGACGTAATCCTTTGTCAGGAAAAAGCTTATACTTCGCCAGAAAATGATTTCACACCCAAAATATCCTTCCAATTTCTCGCGGCGGGGTCTAATATAGTCTGGGTCGCTCAGGTTGAAATGGCCCTTGACTCGGCGATACGACTGATACGTTTTTGGGAGAACGGACAATGTGTTATCGTGGATGGATAGTTTTGTTCGGCGTTGCGGCTCTCGCGGCTGCAGGCGGCTCCGATACGCCGACCCTGGGGTCAGGCCCCGCCGCCGACCAGCAGAACTTCGATAAATCCGTCGTTCTGATTAGATGCGTCAAGCAGGACTTCGACTATACGACCCCCTGGAAGCAGGAGGCGATGAGCCAGGGCGCAGGCTCCGGGTTTATCATCTCCGGCAAAAGAATCCTCACCAACGCCCACAACGTCAGCAACTGGAAGTACATCGAGCTTAGAAAGGAGAACATCGCCAAGCGCTATCCGGCGAGGGTCGCCTTCATCGGCCACGATTGCGACCTTGCCGTCCTGGCCGTCGATGACCAGACCTTCTTCGATGATACCATCCCATTGGCCCTTGCCGGTCTGCCTAAGGTCAACACCACCGTCTCAACCTACGGATTTCCCGTCGGAGGCAACCGCATCTCGGTCACGGAGGGCGTCGTCTCGCGCATCGAGACCGATACTTATGTCCACAGCGGAGCCGACTCGCACTTAGTCATTCAGACCGACGCCGCCATAAACCCCGGCAACAGCGGAGGACCGGTCATACAGAACGGCAAAGTCGTTGGAGTGGCATTCCAGGGCTTGCGGATGGCCGACAATATCGGCTATATGATTCCAACCACCGTCGTCGAGCACTTCCTCAAAGATATAGAGGACGGAAAATATGACGGCTTCGGCTCGCTCGGCGTTCTGCTCTATCCCGGGCACCACAGCGACAGCTACAAGGACTATCTCAAGGTCCCGCCGGATCAGGATGGCATCGTAGTCATCGCCACGATAATGCACAGCTCCGTCGAGTCAATGCTCGAGCCCAATGACGTCATCACGCAGATCGACGATTACAACGTCGATAACGACGCAATGGTGCGGATACACGGGCTGACGCTGCATTTATCCGAGGTCATCGAGGCAAAGCAGATTGGCCAGACGGTGGACGTCACTTTCTACCGCCGGGGCGAACGAATAAAAAAGACCGCGACAATAGCCCTGAACCGCCCGATCTTCGAATACGCCCGCCAATATGACCGCCCCCCGCGATATGTCTGCTTTGCCGGCCTTACTTTCGTCCCGGCGACCCGAAACTTCCTCGAAACCTGGGGACGCGAATGGCTCAACGACATCCCCTACTACCTGCGGTATCTTTTCAACAATTCGATGCAGCTCAATACCGACCGGCAGCGAAAAGAGTACGTCGTCCTTTCCGAGATTATGCCCGACGAGGTCACCTCCTACTGCGGCGATTTCAAAGACCTTGTCGTTGAAACCATCAACGGAGTCGCCATCCGCAGCCTTGACGATGTCAATGAGGCCTTTAAGCACCCTTCCGGAGACTATCACTCACTGAAGTTCATGGGCGAAAATCGCACCTTGCCGATTGACGCCAAAAAGGCCACGGACAGGCAGCAGTTAATACTCAACAAATACCAGATACCCGCCGAATCGCGGCTGGAGGATAAGCAATGAGAGGCCATAAAGTCCTGATTTCGGTCTTATTCTTTGTCTTCGTTACCCAGTCTTGGCCGCTGATTGCCGCCGGCGGTCAACAGCCCAAAGGCGATCTGACAGACACAATGAAGAATTCCGTTGTGTGCCTCAAGACATCCTTCTACGGTTATGAGCCGATTCAGCCGTGGAAAAATAAGGCCCTCTCGCAGAACGAGGCGTATGCCTGCGCCGTCGGCGAATACCAGGTCCTCACCACGGCCTGGAACGTCGCGGACCTCGCCTTTGTAAAGGCCCTGCGGTTTGGCCAGAACGAATTCGTCGCCGCCAAAATCAAGCTGGTCGATTACGAGAGTAATCTCTGCCTGATCGACCTCGACCCA
>Ga0315288_10011906_pt1 | contig 10940 bp, 15 predicted proteins | sample YL17G11_20_MG_FD_203454 | JGI IMG/M metagenome (GOLD analysis project Ga0315288, IMG submission 203454) | Sediment microbial communities from Yellowstone Lake, YNP, Wyoming, USA - YL17G11_20 | ecosystem: Environmental > Aquatic > Freshwater > Lake > Sediment | place: USA: Wyoming | collected...
CACGGCCAGACCACATGGACTCGCCCTACAAACGTGCGCCAGGCACGCGGGGTATCCAGCGCGGCACCTCTTTTAGATAGGTTTCATACGGCGCGCCGAAACGCCGTTTGAGCTGCGGTTCCTCAAACAGGACGGTAGCCGTATGCAGCGCCGTCCACAGCCCGGCGGTGTAAACGAGGATCCACAGCGAGCCAGTGAAGATGACAACCGCCAGGAGCACGAGCACCGCGCCCACGTACATCGGGTTGCGCACCCAGCGATACAGTCCATGAGAGACAAAATGCTTGGGCGGGTCGATCGGCACCGGCGTGCCCCGGCCGTGGCGCACAAACGAGAACGAGACCCACACGACCATCGCCAGTCCAACGGCGGCGAGCGGCAGCGCCGCAATCTGCGCCAGGCCCATCGTGCGCAGCACAGGCTGGTGCGTGGCCCGCAGGATGTAGTACGGCACGACAAAACAGGCAACCCCTGGTACGAGCAGAGTGGCCAGCGTTGTCACCAGCGCATTCATGAGGTGGACCTCCCTGGCAATCGCCGATCGACCATCGCGCCCCGCCACGCTAGCCGCGCGTCCCCTTGTCCCCGCTCTTCTCGAGCTGCGGGCCGCGCAGCCGCACGGGCGCCTTCTCTCGCGCGCGGATGCGCATGTTGACCAGCTCAACGAAAAGCGAGAAGCCCATGGCGAAGTAGATGTAGCCCTTGGGCATCTCGAAGTGGAAACCCTCCAGGAGCAGCGAGACGCCGATGAGCAGAAGGAAACTGAGCGCCAGCACCTTGATCGTGGGGTGCTCGTTGACGAAACGGCTCAGCCCGCCGGCAGCCGCCATCATCACGCCCACCGCCGCGATGATCGCCGCAACCATCACCCATAGGTCCTTGGCCATGCCCACCGCGGTGATGACCGAGTCGAGCGAGAAGATGATGTCCATCAGCCCGATCTGCACCACCACGCCCCACAGCGAGCCGGCCGCGCGCGCCGTTCGCCCGTGCTCGAGACCTTCGAGTTTGGCGTGGATCTCGGTCGTGGCTTTGGCCAAAAGGAACAGCCCACCCACGCCCAGGATCACATCCCGTAAGGAGATCGCGCGGTCGAAGACACTGAACAGCGGCTGGGTCGACCCGATCAACCACGAGATCGAAAAGAGCAGCGCGATGCGGGTGAGCATGGCCAGGGCCAGGCCGAGTGTGCGCGCACGAGGCTGCTGGGCGTGAGGCAACCGGTCGGCCAGGATGGAGATAAAGACGATGTTGTCGATGCCCAGCACGATTTCGAGCGAGGCCAGGGTGAGGAAGGCGATCCAGATCTCGGGCTGCAGCAAGCGCTCCATGGGCGGGGCTCCTGGGCAAAGATGTCGAGCGGCGAGGTTCAGGGCGTTCGACCGAGTGGCGATTCTAATCGAATCGGGAGGCAGCCATCCGCTCTCCAAGGAAAAGGGGCTGCCCGGGCCCCGCTCGGTCCGTCCACCTCAGCCGGCCGGTGTGATGAGCACCAGAATTAAGATGAGCAGCGTAACAGCCTGCTCATGGCCGTGCGCCTGAGGCCAAGCCCATTCTCGCTGCCCGTCCGCGAGTATTCGTGGCTTCAGCCTGCCTCAACGTCTGTGAATCATCCGGGCCGGCGAATGCCGACCCGGGTGTATTCCCACAAGGGACGCGCTGCCTCAGGGCTTCTTCTCACCCTCTTCGAAGCGTTTGAGCATCGCCTCGATCATGCTGCGCGCCGCAAGCAGCGCTTCGCGCCGTGCCGCGCGGCGGTGCTCGCCGACCCCCGGCGGGAACATCGCCTCGAATCCCTTGCGCATCTCATCCCGCGCGGCGCGCATGTGGGCGCGCGCCTCTTCCGGGACGAGATCCTCGAAGTGCTTCCATTCATCGCGTTCTGTGTCGCTCATCTTTCCACCTCCGGCGCGCCACTGTGGGGCGGCACGCCCACCCTTCTATTATACAGACCTGCGCCAGACGGCCCGAGGGGGCTGCCCGACCGGCTATGGCGCCTTCACGTAGCGCACGCCTTCCATGCGCGCGAAAGCCGCGTCTTGGGTCCATAGGGGAGCGCCATAGGCTCGCGCCGTGGCCAGCATCAGGCTGTCAGCCATGGGAAGGCCTTCATCCAGGGAGAGCTTGGCGGCCTCCAGCGCCAGAGTCGCATCCAGCTCCACCACCTGCCCCTGCTGCATGAGGGCCACCGCCTGAAGCGCCTGGTTCTGCCCACGCTGCTGCATGACCCGCTTGAAGACCTCGTACAGGCTCACCGTCGGCACGAGCAACTCCCGCACTTTCAGGATGGGAGGCCCGAAAAAGTCGGCATTCCGGCCGTCGGCGAGGTATTCCAGCCAGCCGCAGGAGTCGACGACGTTCACGGGCGGTCGGATTCGCGGTCGATATGTGTGTCGATCCCGCGCAATAGTCCCCGCGCCTCGCGCATCGGGCGCAGCAGGACGAGCTCGATTCGCCCGTCGAAGGGGATAACCTGAATCTGCTGCCCCGGTCGAATATCCAGCGCCCGGCGGACCTCCAGGGGAATGACGATCTGGTACTTCGGCGAGACTTTCGCTGTCGCCATACGATACTCCTATCGATAATCAATGCGTATTACGATCTACAGCATAACCCCACGATGGCCCTCATGTCAACCTCGGGGGCGGTGCCGTGCCTCCTATTGGCTTCGGGTCGATCCGGGTTGCCAGGCGACTAGCCTGGCCAAAGAGCTCCCTGCTGCTGGTAGGTCTCGAACAGCTGCCCCCATCCCGTCTCACGGCGCCAGCGCGCGGCCAGCCCGCGATACTTGAGCGGCCAATACATGTAGTCCTGCTCGATCTCCGCAATCAGGGTGGGGATGAAGACCAGTGGCGTGCGCAGCACCAGCTTCTGGAACACACGCGTCGGGCCATACCAGGCCAGCCAGGCCAAAAAGCTGTGGGAGTTACGTCCCACATGGAACTTCCAGTTCTCGTTCGAGATGTCATCGCCCACGAGTTCAATCTGCCGTGGGTCGCCTGTGCCCAGCCCGCGCTCGTGCGCCAGTCGGATGTATTTGATCGACAGCGGGTCGAAACCCATCAGTCGCGCGGCCACCGCGTCAATGGCCACTTGATCGGCCGAAGCCAGAATCACATTCTTGACCACCGGCCGCACCATGCGCGGACCGGCGCCGTCGCCGGCGGTTGTCCCGTCCATCACCGCGAAGAGCCCCGGATGGATCTCTTTCTGGATGGCCAAGAGATCCACCAGCGTCTCGTGAATCCAGGTGTGGGTGTAGTGGCGGTGCTTGGTGAGCAGCCCCCCAAAGGCATTCTTCATCGCGCCGGTGGTCGTCGTGTACATGTGGGTCTTGACCGTCGGCAGGTGCACCATGTTCTTGCCGATGAAGAAATCGGGAATCCGCAGGCCTTCCGGATAGATGTGATCCAGGGCCAGCATTTTGGCCTTGGGCCTGAAGGGCACCCAGCGCATGTCGTCCGCGCGGAAGTTGTAGCGCACCGGGATCTCGTAGCGGCGGAAGATGGGCAGGTAGCCGTTCAGGTCTTCGCCTTTGAAGGCGTTGGTGACGACGGTTTGATTTTGAACGCAGACCAGATCGTTGAGGCCTGCCGCGCGCAGCGCGAGGATCACGCCCTCCAATTGCCAGGGCGTCGTGTTCGTCCCCGGCATCGGGAAGTGCCAGGTGATGTTGTCCTTGAGAATCGTCGCTGCGCCGGGCGCCAGCGCGCGCGGGCCCCCGGCCAGGGCGAACAGACGTTGATAGTCCTCGAGAATCGTCTCGGGGGTGGTGTGCAGCGCGGCGACGACCGAGCGGGTTGGCATGCCAGCGACCTTGGAAGCAGTGCCGACTGGGAGGCCGACGGACCCTACTGGATTTGCTCGCCTTCGATGCCGGCCAGGCGCTTGGCGATCTCGACCTTGGCCGGCAGATCCGCCAGGCGCGCCAGCATGATGCGCTGCGCCTGCGGCGAGCCGGCGCCGTGCATCGATTCGGTCAGGTAGGCCGCCGCCCCGGCGCCCAGGGTCAGGTTCTCGACCAGGCGCAGCATTCGGTAGCGGGCTTCCATCGAAGCCGACTGCGCCCCTCGCAGGTATTTGCGCAGGTGCGGGCCGGTGACCGGGCTGGCCAGGTCCTTCTCGGAGGGCAGCGTCACCAAGAGGCCGCCAGCGATATCTTGTGCCAGACGCGCCATCTCGAACGGCGCGCGCGTCACGTTCAACTTGCACACGTTGGCCAGCAGCGGATCCACCAGGTAAGTCCCCGAAGCGGCCGGCCGGCCCTCGGCCGAGCACGCCAGGCCGCAGGCATACAGCGTCTCATTGAGGTTCACCATCTCAACGATCTTGTCGCGCACGTGCGCGGCTGTTGCCGTGCCCTGGATCTCCGCCAAGGCCTGTGTGGCGCCGATCAAAAGATCCCCCACTCCGGCTTTGCATCCACCGTAGCTCTGGCGGTGGTAGGCCGCAAATCGCTCGACCAGCATGCCGCTGAAGGCCGCCTCGCCCGCCATGAACACGCGTTGCCACGGAACGAAGACATCCTCCAGAATGATGACCGCCTCGTGCCCGCCGAACTGGGGGTTGCCCATGTCGAGCCGCCCTGCCTCCAAGCGGCGGCCATCGGAGGGCTGGCGGCCGACGATCATCAACACACCCGGCGCATCGGCAGGGATGGCGCACGCGACGGCGTAGTCCTCCTCCCCCTGCGCGAGGGCGAGGGTGGGCATAAGCAGGATCTCGTGCGCATTCACCGCCCCGGTCTGATGCAGCTTGGCCCCGCGGACCACAATCCCCTCCGCCCGGCGCTCGACGATGCGCACGAAGAGGTCGGGGTCCGCCTGCTGCGAGGGACGCAGATGGCGGTCGCCCTTGGCGTCGGTCATCGCCCCACCCACCACCCGATCCCCGTCTTGGACCGTTCTCAGGAATTCCATGAAGCGGGCGTGGTAGTCCGTCCCCAGTTTCTGGTCCATTTCGTAGGTCACGGACTCGAGCGCGTTGAGCGCGTCCATCCCCACGCAGCGCTGAAAGCAACAGCCGGTCGTTTGGCCGAGGAGCCGCAGCATCTTCACCTTGGCCACCAAATCGGCCGGGCTCTGGTGCAAGTGCGTGAACCGGTTGACGGGTCGGCCAGTGAGCGTTGAATGGGCCAGCATGATCTCGGCCTGTTCGGGAGCTTCGGCCAGCGCGTAAGTCATGGCGCACGCATTGAGCGAGGGACGCAGCATGGGGTGGTTGTTCGGGTCGGCCACCTGCTCGCCCTGGAGGTAGACCCGTTTGTGCATGCGCTGCAGGCTGGCCTCATAGTCGTCGCGCCTCATAGGGGGCATGGTCGACCTCCCGCGTCTCTCGCCGACATTGCTTGCCTCGTGCCCGGAACTCGGCCAAGGGGGTAATCGAGAATCTCACCGAGCGTATCCGCGGTTTGCACTTAAGTCCACCTCCGGCGATCACCAGCGCGCTAAGCGACCGGTGTTGGAAGCCTCACTTCATGGTCAAGCCGGCGGCCCAGCGCATCCGAGGCGACATCCAAGTCGTGGTCCATCTGCAGGCCGAGCCAGAACTTGGCCGAGGTGCCGAAGAACTTGGCCAGGCGCAAAGCTGTGTCGGCAGTGATACCCCGCTTGCCAAGGACAATCTCATTCACCCGCCGCGGGTGCACGCCGATCGACAGCGCGAGCCGGCTCTGGCTCAAGCCCATTGGCTTAAGAAACTCCTCCAGCAGGACCTCTCCTGGATGGACGGGGGCTAGCTTCTTGTTGGACATAACTCACTCCTAGTGATAGCCGACAATCTCAACGTCGTGCGCATGGTCTTCGCGCCACTCGAAACAGATCCGCCATCGGTCATTGATGCGAATACTGTGCTGGCCGGCGCGTCGCCCCGAGAGCTTCTCGAGCCGGTTGGCTGGCGGGATGCGCAGATCGGCCAGCGTTTGGGCGTTGTTGAGCATGCGCAGCTTTCGGTAGGCAACCTGCTGAATGTCGGGAGGTAAGCGCACCGAGCGTTCGCGCCGGAAGATATTCTGCGCTTCGGGGTCTTTGAACGAGCGGATCACAAGCGTAGTATATAACGCAAGTCGCTAAGCGTCAATAGGATACACATCCAAGGGTTATGAAACGTCTGCGTGCGCGCCGGTCGTACGCCCACCGACAAGGCTGCGGCACCAGGAAGAGCGAGGCCGCCTAGCCAGGCTCCCGCCTACGCAGGCTCCCCGCAACGCCGGTCATCACCAGCCCGGCCAGCAGCATCGCGCCGGCACCCGCCTCGACCCACAAGACGAATGTCGTGACCATTCCCTGCGCCACCTCGCGCGCGAGGCCCAAGAGCCCGGTGGGACCCGAGGCACCCAGCGGCATGGGCGCGGCCGCCGCGAGAATCCCAAAGCCCAGGTACAGCGCCAACCCCAAGAGCGCGCTGAGCACGCCGGCCGTGAGGAGCGGCGCACCCAGCCAGCGCAAGGCGAGGCGCGCGGTGCGCGCGGTGAGCAGCGCGATGATCGCCAGCAGCACGAGCGGCACGAGCGCAGAAACCTCTGCCACGCGTTTGGCCAGGCGCACGCGGCTGAGAAGCTGCTCGAGCCCTTGCATGAAAGGTGGCGGGGTTCCCGCCGCGCCTGCCGGCCCAAACGGCTGCATCAGATTGAGCTCATCGGGCAGCATGCGGGTCAGCATGCCTTCGGCCGTGACCTTGGCTGTGGCAATGAAAACCTCAGCTAAAACCTCCGCAGGTTGGCAGGCGGGCAGCATCGCGGATTGCCCGCTGAGCATCTCGCCGCCAAAGGTGAGCAGTTGCTCGGCCGTGCACGGCGGCAGCCCGGCCATGAACTCGCGCAGCGCGCTCTCGAGCGCGCCTTGCTGCAAGTTGGTTTTGATCTCCGCGAGCGAAATCGTGAGCGTCGGCGCGCCCTGCCCATGGTCGAGATAGGCCGTCACCTGGTCGATCACACTCTCCACTTGGGCCTGCATCCACTCTGGGGGAATCAACCGAACGATCAGCGTTTCAACGAGTTGCGGTGGTAGTGCGGCGAACACCGCGCCCAGACCCACCTCGCCCACACCCGGCGCCTCGGCCGTGGCCTCGGGCGGGTTGGCGACCACCGAGGCGGCAAGCTGGCTCGCCACCGCTCGCGGCAGCTCGCGATAGACGTCCGCCTGCGCCAGGGCGCGTTTGAAGAAAGCCGGGTTGAAGAGCAGCCCGCGCGCGACGAGAGCCAGCAACACCAGGGGTGTGGTCACGCTGAAGAGGAGGATGAAGAGCACCGCCAGGAATTTGGCGAACGCACCCGGCGTAGATGTGCGGGTAACGGTCATCGGGATCCTCCTCCAATCGAGATCGAACGCGTGGGCAGCCTACGGCGCGGGCGTAATCCAGGTGAAGAAATTCGCGCCCCAACAGCGAATGTCGGCGCCGGTGAAGGTCTGACCCGCCTCAAGTTTGATCAGCACCAGCGCATGCCCGCAGGCATCCTGCTCCTCGGCGCTCGCCGCCGCCAGGGTCAGGTCGGAGGTGTAGCCGCCCGCCACGCCTTGTGGCGCATACCAGGCAACGACCACATACGTTCCTGCCGGCAGGCGATCAATCGTATAGCTGGGCTGACCTTGCGCCACGTCGACCGAATACACGTGGCCGAGCACCACCTTCCGCGCGAACAAGCGCAACGCCGGGCGCTCCGAGGTCGTGGTGAGGATCTCACCCGAAATGCTGGCCGTCTCGGGGTCCGGAGACGGCGGAGGCGGCGTACCCACCGCGGCCTGCTCGGTCTGCATGCCCGCGAGCGTCGCCTGCGCGCCAACGATGGCCGTGCCGAGAAGGCTCGTCGCCTGGGCCTCGACCGTGCCCCATGAAGTGCCCAGCCCCGCAACGCTCCCCAGGGCATTCGTCGCGCGGGCCCCGAGGCCCTGCGCAGTGGCCTCAAGGCCTGCGGTTGAGGGCAGGATGCACCCCAGCCCAAGCAGGACTGGGGCCAGGACGAGCAACACGGACACACGCCAGCGAGGGGCCATGACTCCTCTTTACCCCGTCAAATAGATCGGGTTGGAGAAGATCCAGCCGCGTTCGCGCCCGCGGAAGCGCCGCCAGGCTTCCAGGCGATAGGCACCGCGCAGGGTGGCCCGGTAATCGACATGGTCGCTCATGCCCTCCCAGACCACGCCCTCACCGGCGCGCACGAGCTTGACGTGCGCCGCGAGGGGCAGGCTGGCGAGAATCTGGGCGCCGTCTTTGGGCAGCCGCCCGCCCTCGCCCAACTGCAATGTGCGCCCATCGGCCTCCGCCCACAGGCGAAAGTTGCGCGTCGGCGCCGGCAGGTCGTACCCGACCCAGCCGCGCCCCAGCCGCAGCGCGTCGAGCACCGAGGCCCGGTCGCGCGCGAAATCGGCCGAGAGCGGCTGCTCGAGCAGAAGATGGGTGTTGACCGCGCGGAAGAGATAAGCGTAGGGGAAGACCACCCGCCGCACTGGACCGGCCGAGTAGGTCTGGCCATGGGCATCCGAGCCCCCCAGGACCGCCACCCGCTGCCCGCGGGCCAAGAGATCATCCCACAGGGCGAGAGTTTGCGGGAACGGCCCGCGAATGCCGCGCTCGGGGTTGAAGGCATAGAAGAGCATGCCCGGCAGAGTGCGCAGGAGCGACTTGAACTCGCTCATGTAATTCCACAGCTCGATCCCCGCATAGCCGCTGACGTGCCAGTCGACCCAGCCCAGGTCATCCTCGCCGATGACCGGCGCGGCCTCCTCATACGGGTGTGCGATGAAGGCAAACCCGCCCGAGGCCCGCACCGCCTCCAGTAGGCGTTGCGGATCCTGGGCGAGCGTCGAGAGCTCGCGATCGATGCCGAAGGTCAGCAGATGATTCTTCTGCGGCTCGCGAATCTGGTCGTGGATTTCTTCGCTCACCAGGAGCAGCAGGCTGCGGCGGCCGTCGGCGGAGGCGTGGTAGCGCTCCACCCCCTGCACGTAGACGTTGTGATCGGTGACGCAGATGAAATCGAGCCCGGCCTCGAGCGCAACCTGGGCCAAATCCGCGTGATACAATGCCCCGTCGGAATAGGGCGTGTGCATGTGAAGGTTGCCGACGACTTCAATCATCGCATGGGCTCCGAAGCGGCAAGCATAGCACACGCAAACCCCAGGCGCAATCATGAAGCTCTCTAACCGCGCCGTCGCGCAGCTCTTCGACGACCTGGGCTCGCTGCTCGAGCTCGAGGGCGAGAGCGCCTTCCGCGTCAACGCCTATCACCGCGCGGCCGACACCTTGCGCGGGCTGGGCAACCCTAGCGGAAGAAGGAGTTGCCACCCCGGCCAGCTAGATCGGCAAGCCATGCTGCGTTGAGCCCGGTGGCAATTCGGGCCTGCCCGCAATCGCGACGCAACGGTCCGGGATTGACGTCCTGCTATATAATGGAAGCTCGACAGGGGGAAAACATGCTGCGGGCCGACACGAAAACGGCAACCTCCGACATCTCTGATCCAACAACCCCCACGAAGGGAACCGAAGCCGCCTCTCAAGGGACGATCTTCTCTCAGATCTTGGACGAGACCGTTCAGAGTCCCGGCACGCGGACGTCGTTACTCCGCAGGCTGGAGGAGTTACTTGGCGGCCGCAAGGCACTCGTCTTCTTCACCTCCTTCACATACCCAGTGGACATCCACGTCAGCGATGCCGATGTCATTGAGAGCATGCTCCAAGGAGGGCAATCGTCCAGGGGGTTGACACTTGTCCTCAACTCGCCCGGGGGTGACCCGCTTGCGCCCGAGAGAATTGTTCGCGTATGCAGAGCGTACTCCAATAATGACTTTGAGGTGATTGTTCCGCGCGCAGCGAAGTCTGCCGCCACCATGATTTGCCTTGGTGCCAACACAATCCACATGGGTCCGACTTCTGAGTTGGGTCCCGTGGATCCCCAATTCGAAGGCCAATCAGTGTGGAGCGTGATCCAGGCGTACGACAAGCTGGTGAAGGAGGCTGTTGCAGAGAAGGGCAGGATTGAGCCGTACTTGCTGCAACTTCAAGCTCTGCCCTACAACGCAAGTCAAATCGAGCAGTGGCTCCTGTGGTATAAGCTATCGACCGATATCGTAATAAAGCTGCTGCAACAGGGAATGTGCAATGGAAAGACGAGAGAGGAAATCGAACGGAAACTGAAGAAGCTGCTGGATCCTGAAGAGACCATGTCCCACGGCCGCCCAATTTTCCGCGAAGAAGCGAAGGAGATGGGACTAGCCATCAAGCCAATCGATCTTGGCAGCGATCTTTGGGCAACTCTGTGGGAAATATACCAGAGGACCGACTGGTATGTCTCGCACCAGGCGTCAAAGACAATTGAAAGCGTTGACCAGAGCTTCCAAGTGTCTGCCCCCTCATAAGGGTTGGCTGACATCTCTCACGTCGGCCGAAGTCGGAGGACCGGAGATGGAGAAGATCCGCGATCGCGATGAAATCGACGAGAAGGTTGCCTCGGTTGTTGAACAGCGTCCCGATGCAACTGATGCACTCGCACGACTTGAGGAGGCCCTGAAGATGATTGAGCGCTTCAAGGTCGAGAAGAAAGAGACGACACCCGTCCGGCAGGAGAAATGGACGGCACATCCCTAGGCCACTCCCAAATCGCTGGGAGGCGCCAAATGCGCTTGGTTCCCTGTCTCCACCCAATCAAGGCTTATCTGCCCTGCCTCAGCAGGGCAGATGCTTTTATGCTTCAAGGCACTTAGCCCCATCCAACAAGTGCTGGAAGGTAGATGCGCGCGCCCCATGGTTGGTTCAGACGGCCCTTCCTATCGAGCGGGTCTCTGGTCTAGAGGTTCTCGTATCGATCGAATGCACGCAACCGGACTACATCACATGCACGTAGACGTTGTGATCGGTGACGCAGATGAAATCGAGCCCGGCCTCGAGCGCAACCTGGGCCAAATCCGCGTGATACAATGCCCCGTCGGAATAGGGCGTGTGCATGT
>Ga0315288_10011907_pt1 | contig 10940 bp, 10 predicted proteins | sample YL17G11_20_MG_FD_203454 | JGI IMG/M metagenome (GOLD analysis project Ga0315288, IMG submission 203454) | Sediment microbial communities from Yellowstone Lake, YNP, Wyoming, USA - YL17G11_20 | ecosystem: Environmental > Aquatic > Freshwater > Lake > Sediment | place: USA: Wyoming | collected...
CGGCAAGTGGCGGATGCAGGTTTTCTTCAGGTGCCTCTTCGATCTGATCGTCAGGACGTTCCGGGTGTCCGCCCTGACGCTGGTCCTGGACGACACGCTGTCGCCGAAGTGGGGACGCGGCATCTTCGGCACCGCGTTTCACTTCGACCACACGGCGCGGCCGCACGCGGGGTATATCTGGGGTCACAACTGGGTGGTGCTGGCGGTGGTGGTGCAGGTCGGCGTGCGGGCGTGGGTGGCGTTGCCCTTCTGGGTGACGCTCTACCGGCCGAAGAAGACCTGCCGGCGGAGCGAGTTCCGGACGCGGCACGAGATGGCGGCCGAGGCGCTCGAGGCCGTCCGAGGCTGGTTTTCCGGGCCGATCCTGCTTCTGGCCGACGGGGCGTACGCGAACAGGTCGCTGGTGGGACCGGCGCGGAAACTGGGCATCGAGGTGGTCAGCCGGCTCCGCGCCGACGCCCGCCTCCGGGAGCCGAAGCCGCGAAAGCAGCCGAAAGGCAAACGCGGGCGCAAGCCCCGGCACGGCCCTTGGCTGCCGAGGCTCTCGCAACTGGCGCGGCAGCGGTCGAAGTTCCAGACGCTGGCGGTCGCCATCTACGGCAAGACGGTGACGCTGCGGCTGCGTGAGATGGTGGCCTGGTGGCCGCCGCTGGCGTGTGCGGTGAAAGTGGTGATCGCCCGCGACCCGAGGCGGCCGAAGCGCGTGGCGTACCTGGTGACGACGGACCTGGCGCTGACGGCGGTCGAGGTGGTGGAGGCCTTCGCGCGGCGGTGGACGATCGAGCAGATGTTCTCGGTGGCGAAGAACCAGTTGGGGTTCGACTCGGCGGAGGTGAGAAAGGAGCGGTCGGTCCTGCGTCACGCGGCGCTGGCGTTGGCGATGATCACGTGGGTGGAGGTGTGGACGCGGACGTTCCGGCGGCATCTATCGGCCCGACCGTTCGCGGCCAAGTTGGCGGCCGTCCGTGAGGAGGCGGTGATGCAAACCATTTTCGCGTCAGGCCCCCGGCGCAAGGGCTCACGCGAAATTGCCGGCGCCCTCGCAACGCTCTTCTCCGCCGCCACACGAGCCGCATGAAAACCTGCGAAAGGCCAGGCAAGTTGTTGATTTTGCCGTAATTACATTTTCCGCAACGGCTTACGGCCGAAATACTTATGCCGCTGAAACCGCTAGAACCGCTGGAAACCGCCCCTCCGGTTGTCGCGACAACCGGGCTGGTGGAGTACCGGATAGTGGTCCGATGGTTGCAAGGCGAGACATCTTGGCTGCCGGGGCAACTTTTGGGCCTTCCATATTGAGCCCGGTGACTTTCCAGCCGTCAATGTTGGTAGTAGGCTCGAGACTTGAACCGGCGACCGTGGGGTTATGAGCGTAAGAACTGCCCTGATTGTAACTTACGCCCCAGACCCGACTTACGCGTAAGTCCTTCTGCTGCAAGGATCAGCCGAAATCCGCATGTTGCGCATCTTGTGCATGACGTGCGCCAAATCATGGACAATTTAGTTACACGCCAAGCCACCTCACGCAATCATACCGAGAGTCCCCGCGCAAGGCCAATGGATTCTTTCCGATCGGTAGTTGCCTAGTACCCAGATGATCGTGTACGCAGCGATGTACAACTGGGTGGGCTTGACCAACGGTCCCTACGGTCTTGCCGGCATCCCGCGGCCCGAGTTCTTCGGCGTGGCGCTGCGTACGCCCTGGCACTACGTCTTACTGGCGGCCGGCATGAATCTCCTCGCCCTGCCGTTGCTCTTCCGGCTCTACCAGTCTCCTTTCGGCCTGCTGCTGAAGTCGCTCCGCGAAGACGAAGCGGCTGCCGAGTCGCTGGGGATCGATGCGCGCGCCGTCTTTCTGCAAGCCTTTGTGCTCTCGGCCGCGTTCGCGGCGCTACCCGGGGCGCTCTACGCCAGCTATGTGACGTACATTGATCCGACTTTGTTCACGCTGAACGAGAGCATCTTCCTCGTAGCGATTCTGCTGCTTGGCGGCGCGGGCAACCGGATAGGGCCGCTTGTCGGAGCCGCCGTCATGGTCTTCTTACCGGAGGCCCTGCGCTTCGTCGGGCTGCCTGACGCCATCGCCCACAACGTCCGAGAGGTGATTTATGGGTTACTGCTGGTCTTGCTTATGTACTTTCGTCCCCAGGGCATCGCCGGTGAATTCAGGATGACTTAGGCATGGACAACGCGCTGCTGATCAAAGATGTGGGGAAACGTTTTGGAGACACGTGGGTGCTCCGGGGTATTCGAGCGGCCGTGGCCAAGGGCAAGATCACGGCGTTCGTGGGGCCGAACGGCGCGGGAAAGACAACGCTCTTCCACGTGATTGCGGGCGCGCTGAAACCCGATGAAGGGCAGGTAACGTACTTCGACAGGAAGATCACAGGCCTCTCGGCGCACGCGGTGGCGAGGCTTGGGCTGGGGAGACAGTTTCAGGACGTGCGCGTGTTCAAAGCCCTGACGGCGGCGGACAATGTGCTGGCTGGCATGATTCCCAAGTGCCACCAGATGTCTTGGCGCGCGTGGTACAATCCCTTCCGGACCGATCAATCCATGCACTCGCTGAAAGAGAAAGCGCGATACTGGTTGAACTACGTCGGCTTGGACGAAGCGCATGAGCAACCCGCAGGCGAACTCTCCTTCGGGCAACAAAAGCTGCTGTCGCTGGCGCGCCTGTTCGCGAGGGAATCCGTGTGCCTGCTTCTCGACGAACCGACTGCCGGGGTTTCACACGCCATGGTCGAGCGGATCGTCGGTTTGATTCGCCGTAGAGTGCGGGAAAGCGACCTCACCGTTGTGGCGTTCATTGAGCACAACATGAGCGCCGTCGAGCACCTCGCCGATTGGATTCATTTCATGCACGAAGGACGAATTGCCTTCAGCGGCAAGAGTGATCACGTACTCGGACATCGCGCCGTACGCGAGCTTTACATGGGGATCTGATGGAGCCAATTCTCGCAACTGAACACATTGACGGCGGCTACCAAGGCCGCAAGGTCCTGCATGATGTGACGCTTCGTGTCAACGCAGGCGAACACCTCCTATTGATCGGGCCAAACGGCTGCGGGAAGACGACCTTGCTTAAGGTGCTGGCAGGCGTTCTCAAGTCCGATGCAGGCCGCGTGCTCTTCCGGGGGCAGGACATATCTAGCGTCCCCGCCCACAGACGGATGCGGCACGGGATGGGCTACCTCATGCAGACGGGCAACATCTTTCCGAGCCTCACGGTGAACGAGAACCTGCACCTCAGCTACTGGCATGGCGACGGCGATTTCCGGGCTCATCGCGATCGGCTCCTGACCGTCTTTCCCATGCTGAAAGACCGGCTCGCGCGTCGCGCCGGTCTTCTGTCCGGTGGCGAGCGACAAGCGTTAGCTGTTTGCATGGTCATGATTCGTCCCGCCGAGCTGCTCTTGCTCGACGAGCCCACGGCCGGCCTTGCGCCCAAGGCTGCCGAAGAAATGTTGAGGGCGATCCGCGAAGCGCAGATGACCCTCAAGTTTGCCAGCGTGATGGTTGAGCACAACCTGCGCCTCGTCCATACTTGGGTGTCGCGCGTCATCGCCATGAAACAGGGCCGGGTTGCGGGTGAGGAGACCGACCCCTCGGTGCTGTTGAATCACGACCAGCTACAGAAGTACTACTTCGAATGAAAGCCACCATCGTTTCCATCACGGATACCGAGGAGACCGCGAAGGTGCTGGATACCTACTTCAGCACACTCATGGCTGAAACTGTCGTGTCCTATTTCATGACCTACCGCCGAACGCTCCTGTCCGGCACGCTGGTTCGTCAGGCAGACCTCTTCGTCGTGGAACTCTTCTCGCTGGACGCCATCGGACCTCGTGCTGAAGGCATATTCGCCGGTGAGAAATGGCTGTCTCTCGGCAAGCGAGCCATCATTGTTTCCGGCGCGGCTTGCGCGGACGGCATTCAGAGCCTGCTATACTGGGACCTCGCGTCCAAGGACGGACTCCATGACCGAATCATGACTGTGCTTGCAGCACCAGTGACAGGTCCATCCGCCCTTGCTTCTCTGAGGGCACACTTCAGCAAGTACTGCCGTCCTGCTGAGGATCCACATTACCTCTAGGCTGACTGCAACAAAGAATGAACAGTACAAAACCGTAAAGGGCGGAGCAAGAGTGCGGCATCCCCGGAAGAACTCTGTGAGGCCAAGTAGCTTCTGTCCTCGACGACCTTCGGGTTCTGTACCCGACGAGCCTGTGTGCGAATACGACCGAATACCGAACCGGTCGGCTGACACAAGTAACGCGAAATGGAGGATGACGCAAACGCCCTCAGAACCACGCGCTCGCGTCGGTCGTCAGGAACTCCTCCAAGGGGATGCCCTGGCCGCCAACGAGCAACTTCTTATGCACCTTGAACTGCCTGGCAAACGCCTCGATCCCCAGTAGAGAGGTCCTGCGGCGAGTGCTCTTGACCTCGATGGCAATGATCTTGCCGCCCTTGACCAGGACGAAGTCCACCTCCTGGTTGACGTCACGCCAGTAGAGCACTTCCAGGTCGGACACGCGGGCCTGGTTGACCAGATGCGCCCCGACCGACGACTCGACCAACCGGCCCCAGTACTCGGGGTCCTGCCTGGCGTCCTTGAATCCCACGTTCTCCAATGCGGTGAGCAAGGCGTTGTTGTGCACTTGGAGTTTCGGACTGGAGGCCCGCTGTCGGACCTTCTGGCCGGCATACTTCTGAAGTCCCTCAAGCAGTCCGCAGCCTCGGAGCATGTCTAGGTAATGGGCCAGCGTTGAGGTGTTGCCCCGCTCCTGAAGTTGGCCGAGCATCTTGGTCAAGGAGAGGATCTGCCCGGAGTACTGGCAGCCCAACTCGAAGAGCCGCCTGAGCAAGGCCGGATTGTCCACCCGGCGCATCTCCAGGATATCCTTGGAGATGGTCGTCTCCACCAACGAATGGAGGACGTACTGCCGCCAGCGCCGCGGATCGGAAGCCAGAGGGGCCGAACCGGGGTAGCCGCCGTGGTAAACGTACTGCTCCAGGCTCCAGCCGAAGGCTTCCTTCATTTCCGCCAGCGACCAGTGCGTGACAGGGATCACCTCGAACCGCCCGGCCAGACTCTCCGAGAGCCCCCGCTGAACCAGCAAGGGGGCCGAACCGAGGAGCACCACGCGGAGCGGCAGCCGCTTGGACGAGTCCTGATCCCACAGGAACTTGACGATCTCGGACCACCCCGGGACCTTCTGTATCTCATCCAGGACCAGTACGGCCGCCGGCGCGTGGCGCGGCCCGCCCACAAGCCGCCGGGCGGTGTCCCACTGCTGCTCCACCCAGGTGCGGTCCTTCGTCACCGGCTCGTCGGCCGAGGCATAGTGGGAAGGGCATTGAAGGTCCCCCAGAACCTGCTCGATGAGCGTAGTCTTGCCCGACTGGCGCGGGCCGGCCAGGACCTGCATGAAGCGACGTGGCTCCTCCAGCCGCTTGAGGAGAACTTGGTACGTGGGTCTCTTGTACATGGCCTTCCCCGTTCCCTGGCACTCTTCGCGTGATTGCGAGAACACGCTCGTTATTTTACGAGCATCTCCTGGTATCGTCAAGAAGATGAGCGGAAATCAAATTCTTCGGCCCGAAACAGCCTCGTTGTTCCTCACACCCGGCTCCCGCACGCGGCACAGTACTTGCCCGGACCGACCAGCCGAACATCACAAACTGGGCAGCGGCCGTACCACGGGGCCGGCTCGGCGCTCTCGCGGTTCCACTTTCTCAGCAGGGCCAGAATGGCCAGGATGCTTGCGATGGCGGTGCCGGCGAGGAACGGGTTCCGGGTGTTATCTCTCTTGCTGTCCGTCTCCTTCTTCGAGAGTCCACGGATGAGCAGCAGCGTGTTTGCGAGAAGGGCGGCAACTGCGATCAGCCACAGCACGAACTTCTTGATTCGATGCTTCATGGTACACCTCCCACAGCAAGTTGTTCTCATGCTGACCAGCATAGCGCGAAGCCAGAGGGGGCGCAAGTTCTCTTTTTCGGGAATCTCGGTCGGCTCAGCCTGAGTGCGAGGCTGAGTCTGTCGAGTAAGGTGGGCGTAACGGGGCTGACCGATGCCTGTGTGCACCCAATCGTCACTTATAGAGCCCGATCTCGTCGACTGGGATGGGCCGGAAGCCGACCGTCCGCCGCAGCTCGGAATCGGCCCTGAGTCGGAAGTCGCCGGCCTCGGGGTTGACGAAGCCGGGGTTCTTGTCTGCGAACACACCGTTCTCGATCAGGTCCAGATTGGCACGGTTACCCGTGGCGAGCGGTCCCGATCGGTAGAAGACGTTGCGCCAGACGTGATTGATGCCCGGCGAGTCCATCATCGTCGCAATCAGCGGGTAGCGCTTGAGGTAGAGGTCACTGGTGATGACATCCGCCGGCTTCTTACTCGCTGCGATCTCGCGCCAGACGCCGTTGCCGGGCGCCCAGCCACCGCTGATGCCCTGCTTGCAGTCGACGAAGAGGTTGTTATCTATGATGTTGTCGCGGCCGGAGTTCATCTGCACCGTGCCGAAGTTGCCGTTGGCGCTGCGGACGAACACGTTCCCATAGACCAACATGCCGCTGATGGCGTCGTCGAATCGGATCGCCGCCTGGCCATGCACCGAGGCGCCGACACCGGCCTTGCCACAGTTCACGAAGCGGTTGTGCCTGAAGACGATGCCTCGGTAGGACGGGTTGGCGTAGATATCGATCGCGCCCTGGTCATCGGATTCTCGCACGGCGCTGTGGATGTCGTTGTACTCGATGACGTGGTCGTTGCCCTCGATGCGCATGACGCTGCTGGGGCAGTCGTACATGAGGTTGTGCGCCACGCGGTTGCCCACGCCTTCGAGCTGGATGGCCGGAGTGTACGTGCGGTCGATGCGGCCGAAGTCATGGATTCGGCAGTTCTCCACGAAATGCCGCCCCGGCGTCAGCGTGGCTCGGTCGCCGCCGATGACCTCGGTGGCGCGCCGGCCGATGGTGTGGATGTCGCAGCCCAACAGCCCGTTGGCCGTGCCGCCGTTGACGGTGATGCCATTGCCAGCCATGCGACTGACTGTGCAGCCGGCCACCAGCAGCCGATTGCATTTGTTCAGCACCATGCCGCTTGCGCGGCCCAGATCGAAGGTCAAACCCTCGAAGCGGACGTCGCTGACCTGCTCGGCGGTGACCATCGGCGTCGGCAGCATACCGATGTCGACCGTGGCCCGGGCCAGATCGCAGGGCGGATAGAGGTAGAGCACGCCGGCCTTGCGGTCCAGATACCACTCGCCCGGCTGGTCGATCTCTTCGAGCAGGTTGAAGGCGTAGTACTGGATGCCCTGGCCCGTGTCCATGCCGGGCTCGCCGTACTGGTAAGCCTCTCCACAGGTTACCGTGTGCGTCTGCGGGTCAATCTTGGTCACCTTGATCGTCGCGTCGGCCCAGAGGTAGCGGAAGTAGCCGAACAGCCAGACATCCTCTGCCTGCGTCCAGCGGGCGTGGCGCTCGTCGAGGTATTCGAAGACCGACGGCTTCTTCTGGCGGCGGTCACCCGGCTCCACCAGCTTGCGGATGGACACGAACCCGGTGTTGGGCCAGCGTGCCAAGGTCATGGCCTGGCCGTTGACAAACACCTCCAGCGTCGGCGGCGCCGGGGGCTGGGCGAAACCGCGCACGGCCAACTGGCCGAAGTCGGTGATGCCCAGGACCTTCAGGTCGCAACGGACCACGCGGCCGCGACTGTCTTTCGGCAGTCGGGCCAGGATGCCGGCATCGGTCACCGGCGCGAAGCCCTTGAGGCGCTGGCCGCCATAGAACCGGGCTTTGCCGGGCTCGACGGCGCGGTAGACGACAGGGCCGGCCGCGTTGCCCGAATCCTGGTTGGTCAAAGCAAACGGGCCGGTCAGGTGGTACTCGCCGGGCAAGATGTTGACCGCGATCGCGCCCTTGACGCCCTTGGCCCGCTGCGCGCGCACCAGGTCGCGGGCGCGCGTCAGGGTGGCGACGGGCTTGCGCTCGCCGTCGTTGGCGTCATTGCCCTGGGGTGAGACGAACACCTCGGCCTCGAACTTGTCGATGGCCGGCACCTTCACTCGCGTTGCGGCCGGGTCCCGCGCGGGCAGACCCTGGCTCACGCGGTCGAGTTCGTGCATGCACTCGAACGCCTCGGCGCGATGCACGTCCGGATAGACGGCGTTGGCGGTGACGAGGGTGTACTCGGCACTGGCCGCCCTGGGGTTTCCCTCGGCCACGTAGCTCTGCGCCGCGCGCAGGTGGGCGTAGCTGCGCAGGCTGCCCGGTAACTCGGCGGACTGGTATACGGCGGCGCAGGCGGCGCGCACGGCGGCCCAGTCGCCTTTGGCCCATGCGGCATGCGATGTGGCGAAAGACTCCATGACCGCCTCTCTTCTCTCTGCGGCGGCGGCTTGGGGTGATATCCTCACGCCAAAGGTGTCCTTGAGCCGCGAGAACTCGGTCTTCACCTCGGCACGCGACAGCGCCCGGCGGTAGACGCACACCTCGTCCATCAGGCCCCAGTAGTTGTGCCAGCCGCTGCCCAGCGTCAGTTCGCCGCCCAGCGAGAAGTCCCCATCGAAGCCCGCCGGCAAGTTGGTCGCGCCCTGGCTGAATCCGTTGATGTAGGATTCCACGCGACCGGCCTGGCGGTCGACGACGAGGGCGACGTGCCCCCACTGGCCCAGGGCCAGGCCCGTCGCCGAGGAACTGCCCGCCGGGACAATAGTGCCCGCCGGGTTGCGATAGCAAAAGTAGCTGGTCACGACGCCGGTATCCGTCAGGTCGATGACCAGGTTGGCTTCGGGGTAGGCCCCAAAGGCGAAGATTCGGCGCTGGTTCTGGCGATCGTCGATGGTGAACCTGGTCGGTTTGAGCCAGGCGCTGAATGTCCACGAGCCTTTGCCGAATCGCTTGTCGACCGGTAACTGCACCCGGACGATGCCCGCCGGCTGGCCGTCAAACGACAGCGCCTGGCCCGACGGCGATGGCGCCCAGGCGGCGCTGACGGCCCCGTTGAGCTTGTTGGCCGAGTCGTCGGCGACGACCTTGCCCTGGCCTTCGTTGCAGGCGTAATGCAGGAGCAGTCCGTCCTGCGCCTGGGCCGAGGCGCGGCCTGCGACGAGCATCAGCACCGCAAGCGCCAGAGGGTAACGCGACATGGGGGACTCCTGATCTCACGTGACGCAGCGACCACCCCATCTTGGGCAACGGCCGAACACGGCCGCGTCTCCGGTCGAATCCTACGGCAACCCGGTGGCCCCCTCAAGGTATTTCGTGTTCGAGAGTCAGGTTGATTGATACGCGCCACGGGTAGGGCGCAAGTCCTTTCTCGGGATTTCGAGACGCGATCGACCATCGTGGCCGCAAGCAGGCGGCAAAGCGACAGGCTCAGCCTCAAATCGGCCTGAGCCTGTCCAGAAGAGGCGGGTTCACGAGGTGACAGAATGAGATCGTGTCCATTATGTGGAATGGAGAAGGATGAGGAGCAGTTCGACGGCATCTACTGCGGCCGGTGCGACAAGATCAGCGGGGATGTCCAGGCAGATCTGGCGGCTGACTATCAGGAGCGCGGCAGCGCTGCCTGAAGAGGTGATAAGGGTGAAAGCAACGGATGTAAAGAGGATGGCTTCACGGGCCATCGAGGAGTTGGCGATGGCATTGGATGACGGTTACAGCGATAGCCTGAAGGCGTATCTGGCCATGCTTAGCAGGTTCCATCGGTACAGCATCAGCAACGTGATACTTATAGGGTTGCAGCGGCCTGATGCGACCAGGGTTGCGGGCTACCGGACGTGGCAGCAACTCGGCAGGCAGGTGAAGCAAGGCGAGAGGGCGATTCGGATACTCGCGCCGATCACTTATCGCACGCGGAAGGAGGGGCAGAAGCGAGATGGCGAGGCTGAGCAGAAGGATGACGATGCTGGGGAAGTATTGGCGTTCAAGTCGGCGGCGGTGTTCGACGTCAGTCAGACGGACGGCAAACCGCTGACTGAGTTCGCACGAGTGAGCGGCGACCCGGCGGAACACTTGTTGCGACTGAAAAACCTCGTCTCAAGCCGGGGCATCGGGCTTGAGTACACCAACCGGATCGGGCCTGCCCAGGGCGCCTCTGCCGGAGGCAAGATACTCCTGCGAGAGGATATGGAACCTGCGGAGGAGTTTTCGACTTTGGTGCATGAGTTGGCTCACGAGGCACTCCATCAGGACAAGACAGAGAGGATCAAGACTGTCAGGGAGACTGAGGCAGAGGCCGTGGCGTTCGTCGTGTGCGAGGCCATTGGCCTCAAGTGCGGCACGGCCAGCAGTGACTATGTCCAATTGTACGATGGAAAGACTGAGACCCTTCTTGTGTCGCTGGAAAGGATTCGTGAAACGGCGGCCGAGATCATCGAGGCGGTTCTTTCGAAGTCGGAGCAAAGGGCAGAGTCCACAGCCCAGCAGGAAGCGCTTGCGGCGGCATAAACAGAAAAGCGAACCCGCCAGATGCCTACTGGCGGGTTCACCGGGTGGCCGTGGAAGCGCAGAGTTGGCTTCTACACCGGGACGTCTTCCTCGTCGGCGCTTTCGGTCAGGGCCACCTGCTCGCATGCCTTCTGGGCCACGAGCACCAAGCGCAAAAGGTCATTTGCGGAGTAGTACTCGGTGTTTTTCCAGTTTCCGGCCTTATCGCGGTAGCGGTTCTGGATGCGGACGCTGTGCTGGATGACCTTCCGGCCGTTCTGTTCCACCTCCTTTCGCCAGATGCTGGCGGAGACGGTTCCTGCCCTGAAGGTTTTCTCAGGCGGTTGAGGCTTGGACTGGGTCATGTGAGTCTCCTTGTGCGCCGGGTTAAACCGGCAAGGTGCAGTGAATGAAAAAGTCATACGTTGAAGGTCTGGCAGGCCACAACGGCCCCGAGTCATGCGTCGGCGCCCGCGAGGGTGTCGGCGAAGCGTTGACAGGGG
>Ga0315288_10011908_pt1 | contig 10939 bp, 13 predicted proteins | sample YL17G11_20_MG_FD_203454 | JGI IMG/M metagenome (GOLD analysis project Ga0315288, IMG submission 203454) | Sediment microbial communities from Yellowstone Lake, YNP, Wyoming, USA - YL17G11_20 | ecosystem: Environmental > Aquatic > Freshwater > Lake > Sediment | place: USA: Wyoming | collected...
TGCTTGACCGGCAGGCGCTGGAAAGCGTCTTCGCTAGCCAACCAGTCGATGCTGTCATCCATTTTGCCGGGCTGAAAGCTGTAGGTGAGTCTGTCAGCATTCCACTTCATTACTACCATAATAACATCACCGGTACTCTCGTCCTTTGTTCGGTTATGTCGCACCATGCTGTGAAGAAGCTGGTCTTCAGCTCCTCAGCAACCGTATACGGCGATCCGCAGAGCGTGCCCATTCCTGAAGAAGCCCGATTAGAGCCTACCAACCCTTATGGACGCACCAAAACGATGATCGAAGCTATCCTGCACGACCTGCATATCTCCGACCCGGGCTGGGATATTGCCCTCCTGAGGTACTTTAATCCTATCGGCGCACACTCCAGCGGAAAGATCGGCGAAGATCCTAATGGCATCCCCAATAACCTGGTGCCCTATATTGCCCAGGTGGCTGTAGGTAAACTGCCATACCTGAATGTATTCGGCGCAGATTATCCTACACCCGATGGCACCGGCGTGCGTGATTATATCCATGTCCTTGACCTGGCAAACGGGCACCTGAAAGCGCTGGAGAAGCTGCGCAGCCGTCCTGGTGTGGTTACCTACAATTTGGGCACTGGGCAGGGCTACAGCGTGCTCCAGGTTATTACAGCCTTTGAGAAAGCTTGTGCTAAGAATATTCCTTATAGAATAGCCGCGCGCCGCCCTGGCGATATTGCTACCTGCTATGCTGATCCCACACGGGCTCAGTCCGAGATGGGCTGGTTCGCCAAACAAGGTATCGATGAAATGTGCGCCGATACCTGGCGGTGGCAGGCACAGAATCCGAATGGGTATGGTAATGAACCATCATAAAAACTTTCATCATTTCCGATCAGGGACGTCTAAAAACGTCACTTCAATTTGACTTAGCTAACAATGTGAGGCTCCTATGACTAGTGTCCGAGAATCCATCCGCCGCATGTTCCAAAAAGCCCAACCCTTGCCCGCTGGCACCTATCATTACCAGGCCCCGCCAGAAGATCCACGCAACTTCCGCCTGCACCTGCGCCTGGAAAAGGACGGCAGCGGTATCCTGATCGTTAACGCGGCGACCATTCTGCACCTGAATGCCACCGCCGCCGAGTACGCCTACCACCTGGTACAGCAAACCCCAAAAGATGAAGCAGTCAGGAAAATTTCGAAGCGTTATTTTGTTACCATCCAGCGGGCGGCACAGGATTACCAGGACTTTGTGGAACGAGTCGAGGCTGTCATCGATATGCCCGATCTTGACCCTGAGATGTTCCTGGGTTTCGACCGGGCCGAAGTACATTCTTCGAATCTCTCCGCACCACTGCGGCTGGATTGCGCTCTGACCTACCGCCTTCCTGAAGGTGTTGATCCTTCCCTGGCTCCTACAAAACGCGTCGATCGTGAGCTAACCACTGAAGAATGGCAGTCTGTGATAGATAAAGCCTGGCAGGCAGGTATCCCGCATATCGTCTTCACGGGTGGCGAGCCGACGCTGCGCGATGACCTGCCTGACCTGATTTCCCGCGCTGAAGCCAACGGACAAGTCACCGGTCTGCTCAGCGACTGCTTGCGTCTCTCAGACCCTGAATATCTGGACACTCTGCTGAAAACTGGCCTGGATCATCTGTTGGTCGTCTTCCAACCCGGTAAGGAGCGCTCTTGGGGAGGGTTGAGTACCTCTCTCGCTGGAGATTTGTTCGTCTCCATGCACATCACCATCACCCCCGAGACGGCGCCCACAACCTCGGATCTATTGAAGTGGTTAGCCACACAGGGCGTGAAAGCAGTATCTCTCAGCATTTCCGATCCTGTCTTGAATGCTGTGCTCGTCTTAGCACGCGATCAGGCAGCCGAGTTGGGGCTGTCGTTGGTGTGGGATTTACCGGTGCCTTATTCAACCTTAAACCCGGTAGCCCTGGAAACGCAAGCAGACACCGCTCCTTCTGGAGCAGGCCGCGCCTGGTTGTACATCGAGCCAGACGGCGATGTGCTCCCTTCCCAGGGGGTGAATAAGGTGCTGGGCAATATCCTCCGTGATCCCTGGGAACAGATCTGGGCAAATGCAAAAGAACCAGTTGCCCCGTAATCCAATCGAGACAGCAAGGTGAGTAAATCCACCATTGACTGGCATCATCGTTTTTCTCAACAGGCTGCCTGGACAAAGCCATTAAGAGATTACCTTTTCAGTCAGGTGGAATTGGCGCGCGCCGGGCGTGTCCTGGAAGTCGGGTGCGGGACAGGAGTTTTACTTCAGGAGATAGAAAGTCTCTTTGGAGGGGATATTTTCGGGTTGGATATCGACCCAAACCACCTGGCTCAGGCCTCCTGCCATACGATACGCTCTCACCTCGTTCATTCTGATGCCCACGCTTTACCCTTCCCAAACGACTCTTTCGACATCACATTCTGTCATTTCCTTCTTTTGTGGATCAAAAAACCAGTCCAGGTGCTCCTCGAAATGTCCCGCATCACTCGACCGGGTGGGCATGTGCTGGCGCTGGCTGAACCGGATTATGGAGGGCGCATCGATTACCCCTTCGAGCTGGAGCGTGCTGGCGCGTGGCAGCAGGAGTCATTGCGCCTGCAGGGTGCTGACCCGCACATCGGACGGCAGTTAGCGGAGGTTTTCACCCAGGCTGGGCTGGTCGATGTGCAAACAGGTTTGCTGGGAGGGCAGTGGGACTCCGTTTATTCAGGAAAGACATGGGCTTCAGAATGGGAAGTTTTGGAGCATGACCTGAAATATCTACCGCAAGGCTGGAACCGGGCACAGGTGGATGAACTGAAGCGGATTGAAGAGAAGGCGCGAGAGCGGGGGGCGAGAATATTGTACGTGCCAACGTTTTATGCGTGGGGGAAGAAGTAAAGACTGATCTACTTCATGCTTCCTTGGGTACCCCGATCTCAATTTTTCCATCCACCACACGTACGGGATATGCAGGAATATCGATAACGGCGGGTAGCGACATCACCTCGCCGGTGCGCACATCGAAGCGCGCTCCATGGCGCAGGCAGACGATTTCTTTATCACGCAGCTCCCCGTCGTCCAGGGGATTTCCGTCATGCGAACAAACATTGCCAATCGCAAACAATTCCCCGGCAATGTTGAAAACCAGGATTTCGAGATCATCAAGCTGGAGGATCAAACGCTCCCCGGGCGGTAGATCATCCAGGGAAGCAACTTCATAAAAGTCACAATTCGATGGAATAAGGTTTGTATAACTGAACATCATTCTACCAATTCATCGCTGGTTTCACCCAGCCCGTAGACCCCCGCTTTGAGCACTTTCAAAGAGAGCAAAGCGCATTTCAGGCGCACAGGGCCCAACTCAATGCCAAGCAGCTCCAGAAGATCCTCACGGGTTAAGGTTTTAATCTCGTCGAGTGTTTTGCCCTGGATCGACTCAAGCAGCAGATCGGCAGTAGCCTGCGAGATCGCACAGCCGTGGCCATCGAAAGCCGCTTCACTCACCTTTCCGCTATCATTGAGTCGTAAATCAATGCGAATGTGATCCCCACACAGAGGATTGTCATCTTCAAAAGAGATATCATTGGGATTGAGCGATCCCCGGTACTGAGGATTTTTATAACGGTCAATGATGATTTCGCGATAGAGATCGTCCATTACATACCAAAAATCTTCTTGGTTTTATAAATTGCCTTTGCCAAAATGTCGATTTCGGCCTCGGTGGTATAAAGGTAAAAGCTGGCGCGCGCCGTTGATACCAGGTTTAACTTATCATGTAACGGCATAGCGCAGTGGTGTCCGGCGCGGATCGCCACACCGTCTTCATCTAAAATTTGAGAGATGTCATGCGGGTGGATGTTATCGAGAGTGAAAGCGATCACCCCTCCCTTATGCTCGGCCGTTGGGCCAATCACCTTCACTCCTGGGATTTCTTCCAGGCGCTCCAGGGCGTAGTTCACCAGGGCTTTTTCGTGGGCATGAATAGCTTCCATGCCAATGCTCTCCAGGTAGGCAACCGCTGCGCCAAGGCCAACCGCTTCCGCAATTGCTGGAGTACCAGCCTCAAACTTATGGGGCAGTTCATTTAGGGTAAACGTACGCAGATAGACGCGTTTGATCATATCCCCGCCGCCCATAAAAGGAGGCATCTTCTCCAGCAAATCCTGCCTCCCATACAAGACACCGATCCCCGTTGGGCCGCACATCTTATGTCCCGAAAAGACCATGAAATCTGCTCCCAATTCCTGGACATTCACGGAAAAGTGGGGGACAGACTGAGCCGCGTCCACCAGAGTCACCGCTCCGGCAGTCTTCGCCAGGCGGATGATCTCCTGGGCCGGGTTGATCGTACCCAGCACGTTGGACATATGTGAAAAAGCAACCAGCTTTGGCTCTAAAGCCAGCAAGGCGGGGTAAGCGCTTAAATCCAGGAAACCATCAGGGGTAACCGGGATAAATTCCAGGCGCAGGTTCTTCTCTGCAGCCAGCATCTGCCAAGGCACCAGGTTGGCATGGTGCTCCATCTCGGTCAGGATGACCACATCCCCGCTGCTCAGGTTCTGCCTCCCCCAGGTTTGAGCTACCAGGTTGACAGACTCGGTAGCATTGCGGGTGAAGATAACCTGCCGATGGGATTTTGCGCCGATAAAACGGGCAATCCGTTCACGCGCTGCTTCGTAATCAGCCGTAGCTTCTTCTGCCAGCGTATGAATCCCTCGATGAATGTTGGCGTTGGAATTGCGATAATAACGATCCATCGCTTCGATCACTGCCACAGGTTTCTGTGAGGTAGCCGCCGAATCCAGGTATACCAGAGGCACACCCGGCCTCACCTCCCGCAATAGAATTGGAAAGTCTGCACGGAGGCGGGTCACATCGAAGGACTTACTCGGTGAGAGATCTGGTTTCATTCGTAAAGAGCTTTCATTTTACCCGAGGCTTGGCGCGAGGCTTACGCTGCGATAAGCGAATAGCCTTAGATGTCTTCGGACACCATAAGACATGATCAGGGACCATCCAACCATCGGTCAGGTAGACATTCTCATTGAATTGGACCGCGATCATCTTGGGATCCACCTGAACGACGGTCCCCTCCAACCAATCACGGACCCGCTCGCTGTTCCTTTCGTGATCACAATAAACTTCCACACGATCCCCCACCTGGTAAGCTTCTTCCAAACTCGGAGCAGATGTAAAGTGTAATTCTGCCATTTACCCTCCCTATAAAATCTATCAAACATATTTGAAAACAAATTCTAACCCATCTTCTTTAAAATTGCATCCTGGAAGCGCGATCGAACCCCTTCAAAAGGAATGCGCTGCATAATCGGATCAAAAAATCCTTCGACGATCAATCGCTCAGCGTCCGCATAAGGCATTCCCCGGCTGCGGAGATAGAAAACCTGGTCAGCATCAATTTTACCCACGGTGGCACCGTGGGTGCAACGCACATCATCCGCCAGGATTTCAAGACCGGGGATCGAATCAGCGCGCGCTTTAGGGCTGAGGATCAGATTACGATTAGCCTGATATCCATCCGTCTTCTGCGCACCAGGAGCCACATAGATCATGCCCTGCCAAACAGAACGGCTGCGATCTTTAAGCGCCCCCTTGAAGAGCAGGTCGCTTGTGGTGTGCGGTGCCAGGTGATTCTGCTGGGTATCGTGGTCGAGGTGTTGATCATTCTCCGTAAAGAAAAAACCCGACATGCGTCCCACGGCCCCTTCGCCGATCAGATCCAGGTCAGAAAAGTTCTTGGTAAGGCGCGAGCCAACCGCACCAAAAACCCAATCCAGGTTGCCTCCACGGCTGACTCTGGCGCGTTCGTGGCTAAAGTTCCAAACGTGCTCCCCCCAAGACTGCAGCTCGACAAAGCGCAGGTTTGCCCCTTCACCAACGTGGATTTCAACAATCCCGGCGTGCATGGTCTGGCTGCCCGGCTGCGTCGGTGAAGCTGCCTCATGAACGTAAGTCAAAGACGCACCTTCTTCGAGGTATACCAGGATATGCGAAAAGAAAGCCAGATCGGCTCCGGGTCCCCACAACACGCTGTGTAAAGGCTGGTCGACGATTAGACCTTTCGGCACATACACAAATATGCCTGTTCGCGCCAGAGCAGCAGCCATCGCTGCGAATTTCCCTTCATCAGGACGGACCACCTGGCCTAAAATTTTTATGAGCAATTCAGGATATTGGTCTTCGGCTGTGACCAGATCAGTAAAGATCACACCTTGGGCAGACAAAGCCGGGTCTAGCTCGATCTGGGTCTCGCCTGGCAAAAGGATAATTTGTCCAGCTTGTCTGTCGCCTGCCAGAGGCTGCAGCAGTTCGGCATCAGGTTCAACCCGTTCCAGACGGCGTTCATCCATTTCTACCATCCGGAAATGGCCTGCTTTTATGGCCTTGAGATCGGTGCGCCGCCAGGCCTCATCGGTAGTAGAAGGCAAAGGCAGGCTGGTATATGCTTCCCAGGCCTTTGTGCGATATTCACGGAGATATGCTGCCCCTTCCCAGGATGGCTCGAGGGCGCGTACCATCTCACGCCTGAATACAAAATCTTTGGAGACGGCCTCTTCAACAGACCGGCGCTTTTGGATGATGACGGTTTTGGCTGCCATGCTTGCTCCTAACCGATTGAACCTTCCATCTGAATCTGGATCAGACGGTTCATTTCAATCGCATATTCCATGGGCAGCTCCTTCACCAGTGGTTCGATGAAACCCGAAACAACCATCGTGGTTGCCTCTTCTTCACTCAGACCGCGGCTCATCAGGTAAAAAAGCTGTTCTTCACCAACTTTTGATACCGAGGCTTCGTGACCAATGGTCACATCTTCCTCGTCAATTTCAATATAGGGGTAGGTATCCGAGCGGGAACGCGCATCCAGCAGCAGAGCATCGCAGACAACATTCGAACGAACATCTTTCGCCCCTTTATATACTTTGAGCAGTCCGCGATAAGAAGTCCGCCCGCCGCCCTTGCTGATCGACTTGGAAGTGATCTTGCTGCTGGTATGTGGGGCAACATGCACCATCTTTCCACCTGCGTCCTGGTGTTGTCCGGGGCCAGCAAAGGCCATCGACAGGATCTCACCGTGTGCCCTTGGACCGATCAGATAGCAGGAGGGATACTTCATGGTGAGTTTAGAGCCAAGGTTGGCATCCACCCATTCCATGGTTGCTCCTTCGTGAACCATGGCGCGCTGGGTCACCAGGTTATAAACATTGGTCGACCAGTTCTGGATGGTTGTGTAACGTACCCGGGCACCTTTCTTGACCACAATTTCGATTACGCCGGAGTGGAACGAGTCGGTGGTGTAGGTGGGAGCAGTGCAGCCCTCTACGTAGTGAATCTGAGATCCTTCATCGGCAATGATCAAAGTGCGCTCGAACTGTCCGATATTAGCCATATTCAGGCGAAAGTAAGCCTGTAGTGGCAAATCGATTTTCACCCCAGGTGGAACGTAAATGAAAGATCCACCTGACCACACCGCGCTGTTCAAGGCAGCGAATTTGTTGTCTTCAATCGGGATAACGGTGCTGAAATACTCACGGAACAGGTCGGGGTGCTTGCGTAGGCCATCTTCAATAGAGAGAAAGATCACACCCAATTTTTCCAGGTTCTCCTGGATCTTGTGGTAGACCATCTCAGAATCATACTGCGCGCCCGCACCCGCTAAAAACTTGCGTTCCGCCTCTGGGATTCCCAGGCGGTCGAAAGTTTTCTTGATCGTATCAGGCACATCATCCCAGGAACGGCCTTCACTGTCAGCAGGCTTGACGTAGAAATAGATATTATCCAGGTCCAGCGTCGATAAATCACCGCCCCAGGTAGGCATAGGGCGCTTTTGAAAATGGTCAAGGGCTTTCAAGCGGAATTCCAACATCCATTCCGGTTCGCCCTTCATGGCTGATATTTCCCGGACAACATCTTGATCTAGACCTTTGCGTGACCTGAAAACAAAGGTTTCCGGATCGCTGAAACCATATTTGTATTCGCCAACACCCTCCAGAAGTTGCGCTTCAGAGCTCATAAAAATACCTCCAAGGATACCATTAAGCAGTTACCGGTTCGTACTTCTCGCGCACCCAATCGTAACCATGCTCTTCCAGGTGCTGGGCAAGCTCAGAACCACCTGACTCGACAATCCGGCCGCCCATCATAATGTGCACGTACTCCGGCTTGATATAATTCAAAATCCGCTGGTAGTGGGTAATCACCAATATGCCCAGATCAGGCCCGCGCAGAGCATTTACCCCCTCAGAAACAATGCGCAAGGCATCGATATCCAGGCCTGAATCAGTTTCGTCTAGTATGGCCATCTCGGGCTTGAGCGCAGCCATCTGCAAAATCTCAGCCCGCTTCTTCTCGCCGCCCGAAAAACCATCGTTCAGGTAACGTCCAGCAAAAGCTGAATCCATCTTAAGCAGTTCCATACGCTCCTTGAGCAGTTTACGGAATTCGGGAATGGGGACACCCTTGTCTTCGGGATTTACCGCCCGGCGCCGGGCATTCACAGCCGAGCGTAGAAAGTTCGCCACCGAAACACCCGGAATGGCTACCGGGTATTGGAATGCAAGGAAAAGACCCAGCCGAGAGCGTTCATCCGTTTCCAAATCCAGGATATTCTGGTCTTTGAACCAGACTTCACCTTGCGTGACTACGTAATGGGGATGCCCCATCAGAGCATAAGAAAGGGTTGATTTTCCAGTTCCATTCGGACCCATTAGAGCGTGCACCTCGCCCGGTTTTACGGTCAGGTTCACGCCTTTCAAAATTTCTTTATCGCCAATCGAGACATGCAAATCTTTAATCACTAGCTCAGACATGAGTTATCCACTCCCGTGTTTTCTTCAACATTCAGCGCCATTTTGACGCGGCAAGATTATAGCATAAGGGGACTTTTATGTCAATATATATGATATTATTCTTATATATTGACAAAATTCAATCTCATTGGTATACTAAAATCATGTCATCCACACGAGACCGAGTACTTAATACCCTGCTTACCCACCCGCGTATCTCCATAAACGAACTGGCGGGGGAAGTGGGCATTAACCCGATCTCCATTCGCCACCATATCGCCAGCCTGCAAGCTGAAGGGCTGGTCATTGCAGAGGAAGAACGACATGGTGTTGGTCGCCCGCGCTTTGTCTTTTTCTTGACAGAAGCCGGGGTTGAGAAATTCCCCACCCGCTATGTCCGCCTGACTATTCGCCTGCTGGAACAGCTCAAAGAAACCATGCCAGCCGCTTTGGTAAGCCAGATTTTTACCAAAATGGCGCAAGAGCTGGCCAAAGATTTTGCCAAAACCACCTCCTTGGAAGATCTTTCGATGGAGCAAAAATTAGAGCTGATGAAAACAATGCTGCACCAGGAAGGTTTCAACATCGAATGGGAGCGTCAGGGTGATCAATTCCAGATCGTCGAAACCAGTTGTCCTTACTACCATGTGGGTCAGGATCACCCAGAAGTTTGTTCCGTAGACCAAATCCTGATTTCTTCTGTCCTCTCCATGACCGCTGAAAAAGTCAAGTGCATCCTGAATGGAGACAGCTTTTGCACATATATCGTTCCCGATCCGAAAGCAGCAGGATAATCCCCCTATGAGCCAAAAAGTCACCTGGATTGCTGAAAACACCCATCCTGATCTGATGGAACCCCTGCGCGAGAATTTACGCCAGGTTATTGATCCCGAGATTGGCCTGAATGTGATCGAGCTGGGATTGGTGCGCGATGTAGTCGTTGCCGATACGAGCGCCAATGTTACCATGATCATGACCACACCATTCTGCCCTTATGCACCTGCTCTATTGGAGATGAGCCGTAAGAAAGCCGAAGAGGCACTCCAACGCCCGACAACAGTGGAGATGGTCATGGAAATGTGGGACCCTTCCATGATGGAGGATGGTGCGGGTGCTGAGTGGGGATTGTTCTAACCTGTACAAAACCACTATCCTGTGCTATTATACAACTCGTTATTGTCAAGCCACGCTTAGCGTGGCTTGCTTTCCGCTCCTGGCTCGCCTACGGCGTGTTTGGGGGTAATCCCGAGGAAAGGAGGCATTCCCTATGCGCGAATATGAGTTGATCTATATTGTCCACCCTGAGTTGGATGATACAGCCGTTAAAGAACTGACTGGTAAAGTTCAGGGCTGGATTACAGATGCAGGCGGCTCGATCTCCAAGGTGGATTTCTGGGGCAAGCGCAGATTGGCATACCCGATTCGCAAGCAAATCGAAGGCCAGTATGTGTTTATCCAGGCCAAAATGGTCCCCACCTTTGGCGCTACACTCGACCGCAACCTGCGCTTCACCGAGCCCGTTATACGCTTTTTGCTTACCGTTATGGATTAGTAAGGAGTTTTAATTGAGCCGTGGACTGAACAAAATCATGATCATTGGAAGGCTTGGCCGCGATCCAGAAATGCGCTATACCCCTTCTGGTCGCCCCGTCACCTCTTTTACCGTCGCCACCAGCCGTTCCTGGAACACATCTGAAGGAGAGCGGCGCGTTGAGACCGAGTGGTTTAACGTGGTGGCTTGGGGAAACCTGGCTGAAATATGCAAACAGCACCTATCAAAAGGACAGCAGGTATATATCGAAGGCCGTTTACAAACCCGCAATTGGGACGATTCGGAAGGTAACAAACACACTTCCGTAGAAATTGTGGCCAATGAGATGATCATGCTCAGCGAACGCCGTGAAGCCGAAGCTTCATCCGAAGCCGAATCTGCGGAAGAAGATGAATTTCCATTCTGATTTTTATAGCTCGAGGAGTAATTAATCGTGAGCAACCAATATTCCAATAGTGATGGAGAGCAGGACTATCGCGAGAGCGCTGGCTCAGGCGGGAGACGCTTTTACGCCGCACCGCGCGTCTGTCAGTTCTGCACCGACCGCAACGCGGTCATCGATTACAAGCAGGCGGATCAACTGCGCCGCTTTGTCTCTGAAGAT
>Ga0315288_10011909_pt1 | contig 10938 bp, 6 predicted proteins | sample YL17G11_20_MG_FD_203454 | JGI IMG/M metagenome (GOLD analysis project Ga0315288, IMG submission 203454) | Sediment microbial communities from Yellowstone Lake, YNP, Wyoming, USA - YL17G11_20 | ecosystem: Environmental > Aquatic > Freshwater > Lake > Sediment | place: USA: Wyoming | collected...
AATCCCGAGGCAGTGCAAGCCTTGAATCTTGAGATTGTTTACTAACGGGGGAGTGCAGAGGGTCCGTCTCAGGCGGATGCCAGGGGTTTGGGAGCCTGTCCTGAGCTTGTCGAAGGATGTCCCCCAACCTAAAATCCCCCAAGAGTGGGGGATAAAGGGGGTTGAAAGATGTTGCTAAACGACCTCGAATCTAGATGTCGTTACAGCGCTGGACAGGCTGTGGACAGGCCACTGGACAACTCAAGCTAGCTGCGGTTTTCGGGGGCTTTCGGGGTCAGCAAAAACACAACCTCGTCGTAGACCTTGTCGCGGACGATACATTTATCCTTCTCAACTCCAACCCTTTTCGCACCCAGCTTCCTGGCTACGCGTTGGCTGGCTAAGTTTGTGATGGCAACGCTGACCTTAATCCGCTTCAATTTCAGCTCGTTGAAAGCGAAACTCGCCAGCAGCCGTGCCGCTGCAACGGCTATACCACGCCTGGTGTGTGTGCTCCTGACCCAGTAACCGAGGTCGAGGTCCCCCGCGACGTTGAGTTGGTACAAGCCACAGCCGCCCAGGAAGGAGCCGTCCCTGGCGTCTGTTATGGCGAAATTGTACTCGGTGCCTTTGACCCATTTCTCGGTGCATGAGGCAATCCAGGTTTTGCTATCGTCAATGGAGTAATCGGGGTGTGCCCAGAGCATCCAGGGCAGAAGTTCCGTAAGGGATTCCCGCGCCGCATCATAAAGCTGGTCCGCATCATCGTGACGGTAAGCTCGGAGCAATATCGCCCCGTCGGTTAGCCGGACTTCTTTTTGCATTGCATCAGTCCTTTGTTCGGGTAGTCTGGATCATTGCCGCTTGCGTTCTTCTACGCGTAGTTCCAGAACGATGTGACCCCAACCACCGCATCGTACTCCCACATCAAAGCAACCAGCCCGCTTGAATCTCATTTCATTGGGATTAACCCCGGCATAGAAGAGCTCATTTGACGTGAAAACCAACGGAGCCACAGAGGCCAGGGCGTAGATGCAAATCCTCTTCGGACAGAGACCGGTTATAAGATTGCCGGCCCCATCAAAATAGAGCTTATCGCCAATCTTGTGGTGACTATTGCACCCGTGCGATTCGACTACTTCGGCAATGATCGTCTTATCCATTAAAGCCGCAGCCTTGGACAAGACATCTGCATTCCTGGAATTCCGCTTAAAAATCTTCATTTCTGCATCCGTGTACCCCAGATGTTCTTGCATCAACTTCCATTGATTCTCGCTGACTTTCACTTTCTCACCTCCTGGGAATTCTATAGCCAGTATCAGATAAACGGCGGACAGACGCACCTATGGTTCGCCAAATCCGTGATTATGAGCCAGATTATACCATATGAACTGCACACCGAGAAAAGCTCTGGACAAACCCGTAGACAGGAACGAGGCGCGCACGTTTTGTGGTGAATTCGGGTAGCCTGGAGTCCGCCTCTGGCGGACTCCAGGCTATGTAGGGGCGGTTCGCGAACCGCCCTATAATAAAAATCGAGCCATAATCGGTAGGACAGACGCCCTCGTCTGTCCCCAAGTCCATCGTAGAGGCACAGCATGCCGTAGGGGCGAGGTTGCCTCGCCCGACCCTTTTGCACTTTGCAATTCCCCGTTACGTTCCCCCCTTTTCTAAAGGGGGCTAGGGGGATTAGCGCCCAAATCCTCTCGCCCCTTGAGGGAGAGATAAGAGCCTGTCCTGAGCCCAGTCCTGAGCTCGTTGAAGGATTGCCGACGGATGAGGGGGAATCAGTGTCCTGAGAATGCGGAAAGGGCGCTCCAAAGAGGCCCCCATTAACGTCTGTTAGTGAAAATGGAATATAAGCAACTAAACTATTTCACGACGTGATCATCAGAAGACAAACGGCTTGCTTGCCAGCGGGTTAGAAGCCCAGGGAAGATTTATCGCACCCTTCATCATAAGGCCATCTTTTCTCCGCCGGACTTTGCTTCGAGTTGCGCTTTCAGGGTTTCAAACGGGTACGATGGCAGTAACGCTAAGTTATTGGTTAGAGCCATATAGTCAACATACTTGACCTTTAGATACTGCCAGGCGATTTGGGTCAGTTTTGAAGCATCTACGCACCATTCCTTTGCTCGGGCATCTTTCAGCGGAACATCTGGAAGCTCCCAGCCTTTCGTTTCAATCAGCCACATCATTAGAGAGCCATCGGGTAGCTTCTGTTCCGCTACGAAGTCTGGGTAATAATAGGAGATTGCCCCCTTGTGATTCAGATACTCGATTCTGAATTTGGTGTATTCTTCAGCAAGTTTAGCAAACTTAGTGATGTCTTCTGCTTTATCCAGAAACTGGGCGAAGTGTTTTTCAAATTCATTGTAACAGGGGGTAATGTTAAAAACGGTGTTGTTCGATTCTGTCCATTCGCGACGCCAGTAGAAACCTTCTAATGACAGCAGATGTAGTGGCTCCGCACAGAGGGTCGAGATTATTTTGGTGATGGTTTCCTTGCCGATGGCTTTGGCTAGAGTAGAAATGATTTCTTGAGCATTGCGTTGCTCGGAAAGAAGCCGGCGGATACTATCATGCTCCAAATCCACTTCCTGACCGAAGAATATGGAGCGCACATATTTTTTTACGATTGGGTATATGATGGCAAACTGTCCTTCGATGTGCACTTCTTTGCAGACGCGGTTAGCTAGGTGAGTCAGTATTTCGTTCACCTCGGGCAACCCAGTAGTTATAGTTACCTGCTTTTGGGATACAACCTTCTGTGTCACCGTTTCAATTAGTTCGACCTTCTTAATAGCTGCCTCGGTAATTGAGAGGCCTCTTGGGTTCGCTGGTAATCCGTTAAGTAGTCTGTCACTGAGCTCTTTGAATTCGCGGGTATGTGTAGGAGTGAGAACGGGTATCACAATGTCATATTTCTCTTTTACCTTCATTGGGTAAATGTGGACACCCAACGAAGGCGGTTCTCTCGTAATACCGACGCCGACACCCTCTACTTCCAATTCTTTAACAAATTCCTCGAACTTGTCCGTCCCAATTATTTCCAGGATTTGGATGTAGTCTGGACCAACACCTCTCATCAAGCGTAAGCCTCGGCCAATACCCTGTTCGGGCAAGATTTTCGACTTAGCCGAAAATGGCCGAAGCCCCAATACAACTGAAACATTTCTCACATCCCAGCCTTCACGCAGCATCAAAACGCTAACAATAGCGCGGATCTTGTTACCTGACAGGTCGATGGAACGAGCTGCTTGACGAGCTTCGCTCAGATCCTTTTTACTTACCTCACCTTTCTTGTCCGTGTGAATCAGGAGCAACTGACCTTCCCCCTTGAATTCCGCCTTCGTTTTTAGAAAGTCATAGATGTCGTCGGCGTCTCCGGTGTCTTCGGCCATAATGAAAAGCACAGGCTTCTGCCCGACTTTACTGTAAGCTTCATAATGTTCGCGCCAGCGAGAGATCGCTACGTTTATCCAGTCGGCAAAAGCTACACTGGCGCGGGAGTATTTATCCGGGTCCGCCTTGTCAGTTTGGTGGACTATCAACGGCGCCTTGACTATCCTGTCTTCAATGGCCTGGGCTAAAGGATAGTCGCAAATTATCCAAGGAAAAAAAGTGCCGTTCTGGTCTTTTGGTGTGGCGGAAAAATCAAGTTGGAGCGATAAACCGGTGCCATGCTTGTCTTTCAGATTCTTGTGCAGTTTCAGGATAACCTTGTACCACTCCAGGTCAACATCGTGCACGTGGTGGGCTTCGTCGTTGATAATGAGCAGATCCTTGTGTTTCTGTACTCTTTCAAGGATGTCCTCTTCCCAGGAGCCAGTAGCGTCTTTTGGCTTTGGGCCGAGTAAACGAGTGACCGGGTCAACTTCCTTTTCAGCGTCACGGCCTTCATAGAGCTGGTGGATATTAGTCAGGTACAAAGTGCCTTCGGTGGTGCTTTTGCGTGTCTCTCCACGCATGATGAATGTCATTTGCCAGTCATGTTTCCATTCAGGGGGGATCAAATCCCAGTTTTGGAAGATTTTGCCGTTTTCCAAATCTTCCCTGAGCCTTTCAAAGACAATTACGTTCGGGGCGATAACCAGAAATGAACTACTCAAAGGCGAACCCGCTTCGAATTTCTTGTGAAAAAATGACCAGGCTACTGCCATGGCCATAACTAATGTCTTGCCGGAGCCGGTAGCCATTTTAATGGCATAGCGATAATGGTCAGCAGCGGGTAGTTCCTGGTGGGCCACCGACCCTGTCTCAGGCACGACCCGGGTCAGTATTCTTTCGTCTCGGGCTGTCTCTTCGATTTTCTTACGTGTTGTGAATAAATCGTCGGCATAGGCACGCGGGTCCATATAGGTGAAAACCAGTTCGGCAGCATCCCTGAGCTTCCTGACTTCGTGGAGATAGATGATAGTCTCTATGGCTTCACGTTGGGCAAAGTAGTACTCAAAAACTTGGCCATCGTCGAAAAAATGGGTTTCATCAAACCACCATTCCAAGAGTCGCAGAGAGGTAGGACTGATGCCGGAAGGTTTCGCGTATCCGCTGGCACGCCAGCGGTCAACATCTTCACGTGTCTGGTTCACTAGAAGGGTCTTACTGGGGCGGCGATACTTCTCAACAAGATAGCCGCCCTTGCCGTCTTTGACTAAATGCTGAGTGGGCAGTGAATACGGATCACGGTCAGGAACCTCGGGAAGCCTTTGCTCCAGAGCAATTATGGTGCGGGACTTGTCAAATTTTGCTCTTTTCGTTTTTGCCATCAGGACTTCACCTCCACCACGCGAGTTGTATCATTGCCGAAAATGTCTATGACCTTAACCATGATAAGATGGTCACCTTTTGTCTCATAAATGTGGCCATCCGTTTTCAGTTCTAGGGTCCTGTCCTTGCGTGTGCGATATGATTGCCACATGTTATGGAAGGTATCTTCATTCCAATCCCAGTCCACTGCCCAGTAGTCAATATAATCAGACCATTTCTTAATTTTGTCCCTGACCTCAGGTGGCACCAGATCCAGGTTGGGGATGGCGAAGTCTCTTAGTTGAACAGAGAGCTGGTTATTATGTTTGTCGTATGAAACCTCCACTTCCAGATGGGCTAGTTCGTAGAAAGTGATATCGCCCTTCTCTACGGCGCGGGGGTCCATGGTATCGCGGGGAATATTGAACAAACGCAAATGTACACCCTCTGTTTTGGCTTCTTTTTCGACAACATCGTGCAGCCCCATTTCCCATTCCCAGCCGAGGATATCAAGGGAATCTTGACCGGTCTTTTTGACCTCTTGTATGGCTTCCTTGATTTCGGAAAGTGTAACCGGAGCATCGACGGCACCGACGTGAATCAGACGCCTGCCTTTCTTGCCGTGGATGTGCATCATGCCTGATAGAGGCTCAGCGCTGTAAAGCTTGAGAATGAACTGGATGTATTCGAAAATCGGGATCTGTTCGTTGGTGCGTTTCTTGAATGTGATTCCCTGCCAGTACTGCCGCTCATATTTGCCCAGGTTTTGGACGACGAAGGGTCTACATTGGTCAATACCTAGCAGCCTCTTGCGCGTTACATGGATAGCATAGCGGCTAAGATCAGCCGTAATCCAGCGCCGGCCCAATTTTTCTGCAACAGCACCAGTAGTGCCTGAGCCGCAGAAGAAGTCAGCTACGAGGTCGCCCTGACCAGAGGATGCTCTAATTATTCGTTCGAGCAGTGCTTCAGGTTTCTGCGTATCGAATCCCAATCGTTCTTCAGTAGCAGAACCCACAGAAGGAATCTCAAAAACATCCCTTGCATAAACCATACTGTATTGAAGACCCGTATCTCCATCGATCTTGAAATCACTCTTTTTGAAACCGTATTTGTGCATCATGTATGATTTCTCTTGTTGTGGATTGAAAACCCACCCTTGGGGTGATTTGGTGTAGAAGAAAATATTGTCGTGCTTTCGCGCAAATCGCTCTTTGGTAGCCCCGCCAGTTTTGTAGTACCATATTACCTCGTTTTGAAAGCAGTCAATTCCGAACAGGTCGTCGAGTATGACCTTAATGTATTGACCAACGTGATGAGCCAAGTGCACATATAAGCTACCATGGTTTGCCAGAAGCTCTCTCATCAATATCAATCTTTCGTACATCATCTGTAAGTATGAGTCAAGGCCTTTACCCCAAGTATCACGGTACGCCTTGTCTTCTATCGCCGAAGGCTCTTTGGTCCATTCGGTGTCGCCCAATTCCATTCTTATGCTGAAGTCAGCACCGGTGGCAAAGGGCGGGTCGATGTAAATCAAGTCGATCTTGCCCGCAAACTCATGAAGAAGGGATGACATGATGTATTTGTTGTCGCCCCAGATGAGGCGGTTGTACCAGGAGGTGTCCGGGGCCGTCCTAAAAAAGGAGCCCTTTTCCTTCTCGCGTGTGGCGCGGCTTTCGTTGACTGTCTCTATAGTTTGAAAGGGCAATGCTGTGCGCTCTACTTCAGTCTTCTTGCCCTTCCAGTAGAGACCGGTGGGCATATCTGCGTTTCCTTCTGCCATTTGCGCCTCCTTCAACCTAGTATGCCGTTTTGACGGTAGCTGTAAAAGCCGTCTTCGGCGATAATTATATGCTCCTGCAAAGTGATATTTACGGTGTGCAAAGCGTTTTTGACATGCTGTGTTATGGCGTCGTCGTTTTCCGAAGGTTCCGCTATACCGCCCGGATGATTATGCGCGATAATTAGTGAGGTAGCATTATGTTTCAAGGCATTCTCAACGATCTTTCTCGGCAAAACCACAGTCTCTGAAACAGTGCCTTCACTGAGGTTGTCGGCATGGAGCAGCTTATTCTGACTGTTGAGATAAAGGACGCGCATTACCTCGTTTGAATTACGGCCGATAGTGGCTTTGAAGTAATCAACCAACTGGGACAACTGGGTGAACTGGATATCGCCACTTAAGGCTTTCTGGTCAAAATATAAGCCGACCAGGGCATCAACCGTTTTGAGGAACTGTGTGGCCTGCGGGCCAATGCCATCTACTTCAGCCAATTGCTTAATATCGGCTGAGAGGACTCTGGGGAGGTTCTTAAACCTCTTAATAAGCTCTTTGGCAATGGGTTTGGTGTCTTTGCGGGGGACGGCATACATTAGAAGCAGTTCCAGCACCTCGTAATCATGAAAGCCTTGAAAGCCTGATTTGGCAAATCTCTGTTTTAGTCTCTGCCTGTGCCCTTCGGGAGATGTTGTCATGCTTGCTTCTTTGGGCATATTCTTTTCCAGTCACAACCTTCGCAGACATTCTTATTTCTGGGATTCCGGCGGAAGCGACGGGTAGTGACGCCACCAATGGAATCTCTTATGGTTTGCATGGCCAACTTCAATTGGTTCGGAGTTATCACGATCTCAAAACGCTGTTGCTTTGCAACATCCAGGAAATGCACGTAGGCGTTCTGGACATTCAGGCTTAGGGCCTCACGGGCAGCTATGGTATACAGTTGAACCTGCAAATGAAGTTCCTCATCCATTCTGCGTTCGTTTCCTGTCTTGAAATCTATAATCTCCAGGATATCGTCTTTGGGATACCGGCGTTTGAGCAGGTCTATTGAACCGGATACAAGGGCATTATCCACATCCATCTCAAAAGGGCGCTCGGTTTTCACAGAGAGGGAGAAGTCTTCATGCCACATGCCTACATAGCGCAGCACGCTGCGCAGAGCGCTTTTTCGTAGGGTGGCTTGTTGCTCATCTGCAGCATAGCGGAGGTAGAAGTTGTCTATGACTGCTTGGGCGATTTCCGGATCTGTAGGTATAACCCCGGTTTGCTGGGTGATCTTGTGCAAGATGTTTAGGACGTTGTGAATCTGTTTGCCATAACCCAGGGCTTGCACGATTATCGGGTTGAATCCGTAGATATATCGCATTTTGTAGTCGTACTCACAGCGGATATAATCGCTTAGCTCCGAATAGTTCGTGGGGAATCTATAGTCTTCAACTGAGGGTTGTGAAGGTATTTTCCGGCGTGATGTAGGGTCCGGGCTACAATCTTTAATGCAGTAGACATCGTTAAGCTCGGTGAAGAATAGAGAGGGAGCTTTTTTTCGCTTGCGATATCCTGGATCATGGGGGACCGTGATAAAGAGGAACTTCTTGGCTCGGGTCATGCCAACGTAGAATAGACGGCGTTCATCTTCGGTGCTACCGTGGTATCTTGTAAAATCAAATTTCGATGGGTCAAGGAAGCCCGGTTCGGTTTGCCGTGGCTCACGGTTAACACAGTAGGGCATGAAGACAACCGGAAAGCCTAGACCTTTGGTGGCATGTAGAGTCATTACCTGGACAGCATTTATAAGGAGTGTAGGGTCTTCTCCAGCGCCGGCATCGTAGGAACCTTCTGCGTAATGTCTTATGAACCAGCAGAAACGTTCGATATCCTTATAAGTGCAATACGTCCTGGTGCCCTCGTAATCAGATACCGCCTGGCTTAAGCGGCCGAGGTTGTACATTTGTATTTCGTGGTCGTCTTCATGAAAGCTGGGATCGGTGACACCAAGGAGCACAAGTATGTCAGCATATAGATTCTGTAGGGAGATTCTAGTCTTCCCTTTATAGTCGTCCTTCAGTTGCGCCAGTGCTTTAACGAAGCTACCCTTGGGGGGCAATGAGAATATTTGACTTGCATGGTCATAAATGGAATCCGGGTCTGGAGTAATGTTAATACCAGTATCGCCATCCCAAATTTTTCCAAAGTCACCCAGGTAGGAGAGGATGCTGAACACGATATCAACTTCAGGCGCTTCGAAAAGACCACCGATGCCCGAGACAGCATGACGGATTCCAGCCTTTTCCAATGCATCTAGGTATGGACGACCATCATATCTCACAGAACGGAAAAAGATGGCGATGTCCGAAAAAGCCAATCCCCTGGTACGCCCTTCATTATCTGGCCACTCCGTGCCAATGAGGCTCCAGATACGGTCAACAATAAACTCTACTTCGTCTTTCTGTTCATCGAAGTAGAATTTGTAGATATCTCCAGGCTCGGCTTTTTTCGTGGACGGTTTTATGTCTTTTTGAAGGCGCTTCTTGTTTCTCGTTACCAATTCCTTGCTCAGATTAACTATGCCGTCGGTCGAACGGAAATTGATTGGCAGGTAATGAGTGAAAACGCTCTTATAGCGTTTTTTGAAATGCAGGATATTGTCGACCGTGGAACCACGCCACTGATATATTGATTGGTCATCGTCACCGACAACGCATAAGTTCCCGTCTTTTCCAGCCAACAACTGGATCAATCTTTCTTGGATTGGGTTTATATCCTGGTATTCATCTACGGTGATATGAGTGAATCTTTCCCGCACCTCGTTGAGTACAGCGCTGTCGCTGTCCAGTTTCTTAACGGCGTGCGACATCATACTGCTAAAATCCAGAAATCTTCTTCCGGTGAGCTTCCCGTCGTAGATATGCATTGCTTTGCAGAAGGCTTCGCTGGCACACACGTCCTCTGGTGCCTGCGTTTCTTCACGGACGATGTCTATTCCTCGAATCAGCGTATTAAGTACCCAAGCTTGGCTAGTCATACCATAAGGTTTTTTTGCGCCTGAGTCAGTGAGCCACTCCTCAAGATCATGGTAGCCGAGCTCATATTGTATGGAAGTGATAAAAGAATAGCGCTTGCCTTCATCGAGAACATCGAACCCTCTGTACCCAGGCACAAACTCCTTAAGCAGTTCAAAGCAGAAGCTGTGAATCGTGCCGACGTACAAGTCTCCGATATCGGGTTGGTGTCCGATGAGATGACGGATCTTGCTGCGGATGCGGAACTTGAGTTCCTGTGCAGCTCTTTCAGTGAAAGTGAAGGCAACGATGTTCTCAGGTTTGGCTAGCCCTTCAGCCACTAAGTAGGCAATACGCATGGAAACGAAGTCTGTTTTGCCAGAACCAGCACAGGCAATTATCTGCAAGTTGCCCTGGGTCAGTCTGGGCTCTGATTTCAAAAGCTCTAAGATTGAATTTGACATAGTCTATAACGTGAATCCGACAGATAATGGAATACGCGAATCCAAATACCGTTGTCTCCTTCCCAAGATATAGCTGGTGTCCTTCTCAATTGGCTCAGGTCAGTCAAAGACTATTCGCATTGAAGCGCATGCATTACTACCATAGGCATTTTAATGATGCTCCAGTATGAATGTTGCCTATATAATACTCACATGGTTTATTAAAAACAAGCCCTTTTGCCTCGCTTCCGTATTAATGCAATCTCATCTCGTCAAACAGCTATCCCATCTTAGGGCGGCCCCCGCAAAGCTGACCGCTGAAAGCTTCGCTGTTAAGCGAACCGCTGAACATCTATTCCGAGTCCATGTACTTGGGGTTCACAGTTCCGTTGCAGGCGTCGTTACACCTGAGCGTAGGGGTGTTTTTTACCTGCGGGTTTTTCCTTACGTTCCAGCGAAGCTGCCCGGAACCCGCTGTTCAGCCATCCCGGCGGCTCCAAAAATTGAATAATTCGAAATCTTGAAAACCAGGGCTATGCTATACCCGGGAAGCAGTGCGGAAACAATACCACCCTCAGGGAAAAATGAGGGTCGTCCGCTGGAGGTCCGCCTGAGGCGGACAATGACATGAAGGACAGACGGGGGCGTCTGTCCCACCGGTTGTGAGTCGGTTTTCGTGGTAGGGGCGAGGTTACCTCGCCCCTACAAAGTTTGGAGTGCTGTTAAGATTTGCGCGGTATGCGGCTCATGGCATACTCGGCCAGGGCCGTGATGGTAAGGCTGGGGTTGACGCCCGGGTTGGCGGGCACGATTGACGCATCCACCACATAGAGTCCCGGGTAGTTATGCACTTGGCAGTCGAGCCCCACCACCCCCTCTTCGGCATTTCGCCCGAATTTACAGCCGCCTAAAATATGTGCTGAGGTCTCCATATTAAGCAGGCTCTCGCTGATCGAGCCAGCCGCAACTCCGTTTATCTTGGCGG
>Ga0315288_10011910_pt1 | contig 10937 bp, 10 predicted proteins | sample YL17G11_20_MG_FD_203454 | JGI IMG/M metagenome (GOLD analysis project Ga0315288, IMG submission 203454) | Sediment microbial communities from Yellowstone Lake, YNP, Wyoming, USA - YL17G11_20 | ecosystem: Environmental > Aquatic > Freshwater > Lake > Sediment | place: USA: Wyoming | collected...
ATTGCGATCGAAGATGATGAAGACCTCCGGCAAACGTTGGAGTCGTATAGAATCATCCAGCAATCGGTCTCTAACATTGCAGCTACGCTCAGTAAAAATCCATCCGCGCTCAAGCTCCACCAGAAGAGCTACTCGAAGGTAAGAGGACAGCTCAAGGCCCAATTAACGTGCACAGCAATTAGGTCTGTCGCGGCTGTCTATGCCAGGCGCGGTAAACAGCACACTTCGAGGCCTGCGCAGTTCAGTGTTGCGCGTGCGATGTTTCTGATCGGTGATGCTAAGCGAGACGCAGGCATCAACCGAGACGCTACACTCTCTATCTGGACCGTCGGTGGACGTAAGCGCCTTAAGTTCACGGTGCCACAACGATTCAAGGTGGTTGTGGCTACCGCGCTGTCATTCGACGTATTGTGCGTTGCGATTCGGGATGGCCGGCTGCACGCAACACTATCGATTACCGTTGCGCCGCCAGTAGTGACCGGTGTGCTTCCTGTCGGCGTCGGCATGTCCAAGTCAAATGCGATCTCAGCCGTAGACGTTCACGGCCATTCAATGAGTGTCATCAATACTGCTCACCAGATCAAAATCGAGACTGGTGAGAAGAAGAGGAGGAGGCTGGGAGATCGGCTTACGACGAGAAAGGCAGAGGGTCGCGAAACAAGGTCTGTGAGACGCGCCCTCAAACGGCTGAGTCGAAAGCGGTTTCTCCAATCAAAGGAATTTTGTAACGGTGCGGCCAAAGCACTTATTGGCTGGGTCAAGCCGAACTCAGTGATCGTAATGGAAGACCTCAGTCCGCGTGCTCTGCTCAAACAGAGAGTCACACCGCCATGTAAGGCGATCTCGTTCTACGAGATCCTCAAAAGGCGGATCGAGTCTAAAGCGGAAGAGGGTGGGATCCGTGTGGCTTACACGAGCCCGGCTGAATCACACCTAAGCTGCTCCCGTTGTGGAGAAGTGGGGATTGTCCGCAACAGGCTATTCACCTGCGCGGAATGCGGCCTGTCGGTGGCCGCCGACAAAAACACAGCCATGTGCATCAGGAATAGATTCACGGTCTTCAAGACCGTGAGTGGAAGCCAGCCCGCTCTGAAGCTCGACAACGGGTAAATCTGGAGTGAAAACTCTAGATAGCTGGCGAAAATCTATTACTTGCCGCTTTTGAGATCGGCAGCTGCGCCAGAATCACGCCTACCGTGGGGTTCACCCTTACCGCCCTTGATCACTCTATCGAACGCGGCGGCTACGTCTTCCGACCTGGCGAGTTTCTCCGCCTCAGCCGGTGCCTTCGTCCATATTGGCGTTCTCGGGAAGCCGCATAGACCAAATTCGAGCCGCCGAATTAGGAAGTCGATGTCGGCTACAACACGGCCATTCACCAACGGTAGTCCATTTTCCTCGACCTTGTAGTTTAGCCGCGCGAGTAGAAATCGAATGGCGCCGATCTCAGCCCTAAGTCGGTCGCAATGAAACGTGACTTCCGACGCGCTGGCTGGTCTCACTAGTACGTCGCCGGAAATACCACCGTCGATCGCTGGGATCTCGCTAATCGTCCATGGGTTGTATTGGCTTAGAAGCTGAGCCTCTTTGCTGCCACCTTGAAACCACAGCAGAGACTTGTCGGCCTCAACCTTATCGAACTCGAGGTCTGAAAACCCGGCTACGCCCCATTGAGACGGACTGATCTCAATAAAGTCGATGGCGTCACTATAGATGTCGTACCAGCCACCGCTGTCAGGAATCATGGATCGAATCTTAGCCGCGAGTTCCTCAGCCAGAACAGAGCCAGCCGCATTCATGGCCTTAACCAACTGTGTGTGCGCACTGGCTAATGCCTTATCAATATCTTGGTCGAAGCTTTTGATCGTGAACTGTAACAAGTTGGCTACCCCCTATGGCCACGACCTCGCGGCGCCTTGATCAGTTGGCCATTGCCATTGCGGGCAAAGGCCGCGTGACGGATCTCCTGAAGCATAGATTGGCTTTGTGAGAGACGGGCCGCGAAACCCTTGTCCTGTATCAGGACCTTCCCAAGGGTATCCATGATCTCGTCATGCCGCTTTTCAGACATCTTGTCTTTCTTCTCTTCAAGGCGGCGTGCGTTATCATAGTTCTTCCATTCACCAGCCGTGTTAGGGCGACCGGCTGTTCCTGGTGGCGGCCCAATTTCAAGATCACCAGGAGGCTGTGGCATGGATGCAGATGACAGCGCTCCGGATGTATCTGGCATCTGAAGAGGTCCACCAGCCGCCGGGCCGGCGGCCGCGCCACCTTGTTGCTCAGCTTCTGCAGCCTTATCCTTCTTGGTCTCTTCATCGATCTGATCGATCTCGTCATCGCTCATCTTGAAGATGACCTTCAGAATGTAGCGCTTGGACACGAAAGGCTGAATACGGGTTGCGAAGTCAGCTCTGGCGTTCTTAACCTCCATGTGCGCAAGCTCGTAGATGCCGGATGGCACCGTCATCAGCACTTGCAAGTCATTCTTGAATGGGTCAATTCCACGCGCCGCAAGATCGATCTGGATGAGTCGGCGGATCGTGTTCCGCACCTCGCGTTGGATGCCCATCGTTACGCGTGCAGCTCTGGCGTCTTCGTTCGAAAGAATCGACTTGCCAGGAACTGCATCGTCCTGACCGAGATAACTGCGCGGCACCTTCAAGACTCCGTGGAGCTTCCGGGCGAAGTAGTCGACGTCATCCGTGGCTTGGTAATCAGGACCCTGAAGGACTTCGACGCGGGCCAATTCGCGGCCCTCACGGACAGCGATGAAGAAGTCCTCAGAGTTATCCATCGGATTGAATCTCATATCAAGCCGCTGCGTGTTGTGTACGAACACGCCTGCTGTGAGCGCAAAGTTATGAAAGCGCTCGACAGTCAGATCATAGACATCTTCGTAGCCGTCCGGTGTAACGCTCACGACGGTGTGGTTGAGCCTGCCACTCACTGCGAGTCGCCGCTTCTTCTGCGGCCCGTTCTTCCGCGTCGTGGTTCCCACCACACGCTGCTTGTAGTCCGCAAAGCTCGCGAAGCCACGACGCTGCAAGAGCGCGGTCCAGCATCCACGGCTGATCTCAGTCTTGATCGTCGTTGGCAAAGAGGAGTAGATCCTGGTGAAATCGACCTGACCGTTCAGCCAAGCGACCATAGCCTCAGAAGAGATCTCAGGATCGTTATGGAGCTTCTGGTCCACCATCGCGAAGATGAGGTTGTAGGCCTCATCAGCACGGGCTGTCTTGGTCGCGGCAGCCTTCTTGTTCGCCTCGCTGAGCTTCGCCGGGTGTTCCTCACGCCAGTCGCGAATGCGCTCGTAAAGCTCCTGCTGAAACTGTGGGTCGTTCTGAGCACGCTCGATGAGCCGCTTTCTAGCGGTCTGGAGGTGAATTGGATGTCGATGTCCAGCATGCTCGGCCGGCGAGATCAACTCCAGATTCGACGGATGATTGTTCTCCTTGTTTTCGTCCATGTGGTGGACATTGAGTTCCTTCGACTTGTAGTCTGAGTCGAGGATCTCCTCTGCAACCATCTGATGTGTGTAACGAGACTTTCCGAGTCCGGTGTCCTTGTGCTTCCAGTAATAACTGCCGCCCTTACTGCCACGAGAGAGGTAGAGCGGCATGAGTGATTCACCACGAACAAGATCCTGCGCCTGCTTGTAAGTGCCGTTGCGCAGCAGGAACGGATGGTCGCCGGTGCAACGAACGATGGCGCCGTTGTCCAGGAGAACGCGATAGACGGGCTTCTTCTTCCCTGACAGGGCCGCGCCCACGATCTTCCCCGGCACAACGCGGTTGCGTTCGGTGTCGTAGGAGAAGACGTAGTGGTGCTTTCCATCTGCTGCGAGCTTCGGGACCTCCTCAGCCAACTCGCGCATCGAGCGGTCCTTGCCGTCGAGGCATGTCACCGGGGTCTCACCGGTGAGGCAGCGCGGGTTTACCATCTTTTGCTTGCGTAGATCTTGCTTTGATTTCCTTAGGAAGGATTCCACCTTATCCGACGGAATATCAGTTACGTCGATATAGAATGCGAAGCGGGCCGGGGCCCGAGTTAGCTTATAGATGAGCATTGCGTCTTCTAGCAAAACAAGACGCTTCCAGATCCACCTAGCGCCATTTGCGACAGAGACTCCATATGGGCTGCGACGCATAGTGCCGCGCAGACGTGAATGGAGAACCTGCCACTCTTCGAAGAGTGCAACGTGGTCAGGAATCTTAGTATTACCGGCGAGCATCCCACGAAGGTCGGCCGCGTCTTGAGTGAACTTACCGGTGATGTCCTGAACGTAGCCGATCAGTGAGCCATTCGACTGTTCAACTCGGCGCATCGTGGGAACTGGAAGTGAATTCAGGCCGATTACGCCATTCTCAGTTACGAGGATTTCTTCGTAGTTGTTGCCGTACTTGACGGTTGTGTAGACCATCGACCAAATTTCGTCTTCGATCTTGAGGCGCTTGTGAAGGAGAGTGTCGGCCATCTCCTTAAGCGCGTGGTCCTGCGAATGGACCCAGACCGTACGGCCGGTATCAATGTCGGGCTGGGTAGCATCATTTGTGAAATAATGGTTGGCGCTATTATGAACAACGACGCCATTCGCAACAAAGTTGTGGGTCTTGGTTGTGAGATCGTAAACGTCCGCAACACCAGCATCCTGCGGGTCCTCTTCAACAACCACGAAGTAAGGCGCTGGATAGGAGAACACGCTAAGTTGATTCGTGCTGAACCCGGCCCACGGAGAAACGATCTTGTCGCCCTTCTTGAGCGCTGCCGCGTCCATGTAACCAGTGCCGTGCTTAAGGAACTTGTGCTCCTTGGTGCACTTGATTGTTTCGCCGTTGCTGAGCTTGACCGCGATTACAGGAGCGTTGTTGGCTGTTAGCCGAGGGTTCTCACCATGAACCGTAACCAACTTACCAGTCTCGATGTCGAGCGCGAGGACAGCGAATCCGCCGCCTTCTGCAGCCAGATCGTGCAGCTTGACTGGTTTGATGATTGACCCTTCTGCGATATAGATCTTTGTATCACCCACTAAGCAGTTGATATCTGGGTACTCATCCATCTGCTCACAGTCAGCGAACGTATCCATCAAGTTCTGGGAGACCGTGAGGAGGCCGCCAACGTCCTCTCGACCCCACATCGAATAGATAGATGATGGAACGTTCTTCTCAGCCTCAGCCGATGGTGACTCCGCCCGCTCACGTTCGGCACGCTCACGTCCGAAGACTTGGCGTAGGAAGTCGATAGCGTTATCTCTAAGTGCCACTGTTGACCCTCAGGCTAGTTATGCCAATCGGCCTATATGCTAACAGGACGGAAGCTTAAGGAAAACACCAGAAACAGCAACCGTCTGGGAGTTGGTTACCGTTGCTGTGAAGACCTCCTCCATGATCGATGGCTCAACTGAGACTACCCGGTGGTTCCGTTTTTTGATTACCTGCGCGAGCTTCGGGCTCAAACTAATGCACTCATCGAGGAGTTCGTTAGCCTCATTAGCTGCCTTTACGAGACCGTACTTTCTCGTCTTGGTGGCCATCGCCTTGTTGTGTGTGATCTTGAGGTTGTCTGGATGATAGTTCTTTCTGTCTCGATCAATGTGGTTAACGATGTCTCCCTTTTCCAAGGGTCGCCCCAACTTCCACTCAGCTACGAGCCAGCTCAATTTACGGAGCTGCGATGTTTTTGGCTCCTTAAACACTGAATAGCCGTGGTTATCAGTGCTCAAGTAAAGCGGCAGGAGTGAATCTTGATTCTCTAGCTCAGGCGGTCGTTTTAGATCTCCCCGTCTAAGTATAAACTGAGTACCGGCTGAGACATGCAGGGTACTCCTGTCATCAAGTACGACAGCAAAGATTTGGTGCGCCCCCAGCGAACGGAAGTCGGTAGCGGTGGTGACACATAGCCGCGCTCCGTTCCAGGTAAATAGCTGGGTTGAGAAGTCTAGATTATCAGATGATGCCTCTACGAGGTCCATCATCGGTATTGCGCCAGATACCGTCTCGATGCGCGCGTCTCCACGAAGGCCCATAGCTGTCCTAAACTGTGGCAAGAAGTACCGGCGACGTGTCCTTCACCTTAGTGACAGTCGATACAAAGGTCTCGATACCAGCCGCATCGATGAGTGAGAATCCACCTCTGGAGGCAACAGTGCGGAGTGGGGTCGTTCCCTTGAATCGCGCAGCCATTCCTTTTTTAAGGTAAGCTACTGTTAGGTGTGGCACATACTTAGGATGTGTTGTCGGTCTAGTGTGCGGCAAGGCCTGCAACTCATTATGAAGCTGAAGCAGGCCCTCACTCACAGCCTCGATGTAGAGAACATCGTGATCTGGTGCGTCGAAGAAGTTGAACGCTCCGAGCGATACCCTGATAGGCCGACCGTAGTCCTCGGCCACCTCTTGGATACGAGCCGCGTCTCTCTTATCGAGACCATAGACTATCGTTACATGCGGCCGCCGTTCTATCCTCTCGACCATCGAGTCGGCCAAGTTCGAGTCGGTCCACGTCGTAAGCTCCCCCATAAGGAACGGAAGATCCAGCTGACACTGCAGGAAATTATCGTCCTGCTGCTCAACAAGCCAGTCCTCAAAAACGTGTTGCATGCGAAGTGGACCCACAAGACTCAGCATAAGTCGCTTCATGGAGGCACCTGAGCGCTTCATCGAGATGCCGGCTCGACCGCGACCGAGGACCAAATCCGCAAAAACCTCAGCGAAGGACTCTGCTGGGTCAGCGTTGGCGTAATCGGTCGGTAGCTCGTTCGAGATGCGCTTCGTCTGCAACCATGCCTTGAAGATATCTAGGTCATTCCCGAAGTGTTTCGTGAAGAAAAACCAGAGATTGTGCCGCTCTGGGTGTTTCTTCACTAGCTGGGCAATCGCCTCAGCCGCGCTGGCAGGTATGGGTTTGCCAATGTTGTTAGAAACAGTCGCCCACACACTTTTGGCGTCCTTTGAGAGGTGTTTATGCCAAATGCGATGAGCGAGTTCGTGGATGATCGTCCATAGCCAATCAGGCGCGCCTCGCATCTGCGGGTAGAAGATCGTCGAATGCCCGCTTGAAGCGAGGTAGCGACCGTTCGCAGCCTCGCCCGGTTCGCGAGCAACAAGGCTCATCGGACCGCCAAAAACGTCATCGGATAGCCCGAACTCTCGCAGCCTCTTGACCGCGATACTGGCGGCCCTGAGAAAATCATCAACCCCAGCGGATGGTACGTCGGCATTCACTGAAAGTTTCAGCGAGCCGGTATCGCCTTCTCCAAGACCGAGGAGTCGAAAAGCTGCGTGGGCGCGGTTCATTCTGACTGCTCTCCACCTCTACCAGCCTTGCGGTTCTCAACATAGGCATCGTATCTGGTCGAGTGCATGACTAGAACCTTCTGAATCATGTCGAATGGGAACCCTATGAACTTCCCATCTTCCGTTTGAATCTGGAGGTGCTCCTCGTCAAATACCAGACTGCGGACAGCACGCATCTCACTCTTCTTGGTGTTGTCTACGAACTCGATCTCGATGTTCCACGGCGTCGGGCCTTGTGCGATGGTGGCCTCTTCATCGGCACCAGCATCAGGGTCTTCGTCATCGCGATCCGGTTTCGGCTGTTTCTTAGCCATCTGGACTTCACACTCCGTTTAGTTATGCCTCAGTCAGGAGCTGCGGCCCACCCGGCTTGCTTTCCTTGATCGCCTTTTCGAAGCGCTTAGCCTCATTTTCGCCGACCTCAATCTGCTGCTTCGTCCCATCCTCGTTCTGCATCGTCACGAAAAACTTGTCCCCATCAGACCTATAGGACTTGTCGACCGACACGATCCTCGCCATGATTACCTCACAGGTTGATATGCCATGCGCTATCGTAACAGCTGCCATTGTAACTACCAGGGTATCACAGAGACTTCAACGCGCGCCTCATCCGAACATCGGGTATATGTGGTTATGGATACCAACAGGACCCATCAATCATACCTCACCTACCTGCTTGACGGGAGGTTGGTGATGACCCCCACCGACGATCTCTTACCGACGCAGTTGTATCGCTACGTTTGCAGGTGTGGTTGCGGTGAGGTCTTCGAGAAGCTCGGAGCTGACATCAAGAAGATAACTCCGATAGTCTCATATCCTTCGAGCGCTGCGGCACATACAACAGCTACTACAGGCACTGTTACCGTTACCACATCGAACTTTGAGGTCTCACTGACAGACCCCACTCACTCGAAGATCGAACCCACTCCTGAGGAAATTCGATTGGTTGAAGGGGTCATGGATGACGTGGCCGATCAGGAACGTATGATTGAGGAGGAGACCGTGACATCCGAAGAGGAGCCACCGGCGGAGCCAGTAATCGGCGACATTGTCTGGTCGAAGGCTACCGGCAAGGGTCCTCTCGTCATCATTGCAGGAACGCTCATCGACGTTCGGGCCGCGAGACTTGAGATCGCCCAGCCAGGCGATAGCGTTTACATCCGCGAGAAGACGAAAACTGATGAACTCCTGCGCCTAGATGCGTGGCTCGTGAGAGACAGCGCAGGCCGCACGTCAGCCTACCCCAAGGCTGAACTGACTACTGTTCGTCAAGCCCCAGGTCTCAGTCTGCTCAAGATCCTGCTCTGGATCACGACGTTTGGAACTTTCGCGCTTACGGGCTGGCTCCTGCATCGTTAGTTCTGCGCCATGATCTATTGTAATGCTTGGCGCAACGACCCTTTGCTCTTACTGGGTCTGAACAGCCAGGCTCATCGCATTGTTGTAACCCGAGCGTGTATTCCCGCTCCGGTGTCAATCGACCATAGATCGTTACCTGCCGGTCGTGCCTACGGCAGTAGCCTCGAAGCGCGCTGTTCCTCGAACAGTTAGGTGCAGCGCACGGAACTACACGACCGTGCTCACGCTCTGGCGTCGGCTTGCCGTGTCTTAGCGTCTGCATGTAGTGACGCTTACAGTGACCTGTTGCATACATCTCGCGGCCGCAATCATCCACACTGCATAGCGAAATCGGTTTAAGTTGTCGTTTGCGCTTCACTGGCCATAGCTCATGGCTGTCATATTGACATCCTAAGCTGATGCTTGGAAGGCCATGGTTGATGTTTAGGACTGCGGCCAGGCCCACCCTCACCCTCAAAGGCCAACCGGTCTAGTGGGCTTGGCGCGACGAGCTTTGAGCAGCTAACCCGCCAGCGACCGCCGCGTATCCGGGAGAAGACCTTTGGCGCTCCATCGAGCGCGATAGCGCACCGCTCCTGATAATCGTCGATGGCTACGATAAAGCCACGTAGGAACGGCCGCATTTTTGGATCAGTGGCCCAGACAAAGTCGCCAATAACGAAATCGCGATGTCCAAGATCCTGACGGAGCTTGGACATCGCGGAAATCATTACAGACCTGGGGTAGATGCGGCTGCCGCTCACTGTATCGCACTGACCGATCACACCGCGTGCGACGACCACCTTACTTCGCTGCGGACGGAGCCTTGACGGCCGCCTTCGTGTTCAGGCGCGTCTTGAACTCCTTGCCGAGCTTGAACGCGACAGTCTTGCTGGCCGGGACATCGACCACGGCACCCGTCTTCGGATTGCGAGCCTTGCGGGCCGCGCGGTCTCGCGGCGTGAACACGCCGAAGTCGCGAAGCTCAATCCGTTCGCCATTCCCCAGCGATGTCGTAATGACGTCGAGGAAGGTCTGAACCACGCTCAAGACCTCCGTCTTGTTAGTGGTTGGATTCTTGGCCGCGACAAGATCGACTAGATCACGCTTGGTAATAGTATTCACACCCACGATTCGCCTCCTGGTTAAACTACGGGAATAGACTGTTCTACCCGATGCGGGAGATTTCAGCGTAGTAAATCCTTACGCAGCCGCATCTCTTGACGCAGTGCGCTAGGTTTCTTCAGCAAGCCGATCAAGCGCAGTTATGATCCTGAGGTGGTGGCCATCAAACCACATCGGTGAGTTGTGGTCCTTGCTGAGCACGTAGGCGCCACCCTCGTAGTAAGGCGGCGCGAGGCTCTTAAAGGAGCCATCGGGTTGCCTCACTGGGTGGCCCATAGGCGGCTTGCAGACCCAGCCACGCCGGCCGTCCGGCTCGCCTTTGACAGGGTAGACGACCTGCTCGCCATAACGGAAAATCATCAGTGAGCAGCCTCCCAGTTAACGCCACTCCTTACGTCGACCAGGAAGGGCACGGAAAGATTCTTGGCCGCTCCTTCCATGTAGGTTTTGATGATAGACATCATCTCTTCGCGCAGTTCTTCCCGACCCTGAAGAACCAATTCATCGTGGACCTGAATCAAGAATCTAAACTGTTCCCACAACTTAGATTCGGCTGGTCCAGTCGAGGAGATGCGCCGATTCCTTTCTTCGTAAATCCTTATCATGGCGAGCTTGATGATCTCTTGGCAGCTCCCAGAAACCTCAAACTGGATCGCCTGTCTGCCGGCCCGATGATCGGAAAGCCGGTAGTCATCATCCAGCCGACGACGCCTCCGAATAAGGTTGTAAGCCACCAAGTGATTCTTGAGCAGCTTCTCGATGACGATCTTGTGCCACGGCTTAATTCCGGGGTAGGCCTCATGCCATTTCTCGATCAACTCCCGGGCGTAGTCGACGCGCGGATGTCCGGCGTCGTCGTAGAGGTCGCAGTAGACCGCGAACTTAAGAGCCCCCATCTCGTAAAGAAGTCCGAAGTTTGAATTCTTGGCAAGTGGGTCGCGCTTAACGTTTACATCTTCTGCTGTTCTTTGATGCAAATCGACGTGTCGACAGCGCTTCTGATGTTCTACCTTTGGTGAGTTGCATGAGCCGCAGAATGCAATTCCGTGCTCTGTCTTAGGTATGCCAATCTTGCCGCAACCATCAGCGAAGCACTTAAAGTGCATGTAGCGATCACACGGGCCGCCGGCTATGCCATCGCCGTCCTTGCCATTCTTACACCCAGCAGTGTTGCGAAAGACCTCA
>Ga0315288_10011912_pt1 | contig 10936 bp, 8 predicted proteins | sample YL17G11_20_MG_FD_203454 | JGI IMG/M metagenome (GOLD analysis project Ga0315288, IMG submission 203454) | Sediment microbial communities from Yellowstone Lake, YNP, Wyoming, USA - YL17G11_20 | ecosystem: Environmental > Aquatic > Freshwater > Lake > Sediment | place: USA: Wyoming | collected...
AAAGACAAATCGTTTTGCCAATCGATTAAGTCGGGGTTGAATTGCGTTCTTAAAGTCGCTGTATTACCTACAATGGTCAATTGACAACCAACCTCACCAGATAACGGAATTAGTGGATTTGAAGGATCAATACCATAGGGTAATACAGTAGAACTTATGCGTCTTGGCGCGCCCTCTTTTGGTTCAACTGTAATTTGTCCCCATACGGTTAATGGTTGCCATGTATAAGGTGATTGAGCGATATGAACCGCTTCAACTACGCAGATTTTCCCCGAAATCGGCTTTGTGATTGGTGTAACTCCATCTTCTAAGTAGAAATTTATTGTTGAAGTACCACCCCAATCATCATACGTTAAATGCTCTAAATCAAGAAAATTTTGATAAGAACCATCCGTTGTATTTATTTCGAGCAAAAACTGAACGTCCCAATCAGCTGTTTGATAATGAAACCAATCTTTATTTTCTGATCCATTAAAATCTGGATTAACACCACTTTGAGCCAACCAATAACGCCAATCCATCAAAAGCCCATATTCTGCTTTAATGGCAAACTGGGTCGTTGTATCATTTGCCGTATCTCGCCAAATTGTAACCATGTTTTTATCAGTCGAAGGTGGCAATGTAAAACCACGCCCAACCGTTGCGCTTATCGGTTGCGTTTCGTTCGGTAAATAAGTGCCTAATGGAAAGTTAAACGATTCAAAACGGAACAATTCGCCTGTAAATTTTACTGCAACAACAGACAATGTAATGCTTTGATAAAAACGATTATCTGTTATTTGCAAAGATTGTTTAGGCAACTTGAACGCAACACCTATTTTTATATCATCTTCGGTGTTAATAAATCCAAGGTCAGGAACGTATGTAATTGCGTTGCCTTTATGGTCAATTGGAGTAAATCCAACAGCGGTATAACCGCCCAATGGAGCGATGTATTTTGTGAGTAAATCGAATGAACCAGTCAACCATACAGGACGTATTAAATTCCCTGTTAATGCGAAGCTTTCAACTTTAACGACTAATCGATAACCTCTATCTGCTGATGAATTAGCAAACATCAAAGAGGTGTATTGTGCATTTGGTGTAATGTCACCAACAAAAACAGCTTCTGTTTCGGCTACGTTTACAAATATTTCAAAGTTTTCAATATCAACACCCGCACCGCTTGAATTTACCAATCCTGTAATTGTAGAAGTTGAACCTGTTACGGTTAAATCTTCGTCACTACATAGCATTGTGTTATTTTCGATAAACGAGTTTTGATTCCAATTATCGCTATCCGTTTTCGTTGTGCTAAAGAATCCGATTCCGAAACGAGAATTAACAGCGTCGAAAATTGCGCTACCGTCTTTCGCTTTTACTTTTATTTGGAAGTGTGTAACTGCTGAATAATCAACCTGACTAACCAAGTCACCACCAACAGTTAAATCAATGTCAGTTATTTCAAATTCAGTAATTATACCGTCAAAAACTTCATCAAAGAAACCTGTTTGACCATCTGGTGTTAAATAGTTCGTTTCTTGAAAAGTGCCGTTATCTAGTGCGTCTGGAAAAACTTTGATGTTCATCCATAATTTGACTGAATCAGCACCAGTGAAAGGTGAACCATCCAAATACAAGAATTGTGTAAACTCATCAAATCGAATCTCATAAACTTGGCTACCATATTCATCTGCGAATCGTTCAATTATTGGTGTTATAGCTGAACCACCAGATTTATATCCTAAGTTGTTAAAATCAGCTGTTGCACCACCTATAATCAATGAGTCAACGCCAGTTGCTAAATACCTATTGACATTTTGATCTACTAAACTTTCTGGAAAACCGTTTGAATTAGACGGGACTAAGTTGACCGAAAATTCTACGGCTTGTGGGTCGAAATCAAACGTAAGATCACAAATAGTATAATTAGCGGGTGCAGTTAATCCATGTCCAACCGATAGATTTAAGACATTATCGTTTACATAGTCAATAGTTGCTCCAACAGGCAACGAAACACCGTTAATTGTTCCGCTTATTCCCGCTCCGACTATCGCACCGTATTCGCTCCAACTACCAGAATTAAGTATTAAAATATCATCGCTTGCAGTAACCGAAATCGAATTACCTGTACCTGTTAAAACAATACCGAATTTAACACGAAAACGGCATACAATAAAATGCTTATCAAGTGCATTTGCAGAATAGTATGGTAAATCCCTGCCTTGCTTATCCGTTGCCTTAAATTCGATAATGTTTATCATTTCTTTTGTAGATTATTCATGAAAACGGTAGCTTTTTCAATATCTTCTTTCGTTGCTTTTCCACTAAAAAGATGTGTCATTGTACTATGCGCTTGCTTTTTTTGATCTGGATTCAATCCGTTATCCGAAAAAATAAGACCCGTTGCTAAACTCTTGGTTGAATTTAGCATTGCATTAGCATTAGCAACAGCTTGTTTTTGCAACTCAATTAATCTTTGCTCATGATCCATGTTACAAATGTATGATATTATGTTAAATAGAACAACGTAAAAACAAAAAAGGGAAACCGTTATGATTTCCCTTGCTAATATTTCGCTAAGTTACGAAAAAATGTTTATTTGTTTTATAATTCTAATATGTCTGGATTTTCGCTTATAAAATTCATTTCCATTTGCAATAAAATATTTTCATTTAGTTCTAATCCAAATTTATCATAACTGTGGACGTACTTAAACTTCCTTTTTAATAGAATTTTAGCGTCTAAAAGATTTTTTTTTATTACATGGCATTTAATTTTATTTCTAATAATTTGTTGAATTTTAGTAGGCGGCTTCCCGTAAACACTTTTTACTTTAAGTGAGTCTGGAATATACTTCTTTTCTATCCTAAGAAGCAGTGATTTATAAACTATAGATATTTCTGTTTTTGTAGCGTCATTAACGACTACGTTATTGAATTGAAAATCATCAACATTTTTCTTTAGAAAAAGCAATCTATCATTAAAAAAAAAATGTTCCGATTTATCTATTTCTTTTATCTTTTCGTAAAGATCAATAACTGCTTTAATTCGATTTAAATCTACATAATCCATTAATCAAAGTTTTTAACCTCAACATCTCTCAACTCTATTTTTTTACCTCCCGAAATTTGATGTTCACTTAGTTGAATTAAAACTTTCGCTTTGTCTAATTCGTATCTCATTAAATTATTTGCCTGTCTAACTAGATTAGCTTGCGCGTTTGCTTGGTTAATATCAATAGTGCCGTTATCTAATTTTTCCATTTGATCAAACAGAAAGTGAAGTAATGATTTGTTGTTTACTGGTTTCATAATTTTCGTTTTTTTTAAATATTAACCTCGGACAAATTGAGCCATCCGAGGTGTTAGTTTATTCCGTTGCTCGTTTGATTAGTTCGATAGCTTTCTTTCGTTCCTTTAAATTCCATAATTTTCTAGTTAATACGTTCAAATAAATGTCCAACGAAATCACCGTTTTGATATTGATAAGTCCCAATGTACTTCCGCTCAATACCCATATCACCATGTATTTTGTGACCAGTTCCAAATAATTCAAAAGTTCTGTCTTGTGGGCTGTTTTCGGTATTTACCAAAGCCCAAATACAAATTCTATTAGTCTTCTGATCTTGCTGAACCGTTAATATTTCTGCTCCAAAAGGCATTCCAATTGTAAACTTGCCATCAAAAGGCGTTTCAAATTTCCAGATTGTTTCCATAATTTCAATTTTCACCAAAGATAAGCCGAATGAATACGCTCTAACAGATATTGTGATGAATGGCAAACTATATTGATGAATGGCAAACTATATTGATGAGTGGCGAAAACCGTCTGTAAACAAATATTACCACTCATCACAATAGTTAATTTCGTTCGATTGGTATTGTGTAGATTTGGTGAAAATTAAAACGAAGATCATGAAAACAATATTCCTTCAAGATGAAAACTATGTGTACACCGAATTCAAGTACACTAGTTTTGATGAAATCATTAATGAAATAACTAGTCGAAAAATGGAGTTTGGCGACCATGCCACGATTGGTGACCATGCCAAAATTGGCTACAGTGCCACGATTGGCGACCATGCCAAAATTGGCAACAGTGCCAAGATTGGCTACCATGCCACGATTGTCGACCTTGCCACGATTGGCAACCATGCCAAAATTGGCAACCATGCCACGATTAGCGACCATGCCAAGATTGGCTACCATTCCACGATTGGCAACCATGCCAAAATTGGCAACCATGCCAAGATTGGCGACCATGTTAAAATTGGCAACCATGCCAAAATTGGCTACAGTGCCAAGATTGGCTACCATTCCACGATTGGCAACCATGCCAAAATTGGCAACCATGCCAAGATTGGCGACCATGCCAAAATTGGCAACGATGTTAAATTGATTATTGGATTTTATATTTCTGGAACAAACCACACCGTCACTTATACAGGTAATAATACTCTTTCAATTGGGTGTTATAATAAAACTATTGAAGAATGGGAGGTTGAATTCAAAGAAATTGGAAAAAACAATAATTATTCTGAATCAAATATTTTAGAGTACGAAAAATACATTTTACTTGCTAAACAATTTGCGAATATTGAAATATAGCCAACAATTAAAAAGACCTCACCAATTACGATGAGGACTTTTTTTATAAACTAATAACCTCCACATTATCCATTGAATTGTCTTTTTCTTGATAATCCACATTAGCACTATTTGCGTCCCATTCATCGGAGTAGTCAAATTTAACAATCTTAACCGTTTTCCCGCTTTGAGTTGGAACAAAGTTATTCGCTGATAAATTAGCGAAATTACCCGCATAATAAGGAATTGTCATTGATCGCACAACTGCTGATGCGTTTGCGGGTTCTAAATCCAAATGAAAATCATTGTATACCTTTTCAGTGGATAAAAAGTCCATAAAATTAACAGGTTGTTTGCCGTTTCCACCATTCCAGAATATTCTTGTTTGATTGAAATACAGGTTTTCAATTACGGCTATTTCAGTTCTATTAGTCGTGAAAGTACTAGCGTAATTTGTTCCCCCTCCGAAAATACCTGTAACTGCATCAAGTGGCTTTAATACAATGTCACGAATCAACTTTTCTAAACGGAATAGTTCATCTTTGCGTTTAATCAATCCAAAAGGTGCTACTAGTCCATTGTAACCAGATAAGTCTTGATCGGCTTTAATATAAGCGTCTGGAGTGTTTGGATAGGTATTAATGAACCTTGCTCGTTTCTCATTGAATGAATTACGTGTAATATCCTTTGAATGAATGTCGCTTTCATCTTCTGGATAACGAAGCGTTTTTGCTTGCCATACACGGTCGGGATTCGTGTTAAAAGTAGATTCGTCTTGTGTTTTTTCTTGACCCGCTAAGAACTCAGGAATTACAATTGTTGTTGAAGTTTGAAAGTAGCTTTCTTTCTCCATTCGAATTACATTGTTAAAAACTCTCACGGTCAAGTTAAACCACTTTGCAACATCACGTATTGCCTGACCTAATAACGGGAACGTGTCGCCTTCACGGGGAAACCATGAGTTATAAATAGTGTCTGGGTCTTCGTATTCAAAAAGTCCAAATATTGATTTACCAGCTATGAATTTATTAATGAAAATCATTTGCATATTTGGTGACATTTCAGATAAAGCGAAACTTTCCAAAGTAAACCCAACGCCTTGACAAGCGTTTTGTAAAAGCGTGTAAAGTGGCGTTGAATACATTTGTCGTAATGGTGGGGCGTATGTGTTACGAACTTGAATGCCAAATTGAATAAACGATAATAAAGCAACCGCAAAGTATATCGCAACGGCTATCGCTTTTGCAATTGCGGTCAAAATACCAGTCCCTAAAATATCCAAGAAATCAGCTACCAATTTAGCGAGTTCTAAAGTCGCTTGAATTAATTGAATTGTTAAAATTATGCCCATTCCGATAATGGTAAACGATTCAGCCCGTGTTGTATTTGGAAAAACTTGGTATTTTATCTTAGTGGAAATTGATTCAGGTAAAAATCCCATTGAATGCAAATACTGAAACGAACAACCATCTGCAATATTAAAAAAGTGCGATCCAGAACCTCGCATTTCAACCCTTGCTTTTATTTCTGTGTCACTTCTAAACGATGAAACGAAATGAAGATAACATTGATAGTTTTCGCCTATTCTACTTATCAAATCAGCTGGCATTGGGTGCGCTCTCGAATAAGTGTTAATGAAATCATTTATAATCGAAAGCGTCTCTTTCCCCCAAAAAGTTACTTCTGTTTGGTTCATTTCGATTCGATTCTCAATAGTATCAAAAGATAGAACCCTCCCTAACTTTTCACGTTCTCGAACTTCTAAAACAGTATTATTAAACTCAATCCTCATGATCCAATGTATCTTTTAGTTGTGGTATTACCAGACTTTTTGATGTGAACAGCTGACAACACACCGTCTACAATTTCTTGTGAAAAGAACTCGCTTGGTATTCTGTCAAGTTTACTGCTCATTTCGTCTAGCTTGGCTAATTGCTCCTTTAAAATCGGTGCGTGTGTAGTATCATTTGTAGTTTTGATGCTCCCTAAAATCATGTTTGGTGAGTTCATTAACTGGAATGCTTTCACTACGTAATCGTTTGTAGGTAATTTACCACCATTCGCATTTATCAACGCTTGGTTGTGTCCTTCCGTCATTATACGTTCTTTCTTATGAGCTAAAATCAAACGCCCACCTTGACCGTCTAATCCTTTACCATTATCACCTAACATATCCGTCCCATCCTTGAAACCACCACCAAACAACGCCTTAATAGCACCAACTAATCCTATTGCTTTTCCTGCTGATCCAATCGGTTCACCACCTTTTTGAATTAACGAGTTTGTTATGTTTGTTGCCATTTCAGCAAAATTCTTAGCCTGTTCTAATCTTTGTTCGCGTTCTTCTTCTCTTTGGCGTTTATCCCTGTATTTATTGGTAATTTCCTGTTGTTTCTTTAATGATTCTTCGGCTAATAGATTACCTTGTGAAGCCTTTTGAGCGAGTAAATCAGACTGTTTTTCACTGTCAGAAATCTCACTATCAATTATTTTTTGCTTTTCCTGTGACTTCTTAATTTGGTAATTCAATAGTTCATCCGCTGATTTTTTACCAAATTGCACAAGTTTTTCATAGTACTTTTTATCTTCTTCCAATTCCTTATCCTTCAAATCTCGTTTTAGTTTAGCAAGTTCAATTTCTAAATCCAAGGTATCGTTTCCATACTCTTTTTCAAGTTTTATCTTTTCCTCCAAGGAAATAATTTGACTATCTTTTTGCTCTTTTGCTATTGATTCGTTTGATAGTTTGGAATTTAACAAAAGCAATTCTTCTTCCCTTACTTCACGATCAATTATAGCAATTTTAGCTTGATGAATCGCTTCTCTTCTAGCTAAATTATTGAGTCCTTTTTCTTCTTGTGCTTTTTCAATTTGATCCAAAGTATCTAATTCGATAGTAACAAATTCTTCATCTAGTTTCGATATTTCAATGTTTCGTCTAATACCTGCATTAATAACCTCTTCTTTGGTTGTCGCTACATCAATTTGATTTGTTGCGTTGTCATTGATCAAAGCTAATCTTCTGGCTTTTTCTGCTCTCGTTAAATCGTTAATAATTCGCAATGAGTACTCACCATCTTGATTGATTCCATCCAATTGAGTTTTTAAAGCACTGGCAAAATCTTTTTCAAACTCACTCAATGCGTTTTCGTTAACTAAATCGACTTGCTCTTTTAACGCTTCATTAAGTAGGTTAACTTCGTCTTTAGCATCCTTTAGTTTTTTTGTGTTCTTATCGTGTGAATCGCTATTACCGTCTAATCCTTTTGAATTAACATGAAGATCAACGGCATTGTCTTTTAAAGCTTCACCGTTATTATTTAATGCGTTGTACTGCTCTTTTAAATTCTCGTTAGCACCTGATATATTCGCTTTTAATTGAGCTATTATATCTACGCCAGTTGCGTTTTCTTGAAAAAACCCATAAGCTAAATCCCCGTTTATTTTTAATGTTTTTTGAATCCGCTCTAGTTCTCTTGTAGCCTTTATTAATTGATCACTAGTTAAATCAGGAGATCGGCTCGTTATAGTTTTATTAGCCTTTTCAGCTTCAATAAGTAGTTGTTTGTAATTTTCTTTACGTTTATTAATATTATTTATGTTAGTTTTTAATTCTTTGTCTGTTTTTTGAATTAACTTTTCTTTTTGAATCAATAATTCAGCGTTAACTTTTTTTTCACTTTCACCATTTGCAATCCTGACTTTTGCAACTCTTTCTAATTCAGATATTGCCTTACTTTGCCTTTCTAAAGATTTTCCAGCCGAAGCACTACCAACTTTAGCACCTAGTTCAAGTTGCTTATTCATTCTGGCTAAATCTTCTTCTGCTTGCGCTGCACCACTTGCAATTCTGTAAATTTCACTGCCTAATTGAAACGCTAAATCGATCAAAACAGCCCAACCAATCGCCTTTAAAGCCTTTCCAAATTTCGAACCAGCCGTTTCTGCTTCCCCTAATGCACCTGTTGATCGTTCGGCTGATTCTGTTAATCCTTCGACCGATTCCGTGACGCTTTCAATAACAGCAGGGGTTTTTCGCCATTCATTGAATGCTTTACCTAGCTCCATCGCTTTCATTACAGTTTTGAAGAGTACAAAAACCTTAACAAGTTCGTAAGCAGATTTAATAATTATCGAAATATTTTGCCCTAGGAATAGAATTAAATCAGCTAGTTTTTTAGTGACGCTACCCGATTCATTTGCATTACTTACATATTCAGAAATATTAGTTTTTAACACATTCCAAGCACCGCCAACGGTTTGAAGATTTGCCTGTGCTTTGTCTCCATACAACTTCTCTAATTCCCCCGCAAGCAATGGAAGAGCATCTTTAGCCAACACCTGACCAGTTTCAAGCATTTTTCCTAATTCAGCTTCACTGACTTTTAAAGCCTTTGCCATTAATCCGAAAGCCCCAGGGAGTCGCTCCCCTAATTGACCTCTTAATTCTTCTGCTGAAACCTTTCCTTTCGAGAACATTTGAGAAACAGCAAGCAAAGAACCTTGTATTTGATCGTTAGATAGTGCTAGTGCCGATCCTGATTTAATTATTGATTCGTATATTCTTTGGCGTTCGTTTAATTGTAGTCCAGACGATTGACTTGAAGCTATGAAGTTTTTATAAGCATCCGTTAAAACTTCTAAATCCTGACCGTATTTTTTAGAAGTTGTACTAAGGAATTTAAGGCTTTGATTGTATTCGTCTGTATCAGGAATGACATTTTTTAAAGCAACACGTAAACGTTGCAAGTTTATTTCAGTGGTTATTAATGACTTCGCGATAGCAATTCCTCCAAGCGCAAAGCCGAATTGAGAAAGTGCGTTTAAAGCCCCTCTGAAACCTTTCTGGATTGATTCAGTATAATTACCTACATTACGTCTAAAATTACCCTGCGCTTGGTCGACATTTCTCAATGCGGTGTTATATCTATTGATTCTAGTTTCCAATAGATTCATCCTAGCAGTTTCTTCCGCTGTCAACCGAATACCTAGCTCTTTTTTAATTGCGAGATTTTGGTATTCAATCCCCATTTTTTTTAAAGCATTATTAACCCTGTTGTACGGTTGGTTTTGCTCCTCAATTCTTCGTGCTAATCTTTCAGCTTGCGCAATTTCTCGCTCGTTTTGCGCTATTGATCTTTCTCGCTGTCGTTGTAGTGATTGTTCCGCTGATTGTCGTTGTGATAGGGTTAAATTATTAGCCTTTCTAACCGCTTGCTCCTGTTTTTGTAATTCAATAGCTTTTGCTATTGCATCATTAATGGCTAGCATATCGGCTAAATTGTTGCCTGTTTTACCACCTAATTCAGCTTTTAACGCTTTTGCATTCGCTTTAATGGCATTCAATGACGTGTTAAGATGTTCAACGACTAATTGCAAGGCGGTTATTTCTGATTTAGTTGCTTCTGCACCTGCTTTTACCTCACTAAAAGGATTTTGTATTTTTTGCGTTCTTTTAGCCATTTTGAGTTAGTTTTTCCGCTTCTTTCATCATTATGTGAAATTTCAAAACGGTTGTTTTGTATTCATTGATTTGGTACTTGAATATACTTTGAAGTTGAACAACGGACGTTAATATTGATGATTTTACACCTTGGTTTTGCTCCTTGTTTTTGGTGAAAAAATCGAGCGCATCTTTTGACCAGGTTAACTCGTTTGATAAAAACGCCTGTTGATTTTCTGGTGCTTCCAAATAGTCAAGTAACGCCATTAAGTAACGCTCTTTTAACTCATTTAGTTGTAGTTGCTGATCTGAAAAGCCTATTACATCATAGTAATCATTCAAGAAGTCCCACCACGCCAAATTGTCGTTATCTTCGCTACCTTCGTCATTTTTGCGCAAAAACGTCAAATCACCGTCAAGACATTTCTGCCAATTGTAAATTGGTAATTCATCACAACTTAGATAATAATCTTTTTTCAAACCATTCTTCATAGTAGCGTAAAATTACGATTTCTATTCGTTCTTTGTTGAAATCAGTTAAGCCTAAAACATCATCACCGTAGACATCGAATAAGTTTTTGTCTGATTTATCTCCATTCGCATCAATTGTGTAGCTTTCAGAATCGTATGTTAAGCGAAACGACCTGTAAAAAGTACCATCTTGAAATAGTGTAACATGATCGTAAGGAAGTCCCGTTTTACGTTTTATATCGATTGTGAAAGGTCGATAAGTTCCAAGAGAATGCCCCAAACTATCAATCCCCTCCTCGAATAGCTGATTTTCGGTATTCAATCGAATAATCTCTTTCCTAACGTCTTCGTGACCCAAAGCGTATAACCATGCTTGGGTATCATCAATTGCGATAGCTTCATCTATCAAATCCAAAATACCACCGTAATCCAAAATACCACCCATAAAGCTAAG
>Ga0315288_10011916_pt1 | contig 10935 bp, 6 predicted proteins | sample YL17G11_20_MG_FD_203454 | JGI IMG/M metagenome (GOLD analysis project Ga0315288, IMG submission 203454) | Sediment microbial communities from Yellowstone Lake, YNP, Wyoming, USA - YL17G11_20 | ecosystem: Environmental > Aquatic > Freshwater > Lake > Sediment | place: USA: Wyoming | collected...
CGCGCGCAAATTTTTTTCGATTAGGTAGAAATTTTTGCTGGATTTGGGTTCTTTGCTGACGCAAAGATGAGCCGTTTCCCACCCTGATTGCCAAACTTTTCTGAAATAGCAGACAATAAAATATACTTGCCTACTCATGCATGGATGTTGCCAAGAACTTCCTACCTTATCCATAACTTTTATTTTACATTCCCCAATGTCTTTGATATAATTTCAATATGAAACAAATCAAATTTACAGGTGGCTTTGTATTATGCGTTTTACTCATTGGAATAATTTTTCCTATTGAATTTTCTTTCGCCCAAACTTCTCCCATTACCGTTAAAGTAGCAACGGATAAAACTTCTTATGCTATCAGCGAGTCAGTCGTCATGACTATAACCGCTGTCAACAGTTCCGATAAAGATGCAACTTTAAGTTTTTCTTCGTCAAAACAAACCGATTACGTCATCAATGGTAAATTCCGTTGGTCAAGTGATAAGAACTTCCTCACTGTTTTCACTGAAGTTAATGTACCGGCTCGAGGAGAATATAAGTGGACTATGACTCATAAAAATTCAGATTATTCATTAGCGATCGGCGCCCATACCATCACTGGTGAAGTAGTAGGATACGGAAGTGCGAATGTTCAGATAACAGTCGGCAGCGCCACCCTTTCTATAACCACTGCTTTTCTGTCAAGCGGAACAGTTGGCACTTCGTACTCTGCCACTGTCTTGGCTTCAGGAGGCAGTGATTCGTATAATTGGAGCGTTTCCAGCGGCGCCTTGCCTCCGGGTCTGAGCCTTGGCCAACCAGTTTGTATCGCTTGGCCTTGCCAGACGCCCGCAAGCATCAGCGGCGCTCCAACCACTGCTGGCTCATACACCTTTACCATCGCTGTTAAATCCGGAACGCTAAGCGCTTCAAAACAATTCACCATTACTATTGTCGGCAGCGCCACCCTTTCTATAACCACTGCTTTTCTGTCAAGCGGAACAGTTGGCACTTCGTACTCTGCCACTGTCTTGGCTTCAGGAGGTTCTGATTCTTATGTATGGTCCATAGCGTCCGGCTCTTTGCCATCGGGACTAACTCTGCATCTGCCGACCTGTAGTATCAGTCCCTGTCAAGCGCCTGCGGAAATTTCCGGCACCCCCACTGTCGCAGGAAATTACACTTTCACCATAGTTGTGAGCGATGGTATTTCAGAGGCCTCAAAGCAGTTTACCCTCAACGTTTCTCCTGTTTCTCCTGTTGTAAAGTATTTTCGATATGTTATAAGGGATGATCCAAGCGAAAGTTTTCTTGACGAAAGTTTTCTTGTAAAAATGACAAACTCCGCGACTATTCAGCAGGCGCTAGACGATCTTAACGGACAGAGGCGTTTGATGGTCAGTGGTATCGTAAAATCTGGCAACGGAGGATTTAATTCACCCTGGAGCTGGCATCTTGATCCGGCTACAGTAATACTGGGTGAAAGTTTCATAGAAGTTTGTGATGCCCGACCGTCTTATGTAGAAACTCATCTTGTAGAATGGCTGGGACAAAGATATTGCCCCTGGGACGCGAGAGTCAATGCAGCGTATGACACCCCACCAACTCCGGGGGTCCGGCCGACATCCACTGCTCCGGTGACGTTAACTGCTATCCAGGTTCAAACCAATGCGTTGAACGTCCGTCAAGACGCAGCTTTAAGTGCCGCAAAAATAGGCTTGGTGCGGCAAGGAGAAGTATTAACAAAACTTGAAGAGAAGAACGGTTGGGTTAAAGTTCAATTGCCCAGCGATCAAATAGGTTGGGTCTTTGGGCAATATGTTACTCCTATCACAACTCCTGCCATCTTAACTCCCGGCCAGAAAGTAATCGTCACAGCCTTTGTTTTAAATGTAAGAAGCGGCCCAGGAGTTAACAACAAAATAATTACTACGGTTCAGCGAAACAATGTTTTGGAGAAAATTGAGGAAAAGGGCGGATGGATTAGGGTTATTCTAACGAATAGCCAAAGCGGCTGGGTTTACGGAAAATTTGTAAAATAAAACATAGTGCGACTGTCTGCTATTTCAGAAAAGTTTGGCAATCAGGGTGGGAAACGGCTCATCTTTGCGTCAGCAAAGAACCCAAATCCAGCAAAAATTTCTACCTAATCGAAAAAAATTTGCGCGCGCCCTGATTCTTAATTGAAAAATTTTTGCTGGATTTGGGGCGATGCCGAAGGCGGCGCAAGCCGCTGGGTGGGGTGCCGCACGGAGCGCGGCACTTCTCTTTTTCAGGAATTTTTGATAAAGTAGGTTCGAGCGGAATTGTATAACCACACCAAAATCCGACGTTCCGATTTTTTGAAAGCCATTTCGTGGGCGGCAGCCATTGCCGCCCATTGATTTTGTGGCTCGCCGCGCAAAGCGCGGCTCGCCAAGCGCAGGTTCGAAATCCCTTGCGATTTTTATATTTGCTTTGTCCAAAAAAGGATTTTTGCTATAATGTAAATGTACCCAACTGAGCGATTGCTTATTTTAATGGCCGTCTTAGTCAACTTGAGCAATCGAGTTGGGTACAACTAGGGCGGCCATTTGAGTTTTAAAAAACTAACCAAAAAATAATATGCAAAAATTCTTTTTATACGCCCGCAAATCAACGGATATTGAAGATAAACAAATTTTGAGTATTGAAGCCCAGATCACAGAATTGCGCGCCTTTGCCAAACAAAATAATTTAGATATTGTTGAAGAATTTATTGAAAAACAATCTGCCAAAATTCCGGGCAGACCGATTTTCAACGCTATGATGAAAAAGATTGAGAATGGAGAAATAAGTGGAATTTTGGCTTGGCATCCTGACAGATTGGCGCGCAATTCTGTTGACGGCGGGAAAATAATTTATCTTATAGATTGCGGGCGTATTACGGCATTGAAGTTCCCGCAGTTTTGGTTTGAACCAACGCCGCAAGGAAAATTTATGCTGAACATTGCCTTTGGGCAAAGCAAATACTATATTGATTCCTTAAGCGAAAATGTCCGTAGAGGACTGCGCCAAAAAGTTAGACGCGGAGAATATCCGGGACCCGCTCCGATTGGATATATCAACGACTCAAGAACAAAAACCGTTATCGTGGATAGAAAGAAAGCAAAAATTATCAAACAAACTTTTGAGCTTTACGCGCAAAATAATTCTTGCCTTGAAGATATTGCCAACTTTTTGGCGCAAAGCGGAATTTTGCGGAGAAGCGGAAAAATTTGGCATAAAGACAGAGCAAAATATCTTCTCTCTAATCCCTTTTACTACGGACATTTTCGCTACGCCAAAGAAGTTTATGAAGGCAAGCACGAGCCAATCATCACAAAGAAACTTTTTGATAAAGTTCAGGAAGTTTTGAAGCAGAGAGGAAGGCCGAGACATAAAACACAAATTGAACCGCAAGTTTTCTGCGGCCTGCTTCATTGCGACACTTGCGGCATGATGATAACCGGCGAATACAGGGTTAAAAAGCAAAAGAATGGAAATGTCCACGATTATATTTATTACCACTGCACCAAGAAAAACAAATCAGTAAAATGTCCCGAACCCTGTATTCGCCAAGAGGAACTGGACAAACAAATTTCCTCTCTGCTTCAAAAATTTTCTTTGCGCGCGGATTGGGCGAAAAAACTTTTAGAAATGGCGGAAACTAACAAAGAGAAATCCGCCCAATCCGTTTCCGCTTTTGTTCAAGAAGCCGGGACGAGAATTAAAGTTATAACCGCAAAACTCCAGCGACTTTTGGACGGTTATTTAGAGCAGGACATTGACCGCGAAATTTATAGAATTGAAAAATCAAAACTGCTTTCCGAAAAAAAGTCGCTGGAAGAGCAAAACATCAAACTTGAACAAAAGCAGAATGATTGGCTCGAACCGATGGAAAACTGGATAAATTACGCACAAAATATAGAAAAAATCGCAAGGGATGACAACCTTTTTGAGAAAAAGGTTGCTGCCAAAGAAATCTTTGGCTCGAACCTGCGCTTGGCGAGCCGCGCTTTGCGCGGCGAGCCACAAAATCAATGGGCGGCAATGGCTGCCGCCCACGAAATGGCTTTCAAAAAATCGGAACGTCGGATTTTGGTGGGCGCGCCTGGATTCGAACCAGGGATCTTCCGCGTGTAAGGCGGACATTCTAACCGCTGAACTACGCGCCCGGAGTCTATGTGCGTCCGCCTGGATTCGAACCAGGAACCTCGGTCTTATAAGGACCTTGCTCCACCGTTGAGCTACGGACGCAATTGCTGTTATTTTAAGTTTTTTATGAGTTTTAGTCAATCAAAACAAAACCCCGCCGTCGGCGGGGTTTTGTTTTGATTGATGCCAAATTTATGTTTTCAATAGCGCGTAGAATTCTTTTTGCTCAAGCGTCTCTTTGGTAATGAGTTCCGTGGCTATTTTAGTGAGAGTTACCGTCTTTTTAGTCAGAACCTCTTTTGCTTTTTTTAAGGCCTTAGAAATCAACGCCCTGATCTCGCTGTCTATTTGGAATGCGGTTTCGTTGGAGTAATTTTTCTCGGTGGCGATTTCCTTTCCCAAAAATACCAGTTCTTCTTTTTCGCCGAACGTAACCGGCCCAAGTTTATCGGACATGCCAAATTGGGTAACCATTTTACGTGCAAGTTCGGAAGCTATTTTCAAATCGTTCGCGGCACCGGTGGTGAGTTCATTGAACACCAGCCGCTCTGCGGCGTAACCGCCGAGCAGGACCGCCAGTTCCGACTCAAATTCTGATTTTGAGCGGAGATGCTTATCCTCGGTCGGGAGTTTGAGAGTATATCCGCCTACCTGTCCGCGCGAGACAACAGAAACCTTATGTATTGGGTCGGTGTGCGGCAAGGATACTGCCACCAGTGCATGCCCTGCCTCATGATACGCGGCTATTTCTTTTTCTTTTTTGGTAAGAATATGAGAACGACGCTCGGGACCTAATATAACCTTTTCAATCGCCTGCAAAAGATTTAATTGAACGATTTCCTTTTGGTTTTTTCGAACCGCGAGTATTGCCGCCTCATTTAAAAGATTGGCCAGATCGGCGCCGGAAAAGCCCGGAGTCCTTTCGGCGACCACTTTGAGGTTGACGTCTTTGGCGAGCGGCTTGTCCAGAGCATGTATTTTTAATATGGCTTCACGGTCTTTCATGGACGGTTCGTCCAGCGTTACGCGCCTATCAAATCTGCCCGGACGAAGCAAGGCCGGATCTAAAATATCGGGGCGGTTGGTTGCTGCCATAACAATGACGGCATCGTTAGTATCAAAGCCATCCATTTCAACCAAAATTTGGTTGAGCGTTTGTTCCCGCTCGTCGTGCCCGCCCCCAAGTCCCGCTCCGCGGTGGCGCCCGACGGCGTCTATTTCATCTATAAAGATTATTGAAGGCGCGGTCTTTTTGGCGATCTCAAAAGTATCCCTCACGCGATTAGCGCCGACGCCGACGAACATTTCAACGAATTCCGAGCCGGAGACGAAATAAAAGGGGACATTAGCTTCATTTGCCACCGCTTTGGCAAGCAAAGTTTTGCCCGTTCCGGGCGCGCCGATGAGCAAAATGCCGCGGGGTATTCTTGCCCCCAGCTTCTGAAATTTCTTGGGGTCGCTTAGAAATTCCACTACCTCCGAAATTTCCTCCTTGGCCTCGGTCAGGCCGGCGACATCGTCAAACGTAACTTTCTTTTTACCGTCCCCTCCGCCGGCAAGGCGCGCTTTTGTTTTGCCGAAACTGAACGCCTGCATAGAACCACGCTGGGCTTGGCGGAACATAAACCAGAAAATGAAAATGATCAAAAGAAAAGGAAGAATGATCGGCAGGAAGTTTACCAGATAGTAGGTAAAACCACTCTCATTTTTTACGTCAACGCTGATCTGATTCAGTTTGGTTTTGTCCACCCCCAGATTAACTAAGGTTTCGGCTATGGAAACATTGGGCTCCTTACTGGTCCGTTCCTTACTGTCGTTATTCAAAGTTATTTCTATAATGTCGCCTTGGACGGTGATTCCCTTGACCTGTGAGCCGTTTATCTGGCTGACCAGCTGGGTCAGAGAAACTTCGGTTTTGTTTTGGGAAAACGGATAGCCAAAAGCGGCGATCAATCCGGAGAACAAGAGCAGTACCAGGAAAACAATTAGTATGTATTTAATTAGTGACTTCATAGTTGCATAAGTTTAACACGAAAAATGAGGACGAGCAAGGTCTACTTTGCGTCCCACAACCTATCAAGTTTGATAAACAAAAAACCTGCACGGTCCGCAAAATGCGCGGTCCGTGCAGGAGTGGGGAACGATACTATCTAGGTCGGTGCGAGCCCTGACCTCTTGGCGTTGCCGCAAAAGGGTCAGGGGGCGGAAACAACAAAGAACTGGTAAGTGGAAGCGGAAGTAGCAGCGGCCCTGGGCATTGTGGCGAAGGGTTTGTTTACCGCGTGCTTGGGGCTGGAGAAGCGGGCCAGGTCTTTACTGGTAGATCCGACCGGGTTGGCTAGAGTGGCCGGATTTGCCGGAGCCAGTGTCGCATGCCGCGGGGGCCGCGGTTCCCGCGCTTTGAGATGAAGTGGAGCTCGTTAATCCAGCTTGCTCCCTCGGTGCCTTCTGGCTCCCTGTCCATCTCATCAAGCTGGGCGTGGAAAGACCGGAGCTGGGCGAGGGCGTCCAGAACATCCCTCATCGCCGTAGCGTTCTGCGCCACAGCATCTTCTGGGTAATCGGTGCTAGCGGCGAGGCGGGCTTTCAGTTTGGTCCAGAGCTGGTTGGCTTGGGCTGTAGTGTCGCGGGTGAGCAGGAACTGCTCAACGTAGGCATTACCCCGCTTGATGGCGAGGAAGGAGAGAAATTCCTCGTCGCTGGGTTCGTTCGGCGACTTGGAAAATCTCCGGCCCTCTCGCCCCTTCCACTCTCGCGACTTCTGCGAGAGTGTCCGGCGGAAGTCGGCGCGCTTACGCCGCTGGGCCTCGGCCGCTTTCTTAGACTCGGCGATCAATTCGGCGAAGGTTTCGTCAACCTCTGTCGGTTTACTGGTGTTTGTGGTCAGACTGGCGAGCCGCTGGGCGAGGTCAAGGCGGATAGCCTCTTCGGCGGCTGCCCGGCGGATGTGTCCCACCGCATAGCCGCGCTTTTCGGCCTTATCCAGCGCGGCCTCCGGCTCGCGGACTGAAATGATGAACTGGAGTTCCTCAACTTGGTCGTAGACCTCCTCGAGAAAGTCCTCAGCCGCTTCCCTCAAGTCGTCTTTGGCGAGGATGTGTTCCGCCACTCGAAGGCATAAAAGCGAATCCTCCGGTTCTGATTGAAAGAATCCGCGGGCGGCCACCTCAATTGCATCCGCATCGCCGTCATGTACCGCATCAAACAGCGATGCGGTTTTCGCGAGAAGTTGCCGGATCTCGTCCCCTACCACCTTGCGAATGGCGGCGGACAAGAGCGACTCATTGGTTTCGGTGAAGCTTACTTCCGGGTCAGGAGCGGATTCAAGTTGTCGGGTGCCGACAACGACCTCGGCGACACCGGCAATTGTTTCTCCAGCCAAGTTGACGTCCTCCAGCCGTTTCTTCAGCTCGGTCAAGAAGGTATCAATGGAACTGTTCGAACCGGAGAGGATTTGGAGTTCCCGTGCCGATAATGTTGCTACCGGCGTCGGGGCGGTTTGCCGGGGAGTTACCGAGGGAGTTGCCGTTAGAGCAGCCATTAGGCCAGAGGTTTCAAGCTGGTCAAAGGTCAACCCAGCTGAGGCCTTAGCGGCCACTTCCGTAACCGCCCGCTTGGCTGCTGTGCGCTCCGTTTTGCGTTGCCAGGCAGCCTTTTGGCGTTTCTCGCGGTTGAGGGGCTCTTTGGTCTTTTTCTTGTTCTTGAGTGGTTTCGGCTGCTTTGCGGGAGTCGCTTTTTCCGGCGACTTGGTTGTCTCCAACTTGCCCTTGCGGTCGGTCTTGTGGTCGGCGTTTTTCTTAGCCATGGCGTACCTCCGAAGCGGGCCGAATACCCGCAATCAGTTGGTCCAGTTCCGTCAATTTAGCCTCGACATCGGCTAATTGCCGGACGACTTTTTTACGCTTGTTTCCCCTTAATTCCGGGGATTTGAGCGCCACCGACAATTCGCGGTAATCAATGACCAGGTCTGGACGCTCGCTCTCAAAGAGCGCCAACCGCTTATCGCTGTCAGAGAGTTCTGGTTGCTGAGCCGACCGCTTGTAATCGCTGGCTTCCAGCTCGGCTATTTCCCGCCGCAGGGCGGTAGTAGCCGAACGGAGGTCAAGAATTCGTCGGATTGTCGTCTCAGCCTCGCCGAGGGATTTGGAACTGATGGTCCGGAGCTCGGAAGCAAGCTCGACCCGCTTTGCATGGAGGTAGCCCCAAATCTGTTGCAGGGCGTCCTCTTTGAACGGCGGTTGAGCGGCAACCAACTCCTCGTTCACCGCGCCTAGAGCGCGAATTCCCGAGGAAATGATGCGCTCACGTAGCCTCTCGTCGCAGTCCCGTCGGATGGCCGCCTTGATTTGCTCGTCAGCGGCTACCAAGAGGAACTCCTCAAGCGTGGCGACGGCCTTTTGGGCCGAGGCCAGCTCATCTGCACCGAGGCCGGACTCGTGCGAGTCCAACCATCTCCGGAGACGGCCTCTAAGCAATGTGATTGAGCTGACCGTCATCAGGGGGCGGTTGTAACCGTTGCGGTGGGTCAGGCGGAAGCCCTCACGAACAAGGGCTTCGTAGGCGGTGAATACGGCAGCAGTGAGTTCTGTCTGTCTTTGGCCAAGGAGGATTTCCACGACCTCAAGGCTGGCAGGAACGTTAATCTGCCGCTGGTCAACCGGGAACTCGGCTTGGGCGAGAATCGCTGAACCGAGGATCTGACGGAGAGAACTGAATCCCTCTTCCGCCAATTTCCCGACTGCCTGCCGGATTTCGGAGAGCTTCTCCTCCGGCACGACAGTACCGAACTGTGCTTGCAGTTCAGCCGCCGACCTGATGAGGTCAGCCATGAGGTTTGCCGGCGGCGCTTGGGGCGCCGGAGCAGGGGACTCCGGAGTTGGCTCTGGAATCGAGAGTACGATTTTGGCCGGAGCCCCAGTACCATCCGCTTCCAGCGGAGCTACGGGGCAAGCCGAAACCTCCTCCTGCTCATCCATTTCCAAAATGGCGAGCAGGAGAATTTTCTGGGTCTTTTCGGAGATTGCCCCGCCCTCACGAAGAGCGGCGACAACCTCGAGCCGATTGTCAAAGTTCACAGCTTTGACTATCTCGCCGAGGTTCTTGGCGAGCTCCAGACAAATTTCGTCTGGGATGACACCGTTACTGACGGCGTCAAGGAAAGCGGTCTCGGGATCGGGCGACCCCAAGATTTGGATGAGAGCTTTTACAATCTTGCCCTCGTCCATACCTTCCTCATGGGTTTCTTCCTCGCCGTTGCACGCAGCAACGGCGGTAGCTGCAGTCATACGCCTCCTTTTCGGTAATTAAACAATCAAAGCCTTGTTTATATTATATATGAAAATAAAGGTTTTGTAAAGGCTTGGCGTTTTTGATGTGAAAAAGCAGGGTTTTCACGAGTTTCTGCTATTTACTGAATTATAGGGGTTATAATTTTGTAATTGTGTTAGCTTCACTATGTGTGGGCAAAAAAAAGCCCACGGGGCGGATCGTGGGCTGGGGTCTGGTTGTTGTAATGAAAGAACTGGTCAAGCGCGCCCAGCTGCAGTTTGCCTGGGGCGGAAAGCGATCAGAGGAGGCCTTCGGTTCTTGCGATGGTCTCCGCCTTTTCCAGGGTAACCTTGCCCTGGCGAAGGTAGAGCGCAAAGGCCTTTGCCTTTGCACTTCCCCCGTCAAGGATGGTGGCGAGGGCGGCCGACTCGGAAGGAGCCGTGGCGGCGGGCTTGGGTCCCTCGGCCGGCGGGGTCGGGAGCGGCGGCGGAGCAACCGTCGGAACGGTAGGAGCCGCCGCGCGGTTTCTGTTAGTCCGGGGTCCCCTTGAAGACGTTGCCGGGGGTTGGGTCGACCCGCCACCGAAGAGGGTGGAGAGGTCGGGAATGGCCGGCTCAGCGGGAGGCGCCGGTTCGGGCTTGGGAACCGCTGGCAGCGCCGCCTGTGGCAGAGCATCGGCGGCATCCTCACCACGACTGCGCTGCTGGTTGCGAAGCCGGTCACGCTCAGCGCGGGCGGCTTCCCGCTGATCGGACCACTGCTTGGCCCGCAGAAAGAAGCGTTGCATCGGGGTTAGCGTCCGAGGCCCAAGTTCGGCCACGACATCATCCAGGTCACTGGAGAACTCGCGGAAACCTCCCTCCTCCAGGGAGTTGAGGTCGAGTTTTTCCTTTTCCTCCTTGGTAAGGGCCTCGAAGATGCCGATTACTGCTCCCGGGAAGTCCAGGTGCCCGAAGGGCAGCTTGAGAGCCACCCGGCTCTTGCCGGTGGCGGGGTCGCGGGTCAACGCCGCGATTTCCGCGAGTAGCGTGAGTCTCTCGACACGGCTCGCCGTGTCGTCGTAATCCTCTTCATTGCCTTCTTGGGGGCGACGGGGGGTGAACGCCGTGGTGAACGCTACAACAAGGTCGGGCGGATACAACGGGTTTCCCCGCGCTGCCATTACAGTTGCGAGGTAGCAGGTGTGTGGCTGAGGCATCTTAGCCAAGTGCTCCTGATTGCCCGGCGCGGACAGGGTTGAGCGCATGAACTCCATGCGCGACCCGTAGCCGCCAGGAAGAGGTTCCCGAAGGAATAACCCGGGCTTATCCCCTTTCCCAAAGAGCGTCCCGAGGAACTCGGACGCTAGTTCGTACAGTTTGCCATGTGTCTTTTCGTCGGCCTTCGCCGGCGGGTTGCTGTTGGCCATGTTTGGCCTCCCTTTTGTTAAAGAGTAACGACGAAAAGCGTTCAGCTGATACGCTTTCCATCATCCGCCTTAATTATAGCAAAGCTATTGACCTATGTCAAGAGATATGCTAAAATAGCAAAAAGACC
>Ga0315288_10011917_pt1 | contig 10934 bp, 11 predicted proteins | sample YL17G11_20_MG_FD_203454 | JGI IMG/M metagenome (GOLD analysis project Ga0315288, IMG submission 203454) | Sediment microbial communities from Yellowstone Lake, YNP, Wyoming, USA - YL17G11_20 | ecosystem: Environmental > Aquatic > Freshwater > Lake > Sediment | place: USA: Wyoming | collected...
ACCAAAGGCAAGGGATACGCCCCAGCAGAAAAAGACCCCGTAACCTTCCACGGCGTCGGCCCGTTTCTTCCCGAGTCGGGGGAAATTCAGCAGCCCAAAACCGGCTGTCTTTCCTACACGGAGGTCTTCGGGCAAGCGATGGTCAGGCTGGGCCGGGAGAATCCCTGCCTGGTGGGCATCACAGCGGCCATGCCCCAGGGAACGGGCCTGGATGCCTTTGCTGCGGAGTTTCCCGACCGATTCTTCGACGTGGGAATTGCCGAACAGCACGGGATTACTTTTGCTGCCGGCTTCGCCGCCGAAGGATTCATCCCGGTAGTGGCCATTTATTCTACTTTTATGCAGCGGGCCTATGACCAAATCCTCCATGACGTCTGCCTGCAGAAACTTCCCGTGGTCCTGGCCATGGACCGCGGCGGAATCGTCGGCTCCGATGGGCCCACTCATCACGGCCTTTTCGACTTTTCCTACCTGCGGCACATTCCCAACTTGGTGGTCATGGCCCCCAAGGATGAGAATGAGCTCCAGCATATGCTCAAAACAGCGGTAAATTGCGGTCGGCCGGTCTCTCTGCGTTATCCAAGGGGAAACGGTTGGGGAGGGAACTTAGACCTGGAGATGAAGGAATTGCCCATCGGCAAGGCCGAAGTCTTGAGGCGTGGGAAAGACATGGTCATCCTGGCCATCGGCGTCACGGTTCGGCCGGCTTTGGAGGCGGCTTCCCGGCTGCAAAATCAGGGCATTGAGGCTGCAGTCATAAACGCTCGATTTGTCAAGCCGCTGGACGAAGAGTTGTTTTGTTCCCTGGCTGCTGAAGGGCGGCCCCTGATCACCGTGGAAGAAAACGCCCTCCAGGGCGGGTTCGGCAGCGCAGTCCTGGAGCTGTTCGAAGAGAAAGGCTTCACCAACATCGCAGTCAAACGTCTGGGCATCCCCGACGTCTTTGTCGAGCATGGGGCCCAGGATGACCTGCGGCATAAATATGGGATCGATGCCGAAGGAATATTCCAGGCAGCCCTCACCCTTCTTTGAATCGTCCGCAGATTCAATGTCCAGCCGATGTTTTCTCCGCCAGGCTAAAGGTGAATCCCCTTCCACTGAGCGAAGCTCAAAAGGAAGGGATTTTTTCTGGAGAAGGAAAAAGACCGGGATAAATATTTGGATACTAATACAAACGCAATAAGAAAAGTGTCATTGCGAGGAGCGGAGCGACGAAGCAATCCCAATAAAAACGAGATTGCCGCGCCCTTCGGGCTCGCAATGACTTGTAAAGATATTTATTGCGTTTGCATTAGAATGGGGAAGCTGTCCATTCTTTGGAATATAATAGATGTTGCGTCCGCCGCCCCTTTTTGATTAAATGAAAGCGAGGAGAGATGGGGAAGAAGGCCATCGGGAACGGGATTACGATGATGCCAGGAATAAAAGAAATAATTGGGCAGATCGCAGCCAAATACGGCCTGCAGATTATCTATGCCTTTGGGAGCAGGGCAAAAGAGGCTTGGGAGGTAGTTGAGGGACGCGTCGAGCGGCTTTCTTCCGCCCCTTCGGACCTGGATATGGGCGTTAAACCCGAAAGGCCCCTTACCGTCCAGGAAAAAGTGGAAATCGCCATATTCTTTGAAGATCTTTTTGATTTGCCTCGGGTGGATGTGGTCGTTCTTCCGGAGGCTCCCGTTTCCCTGGCGGCAGAAATCGTCCTGGGAGAAATCCTTTATGCGAAGGATTCCACCTATGAGGCCGAGTATCAGTTATATATTATGCGAATGGCCGCGGATCTTCTTCCCTACGAACGGGCCAAACAAAAAATGATCCTGGGTGCGTAGCATGACTCCTACCGATATCGATCCGAAGGTCGTAACGCAGCGGGCGGCATGGATTCTGGAAATGATCGGCGCGCTGCGCGATCTCCCTCTCAAAAACAAAGGAGAATTTGTTCAAAACAAGCACAACGTCGCCGCCGCCGAGTCTTACCTGAGGCGATCTCTTGAGGCCCTCTTTGATATCGGCCGGCACATCCTGGCCAAAAGGTTCGCTTTTCCCGCCACGGAGTACAAGGAAATCGCCAGGGGTCTCTTGGATAAAAAAATCCTGAACGAAGAAGAAACGGAGTTGATGCGGAAAATGGCGGGGTACCGGAATCGGATGGTGCATTTTTATCACGAGATTACCCCGGATGAACTCCATGAAATCTGCCTCAACCATATTGATGAAATCAAACTTTTGCTAGACAGGATGCTGTCGGCCATAAGTGGAAAGGAATTAGGATTGCCGAAATAGATCAGAAGGGCCATAGTTGGATCCTGATTTTTCATCAGGCCTTTTTTGACCCCTTGATGGAGGGTAAACCAGAATGAAGAGACTAAAACCCCATTTCTCAAAAGGAGATGGGGTTTTGTTTTCTGCGCCCAGCTGAGTGATAATCGACTTGGGTGTGGCGTTATTTTTTCGATGAGAAAAATAACAACTCGCTAAAGTGCTGAGTGGGGGAGATCAAAGGAGGAAAAGTCTATCTAAGCCTGCCCTGATTTGAGGAAGGGATTTAGAGAGCGAGAAATCCTCGCCCATAGCTCAAGGCGGGAAGATGAGGGAAGAGAGCCAAGAGAAGGAGGAAGCAATTGAACCTTCCGGTCACGATCTATGAAAGTTGTCGGAAATATTCCCAAAGTCCCTGTGTAGTTGAAGGAGAGGACCACCTGACTTACGGTCAAGTCGAAGAGAGGGCCAATCGTTTAGCGAGGGCCCTTGTCCAGTTGGGCGTGAAAGCGGGGGATCGTGTGGGAATTTTCCAAATCAACTGTTTCCAATTCGTGGAGATGTTCTATGCCATCGCTAAAGTAGGGGCCATTTTCGTCAGCCTGAACTTCCGCCTGCGCGGCCAAGAGATTTCCTATATCTTGAACAATGCCGAGGCCAAAGTCTTGATCCTGGGAGATCGCTATGCGGATTTGATCCAATCCATCAGAAACCGGCTTCCCGGGGTGAAAAACTACGTCGGCATCGGTCAGCCTGTTCCGGACATGGAGCATTACGATGCCCTCCTCTCCTCTTACTCTCCTGATCCTTTCCCTTATGCTCTGGTCTCGGAGCATGATCCGGCCTGCATCATATACACAAGCGGAACCACGGGCTTACCAAAGGGAGCGATGCTGACTCACGAAAACATCTTATCCACCTGCGAAGAGAAGTATGGGTTTCCTCCGGGGACCCTTCTGGTCAACGTTCCTTTGTACCACATCGCTGGGATCCAATCCATGGCGAACACCATTGCCAGGGGGGATCGGCTCGTCATCCTATCTCAATTTGAACCCGGTCTTTTTATGGAAACGATCGAAAAGGAGAAAGTCGCTGCTACCTATGTGGTTCCCACGATGCTTCGGGCCATCCTGGATCATCCGGACTTTGTGAAGCGGGATCTCCGCTCGCTTAAAAATGTCCTTTACGGGGCCGCTCCGATGCCTATTGACCTGCTCCTGCGCTCCTTACAGGTGCTTCCGGCGAAATATTTCAACTACTTTGGCCTGACGGAGGCTACGGGGATCATTTCCGCCCTGACCCCGGAGGACCATCGGCTGGAAGGACCCGGGGATGAAATCCAGAAAAAGGTGCGCCATCTTTCTGGAGTGGGGCAGGCCATTCCGGAGGTCGACCTCCGTGTGGTAGACGATCAAGACCGGGATGTGGAAATCGGCCAGGCGGGGGAGGTAATCGTTCGGGGGAAGAAAGTAATGAAAGGGTACTGGAAGAACTCCGAGGCTACAGAGGGAGCCCTCCGCGGGGGATGGCTCCACACAGGGGATCTCGTGCGGATTGACGAGGAGGGGTATCTTTACTTGGCCGGGAGAAAGAAAGATATGATCATCCGTGGAGGAGAGAATATTTACCCTTTGGAGGTGGAGGAAGTCTTGCACAGTCATCCCAAAGTACTTGAATCGGCCGTCATTGGAGTGTCCGATGACTACTGGGGGGAGATTGTCAAGGCTGTGGTTGTGCTCAAGCCGGGCCAATATGCCACTCAGGAAGAAATTATCGAATTTTGCCGAGAAAGAATCGCGAGCTATAAAAAGCCCTCGGTGGTGGAGTTCGTGAAAGACTTGCCCAAGAACGCCATGGGAAAAGTGCTTAAGACGGTCCTGCGGGGCGAAGCCCAGAAGTAGAGGGAAACAAGGAGTTAGTGGGAATAGAAGGGAAGAGGGAGAAGATGATAAACCTTGACAATCAAAAACTTCTGAGAATTTATGAGCTCATGGTGTTGGCCCGGCGATACGAAGAGAGGCTTGCGGAGCTCTTCGCGGCGGGACAAATTCCCGGTTGGCTTCATTCTTGTCTGGGACAGGAAGCGGCGGGAATGGCCCTTTCAGTTCTCCTGGGTCCAAAGGATTATCTTAGGAGATCGGGAATTTCGAGACCGCTTGATGAATTTTCTGGACCAGGCGATGTATGGAAAGAAGCGAGGGTCTTACCAGGGTGATGAATTGCGAGAACATGGTGAAGCTCAAGCAGAGAGGCTGCTGCGAAAGGGGTTAGGGGCATTGGGGTTAAGCGATCAAGATTTGCAAGGTAGAGCAAAGGGGGTGAAAGAGAAGCAGGGATTGGCTTGGTGGCTAAGGAAGAAGACAGTTGTGAGTCGAGAATGGTTAAGTATGAGATTAGAATGGGCGATGTTTCCAGGGCGAGCAAGGCTATGAGGATAGTAAATTTTACTCAAAATAGTCATGTAAGAAAGTTGAGGGAGCGACTGGAAAAATTTCCTAAATTCACGGACTGAACCCACAGCACTAGCACCTCAGATAAAGAAATACCCTGTCTTCTGATCTTCCATCATCGTATACCCACCCTCTACTGTCTGAATTGCAAATCTTGTAAAATTTCTCTGTAAAATTTCCCTTGACACACAATTGCCTTGTCAGTATACTCCCACTACCCAAAAGCCAGTTCTTATAAAAGGCTATCGCTTTTTTGAGGCTCATAGGTCACATTTGGTTACACGTAGGACCGCCTGAGGCGGGTAAATGAATTCAGAAAGGAGGTATGAAATGAGAAAGAAAAATTTATGGCTGGGGGGGATCTGCTTGATAACGCTATCCCTAGTGCTGGCATCCTGCACCTCGGAAGCTGCAGAACCAGGAAAAGAAAGGAAAGTCGAAACAAAGGCCTATGAATGGAGATTAGTGCAGCATAACCCGCGTGGGCAGCTACACTGGCCTGGGCTGGAGATGACCGGCAAACTCGCCGAGGGGATGTCCGGCGGCCGGCTTAAGATCACTCAGTTTGCTGGTGGCGAACTGATAAAGGCCCCGGAGATATTTGATAGTGTGTCCAAAGGCGTGGTGGAGATGGCGATCACTGATTTAGGGTACTATACGGGTACCGTACCTATATTCAGTATCGAAACCGGCCTCCCCATGGGACCCAGGACTGTAGAGGACCTCGAGATGTTGTGGTACAAGCCTGGATGGAACTTGGAAGAGCTATTGCGGGCGGAGTGCGCCAAAAAAAATGTCTATTACGTGGGTCCTTTATGGGGCACCCCGTATATTATCAACTCGAAAGTGCCGATCAAGAAGCTGGCGGACTTCAAAGGACTGAAGATAAGGACCATTGGGTCGGTAGCGAAAATGTTGGAGAAAGCTGGTGCTTCGCTAATCTATGTGCCAGGGGAGGAGATATATTCATCGCTGGCTACGGGTGTTTTCAGCGCCTTTACCTGGGGAGGAGCGATGGGAGCATACGGGATGAAAGGTCATGAGATCTGCAAATATCTCTTGCTCACACCCATGATGCCCAAGTATTCGAATGCCGTCATAGTCAATATGGATGCATGGAAGAAGCTGCCTCCGGACCTCCAAGCCATCCTGCAAAGTGCGGCCCGACACGGATGTCTGATTCACCAGCAATGGACGATGCACGGAGAAAGGGACGCTGTGGTCAAGATGCAGAAAGAACACGGGGTTACCTTAACCGAGTTGCCGCCAGAGGATGTGGCAAAGCTGACGAAACTGGCCATGGAGGTCTGGGATGGGTTGGCCAAAGCAGATGCCGCCTCCGCGGAGGCAATCAAGAGGGTGAAGGAGTTTATGGCGTGGAAAGGATACCTGGGATGAGGCCCCAATCGGTGTGAGTCTCGAGATGTTCTACCATCCCCCACTTTGTATGTAATAACGGACCTGAGGGGCTGCCTCGACTCCACTGGCAGTGTGCCCCTCGAAGGGACGGCAAGTATAAAGGCCGAGGCCCATGCTCCGCGAGCACTTGCCGTCCCTTCGGGCTCAGGGTCAGTTTCTACTTAGGGGCGAGGCAGAAAACGAGTTACCCAGGACAGCAGCGGACACGATGCGGTCTCGGGAAACCGATGACCAGATAAGCGCCCTACGAACTCATGGATGAGGATAGAGGTAACGAATGCAGAAGGTGAGGCGGTTCGTGAAGTTGATAGAAGCCACTAATGAATGGGTGGGCAAGATCTTGGCCCCCCTGGTTGTGGTTATGGGATGCGTGATGGTTTGGGAGGTATTGCTCAGATATGGGTTTAACCGACCTACCTTCTGGGCTCATGAGACAACTCAGTTCATCTTCGGTGCTTACTTCGTTCTCGGGGGAGGCTATACCCTGTTACACCGAGGTCATGTCAACATGGATGTACTATACGGTCGTTTTCGCCCGAGGACGAAGGCCTTTGTAGACCTGATTACCTCTGTGATTTTATTCTTTTTCCTTGTAGTGCTGTTATGGAAGGGTGTAGAGATGGCTTGGACCTCGGTTCAGATATGGGAGCGCAGTCACACACCTTTTGGCCCTCCCCTTTGGCCTATTAAACTAACCGTACCGATAGCGGCTGTTCTATTCCTGATCCAGGGGTTAGCCAAATTCATCTCCGATCTCTTCCTCGTATTAACAGGGAAGGAGCTACATGCAGAAAATGGGTTGGGGCCAGCAGTGAAGAAGGGAGTGAATTTCTAGGTTAGGTCTCCAAGATGAGAGTGTGCTTACTGGAGGATATGACCAATCGTCACTCTTTTTCACCCCAAATGGGGGTGAATGTGGACAAGAATGAAAAGGTAGGGAGAGGGTAATGGAGCCTTGGCTTGCTACGCTACTTCTATTCGGTTCGCTGGTTGTGTGCTTGGTATCGGGGCTTCCAATCGTCTTCACCATGGGAGGCGTGGCTGCCATATTTTACCTTTTCCTCTGGGGACCCAAAAGCCTCTATATGGTCGCTACTGCCACCCTGAGCACGATGGGTAGCCTTGTTCTGGTAGCCATCCCTCTGTTTGTCTTCATGGGAATGATGCTGGAGCGTTCTGGGCTAGCGGACGCCCTTTATGGGGCGGCGCATCGCTGGATGGGTGGGATAAAAGGTGGATTGGCCATGGGGACGGTGCTGATCTGCACTTTGTTTGCCGCTATGGCCGGGATCAGCGGGGCGGCCACTGTAACCATGGGACTGGTAGCCCTCCCAGCGATGCTTAGCCGCAAGTATGACCGGAAAATCGCAACGGGATGCATCGCTGCCGGGGGTGCTCTGGGGGTGCTCATTCCCCCGAGTGTGATGATGGTTGTTTTTGCTCTTATCGCTGGGGAGTCGGTGGGGAAGCTGTTTGCCGGAGGTGTGCTACCCGGTTTGCTGCTTTCTGCTTTGTTCATTTCCTACATAGCGATAAGGTGTTACATACGGCCCAATCTGGGACCGCCAGTGCCACTTGAAGAAAGGGGTTCATTGAAGGAAAAGATCATGTCGCTTCGAGCCGTGATCCTCCCCATACTTCTCGTGGTCGGGGTTTTGGGTTCTATCTTCGGAGGGTTCGCCACTCCCACGGAGGCCGCTGCTATCGGGGCTATAGGTAGCATTGGATGTACGGTTGTCTATCGTAGGTTTACCTTGCAGACTCTCCTGCAAGCCTGCTACCGCACTCTGTCGCTAAGCTGTATGGTCTTGTGGATCTTGGTTGGAGCCCTATTATTCTCCCAGCTGTTCGTGGGCATAAAAGGTTCAAACCTACTTAGAGAAGGACTCGCTGCACTGGCGGTAAATCGTTGGGTGATTCTCATAATCATGCAAATAACTTTCTTTTTCCTGGGAATGATACTTGATCCTTCCGGCATCATAATGCTCTGCACCCCGATCTTTGTCCCCGTTATAAAAGAATTAGGCTTCGATGTTATCTGGTTTGGCGTCCTGTTCACAATGAACATGGAGATGGCCTTCCTTACCCCACCCTTTGGGTTCAACTTATTTTACCTGAGGGGTGTTATCCCCAGAGAAGAAATGACTATGGCAGACATCTATCGTTCTGCCTTCCCCTTCGTAGCGCTTCAAGCGCTTGGCTTGGCCATAGTCATGATATTTCCCCAGATAGCCATGTGGCTGCCCAACCGGATCTTCGGTTAGGCGCAGGCCAGGTCACTACAGTCGTAGTTCCCGTGTAGTTGACACTGCAACGAGTGTGAGAAAGGGACCTCGTATATTGCCTCCTGTCAAGAAGATATCCTCTTGACAAAGCGTACGTTACCATGTACGCTTTGAAATGGGGAGGAATTTTCATGACCAGCATCAAAGCTACAGAGGCCCGGGCAAAACTCTTTCAATTGCTCGATCGGGCGGCGGAATCCCATGAGCCGATTCAGATCACGGGAAAGAGAGCCAACGCTGTGTTGATCTCGGAAGAGGACTGGCGGGCTATTCAGGAGACTCTGTATCTTCTTTCTATCCCGGGTATGCGCGAATCGATCCGTAAGGGGCTTAAGACGCCGGTGGAAAAATGCAGCGAGAAGCCCGGATGGTGAAATGGAAAATCGTCTATACCAGACAGGCCCAGAGGGACGCTCGCAAACTGGCCGCTTCAGGCCTCAGGGAAAAAGCCGGAACGCTGCTCGATATCCTTTCGGAAGACCCCTTCAAGAGCCCCCCTCCGTATGAGAAACTCGTGGGAGATCTCTCGGGCGCTTATTCCCGCCGCATAAATATTCAACATCGCCTCGTCTATCAAGTCCTTGAAGATATTAAAATAGTGAAGATCATCCGGATGTGGACCCATTACGAATAATTGAGAAAGGGCCACTGGAGCACGTGGGGGACGAGCAGCGACTTTGGAGACGTTGACTCTTACGGTGCATAACTTATTTCCTGTTAATCCATTCCCGCTAATGCCCGGCGAATGCTCGGGGGATGAATCCACTCCAATACGGATTTGGGGACAGGTTGAAAGGTTGACTAACTCTCCCCCATTCTGCGACTGATCCGCAGATTCCGCCTCAGGGATACCCGCCTTTTTGCGAACAGACTCCACTCTCAAAGAAAAAAAGTAGACTTGCCCACCTGGCGGGCACCCGTTAAAAGAACGACGGGAAAGTGGCGGAGCGACTCCAGTATTGCCGTCTCCAAATATCGCCGAATCATGGCTAATATTTAGCCATCAACCGGCTAATTTGTCAGAGGGGGTCTATTCAGGGTCGGACCTGTCCAGGCAATCCACATTTCAAATGAAAGGCCTGTTAAAAGGTGTTTCTTTGGGTCTTCAAAGGGCATTTTTGATCCCAAAATCATCCTTCTAAGGCGATAAAAATGCCAAGGGCTAACCGGCACTACCTCACAGGTGTGAATGGCACATTTTACGAGGCTGATATTGGCCCCAAGAACGAGGATTTGGGCCAAGAAAATAGCTTTTATTTAGGATATGTCTCTTCGAAAATCAAAGAATTGGCCGGGTCCGACCCGGAAGAAGGCCAGACTGATTCCCGATTTCGATGATCGCCCGCCGCAGAGGCTCATGTTCAGAAAGGCTTTCGTAAGCGATTTCCAGAAAGCGGATTTTTTCCATGAAGGACTGCTCCTTTAACGGGTCATTTGTTTGGGGAGCCAGAGGGCGATCTCCGGGAAAATGATGACGATGATCAAGCCAATGGCTTGCAGGGCCACGAAAGGTACGATGGATCGGTAGATATCGGTCATGGTCACGCCGGGAGGGGCAATGGCCTTCATGTAAAAAAGGTTAAACCCAAAGGGAGGAGTCAGGTAGCCCATCTCCATGTTCATGATAAAGAGAACCCCGAACCACAGGGGGTCGAAGCCGAGGGCTTTGATCACCGGCACGAAAACCGGGGTGCAGATCATGATGATCCCCGCCGGGTCCAGGATACATCCCAGGATAAAAAAGACCATTTGCATGGTGAACAGGATGGCGTAGCGCCCTCCGGGGATGGATAATAACAAGTGCTCCATCAGCTCGTGGGCTCCCGTACCCGTGTAAACCGAGGTGAAGCAGTACGCGCCGATGAGGATCCAGATGATCATGGCCGTGAGGCTGGCCGTCCGGAAGCTGGACTCCTTGAACATCTGCCAGTTCAGCCTGCGGTAAATTGCCGCCGAGATGAGCGCACCCAGGCAACCCAAAGCTGCTGCCTCGGTAGCCGTGCAGACCCCCGCGTAAATGGACCCCAAGACCATCAGGATGATCATGACAGGTAAAACCACCGCCCTCAAGGAGGCGAATTTCTCTTCCCATGTGGCCCTCTCTTCTTTTGGAAGGGCAGGGCCGAGAGCGGGCTGGAAGAAGCACCGGATGCCGATGTAGAGGCTGAAGATCAGGGTAAGGAGGAGGCCGGGAAACACGCCCCCCGCGAACAACCCGCCGATGGATTCCCCGGTCAGGGTGGCGTAGAGAATCATGGGCACGCTGGGGGGAATGAGGATCCCCAGTGCTCCCCCCCCGGAGATGGAACCCAGGGCCATAATTTTATCGTATTTGCGTTTGAGCATCGCCGGAAGGGCAATGAGACCCATGGATACGGTCGCCGTGGCGCTAATACCGGACATGGCTGCGAAAATGGCGCAGATCAGCACCGTGCCGATGGCCAACCCCCCTCGCACAGGCCCCATCCAGCGATGCATCATGGTGTAAAGATCATCGGCCACCCCGGCCCGCTCCAGAATCATG
>Ga0315288_10011918_pt1 | contig 10934 bp, 6 predicted proteins | sample YL17G11_20_MG_FD_203454 | JGI IMG/M metagenome (GOLD analysis project Ga0315288, IMG submission 203454) | Sediment microbial communities from Yellowstone Lake, YNP, Wyoming, USA - YL17G11_20 | ecosystem: Environmental > Aquatic > Freshwater > Lake > Sediment | place: USA: Wyoming | collected...
GAGCTCGATTTGTTGCGTGACATGGCAGCACCTCTCTATACTTATACAATCATACATAAAAGTATACACCTCTCCGGTTCTAATGTCAAGGGGTTGTGAGAGTCCACAGCATATTCGACGGGTGGAGGTTGTTAAGGAAGCCATCGAGAGGGTAACGCAGGGGCGGGAGTCTGCCCAGTTGAGCCGTCGTTGCCCGCCCGCGGCGGGCGCGCTCGCAACCACAGATCAGGAACTGCTCTTCCTCAAGCCTCAGGACTCAAGTCCCAAGACTCTTTCCGATCACCCGTCACCGGCCACTGATCACTGTTCTTGATAATCAGTGAAATCAGTGTAAGCCTACTTCGCCGTAGTAGCCTACGGCTACGAAGGCTGAATCCGTGGTTACTCCTTCTTCTTCGCTCTCTGCCTCTCGACCTCCGCCGCGACTTTGGCGCCCAATCGCCTCAGTGCCCCTCTTTCTTCAGGTTCTCCAACTCTTGGGCAGCTTCCGTGTCTCCGAGCCTGGCAGCCTCTTCAAAGGCCTGCTTGGCCTCCCCATAACTGCCCAGATGTTCCAGCGCCACCCCCTGATTGACCCACAGATCCGCCTCGCGCGGGTTATAATCTAGTGCGCGGTCAAAGCACTTCAGCGCCTCTTCCGGCCGCCCCAGGGCTCTCAGCGCCACGCCCTTGTTGTTCCACGCGTTGCCATCGCGCGGGTTCGCGTCCAGCGCGCGCTCGTAGCGCTCCAGCATCTCTTCCGGTCGGCCCAACTCCTTGTTGCTTCTCATCTCTGCAATAGTGATCTCCCAACTGGGGAGCAACTACAGCACCCATTCACTCATCAGCATCATCCCTGCCTCCGCGCGTTGAGGCTGGGGGAGCAGTTCACAAAGGCAGGCCTTTAAGTAGATTGCTTCGTCCGTCCATACGTGGACGGACTCGCATGACAGACCAGGAACTGCCCTTCCTCAAGCCTCAGGACTCAAGCCCCAAGACTCTTACACTGAATCCGTGGTTACTCCTTCTTCTTCCCCTTCTGTCTTTCCACTTCCGCCGCCACCTTCGCGCCCAATCCCCAAATCTTGATGAAGCCCAGGCCGGCGGTGTGGTCGAAGATATCGCTCTTGTCGTAAGTCGCCAACTTCAGTTGATAGAGGGGATGGGGAGCAGTGAGGCCGACCGGCGTGCAACTTCCCTTGTAGAGTTTCAGCCGCACCCTGCCGGTTACGTTCCGCTGGGTGGATTCGAGAAAGGCGTCAAGATGACGGCGCAGCGGGGTATGCCACAGGCCGTTATAGACCAGTTCGGAATACCTCTGCTCAATTGGCTGTTTGAACTGGAGCGTGTCCCTGTCCAGGGTGAGGCTCTCGAGGGCCGAATGAGCGGTGATGAGGATGGTGGCCGCCGGCGCTTCGTAAACTTCGCGCGATTTGATGCCCACGAGACGGTCTTCGATCGCGTCTATCCTGCCGATGCCGTTTTCGCCCCCGATCCTGTTCAGGGTAGTGACCAGTTCAACCGCCTCCACCTGCTCTCCATTCAGCTGGGTGGGAACGCCCCTATCGAAGACAACCTCGATGTAGGTGGGAGCATCCAGCGCTTTAAGCGGTGAGGTGGTCCACTTGAACACCTCCTCCGGCGGCTCCTGCGCGGGATCCTCAAGGACGCCGCACTCGATGCTCCTGCCCCAGATGTTGGTGTCCACGCTGTAAGGACTGTCCACGCCCACGGGAATGGGAATCGAATTCGCCCGCGCGTATTCAATCTCCTCCTCGCGGGACATGTGCCATTCCCTGGCCGGGGCGATTACCTTGAGCGACGGCGCAAGGGCTGCGAAGGTGACCTCAAAACGCACCTGGTCGTTCCCCTTGCCGGTCGCGCCATGGGCTACGTAGTCGGCGCCTTCTTCGTGGGCTACTCGGACGATGTGCTTGCTGATGAGGTAGCGTCCCAGGGCGGTGAAGAGGGGATACTTGCCCTGGTAGAGGAGGTTGGCTCGCAAGGCCGGGAAGACGTAGTCGTTGAGAAACTCTTGCTTCGCATCCACCACCACCGACTTCACGGCGCCGATCTTCTCCGCCTTGCGGCGGATGGCCTCGTAGTCCTTTTCCTCTCCCAGATCAATTGCGACCGCGACCACGTCCAGTCCATACTCGTCCCGAATCCATTTCACCGCCACGGACGTATCCAGCCCGCCCGAATATGCCAAAACAACCTTCTGGTCCATCTTCTGAATCTCCCTGCCTTGCTGACCCAATGGGATTTGTTGCCCAGATTATAACCCCAGCGGCCTTGAGAGGCAAACAGGCTTCAACGTCGGCAATGTTGATAAGTTGGTAAGTCGCCAGTGGGTCAGTTTGGCCCTAAGAGCCCCTCAGAAAAAATTGTGGAAAAATTCTTGGTTCCCTTTTTCTCCCCTGCGAGGTGGTTCATGGGTCGAAAACGATGCAAATACGCCTTAAAAAGGAGGCAAAGTGGGCGGAAAAGGGCAGAAAAGCCCTTTTCGAGGAGAGAGCCTCATCCTTAGCGGGTATTGACGCAAGATTCAAGCCATGTTACCGTAACGCTCCTTTGCCACAATCCCTTTTTCGACCCAGATGAGCCGCGAACCCGAAGCTAAGGTGTGTGCGAGCCCCCGGTGTCCGGAGGAAAAGGGTTGCGATTGGCTCTTGCCATCCCAGGGACACCGTTTCGTCCGGTTTTCTACCCCTTCCGGGGAGTTTTCCACCGCTCGGCTTAGAAGTTATCCACACATGTTGATAAATCTGTTGAAAAGCCTCGCATCCTGGAACTCCCGTCGCGGTATCTGGCCCGGAGCAGAGTTCCGACTTGCCCCCAAGAACTTGCTCGGCGGGGATGCGGCTGTTTTCGTTGAAATGGACTGGCATCCGTCGTTAGTTGACCTGCGCCCCGCTGCGCGGGCCTTCGCTCGGAACTTGGAAACACCGGTCGCTAGGTGAAAGGAGCCTTCCAGGTGGATTCTTCGCAAACAGAGTTAGGGCGGATATGGCAGGCAGCGTTGGAGGACATGCGGAGTCGTGCGCCTCGGCCGACGTTTGAGACGTGGCTCAAGAGCATAGTGCCAGTGGAAATCGAGGGGGAGGAGGTGATCCTGGGAGTCCCCCACGAGTTTGCCAAGGATTGGCTGGAGGAGAATTACCAGGAGGTCATCCAGGAATCGGTGAGCGATGTGATGGACAAGGATGCCAGGATCAAGTTCGTGGTTCATCCTTCGGCGGCGAAGGCGAGCGAGCAAGAGACAGAGGCGGTCGGAGAGGGGCAGCAGGAAACGCGGCTGAGCCAAGGAGTGGGGTTCGATTCAATTCCCCTGAATAGAAAATACACCTTCGAGGAGTTTGTCGTTGGCGACAGCAACCGTTTTGCCCAGGCGGCGGCGCTGGCGGTGGCGACGAACCCCGGCAGTAAATATAACCCGCTCTTCATCCACGGCGGCGTTGGACTGGGAAAGACCCACCTGATGCAGGCGATAGGCCATAGGTGTCGCCAGAGGCATGGGAACAAGCAGGTGGTCTACGTGCCGGGGGAGACCTTCGTCTACCACGTCGTCTCCTCCATCCGCGAGGACAAGACGGATATGTTTCGGAAGAAATACCGCAACGTGGACATCTGGCTGGTTGACGACGTGCAGTCCATTGCCGGGAAGGAGCGGACCGAGGCGGAATTCTTTCACACCTTCAACGCCCTCTACGAGACGAACAAGCAGATAGTCATCACCAGCGATTGCCCTCCCAAAGAACTGGAACTGATAAGCGACCGGCTCAAGTCACGCTTTGAATGGGGATTGATCGCGGACATAAGGCCGCCGGACACCGAGACGAGGATTGCCATCCTGCAGAGGAAGATGATGAGTTGGCTGGAAGGAGGAGGTCCACTGGGTATGGTCGGAGGGGCAGACGGCGAGGAGACCGAAGTCCCCTACGAGGTCCTCTCCTTCATTGCCGACCTGGTCCAGAGCAATGTGCGAGTGTTGGAGGGAGCGCTGCAGAAAGTCATGGCCTATGCCTCTCTCTATGGCCAGAAGGTAACCCTGGACAAAGCGAAGGAGGTCTTGCGGGACTACTCGACCGAGGACGGCCCCTACCGTATCACCCTGGAGATGATTCAGCAGAAAGTCTGCCAACGGTTTGGCGTCGCCCTGGAGGAGATAACGGGAAAGAGCAGGAGTAAGGGCGTGGTAGTGCCCAGGCAGGTAGGGATGTATCTCTGCCGCGAACTGACCGACATGACCCTGCCGGAGATAGGCAAGGGATTCGGCGGACGGGACCACTCCACCGTCATTCACTCATACCGCAAGACCAAAGAGCTGATGGAGGAAACAACCTCATTCCGGAAGTTGATCGAGGAACTGGCCGAAAGCCTCCAGCCGGAGGGCCCCCACTGAGTCGCCTTGAGCCTTCGCATGACGGCGCCTGTCTCGAGCAAAAATGTCACCAACCGAGCATGCAAAACCTGTGGAAAGATGTGCAAAAGTGCCCGGTTATCCACCATCCGAAGCGAACCGCAGACTCTATGTTAGAGTGTTGACATAAATGATTCGTCATCCACATAATCTTGAACGGTCACCGACATGAGCACGACGGCGCAGGTGGACGTTCTCAACTTATCCACACGGCATCTTATAATTAATATTATCTTGCATATATACTTAGGAGGGTAAAAGAATGAAGTTCGTTTGTGGAAAGGACGAACTGGTTGATGCCATTCACAAAGTGGGGAGGGTCATAACCACCAGGACAACGCTGCCTATCCTCAACAATATTCTCCTTGCTCCAGTGGAGGGGGGCATCCAGATGGCAGCCTACGATCTCAAGTTGGCGATCCGCACTTATCTCCCCGTGGCAGGGGTCGAGCCGCCGGGGATTGCCCTGCCGAGCAGGCTCTTTTCCGAGATAGCCTCCGCCCTTCCAGGAGAGGAGGTCACTATCGAAACTGACCCGGAGACCAGCCGGGCCAGGGTCACCTGCGGAAATTCCAGTTACAACCTGCACGGGATGCCTGCGCAGGAGTTCCCGAGCCTGCCGGAGTTGGCGGGGTCGCCAACCTTGACGCTGGCAGAGGGCACCCTAAAAGAGATGATCCGGCAGACGGAGTTCGCCAGCGCCAAGGAAGAGACGCGGCCGCCGATGACGGGAACCCTTTGCCTGCTGGAGGACGGATCGCTGACGATGGTGACGACCGATACCTATCGGCTGGCAGCGCGGCGCCAGCCCTTGGGAAAGGCTCAGAGATCGGAGGCGGTGCCGGTGAAGGCCATCGTCCCAACTCGTGCTCTGCAGGAGTTGGAGAGACTGCTGGGGACCGGGGACAAAGAGGTCGCGGTGACGTTCGGCACCAATCTGGCCCAGTTTAGTTTGGGGAAGAGCACTACGCTGGTCTCGAATCTTATCGAAGGGCACTTCCCTGACCATTCCCAGGTGATCCAGCCAGAGTGGCAAAATCGCGTGACGGTGAAGACCAAGGAGTTGGAGGGAGCGCTGCGCCGGGTGGAGTTGGTGGCGAGGGAAAATGCCAACCGGGTGGTGCTGAGGATAGCCGAGGGATCAATGCAGCTCCAGGCAGTGACCCAGGGGGTGGGAGAAGGGAGAGAAGAGGTGGGCATAAAACTGGAAGGGGACGGCCTGACCGTGGGATTCAACGCTCGCTACTTGATCGAAGTCCTCTCCGTGATAGATTCGGAGGAGTGCCGTCTGGTCCTGCGCGGATCCACCAACCCTGGGATGGTCGAGCCGGTTTCCGAGGTTGACTACAAGTATGTGCTGATGCCCATCATCCTCAGGGAAGAGGAAAGATAGAGACCTGATGGCATTCCAGGCTACTTGCCTCTTTTGGAGGCGTAAGATAAGGAGCGAAGAAATGAAGAAGGTCACCTTGGGGTTGTTGGTGTTGTTTGCTCTTGGACTGTTGGGGGTTGTGGGGTGTGGGGGCGGAGGTGGCGGAGGCACTACGGGCTCAGTTGCCGGCACGGTTTTCGCCCCCGACGGGGCGACGCCGATTGCGGACGCTTACGTCTATGTGCCGGAAGGCGGCGTCCGAGTCGGGGAACCCATTACCTATGCCTACAGCGAAGCCGACGGGGATTTCGTGCTGGACAACGTGCCGGAGGGAACCGTCACCATCAACATCGACAAAGGCTCCTGGCACAAAGTCTTCGAGGCAGTGGTTCACGGGGGCCAAACCACGGATGCGCCGGCTTCCGACACGACGCTGCCGGATCAAGGCACCGGGGTCCCGAAGATAGCGGTTGTGACCGGTGACTGGGACCACATGGAGGACGTCCTGGCCAAACTGGGCCTGGGGCAGGTGGACGGCTCCGGGACGCTGATCCCCGGCACCGAGAAATTTACCCTTATTGACGGGAATGGTACTCTGGACCCCCCCTACGAGGACTTCGACGCAATCCTGACGGATCCTACCAAGTTGCAGAGTTATGACATCATCTTCATCAACTGCGGCAACAACTACGAGAATCTGCTTTTCGATGCCCCCGGGGCGACTCAGATAAAAAGTAATCTGCAAGACTACGTCTCGGGTGGCGGCAGCCTCTACGTGACTGACCTGTCCTATGACTATGTCGAGCAAGCCTTCCCGGAATTCATTGACTTCTTTGGCAGCGACGAGACTGCCGCAACCGAGCCGGAAAACTGGAATGAGGCGGAGGTTGGCACTAGCGACGTTACGAACGACGCGACTGTCCTTGACGATACGCTCAAGAACTGGCTTGCAGCCCTGCCGGGCGGAAGCGTGCTGAACCCCGACGACACGGTACCCATCGCGGGGTTCCTCGGCGGCTGGGCCGTGATGAACTCGGCCAATACCTCCGCGGGGACGAAGGTCTGGATCCAAGCCAACGACTTCCTCTCCATTGCCTCCACTGGGGCCCAAAGAGCGGGACACGGGCGATCGGCGGCTGGCGTGAAGGGTGAGGCCGCCGGCGATCCGTTGACGGTGACCTTCAGCCATGGCCAGGGCAAGGTCCTCTACTCCTCCTACCATACCGAGGACATGCCGGACCCGGCACTTCGGCCGCAGGAACGGGTTCTGGCCTATCTCGTCTTCGAGGTGAGTTAAGAAGCACGGCTCCCTAAACGAACAGAGGCATGGCTCGCTGAGAGCGGTGCCCAAGTGAGAAGGAACCGCAGGGGCGATTCGACCAGGGCTCGAGTTCGCCCCTGCGCCGCATCTGTTGAGCTTGGCCATTTGGCATGAACAACGGGCGCAAGTCCTTTCCTCCCCCCTTTGTGGGGGAGGGGGCCGAAAGGCAGCCCGCGATTCAGTGCAAATGACGAAACTCAATAGGGCGTCCTTGAAGCGTAACGAGGCGATGATGGCCGAAGAAAAGCAAGTGCTCTTCCGGGATGATTTCGATCGGCGGGAACTTGGCCCCCACTGGCGGGTGCTGGAAGGCTCAGCCTGGGTCGAGCCAGGCCGGCTGCACTTGGAGGGGCCTTCCAACGTCACAGTCGTGTGCACGAAGCCTTTCCCCGGCGACGTCCGGCTGGAATACGAGGGATACGTGGCGCCGGGGAGCCAGTTGTGCGATATCAGTTGCTTTCTGTCGGCAACGCCCGCGGGAGGATGGAGGGAGAGTTACTTCCTCGGCTTCGGCTCTTACTACAACACCGACTGCCGAATAAAGCGGTGTGGGCGGGTCATGGCCGCCGTTGATAAGCCCCTGATAGAGCGCGCAGGAAGAGTCCACCACATCGCCGCCGAGCGGGCCGGCCCCACCCTCTCCCTTTTCGTAGATGGCGAACTTGCCGTTCGTTGGGACGACCCCGATCCCCTCGGCCCCGATCAGCAATACCTTGGCCTCTACGCCTGCGGGACCCACGTCGTGTACACCGGAGTGAAGGTTTTCAAGCCCTCAAGAGAGTGCCAAGTCCAAAGTCTCAAGTTTCAAGCAACAACGGACAAGGGAGGAGAGCCTGCGGCCACCGACTCTTGAAACCTGCAACTTGCAACTTGAAACTCTTAGGTTTACAGATACTTGAGAATGTGATCCTTGTAGCGGAAGTAGGTGTAGGAGATGGCGAGCAGGATGGCCCCCAGCGCCAGGAAAGATAGGATGCGGGTGTAGCCTCCCAGCGCCTGCAGATCCCAGGCGAAGAGTTTGCCCACAGCAAGGGTGAGCAGCAGGACGCCCGAGCGCCGCAGCATCGAGTCCTTCACCCCAAAACTGAAGGCCACGAAGCCGCAGCCGGCCACGCCCCAGGCCAGGGAATGCCACGAGCCGGCAAGCCGCTCCGTCAGCGCGATGAAAACCAGGAGTACCGTCGCCAACGAAAGACTGGCGAACCCAACCGCGCGGCTCTCTTTGTTGACCAGCGGATACCTGCGCCACAGGGACGCGTTGGCATAGAGGGCCACGGTTACCGCGCCGACCGGCAGCCACTTGGTCGTCCAGGCGGGCCCGACCCCAAACTGGCCCGTCAGTATGCAGCCAACGGCAAATCCGAAGGCCGTGATTGCCACGACGCCCCCCAGGTACGAAAGCCACACGTCTCGGGTTATCCAGCCGAAGCAGACCAGCGCTAGGGCGAAAGAGGCCACCGCGGGGATGTTCCAGGGAAGGGCAACTGCATAGCCGACCAGGAAGGTGGCCAGCATGCCCGCCATGACCGATGGTGCGCTCGCTTCGCCCACGTCGCGCCCACCTTCTTCAGCAGAGGCGACAAGTGGAGCTCTGATCCCGTAGAGCGCCGCTGCGGCTGCAGCTGCGCTCCACACAACAGCCGGCGAGGCCGGCTGACCTCCCAACCACTGGCGTGCCAGATAGCCGACGGCCACCAGGAAGGCGCCAAAGGAAAGCACCCTGCCCGTTTCCTGCAAGGGCCTGTCTCGGACTGCCCTGCCAGTCCAAACCAGGAAGGCCGTGCCCATCGCGGCAGCGGTGATGTTCCAGGGGACGGGAACTCCATAGCCGAGGAAGACTGTGAGCAAGATGCCGGCCATCACTGACGGCATGGCCAGTTCCAGCGGGTCCAACTCCTCCTTAGACGAGGACGTTACGAGCACGATGCGAATCACATAGAGCGCGGCAACGGCGACCAGGCCACTGAAGAAAAGGGGCATGGATGCCGGCCCCCTTTGCACCCACGAATGGATGAGGTAGCCGAAGGCGACGAGAAAAGCACCCAAGGAGAGCACCGTTCCCGCCTGGCGAAGGGGCTTGTCGCTCGTCAGGTTGCCGGCCCAGACCAGGAGGGCTGTGCTTGCCGTGACAGTGGCGACGTTCCACGGAGGGACAGTCCCGTAGCCGAGGACAAAGGTGAGCAAGATCCCGGCCAAGACAGAGGGAATGGAGGCCTCCGCCCTGTCCGGCGCGGGCCCCGCCGGCCGCACGAAAAGAACGAGGCGAGTGGCGTAGAGGGCCACCACGCCCAACAAGGCGATCAGCACGTCGGGAACGGGAAGTGTCCCTGAGTCCAACCTTTGGCCGGTGAGCCGGACTACAGCAAAGAAGGACGCGATGAAAGATATTGCCAACCCAGTGAACCGCAAGGTCTTGTCCCTCGCCAGGACAGTGCTGCCCACTATCACCAGGCCGGCAAAAGCATAGGAAGTCGCCAGCCAGCGCGACGAAACTGCGTTCGCCAGCGAAACGAGCAGGATCAGCCCGATGCCAACCGCCGTCGCGTCGCTGAGGGTGGCGACTGTTTGAGACGTCTGGGCTTGGCGGAACTGCAGGCGGCGGGAGGCGTAGGCCGCGGCGGCAACGAAGAACCCGTCGAGCCAGGGCCACGGCCCTTTGCGGCTGACTTCGCCAGTCAGGGCAAGCGCCAAGAAGTCGCCGAAACTGAGCAGGAAGCCCAGGAACCCGAAGGTCGAGAAGACCGGCACGTGGATGAGATTCCCCACCAGCACCAACACCCCTGATTCGACTGCCCAGCCCACCGCCACTGCTGTGCCGCTGAACTGAGCCGGCACCGCGCAATAGATCAGGATGACTCCGATAACGGCCCAGACGAGGTAGTATCTGGCCCCAGGCCGCACCGCCCAGGAGAACCAGGCAAGTCCAAAGTGGACGGCCGCCGCAACGAAAAGGGTCACCCCCCAAACCCCGTGCCGGTAGCGTTCCAGGGCGGACCCGGCCAACAATATCCAAAAGAGCGCGTTGAGGGAGGTCAGCGTGGCGACAAGCCACAGCCTTTGCCCTTCATCCTCTCGCCGCGCCGTGATCGCCGCGAAGGTGTACAGCACGAAGTAGATCGTGATAAGCACCAGGTGGGTGACGAGGTCATCAACTGCTATCGGGCCCGGCAGCCCACCGTGGGTCCAGCGAATGTGAGTGGTGTAAGTCGCCAGGAGGCCGCCGAGGAGCAAGAAGTTCCACTGGTAGCGCCAAACCACGATGGCCAGGGCCGCGGTCAGGAAGACCAGGGCGACCAATGAGAAAACCCTGACTTGCCCCAGGTTTACCGTGAGATAACCGAGGGAAAACGCAGTTGACGCGACAACTTGTGACTTGAGGCCCACGCTGTAAGCAATGATTCCGGCGGCCACCACGGCAAGAAGTGAGAGATCCACGACTTGATTGTCGAGCACACGCGTGGACGGGATGAAGTACATGGCGTAAACCGTGAAGTACAGGAGGCCGCACCCCCCGCCGATCAGCAGCCGGCCGTACAACTGGTATCTGCGTTGCAGTTGGGCGCCGAGGATGATAAGCGCCGCGGACCCGGCGAGCGCCAGCCCGATCTTGCCCCAGGGGCCCAGTTTCGGAATGACCAGGTTCAAGAATAGGGCGGCGCCCACTACCAGGGCGAGAATCCCTGCCCGGCTCAACCAGGTCTGCACGAAGGCAAGTTCGAGGGGCAACTTCTCCTTGGGGGCTTTCGGAACGGCCACTGGTTCTTGCGGAGGCCGTCTCGGTGGGCTGGGCTCGGGTTGCACCGCTGGCGCTCTGGCCTCAGCCTCCCGCTGCTCCTTCA
>Ga0315288_10011920_pt1 | contig 10933 bp, 10 predicted proteins | sample YL17G11_20_MG_FD_203454 | JGI IMG/M metagenome (GOLD analysis project Ga0315288, IMG submission 203454) | Sediment microbial communities from Yellowstone Lake, YNP, Wyoming, USA - YL17G11_20 | ecosystem: Environmental > Aquatic > Freshwater > Lake > Sediment | place: USA: Wyoming | collected...
AAAACACGGGCTTCAAGATGGATGTCTCAAAAGCGGTGGAGGCGGTTCCCCCATCGGACGAAGAACTGAGAATTCTTCGAACTGAGGTGGATCCGCAGAGGCTCATATTGGATTAAGGTTCAGGTTGAGGTTAAGGTTGAGGGTAAGGCTGAGGCCGATGTTGAGGTTAATGCTAGAAAAAAACAGCTGTTCTTACGGGTCACGGACACGATACTCGCTGCACATTCGATGTATTCCCACCTAGCTTCTTCCTTGTTGCTGATCCCGTCTCAAGGTTCGGTGGAGGGTTGCGGATTCAAATAGCGCTCAAGTGTCTTCTCCGTGAGTGGGGGTCTGACCAGTTCTCCGTTGATGAAAGTGGTCGGCGTTCCTCGCACACGGATCTTTTTTCCAACTGCGAGATCCTCTTCTACTCTCTTTTTTCCTTTCCCTGCCTCGAGGGCAGCGTTGAACGCTGCCACATTGTAGATCTTCCCTCTCAAAATCTCCTCAATCTTCTTTTTCACCGTCTCCCTTTCTTCCTTGAGCAGGGTTTGACCTTCATCTGTGAAAAGAAAATTGTGGATGACCCAAAAGGCCTCTGGACTGACCTCCTGTACAGCGGCAACCAGCTCTGATATTTCGAATGGTTTCCCTTGCGTCTGAAGAGGGTAGTGCTTGAACACGTACTTGATCTCTTTGGGGTACTTCTCAAGCAGCCCTTTCATGGCTGTCCAAGCTCTCTGGCAATAGGGACACTGGAAATTCGAAAACTCCACAATCGTCACTTTTGTGTCTGCTGAGCCTCGGAAGGGAGATTTTCCGATCTCAAGGAGCGCGACATCCATCTTGCGTGCCTTGGGAGCCCCGGTCTCCTTCCGTGTGACATTTTCTCCTTTGATGATGAGATTTCCAACGATGACTTTGTCGCCTTCCTTGTCTACATAAACAATGACCGGAATCTCACGATCAGGGGCTAGAAGCAACAGTTTGACCGCATAGAAGCCGGGGAGTGGACTCTCCTTTTTCTCAACCACCTGTATCTCCACATCGTTAGGGACTCGCATCTGGCTCTTTGCGGTTTCAATGGCCACCTGCGTAACTCTGTCCACTTGCGGCATTCCTTGGGAAGGGACTAGCAACACAAAGCAACCCCATCCCAACAGCAACCATAGCGATGTTCTAATCATCTCTTTCCTCCATTTTCAATCTACTTAGGAGCGTTTTCCCTCTCGATTCGATTGATCTCCTGTTGAATTCCCCGTACCCTCGACCGGAACTCATCGGTCACGGTTCTCGACTGGCTGGCATCCGTAATGATGTGGGGTGTCAAGAGCAGAATGGTTTCCTGTTTATTTACGATGTTCTCATGGACCCCGAAGAGCGCGCCCAAAACAGGGATTTTGCTCAGGTAGGGGATCCCTGATTTTGTATTGTCCTTGGTATCGCTGATCAGCCCTCCAATGACAATCATCTGGCCCTGAACGATAGACACGGTTGTCTTGGCGAGTTTCTTTCTGAAAGCTGGAACGGTAAGAAGATTGTCCTCAGCTCCGATCTTGACCGTCGTCGCCTGGAGGTCCTCGATCTGGATATCGAGCGTAATCAGGCCTGCATCGCTCACCCGGGGCGTGACGGTGAGAATGATTCCGGTGTCTTTGTACTCGATCGTCCCCGTGATCGTATTTGAATCCACTGTCCCCGTGGTCGTATAGGTCGACGTGAAGATCGGGGCCTCTGCGCCAATCTGGATCTTTGCCTCCTTGTTATTGGAAGCCAGAATGTGAGGCGAGGAGATCACGTTGAGGCGTTTCTCTTCACCCGCTGCCTTGACGGCCGCTGCGAACTTGCCAGAGACTTCTACGATCGAATACGCAATCCCGATGCCTGGAATCGCACTGGTTCCAACATCTCCGATTAAGCGAACCGTCTGCTCGTACTGGCCTTTGTTTATGGAATCGATAAACCTCATCCACTCCAGGCCGTATCGCGTCGTATCGTCGAGCGTGATCTCGGCCAAAAGAACCTCAATCAGGACCTGTTTCGGATAGATATCGAGTTTCTTGATCGTTTCGATCATGGAGAGATAGTCCCGGTAGAGTGCGCGAATGACCAGTGCATTGTTCGTTTCATCGACAACGATGTTGACCTCTCCCTCTGCGACCCGCACTGCTGCCTCCTTAGCTGGAGCGGCTGCAGGCGTTGCAGGAGTCGTTGGTCGGGCAGGAGTCGTCCGAGGCGTCGTCGGGGTTGGCGTGGGGGCGGGCGTGGGGGGTTTGGGCTCCTCTGTTGTGACCTTCAGGTCCTTTCCTTTGGCATAGGCCTGCTTCAAAATATCGGCCAGATCTTTTGCCTTTGAATTCTGAACATAATAGACATAGACGTTCACCCTGGATTCCTCTGTGGGTGCACGGTCCAATTCCTTGATCCACTGGTCCACTCTGTCAAGAATTCCTGGAATCGAAGATATGACAAGCACCGCGTTCAGGCGTGGGATCGGAGTAAAAGCAATCCCCACGCCCCTTCCAGATTTGGACGGAATTTCGAGAGACGTAAAAATCCGCTCCAGTTCTTTGGCCACGTCGTTCGCATCCGAGTTGACGATGGAATAGATTTGAATGGTTTTATCCGTGAAAATATCAATGTCAAACATCCCGATGAGATCTCGAATCTTTTTGATGTTGGATGCCAGATCGACCACGATGAGCATGTTATTCTGGGGATAGGAAATAAGTTCTTTCTCGTCTGAAAGGAAGGGTCTAACCAACTTTTCAAGTTCAGTGACAGGAATAAAGTTCGGTTTAATAATTTCGATGACAAACCGATCCTCTCCCGGCCCCCTTTTCGTGTCGTCGCTCAGGGCAGGGAGTCTTTTTCCTTCGCTGAACGGAACGATCTCGTAAACAGAGTCCTTTTTGACAATGGTTGCTCCATTCATCCTTAGGATAGAGAGCAAGATAGGATAGACCTCGTCCTGGGTGACCGAACCGGAGGTGTTGATATTTACTGTTCCTTTCACTCGTGGATCGATGACATAGCTGATCTTGAGAATCTCTGCCATCGTCCGAATCACTTCATAAAGATCAGCATTGTCGAACTTGAACACAACACCCTTCCCTTTGGACGGTGCTGCTGGGGTTGCCCCGGGCGCGCCGGGTGCTTGAGCCACCGGGAGCGGAGGCGTCGCAGGTCGTCCGGGTGCGGTGGGTTGCGCTGGAGAGGTGGTTCCCGGAGCGACGGTCACTGGCGAAGGTGACGTGACGGGTTGTTGAGGGGCCGAAGCAGGGGGAGGTTCCGACGGCCTCACTTCCTGGGGTTGAGGTGACGTGCTTTGTTGAGGAATCGCAGGAGCTACCGGTGCTGAAACCGGAGACGAAGTGGATGACGTGGAGCTCTTTACCTCTGGCTTAAAATCTGTGCAGCCCACGTAGAACAAAAGAAAGATCATAACCATCAAGATGGATCGTTTCTGATTCTTCATTCCTATTTATCCCTTCCTTTCAACAAGTTCACGGGCAAGTCGGCTGGATGCCCCGCCTTGTGGCGGGGAGCTTCACTCCTCATCCTCTTCCCCCTCGTCCTCGGGCTCTGGGGTCACGGGTGTTCTGGGTGACACCGGAGGAGGCACTGGAGTCCTCCTCTGTCTCAGCAGGTTCCTTGAAGCGGGTTGCCTTCCTGCCGGAGGGGGCAAGGGCGACTGGCTCATCCCCGGAGAAGTGGGTGCAGGTGGGAGCGAAGGCTGGCTCACGCCTGGAGATGGCGTCACCGGCCGTGGGGGTGTTCCTGGAGACGGAGTAGGAGTCGGCGCCGTAGGGCTGGGCCTCGCCGTTGCAGAAGGAGGCGGAGTGGGCGGCGCCGGACGCTTCTTAGGTTGGGATGCATCGTAAAGCAACACGTCAAACGAGTCTCCTTCATTCTCCAGTGTGATCCGGTCCGCTGAGATCTTGGCCACTTGATACTCTCCAACCTTCTCGCCCACCTTCACACTCATCGTTTCCCGCTCACCTCTCTCCGCTCGCCTTCCGGGATTCGTGATGAGCGCGGCCTGGTAGTCTTCTCCAAGGGTCACCCCATAGAGGACGATATTCGGTCGTCCCGACCCTTTTTTCCCATCGGGAGAAGCCAGGATGGGAAATTCCTTTCGTTCGGGACTGAAGAGGTTCTTTTCCGAAATCGACTGGAATCCCTTGGCCGAAGCCGTTTCTTTTTTCCCGGCCACAGACACAAAAGGCAATGAGGGGGCGGCCTTCGATTTGGAAGCGATGGGCTCAAGCCCTCTCGTATTCGGCCGAGTCCACACCTCGTAAACCTTTACGGAGAGTAGGACGAGGATGAAAATCAACAATAGATTGATGAGCCAGAACCGCCTTGACATCATCCTTCCTTGGCCTTTCCCTTCGGCTGGTTATTTCTCGCAAACCCTATCACCGTCAGGTTTCCCTGAACTTCTGTCGGATTTCTCATGTTGGGCGCGGTGAGATTAAGATCCGAGATGACGAGCAGTCTTTCTGCGTTCTCAATGTCGTAAAGGAAATAGGTTAGAGAGGACATGCTCTTCGTCGGGTTGATCTCGATAATCACCGGAACCCTCATAAAGTAATTCAACTCTTTAGGTTCTCCAATCCGAAAACTCCGGATTTGAATCCCATTTTTCTCCGAGAGTGTCTTCAGCATCTCCTGAAGGCTGGCGGCCATGATCTGAGGCGTTTCGCCCGGGAGCAGCTTGGCTTGAATGGCTTCGACCTGTTTTTCCACCTGGCCCAGTTCTTCTTCGATGTCTTTTTCCGTCTTCACGAACTCATCGTATCGGCCGAGCATCTTGGTCTTCAACCCAAGATCGTCTCTCACTCTCCTCTGTGATTCAAGGAGGGCCACAACCCCGAACTCGTAAATCACAACCACAAGGACTCCCGCCAGTAAAAACAGGAGGAGGTTTCTCTTTCGTCCTTTCAGCTTACCCCATGGACTCTTTCGATAGATCGGCTTCATCTTCTCCTCTCAACCTTCGCGCTGATTCTGAACCGTTCCTTCTCCACCTGATCAGCCGCCCCTCTTCTCTCCTTAATGACCGGTGAAGAAAACTCCACTTTTTCGAAAAGAGAAGACTTGTCGAGGATCGAAATCAAATCAGAGGCCGAATTGGCAAACCCGTTCAGCTCCACATCCGTCAGTAATTCCTTCGAGACCTCTTTCATTTGAACCTTGAGATTCCAGACCCAGACTGTCGGAGGAAAGATGTCTGACAGTTCTTTGAGGATCTCCAGCTTGCTGATCTCGCCTCTTGTTAACAACTCAAATTCCTGAACCTCTTTTTCGAGAAGGCCCTTCTTCTTTTGAATCGCTTCGATCGCATCGACTTTGGGTTTCTTCTCCTCCAATTCTGTCCGAATACGATTTAAATCGTTCCGCTGCTGAACCATCGGACGAATCGCCCAGAATCCCAGCAGCGCCAGTGACACCATCGAAAGAATGATGGCGAGGTACAGCCCCATCTGGCTGACCCTCTTCCTCAGGTTCTCGGGAAGCAGGTTAATTGTCCACTTCGTCTTCGAGAGCCCTCGGAGGGCCAGGCCGATGGCCCCATAGACCTCTGGAAGGTTCTCCAAGCCATTCATCATTTGAACCTTCTTGAAGGATCGAGCCAGTGTGATGTCGGGTGTCAAACCCTGCTTCAGTCTCTCAATCAAGATCTCGTTGGCTTCCTCACCAAAGGCATAGAGACTCTGCTTGCCTTCCTTGGGTCCCAGTCCTTTGAACAAGGCAAGGCGATAGGCCTCTGGCAGATCCTTTGTTCTGTCGGCCTCTCCCACGCATGGGACATGAAACGTTCCCTTGAGGTTCCCCTGTTCAAAAAAGTGAAATTCAACAAAGGTCTTTTCGATATCGAGGAGGGCAAATGGAACCGGATCTCCGGTATGCTGATCATAGTAATAGAGATTTACCGAAGCAGTCGACGTGATCTCAATCGCCGTGGGTTGGATGCCAATTCTCTTTACAAGCTCCAGCACCTCAGAGACATCGGTCTTCCGCACGACAACCAGAAGAACTCGAAGAAACCCCTCACTCTCCCCAATCACCTGAAAATCGAAAATTGCATCCTCTGGTGGAAAAGGAATGTGTTTGACCAATTCGTACTCGATGACTTTCCTCAAGTTCTCTCTTGCCGCAGAGGGGATCTCGATCAGCTTGGTGAAAGCTTTCTCTCTCGGTAAGGCCAGAACCACATTCTCCTTCGACACATTGTGACTGTTAATGAACCTCTGAATGGTGTTGATGACCTCGGCGTCCTTATCCTCCTTGGATTTTTCATCCGTCAAGGGAAAAACCTCGCTTGCGGCAACCGACACCCGATTGAGAGATTTTCTCATGTGAGACAGGATGATACGGTCTTGTCTCAGGTCAATACCAAGGCTTGATTGAAACAAGGGCATACAAATTTTCCCCTATGTGGCAAGAAATATACCACTAGTTGACCAAATTTTACCAGTGCTTTCCTCAAAAGGCAATAGCTATATGCATATTTAGCATAACTTATGCCAAATTATATCAAAAAAGACTTGTATGGTGGCTTTCCAGCCATTTCACGGGCAAGTCGGCTGGATACCCCGCCTTCCTGCTGCAGGGGCGGGGAGAAAGCCGACCCTGTAATCGAATCTACATTTCCCGGAAGCCCCACCCTATGCGGCGGGGAGCTTCACTTCTTCCTTTGTTAGGTTCTTGGAAAGCCGCTTTTCTCAAATGGAATCTCCTCAGTTTAATCTTTTTCCGGCCGATAGGCGCGCAGAAGAAAAGGAGAAAGAGATCAACGAGCAAGGTGGGCAGGCATCAGAAAAGTACATCCTTCCACATCACCATGCGGTAGCGGCTCTTCTCTGCCATGTCGATCTTCACTACACATTCCACCCCTCGCCTGGCATCTCCTGTCTTCATCTTGGCAACAGATGAAATGCTGAAATAGGGAGTCGTGGATTGAAAAATCATATAAGGACCCACCTCTTGGATGAAAGGGACAATCTCTGGAACCCGTTGAAGGAGCTCATTCAGATTCACGAACGGTTTTTCCTCACGGACCTCCACTACGTTTTTTGCGAGAGATCCTGGAATTCCGAAGAACACCACCAGCACTTCCACAGGGGCTGCATTGATGTCCAATTGCGGAACCGTGGAGAAAACAGTAAAAACATCTCTGAGTCCAATTCGAGAAATCCCCTCCTCTTCCGAGTCTTTGGGCTTCTTGCCATAGAACAGTTCTGGCGTGATTCCCCTCACGAGGAGTAATTCCTCCACAGCATCGAAAGGCGCATTCTTGCAGTCGTAGGGTTCCGTCAGGGATCGGTAGTAGTCATTCTCCGCGCCGTTCAGACGATGGAGATCGTCAGTATCTCTCCAGTCCAGAATCGAATCGATGATGACATCCCTCTCTTCTCCCATTTCTACAAAATACTTGAGCACTCTTCGGAGAACGATATCCGGAGCATTGTTGAGATTGATCCGTCCCGATTCACTTGTGACCCTCACCTCGGCGTCTCCTTGTTGGAAGGCGACCGGATATGGACTTCCATCGATCCGCCACTCCTGTTCCATCTCCGTCACTTCTTCGACTCCTGGAAGGGTTCTCTTCTGATGCAAAGCAGGGTCGCTGCGATAGATTAACTCCGCAATGGCTCGCTGAATTCCTCCATGAGCAAAGTAATAGAGCTGACTACTCTCCTTAAAGTTCCGTGTGATGTTCACCTCGGTCCTCATCGAGAAGCAGAATTCCAAGACGATGACCGACAGCAGCGCCAACACCCACATGACGAGAACGAGGGCCATACCCTGATGATTGAGACTGTTCTTCGTGTGGTTAGCCAAAGAAAGATTCCTCTCTCACGGGCAAGTCGGCTCGATGCCCTGTCTTCCTGCCAATAGGCAGGGGCAGGGAGGAGAGCCGACCCTATCATGATATCACCATTTCCCGGAAGCTCCGCCCTTAGGAAGGGGAGCTTCATTTTCTCGTAGACGGTGCCTTTGGAGTCGGCTGGGGGATCGGTCTTACCCTCCCAAGAGTCCGATCATCATACCGAAGGGTCGGAATGGCTATCAGAGTCGTCAGAGTTTCCTCTCCTTCCCTCTTCTTCCCTCCCCACTTGGCTACCATTCTCATCTGGCGAGGGAGTTCTCTCTTGTCTTTCCCATCCCACGACTCCGCCCACTCACCGACCTCTTCCTCTTCTTCACCTTCCTGAAAATATTCAAATCCAAATTCGGACAAGTCTCCCAACAACGTGAGAAATTTCTCTTCCTCAGGCGTTTCTTCCATAAAGTCTTTGTTCAGGACCCTCTTTTCAAACACCTTCAAAAGTTTTTCCGAGTCTTTCCCCTCTTCCACACGATAGATGACAAAGACCAGTCCTTCGGGTCGCTTTGCAGTGATAGAAAAGGTAGAAACAAAACGGAGGGAATCCCGCGCCCCAAGAAAAGCGATGTAGTCTCCCTCCGCCTTCTGGGCTTTGATTTTGTAAGGGAAGGAAGACTTCACCTGTTGAGAGAGAAGGGTGAGAACGATTCGTTGCTTTTGATAATGGTCTGCCTTTGCTTCTCCTCTCTCCCAGGAAGTAGATCCCAGTCGCAGAAGGCCCAGGACCATGACGAGAACAAAACCCAGAATGGTCAGAGTGACGACGAGCTCAAGCAGGGTAAAACCTGAGTCCCTTTCAGGTTTTCTCACCTGTGTCGTCCTCTGATTTGAATACTCGGAGAGACTCAACTTCATAGCTCCTCTGTCCTGAACCGGATGGCCAGGTCACTCGAACGACGATCTGATAGAGGTCGATAGGAAGGCTCGTCTGGCCATCCTCTTCCACGGTGAGCTTAGGATTCGATTTCTTCACCTCGCTTCTCCATGCGTACTGAGAATCGAAGCTTCCTTCGGTGACCCCCTCACTCAGATCCTGAACGCTTAACATCTCCTCCATCTTCGCCTTCCCATACCAGATCGCCTTCGTGTACTCTTCAGAGATCTTCGCTGAACGCAATCCCCCGGAGAAGAGCTCGAGGATCAGGGTCAAAGCAATCCCCAAAATGGCCATGGAGACCAATACTTCCATCAGAGTAAAACCCCCAGGGTGTCTTTTCTTATTCATGGGGCTGTCTCTAAGATTCAACGGCATTTGCTCTTCTCTCTTGACCGGCAAGTGCCCCGCAAGCCCTGCCCTTTTGGGCAGGCCCTTCAGGGCGGGGAGCTTCACGATGGACCCCTGGGCTTTCTATTCTATTTCGCATCCTCCACCTTTACAGCACCCGTTAGGAAATCTACCTGGATGAAGAAGGCGCCACCTTGTTCTCTTCGGATCACAGCGGACCCTCCGTTGGATCCACCGTTGGGATAGAATTCAAAGGAGGGGTGTGAAGTTTCGATCAGCGTCTTCCCCACCTCAATCTTACCTACCTCCACCTCTTGAGGAATGGGGTACGACCGCTGCAAGGTTGACTTTTCGTCACCAAGCTCGGCTGAAAGGATGGAAAGCAGATGAGCCTCGGTGTCAAAGCTGGCGAGGGTGATCTGATTCTTGTTGACGGACTCGCTTCGACAGTATCGCAGGATGGCGGATATCTTTTTCGACGCAGTCTTGAGTTCCATGCGCTGAAGGGTTTTCGTCAGGCTGGGGGTAGCGAGGGCCGTCAGAAGACTGACGATCACGAGGACCACAATCAGTTCGATCAGAGAAAACCCGTGGGATCCGTGACCCTCATGTGACATCTTTCCAGCTGACCACATCCTGGTTCTCCCCTTCTCCCCCTTCGACGCCATCGAGCCCGTAAGAGACAAGGTCATAGTCTCCATGGTCTCCTGGGGACTTGTACATGTAAGGCTTTCCCCAGGGATCGGAAGGAATCTCTTTAGGAAGATACGGGCCTTCCCACCGTTCAGCCCCAGCAGGCTTCTCTCGCAAGGCTTTCATCCCCTCCTCCGTCGTCGGATAACGTCCCACGTCGAGTCTGAACGTATCCAACGCCGTTCCAAACATCTCGATCTGGGCCTTGGTTGCTTTCAATTTGGCAGTCCCAACCTTTCCAAAAAACCTCGGCCCCACCAGGGCAGCCAGAAGCCCGATGATGATAATGACGACCAACAACTCGATCAGGGTAAAACCTCGCGGGTCTCTCATCCGGTTCATTCTTTTCATCTGCTCACCTCAAAAGAAGAATTGGAGTATTGGAGTGTTGGAGTATTGGGTAAAAAACAAAAAGCACTTGTACGGTTTCATCATTCCAATACTCCAATACTCCATGACTCCAGCACCCCATTTACCTTAGCACTCCATTACTCCAGCACTCCATTCTATTAGAACGGTATCTCATTAATACTGAAAATCGCCAAGAGCATCGAAATGACGATGAAACCAATGACCAATCCCATGAAAAGGATGAGCATGGGTTCCAGTAGGCTGATGAACCGTTTCAATGCGGTCTGGAGGCTGGCCTCATAGGTCTCCGCGACCCGCATCAGCATCTCGTCAAGCTTTCCGGTCTCTTCTCCCACGGTTATCATGTGAACCGCTAACGGGGGAAAGATTCCCTGATTTTGGAGTGTCTTTGAAATACTTCCCCCCTGCTTTACTCCCGTGTGGACTTCTCCAATGGATCTTGCAATGATCTCGTTACTCACCGTTTCGCGGACAATCTGAAGCGCTTGAAGGATGGGTACCCCGCTTTGAATCAAGGTCCCTAAGGTTCTTGCAAATCGTGCGATCTCCATCTGTCTGACCAGATTGCCAACAAGGGCGAGCCGCAGTTTCAGTTGATCCCACTGGACCTTCCCTTCTCCCTGCCGCGTGTAGCTTCGGATCCCGAATCCAATCGCCAAGAGCCCACCTGCGATGGCCCACCAGTAACCCTTCACAAACTGACTGACAGAAAGGAGAATCTGTGTTGGAAGCGGAATGGTTCCTCCCATATCAGCAAAGATCTT
>Ga0315288_10011924_pt1 | contig 10932 bp, 9 predicted proteins | sample YL17G11_20_MG_FD_203454 | JGI IMG/M metagenome (GOLD analysis project Ga0315288, IMG submission 203454) | Sediment microbial communities from Yellowstone Lake, YNP, Wyoming, USA - YL17G11_20 | ecosystem: Environmental > Aquatic > Freshwater > Lake > Sediment | place: USA: Wyoming | collected...
GACCACGGAGATCGGCCCCGCGACGATCGCTTCGCTCGTCTTCCCCGGGTCCGAGCCCACGGTCTACCCATTCTTCGACCGTCTCGGCGAGCGCGACCTGCGTGCCTCCCTGCGAGCGCTTGACGACGTGCGCGACGACGCGGGCCGAATTCTCGGAGGCGCGGTGCGCCACCTCGCTCGTCTGGCGATGTTGCGAGTCCTGCTCGATCGGCGAGTGCCGCAAGCAGAGATGGTGAACCTCGTATCGCTTCCCGACTGGCTCTTGCGCCGCCTCCTCGCGCAGGCGAAGCGCTTCCGCTTCGAAGAAGCAGTCGCCGCTCTCGACCTCGGCGTTCGATTGGATACCGAGGTCAAGAGCGGCGGTCGCGCAGCGTCCGACGCGCTCTTGGAGTTGGTCCTTGCCGTTACTTCGTCCCCTCCTGCACTCGCACGGGGATGAAGCGCCAGAAGCCCCCACGCTCGAGCAGGAACCGACTGGCGACGAGCGCGCAGTACACCGTGCCGACGATGCCGAGCGCCAGCGTGATGGCGAATCCGCGGAAGGGGCCCGATCCGACAAGGAGAAGGATCGCCGCCGTCACGAGGGTGGTGACGTTCGTGTCGGTGATCACGGCCAACGACCGTTCGTAGCCGGCGCGGACCGCGGCCTGCGGCGACTTGCCCGCCCTCCGTTCTTCCTTGATGCGCTCGAAGATGATGATGTTCGAGTCCACGGTCATGCCGATCGTCAAGACAATTCCCGCGATGCCGGCCATCGTCAGGACGGCGCCGAAGGCGATCAGGCCGCCCATGATGAACAACATGTTGATGATCAGGGCGATGTTCGCCACCGTCCCGAACCTGCGGTACAGGACGAACATGTAGACCAGGATGAGAGCGAATCCGATCGCCATGGACATCATGCCGCGGCGGATGGAGTCGCTTCCGAGCGAGGGGCCAATGCTCGTTTCTTCGGCGATTCGCACGGACACGGGCAGGGCACCGGCGCGGAGCACCGCCGCCAGACGCTTCGCCTCGTTCGCGCCCATGTTGCCGCCGGAGATCGTGGTCGAGTTCTGCACACTGCGCCAACCCTCACGCGCTGCGGCAACAATGCTATCCTGCAACACGGGATAGCTCTGCACCACATCGTCGAGCACGATGGCCAGCATCTGGCCCGTGCCCAGCTCGCGCACGACGCTGGCGAACTGCTCGGCGCCCTCCTGGCTGAACGTCAGGCCGACCTGGAGCTTGCCGACCTCGCGAACATCCGACGACGTCCGGACCGTAGCGTTCGACAACGCGGCTCCCGTCAGCAGGACTTCGCGGTCCACCACGATCGGAAGGCCTTCCTTACTGTACAGAAGCTCCTGGCTGCTCGAGGACGGGGAGATGTCGTCGGTCGACGTGACCCCAACCTCGACGACGCGGCGGAACTCCAGCACCGCCGTCTGGCCGATGAGGCGGCGCGCCTCTTCCGGATCGGTGGCGCCGGGGACGTTGACGAGAATGCGGTCGGGGCCATAGCGTCGGATCTCGGCGTTCGCCAAGCCGTACTGGTCCACGCGGTTGTTCAAGATCTCGATCATGCGGCCGATCGTCTCGGTCTGCGCCTCCGTCGCCATCGCCGCCACGCCCTCTCCTTCGAGGACGAGCCGAACGCCGCCCTGGAGGTCGAGCCCAAGCTTGACGATGTCCTTCACGGGCCGGAAAGGAACGGTGATGAGCACGATGCCCGCGATGATGATGACGAGCATGGAGCCTAGCCGCAGCCAGTCGGCTCGCGTCATGCTGTGGTGTGCCATAGGGTCTCCCTCGCTACTTGTCCATCTTGCGCACGATGCTCATCTTGGCCACGCGCATCTTGGCTCCCTCTTCCAGGGCGATGACGAGCGACGTGTCTCCGATCGAGTCGATCTCGCCGATGATCCCTCCGGCGGTCATCACTTTGTCGCCACGCTTGAGGCCTGCGAGCAAGTTGGTCATCTCATGCTGTCGCTTGCGCTGCGGCCGGATCAGCATGAAGTAGAAGATTAAGCCGAACGCGACGAGCAGGATGATGAGCGGCAGGAACTGGTCGAGGCCCGTCGACGCGGTGGTCCCTCCCGTCGTCTCTTGCGCCAGCGCAACGGTCCCGAGGAACAGCATCGCGAGACCGCAGATCACGATTGCACGACTCATAAGATCACTCCTTGACGGCACGTCGATGGCGGACGATCCCCGTCACGACGAACGCAACCCCGATCGCCCCGAACGCGACCGCCGCCACGATTTCCGCGTGTCCCGAGAGTCCCTTCCGCTCTGCGATGAGTCGCTCCAGAAGGAAGAACACGACAAGCCAGATTATAGCGTAGAGCCCTGTCAAGATCGATCTCCGCCAGGGGAAGGGCTGGCGAGTGCTCACCCAATCGTAGACGAGCGATGCGAGCGGCAGGCTGCCCCAGATGAGCCCGAGAAGGTCCGGCCGCGACAGCGTCCCAAGGGCAAAGAGGAGGAGCAGGTGACCGGGGAGGAGGGCGAGAAGGCTGGCTACCGGTCGGCCGCCGCCCCGCCGCACGCGCTCGCCAAACGCGACATAGACGATCGCGCACATCGTCGCCGCCGCGGCGAAGAGAGCCACCGGCAAGGAGAAGCGCCCGAAGAAGAGGGCCACCCCAAGGAGCACGAGGACGAACGGCAACGTCCAGAGCGCCAACGGCGGCGTCATCGAAGAGCCGGAAGGAGAAGCCCCGCGAGGACGAAGAGGAGGGCGAACCCGAGGACGTCGGTGATCGCCGTCAAGACGAGGCTTGACGCTGCGGAGGGGTCCCTCCCGATCGCTCGGAGGAGGAGGGGAATCAGGACGCCGATCATCCCGGCAACGACGACGTTGACAAGCATGGCGATGCCGACCGCCACCCCGAGGAGCGCCTCGCCCTTCCAGGCGACCATGATCAGGCCGACCGTGCCTCCAAGGAGAAGGCCGTTGACAAGGCCCAGCAGCACTTCCTTGCCAAGCAAGCGCCAGCCGCGCGCGCGGTCGATCTCTCCAAGGGCCATGCCACGGGTGATGATCGTCGCCGTCTGCATCCCCGACGCCCCGCCCTGCCCGACAATGACGCCCATGACGACGGCGAGCGCAACGACCTTGACGATCGTCTGTTCGAAGACGCCGACGACGAGCGCGGCAAGGAGTCCGGCCACGAGCTTGCCGTACAGCCACGGCAGCCGGAGGCGAAACGAATCCCACCAACTCGTGTCCACACCCTCCGCGCTCGGGACGCTGGCCAGGCGATAGATGTCCTCCGTCGCCTCCTCGCGGATCACGTCAATGACGTCGTCGACCGTGATGACGCCGAGCAGGCGGTCCTCGGCATCGACGACGGGGAGGGCGAAAAAGTCGTACTTGTCGAACAGCTTGGCCACGTCCTCGACATCCTGGTCGACGCGAACCGCCACCGCGTCGCGGATCACAAGCTCGCCGAGGCTCCGATCGGGCCGAGCCAGCGCGATGTCGCGCAGGGAGAGCACGCCCTGAAGGTGGTTCGCATTGTCGACGGCGTATGCGTAGTAGACGGTGCCCGCCTTCTCCTGGCGCTGTCGCAGAACGTCGATGGCATCTTGCGCCGTCATCGAGAGAGAGAGGGCGACCACCTCCGGAGTCATGAGCCCGCCGGCGGTGTCCGCGGGGTAGGCGAGAAGGTCGGTGAGGAGCTTCGCGTCGTGCCGACTCAGTCGCGAGAGGAGTTCCTTCCGGACGTCGACGGGGAGTTCCTCGAGAAGGTCTACCGCGTCGTCCGGGTCCATGCGGGCGAGGATCGTGCTTGCCATCTGCCGGTCGAGCTTCTGCATCAACTCGGCCGACTCCTCCGGATCCATCTCCGCAAGCGTCTTCGCCGCGGCGCCGCCGAGGTACAGCCGGTGAAGGAGTTCCGCCGCCTGTTCATCGGACAGCTCGCCTAGAATCTCCGCAATGTCCGCCGGATCCTGCGACAAGAGCTCTCGCAGCACAATCCTCTCGCCGTCCATGCCACCTCCCGACGAGCCTGATTATACGGCCTCCACTTGCGCCGTGAAGCAGCGGACGCTGTGCCGTGACGCAGTGGCCGCTCCGCCGTGACGCAGTCGACACTGCGCCGTGGCGCCGCGCGGCGTGATGCGGCAGACGCCGCCGTCGTCGATCCTGGCCGCGGGACCGGATGTCCTCTATGCTTGCCGAGGTGGCCAGTATGGACAGGAAGAGAGAGCGCCCCGTCGCCGTGGCGACGGACGGGATGGTAGCGACAAGCCAGCCGCTGGCGGCCGAGATCGGCGTGGAGGTTCTCCGCGCTGGCGGCAACGCCGTGGACGCGGCGCTCGCCGCGAACATCGCGCTCGGGCTCGTCGAACCGATGAGCTGTGGTCTCGGCGGCGACCTGTTCGCGCTCGTGGGGTCCGCGGCCGAGGGACGACTCGTCGGGTTGAACGGCAGCGGCCGCGCACCGAAGGGCATGACGCTCGAGCTCTTCCGAGAGCGGGGCCTCGACCGCGTCCCGACCCTCGGTCCCCTGACGTGGACTGTGCCCGGGTGCGTCGACGGCTGGGCGACGCTGCACGCGCGCCTCGGGCGGCTGCCGTGGCGTGAGCTTTTCCAGCCGACGATCGAGGCCGCCCGAGGCGGTTTCCAGGTCACCCCCGTGATTGCCCGGGCGTGGGCCGAGGACGCGGATCTTCTCGCGAAGGATGCGGGCTCCGCGGAGACCTTCCTCGTGGACGGCCGCGCCCCACGCGTTGGAGAGACTTTCCGCAACGCCGATCTCGCCGACGTGCTGTCCACCCTCGCCCGCGACGGCGCCGAAGCATTCTACCGCGGCGACGTGGGCGCGCACGTGGCCGCGTGCGCCCGGGGTCTCGGCTCACCCTTGTCGCGCGACGACCTGGCCTCGCACACGTCGACGTGGGTCGATCCCATCGCGTTCCCGTTCCGCGGCGTCGACGTGTGGGAGCTTCCGCCAAACACCCAAGGTGTCGTCGTGCTCGAGATGCTCAACATCCTCTCACGGTTCGATCTCGAGGCGCTGATTGACGACCCGGCCGCCTACCTGCACGTCCTCGTCGAGGCGAAGAAGCTCGCGTACGAGAATCGAGCACGCCTCTACGCCGATCCCGAATTCTCGAGAACGCCCATCGAGCGCCTTCTTGCACCCGGACATGGGAAGGCCCAGGCAGCGCGGATCGACGCGGATCGCGCGGCCGTCTTCGTCGCGGGGAACGGCGGAGTCCCGGGCTCCGCCGACACGGTCTACCTTACGGCTGTCGATGGCGATCGGAACGCCGTATCGCTCATCCAGAGCATCTACCACGGGTTCGGCTCCGGGATCACGCCGCCCGGCCTCGGGTTCGCGATGCAGAATCGCGGCGCGCTCTTCGCCCTCGACCCGCGGCACCCGAACGCCCTGGCGCCCGGCAAGCGGCCGTTCCACACGATCATTCCGGCGATGGTCACCGAGCGAGGCCGGCCTGTGTTCTCGTTCGGCGTCGTGGGCGGCGACATGCAGCCGCAGGGCCAAGTTCAGGTTTTGCTCCACCTCCTGGTTCACGGAATGGATCCGGAAGGAGCGGGCGAGGCGCCGCGATTCCGACACGACGGCTCCTCGACGCCGACGGGCGACGTCATGCGCGATGGCGGCATCGTGCACCTCGAGCCGGAGTTCCCCGACGAGGCGGCCGCCGGCCTCCGACAGAGAGGACACCGCGTCGAGATCACCACCGGAGGCTACGGCGGCTACCAGGGAATCTGGATCGATCGCGGCCGCGGTTTCCTCCTCGGAGGCTCGGAGCCGCGCAAGGATGGGCTTGCGCTCGGAACGTAGGGAGGCGCGATGGCCACGCGAGGCACCCAGGTCCTGCGAGAGAAGGGAATCGCGCATGAGGTCCTCACGTACCGCTTCGACCGCAAGGGAGCGAGGCCGGCCGCCGACGCGCTCGGGCTGCCACACGCTGAGGTTCTGAAGAGCCTCGTCTTCCGCGCCGACGATGGATCCTTCCTGTTCGCACTCATCGCAGGGGATGGGAACGTCAGCGTGCGCAAGCTCGGCCGAGTCACGGGCCACAAGCACGTCGACGCCGCGGCCCCGCACGACGCCGAGCGCGTCACCGGCTATCAAACCGGCGGGATCAGCCCGTTCGGCTCTCGACAGGTCCTCCAAGTAATCCTCGACGCGACGGCGGCGAGCCGCCCGTCCCTCGTGATCAACGCCGGCGCGCGCGGCACCCTCGTTCGTCTCGCGACGCCCGATCTCATCGCCGCTACGAGCGCCACCATCGCTGACATCCGAGTCGACTAACGGTCGCCGACATCCGCATCGAAAGCGATCGCCCACCGGGCACGACGATCGCCGACATCCGCATCGACTACGGCCGACGCTTCCCCTTCGGGCTCGCTCCGCTCAGCGTCTCGAGTTCGTCGATCATGCCGGCGATCACGTCGAACCCGCCCTGCCAAAAGGCCTTCGTCCGCACATTGAACCCCGCTTCCTCGAGGATGGCGAGCGGCGGCATCGACCCGCCGCGCGCGAGCAGACGCACGTAGCGTGAGACGAACGCCTCCCCTTCCCGCTGGTACTCTTGGTAGAGGGCAAGGACGAGGAGATGCCCGAACGTGTACGCATAGCAGTAGAAGGGCGTCTGGTAGATGTGGGGGATCGAGATCCACTCCCAGCGGAACTCGTCCGGCACGTCGACGCTCGCTCCGAACTGCTCGCGCAACGTGTCGAGGTAGCGAACGGCCAGGTCGTCGGCCGTCGCGGAGTCTTCGTGAACCTTCCGGTGCGCCTCGCGCTCGAACAAGACGAAGAACGCCTGCCGCAGGATGGACCCGTAGCTCTCGTCGACGTACTTCGCGAGGAGGTAGCGACGAAATGCGGGATCGCGATCGGAGTCGAGGAGCACGTGCAGGAGGAGCATCTGCGCGAAGTTGGACGCTGTCTCGGCCAGCGGCAGAGAGGAGTGGGACGTGAACACCGAGTGATCGGAGGCAAGGAGGGCGTGGACCGCGTGGCCCAGTTCATGGGCCAGCGTGCCGACGTTCTCGACGCGGCCGTTGAAGTTCACGAGGACCCACGGGGTCTTGTCGGGCACGACGCCGTAGCAGAACGCTCCCGTGTCCTTCCCGGGCCGCGGCTGCGAGTCGACGTGCCCGGCGGCAACCACGCGGTCGGAGAGTTCGGCGAGGCGCGGCGCGAACCCGTCAAAGCACTGGTGCACGAGACGAAGTGCCTCGTCGTAGGTGTACGTTCGAACCACCGGCTGCAGGGGCGCATAGATGTCGCAGCGTCGCAGGCGATCCATTCCGATCCACCCTGCCTTGAGGCGGAAGAATCTTTGGTACACGGGCGCGTTCTCGCGACACACCTCGAGCAACGTGTCGATGACGTCATCCGGAACGTCATTCTGCAGGTTCCGCACGGCGATCGGCGACGAGATTCCTCGTAGAGCGACATTCTCCTGATGCCAGTCTCCGGCCGTGTACTTGTAGAGCTGCGCCAGCACGTCCTTGTGAGCGATGAACTCGTTGAGCATCGCCTCGTAGGCGGCCGACCGCTTCGCCGGATCGGGGTCGCGGGCGTAGATCATGAGCTCGGTGCGCGTCAGCCTCTTCGTCTCGCCGTCGATCGTGATCTCGAACGTGAGGGCATTCGCGATCATGTCGTAGATCGTGCCGATGCCACGAATCCCGTTCACATCCTTGAGGTTGATTGCCTGCTCCACGGGCTCGGCCAGGGTGTACGGCGCGAAGCGGCGCAACGTCTCCAAGTGGTAGGCAACGTCGCCGGCCGCGGCGAGAAGCCGTTGCGCATTCGCTTCATCTAGGGACTTCCACCAGTGCTCGACGAACAGCGTGCGGTTCTGCGCCTCGGCGAGCTGCGAGTCAATGCGCTGCTGGAACGAGAGCGCGTCGGAGTCGCCCGTCTGCTCAGAGAACCAGAGTGTGGAGTAGCCGCGCAGCACCGACGCGACGTAGGCCACCCGCTCCATATCGCGAACGAGCGAGCCAAACGTTGCGGCGGCCATCGACGCGTCCAGCCGGCCGCGCCAAGTTTCCAGAGAGCGCACGGCGTCATCCAGCTCCGCCAGCACGGCTTCCATGGCCGGCCCCGACTTCGCCGGGACTAGGTCGGCCAGAGTCCACCGTCCTACCTCAAGCGTCCGATCCAGCACGCACTCCTCCTTGCACGCAGTCAGCTCCGTCCAAGCCAAGAGCGGAAGCCGCTTCCGACATCCCAGCGATCACGTCCGCCATCAGGTCCTCGAGGCTCACCCCGAGCATCTCCGCTCCGCGAGCGATGACGTCCCGATTCGCCCCCGCCGCGAACCCCTTGTCCTTCCACTTCTTGCGCAGCGACGACACCGACAGGTCCGCCAGGCTCTTCGACGGGCGGACGAGGACCGTCGCCGTGACGAGGCCGCAGAGTTCGTCAATGGCGTAGAGCACCTTCTCCATCGGGTGCGTCGGCTCGACATCGCTCACGATGCCCCAGGCGTGAGACAGGACCGCGTGAACGGCCTCCTCCGGCCATCCCCGCTCCCTCAGGATGCGCACGGATTCGTGCGGGTGCCGCTCCGGGAAGCGCTCGTAGTCGAGGTCGTGGACGAGGCCGATGGCGCCCCACACCTCCGGATCCTCGCCGCGCTTGCGCGCGAAGAATCTCATGGTCGCCTCCACGGCGAGCGCGTGCTTGATCAGGCTGTTGTTCGAGTTCCACTCGCAGAGAAGGGCGAGCGCGTCTTCTCGAGTCGGGATGGGCATCGCAGAGCATCCTTTCACTTCGGATTCGATCCACGACTCTAGCCGGGACACGCTCGCCCGTCCAGCCGCCGCGCCGAGTGAGCGCCCGGGCCTCTTCGCGTATAGTGATCGCCGGCATGGCGTTCGACCTCGAGATCTCCCTCTTGCTCGGCGTCGCCGGGCTCGCCATTGGCACCTTGTCGAGCCTCCTCGGTGTCGGCGGCGGCATCTTCATCGTCCCGCTCTTGACCCTGTCGGGGCTCGTGGCAAGGGTCCAGGAGGCGGCCGGCACGAGCCTCGCCGCGATCACGTTCACCAGCCTGTCCGCCTCGATCGCCTACGCGCGTCGCCGCGCGATCGACGTGCGGGCCGGCATCGCCCTGATGCCGACGAGTCTCCTCGGCGCCTGGGCCGGAGCGCGGCTCACGTCGGTCATCGACTCGCGCTGGCTGGCCATCGGCTTCGCCGCCCTGCTGCTTTATCCGATCGTCATGATGCTGCGCGGCAAGACGACGAGCGAGATCGGGCGCACCCATCGCGGCCCCGCGACGGGCGCTCGGCTCTACGCGATCGGCGCCGCCATCGGCCTCGCCGCCGGCCTCGGCTCGGGCCTCCTCGGCATCGGCAGCGGGACGATCATGGTGCCGTCCCTCGCCCTCTTCCTCGGGCTCGACATCGTCCCGGCCATCGCCACGAGCCTGTTCGTCATGGTGCCCTCGTCGGCCTTCGCCGCGTGGACCCACTATCAACAGGGCCATCTGCACGTCGAGTTGGCGATTCCTCTCCTCGTCGGGACCGTGATCGGCGCGCAATTCGGCCCGTTTCTCGGCGAGCGGATCTCGCGCCGCCGCCTGCGCCAGCTCTTCGGCCTCGTTCTCCTCTACGCCGCCGTGAACATGGTCCTGAAGGCCCTGCAATAGTCACTTCTTCCTGACGCTTGACTTCGGCGGGGCCACTGCCTACACTGCGTTAGCAGTCGCATCGCGTGACTGCTAACGCGAGGTGAGAGCGATGATCCGATTCGACAAGATGACCGAGGGGGCGCAGGAGCTGTTCCGAGAAGCGCAGGATCTCCTGACGCGGTACAAGCACAACCAACTCGACGTGGAGCACATCGCCTTCGTCCTCGTGAGTCTCGAAGGCGTGGGGCGAGAAGTCCTGCAGACGATGGGCGTCAAGCTCGACGTCCTCGCCAAGGACCTCGACGTGCTGTTGAAGTCCAAGCCGTCGATCGCCGGGTCGATCGGCGGACAGGTCTACATCACGCCGCGCCTTGACGCCGTCGTCGGCGACGCACAGATGGAGGCCGACCGGCTCCACGACGAGTTCATCGGGACCGACCACCTCTTGTTGGCGATCAGCCGCACGACGGATCCCCAGCTGCGCCGCGTCTTGGGGCGCCACCAGATCACGCCCGAGGCGATCTACACGTCCCTGCGCGAGGTCCGCGGCGAGCAGCGGGTGACCGATCCGGCGTCCGAGGAACGCTACCAGATTCTGAAGAAGTACTCGACGAATCTGACGGAGATGGCGAAGCGCGGGGAGCTTGACCCGGTCATCGGTCGCGACGAGGAGATTCTGCGCATGGAGCAGATCCTGTCCCGCCGGCGCAAGAACAACCCCGTCCTCATCGGGGAACCCGGCGTGGGGAAGACGGCCGTCGTCGAGGGACTGGCGCAGCGCATGGCGTCCGGCGAGGTTCCCGACACACTCAAGAATAAGGAGATCGTCTCGCTCGACATTGCCGCCATGGTCGCCGGGTCCAAGTTCCGCGGCGAGTTCGAGGATCGCCTCAAGGCCGTCATCCGCGAGATCGAGGCTCACTCCGGCGCAACCATTTTGTTCGTCGACGAGATGCACACGCTCGTCGGCGCCGGTGCGGCCGAGGGCGCCATCGACGCGTCGAACATGCTGAAGGAGCCGCTGTCGCGAGGCCGATTCCAACTCATCGGCGCCACGACGCTCGACGAGTACCGCGAGCACATCGAGAAGGACGCGGCATTCGAGCGCCGATTCCAGAAGGTCCTCATCCCCGAGCCGACGCTCGACGAGACGATCCAGATCCTGCAAGGGTTGCGCGAGACACTCGAGAAGCACCACCAGGTCTCGATCACGGACGCCGCCCTGCGCGCTGCGGCCGCGCTGTCGGAACGCTACATCGCCGACCGCTTCCTGCCCGACAAAGCGATCGACCTCGTCGATGAAGC
>Ga0315288_10011930_pt1 | contig 10928 bp, 16 predicted proteins | sample YL17G11_20_MG_FD_203454 | JGI IMG/M metagenome (GOLD analysis project Ga0315288, IMG submission 203454) | Sediment microbial communities from Yellowstone Lake, YNP, Wyoming, USA - YL17G11_20 | ecosystem: Environmental > Aquatic > Freshwater > Lake > Sediment | place: USA: Wyoming | collected...
GTGTTACGTTTTTATTCCGAGGTCTTTCAAAGGCAGGAAGGGTGTCTGTTAAACACTTAATGTACGTTCGATTCGTACCCTCGGAGCCAATTTCGAACCACCAATTTATCAATAACATGATATATATATGGTGGTATGAGTAAGCAATCTGAAAAAGTAAAACTTTGGCGAAGGCGTACAAAAGAAAGAATTATCTTCGCTATGGGCGGCAAATGTTGTGTCTGCGGATACAATAAATGCCAATCAGCTTTAGCCCTGCATCATCTTGATCCGTCTAAAAAAGATATAGGGTTAGGTGCAATTAGAGCGAACCCCCAAAGCTGGGATGTAATAGTAAAAGAGTTACGCAAATGTATATTAGTTTGTCACGTCTGTCATTGTGAAATACATGAGGGAATCATAGAGGTTCCTGAGTCAGCTCCAAAATTTGATGAGTCTTTTGTAGACTATAAAAAGTTAGAAGAAAACAAAGATATATTAACGCCATGTCCAGTTTGTGGAAAAATGAAGGCTTCATATTTAAAGAACTGTTCTTTAGAATGCGCTGGACGTTCTAGATACAAATTAGATTGGGATAAAATAAATTTACAAGAAGAGTTAAAAAATAAATCAATAGTGAAATTGGCAGAAGAACTTGGATGTTCAGATGCTGCAATTCACAAAAGAATGAAGAAATTAAGATTGAAATAATATTCTGAGATAGCCTAATGGTAAGGCAGATGGCTGTGGGAATTAAAGGCAATAAGCTCCGTTCAATTCGGACAATTCCAAAGATAACCATCCGGTGGTAAAACACTTTCTAGGTTCGAGCCCTAGTCTCAGAGCCAGGTTTCATAGCGTAAAGCTCTAGGACCAGATTCAAAAGACACGGGTGGGACATTGCTAAAGGAAAACTAGTTAGTACTTTAATGATGGTGGGAATCCGCCCCTCTGTAGTACACGTTTTGAATATGAAATCATTATCTCCATCTTGAATTAATTTTTGAGATGGGGACCAGATGAATGCCTGTAGGGACTACACCTAATAATCGGCCCGGAAGGGAAACCCACTCCTAGTACACACAAGAGTGGTAGAAAATGCAAACTGAGTGTCTGACAAACTTGATAGCCAGTAAAGCTTCAAGTGTAGGCGGTGAACTACTAAAATTTGCTGCGGCTATCTGGAAAACAATTCTGTATTCAGACAAGCGCTGTCTTTACAAATACTTGTCATCAAACATTCTCCTCTAGTGTAATTAGCACGCCTGGCATCAAAGCCTTGTAGTTAGGGTTCAAGTCCTTGGGGGAGAGCCAAAGGGAGCGACATAATCTTTGTGGCCTTATGACTTCGTGAGCATATTGCGTTTTGATTATCCTCTGGTTGTGGGATCCCTTCATCAACCACTAGCCCATCGTGACGCATAGTCTAACTATGAGGGCGACCTACCTTGAAAGGTAATAGAATCGACTGAGAACATCAGCAACTTTTCTATCGCTGTAGGTTATGTCATCCAAAGAAAATACTATGAGAAAACAATGCATACCTCAACCGGAATCCTACAATATGATCCTGGGAAGGGTCTTAAGCATTACGATCCATGGTGGGCTCTCTTACTGTGTGACGATGATCTGTCTAAGTATTATGCTTGGCAACTAAAGAAACATGGTGTGGAGGTTTATCCCAACGACAAGGGTTTGTGGGGCACGCACGTTTCAGTTTTGAAAGGTGATGTTCCTCTAAATCAAACAGCTTGGGGTAAGTATGAAGGTTTCGAAGTAGAGTTTCATTTCAATCATCTTATTCGTTATGATAACGGAAAGCATGCTTGGGTGGATGTTTACTCGGAGGACTTGTCAGAAATACGTCGAGAGCTTGGGTTTGACGCCAAGCCCTGGTATCATATGACGGTAGGAAGATTAGTTAGGCCGTTCAATGTGGACTTCACTAAATACGGAATAACTTAAGGATGGTGCCGTCGTTCAATGGTTAGGACAGTAGCTTGTCACGCTACTAATGGGGGTTCGATTCCCCTCGGTGCCGCCAAGCCAATCGCAAATGAGAAGGTCAGGTTGGTTAGGGATAGTTAAACTGCTCTCATACCGAGGCAACTCGGAGGTACTTCTATCCCGCATGTTTTATATAGTTATGTAATATCGACACATAGTAATATGGATGCCGATAAAATATTAAAGCTGGCCGGGTTATTTGAGCAAGCAGCTACCAAAAAGCATCACGGCTATGGTTTAGTAGATGAGCCAACGGCTGGTCCAGAATTTAGAATGTGGAAAGTTATTGGTTTAGATGAAAATGGTGAAGAGATAATAGCGAATGTATATGCCAATTCAAAAGAAGAGGCGAAATCAAATTTCGAGATGATATATGAAGGGTCTAGGGTTTTAGAAGTTAAGTTAGCCAAAGACCTATTGAAGTGAATAAAATTATGCTTCTGTAGAACTCGGGTGAGTTCACTTGCTTGTCAAGCAAGCCCAGGTGGGTTCGAGCCCCATCAGAAGCGCCAAGTATATACATAATAATATATACTATTTGTATCGAGCAAAAGGTAAGCTGGTTGCATCCGGAACTCTTATAAGGTTCTCATAGGTGGGTTCGATTCCCACTTGCTCGACCAGAACGAATGCGGAAGCGGTTTACATTTTAATCCTATTGCCCTTTGGGTTTGATAAGTGAAATTCTTATCCTGTGCCACCATAACAAGATATATGGCATAGTGGCGGAATAAGACGCGATAGAGCGAAACTCTTCAAATTTTGTCGTTCAATTTGGTTCTGTGGGTTGATACGAATTGGCACAGTAAACTGACTTAAAATCAGCACCTTTGAGGGTTCAAATCCCTCCAGAACTACCACTATAAAGATATAATAGAACAATGGAACTTGAGCAAGTATGGTTATTGCGCGTGCCTGAAGAGCATGAAAACAGGGTTCGATCCCCTGAGGTTCCACCAAATGAGAGTAGTTCAAAAGCCTTGGGGCCATGAAGAAATCTGGGCAGAGACAAGTAATTATCTCGGCAAAGTTCTTTTTATCAATCCAGGCCACAGACTTTCTCGTCAGTATCATAATTTCAAAGAAGAAACATTTAGAATTCTTTCAGGAATTTTGTCGCTGGAAATAGGTGAGGGTACTGATATAGTTACTCACAACCTAGTGCCTGGTGAAGCATTTCATTGCCCACCTGGAACAATTCACAGAATGATTTGTGAACCTACCTTGAATGTTGAAGCTGTACAAGTGTTGGAAGTATCAACCAATCACTTAGATGATGTAGTAAGATTGGAAGACGATTACAAAAGATAATCGTGCTATAGCTCAGTTGGTTAGAGCGCTTCTCTGATAAGGAAGAGGTCCCTGGTTCGACTCCAGGTAGCACGACCATCCCTCTTATGAGGGGTAACGAATGCAGTTAGGATTACATCCATAACGACCTTAAAGTAGTTGACAGAGCCGCGAGGCGCTGAATCGATGGCAACAAAACGATCACCAGGTAATGCTGAGGTCCATCAGACTCTTGAGTCGAAGTTGCGGGGCGAGCGGCAATCGAAAGATTGCAATGCGCCGGTCACCAACAGTATCTTAGCAATTTTTGTCGTTATATGGGATGTTCGTCCAACGGTTAGGACGGAAGGCTGATAACCATCAAACAGTAGTTCAACTCTACTACATCCTACCAAATAAAGATCCCCGCTTTCCGATCTGATAGCTTAGGGATAACAGGTGGTGATGCGAGCCATCTTCTTTATTTAAGCCGCTGTAGCTCAATTAACAGAGCGTTATCCATGAGGATAATGATGTAGGTGTAACACCTACTGGCGGCTCCATTGGTGAGCCATTAAAGCCCTTCCTTCTACTAATTCATTATTAAAAATAGGACTTTTGCTTTCTCACTATTGATATTTATATGATACAGTTCGGCCCCCGCTTTAGGGGGTACTGAGGTACTTGTATAATAATGAGAGGTCGCTCCTCTTGCCTCCTATCATGGTTGGAAACTGATAGCGCTACCGCCGTCTTAGTAACGGTAGTTTGGTAGCAAGCCTGCTCACATGGTTGGAAACTGTGAAAAAAGCCTGCCCACATGGTTGGAAACTGTGGAAAGAATCGTTTAGCTCAATGGCAGAGCGTGGTCACATGTGACGACTAAGACATGGGTTCGAATCCCATAATGATTCCCATATGCAAGACAAGCCAACCCTAAAGGATCTTAAAGAAGGTCCGCCTCTTGAATGTCCAATCTGCGAGAGACCAAACTACTATCCATCTGATCATCATATGGTTCCAAAGTCTAGGGGCGGTAAAGCCACCGAGACTATTTGTGCTGATTGTCACAAAGCAATTCATGCGCACTTCACCAACAAAGAGTTGGAAGAAACATATCATACACCAGAAGCTTTGTTATCTCATGAAGGGTTTGCTAAGCAAATCAAATTCATATCTAAACAAGATCCTGGCGGCAGAACAAAAACTAAGAAAAATAAAGAGCGCCTCAGGCGCGAATAATATCTCATTAATCTATGGGACAGTTGTTTGATTTCGCTAAAAAAATTGGTTACAAATATAGTACTCCCTTTATTAAGGTATCGGAAATGTCTATTGATAAAGCAAAGATTGCCCCGAAGGCCATCGAAGTGTGTAGAATGCTTCAGGAAAAAGGATTCCAGTCTTATCTAGTTGGTGGCTGTGTTCGAGATTTATTGATGGGAACTTCTCCAAAAGATTGGGACATTGCCACCAACGCTAAACCAGAACAAGTTAAGGAAGTTTTTCCTAAGACTTATGACACCGGACTACAGCATGGAACTATTACAGTTAGTATGGGGCCCACGGTTGCTGATCATTTTGAAGTAACTACCTATCGAACTGAGGGAGAATATTCTGATGGCCGTAGACCGGACTCTGTGGCTTTCGTTGGTAATATTGAAGAAGATTTAGCTAGACGAGACCTGACCATTAATGCTATTGCATATGATCCAGTTAAGGATCGGTTGGTAGATCCGTATGGCGGCATGTCAGACTTGAACGGTAAAGTTATTAAGGCAGTTGGCGATCCTAATGAAAGGTTTGCTGAAGATGGTTTACGCACTATGCGTGTCGCCCGCTTCGCTGCTAGACTTGGTTTTACTGTGGATCCAGAAACCGAATCCGCTATTTCTAACAACCTGAATGTTCTGAGTAAGGTTTCCAAAGAAAGAATGCGAGATGAGCTAACAAAAACGCTCATGACATCTAGCCCTTCTGTTGGGCTTGGTATCCTCCTTAAAACAGGAGCCCTCGGTGTTTTGGGTTCAGCTTTTAGTAACGCGTCCATTTCACAAACGTTTCCAGCCATTGACTCTAGTAAAGGCAGTATGGAAACTAAAATGGCGCTTTTGTTACATAAGTTATCTCGCCCTGAATTAGAAAAGACTTTGAGAGATCTAAAGTTCTCTAACGTTGAAATGAAGAAAATTCTTTTCTTGCACACAGCAATGTTAGAGTTTGTCAAGTTTCATACGGATGCAACACCACTCGGTGCCAGGAAATTTCTTTCATTCGTCAAGAATGAGGCGCCTGAGGGATATGAAAAATCCTTGGGAGAATTTCTAGACTACTCACAGTCGTTAGGATTGCCTGCGTTACAAGAGCTAAGGTCGCTGCTACATGAGAAGCCTGTTGCAAAAAAAGAATTAGACATCTCTGGCAACGACTTGATGTCAACCCTTAATATGCAGCCCGGCCCAAAAATCAAAAAAGTTTTGGACGCTTTGTATACTGAAGTACTTGCCAATCCTGAACTGAATGAGAAGAGTAAACTTCTAGAACTTGCTAAGAAATTTGAATCAATGGCTCAAACATCTTTACGACAAACTTTAGTTAAAGCTGCCGCCAAAGATTGGTGGCGCCTTTCCGATCCAGAAGAGAAAGAACTTTTAGAAAAGGAATATGATTTTGGAGGCGGCCTCAAATTTAAAGCAAAAGATATACCAGAGCTAGCTTCTCAAATAGAAGTTCCCGCTGGTCCCGAGATTCATCATCCAGAAAAGAATCAGCTGCTTCACACCAGTTTAGTTTTCGAACAAGCTAAAAAATTATCTGATGACCCAATGGTTTGGTTCGCGGCACTTCTACATGATTTAGGTAAGTCTTATACCGATAAAGCTATTTGGCCTAAACAACATGGGCATGAAGAACTTGGCGTTCCATATGTAGAGCGGGTTAGTAACTTATTAGGGGTTACTCCAGAATGGAAAGAGTTTGCTAAGTTGGTAGCTGAGAATCATCTCAACTGTCATAGAGCAAAAGAACTGTCTCCAAAGACTTTACGCAAGCTATTTGAACTATTCAATAATGATAAAGAAAAGTTTATGGCTTATGTTACCACTTGTGAAGCTGATGCTTATGGGCGTCATGGTGGTTACGCTAACCAGCCTTATGCTCAAAAAGATTACATGCAACAAAAATGGGATGAAGGCATTGAGCTTAATAAGCAAAAGCCATCTACTCTAGCTGTTTCAGGGGATGACTTAATGCGTGAGTTTGGTTTGACTCCAGGCGCTGAATTAGGTAAAATTATTAAGGCGATAAAAGAAGCTGTTGCAAATAATCCCGACATGAATGACCGACAAAAATTATTAGATTTTGCTAAGAGCTTGCTAGGGCGATGAATCGGATATAGAATCCGTGAGGTAAACGTCATGGGAACTTCTAAAGAAGATATTAGAGAATGGATCAAAGAGGGCCAAGCGCAAGGAGCAACTCACATGCTTGTAGTATGTGATACTTTTGATTGGGACGACTATCCAGTTTATGTAATGTCGACAGAAGATGTTCACAATAAATATACCCATTATAATGGCCCGAATATGCAAAAGGTGATGGAGGTTTATAACCTCAACAAAGACATCAATAAGCAAGTGAATGAACACAGGGCCTTCGAATTTTAAGAAGGTGGTCCTATGGACAAAATAAAAAGATTAAAAATGAAAGGCATCAGATTAACATCTGAAGCTGATTGGATTGATGTAACATTAGGCGCCAAAGAAATCCAACTTGGAATTAATCTTGGTACATTACAAGAAGAAGAGTCTAAAAGATTAGGATTAAAAACCCGTTCTTTTTCTGGTGATGAAGGCGATAGTTTAGCTAGATCGATTGCTGCCAAGCAAGCCGAGATAGCGGTTACACAATATGGCGGTGGCACCGCTCGAATCGTTGGAATTAATGAGTTCCACGATTTTCCAGATGTAGGCAAGGTAAACGTACGATATACTTTTAATGCTGGTTACGGTATGATTATTACCGACAGAGATCAAGGCAAAGTGCCGATGGTATTGCTAACAGGTCGCTGCCCCACCTTTCGTTTGATGGGCTGGTTCATTCCCGATTATGCAAAACAATTTATTTATAAGATCCATCAGGGTCGAAATGATGAATGTGAGTCCGAGTTTGGATTTCTTCAAGAGATGAAGGATCATGAGTGTTGCCAATTAAATATGCAAATGCTTTTTCCGATGTGGACTTTCAATAAAGAACTAATAAAATGATATACGGGTTGACCACGTATTGCCTAATCCAAAATGTGGTATCATGGATCCTTAGCTCAATGGTCGAGCAGCCGGCTCTTACCCGGTAGATGAGAGTTCGATTCTCTCAGGATCCACCAGATGATTGATATTCAGATCATTAAAATGGAAAGGACTGGCTATCATTGTGCCAACAGGAATTGTAAAAACAATCCTGAACACATGGTAAACATTCTAGGTAGCGTTTGGTATATCAAAGTAGATACAACAGTCGCCACCATTTCCGTAGGAGGTCGTACAGAATATTATTGTCGAGGTTGTATAGATGAAGTCTATCAACTTATGAAGCAGAAGTTAGATTCCAAACTTTGGGCTTTTCATTAAAATGGGTTTATAATTCAATGGCAGAATAGCGGTCTTTTAAACCGTCCATCAGGGTTCGATTCCCTGTGAACCTACCAAATGTATCATTGTAAGAAGTGTAATAAGATTGTCTCAGATAAAGAAGTGAAGCAATTTATTCCTGTAACTGGGAAATTATTACATATTTACGAAGTATTAGAAAATTATTATAAGAATCAATCTCCTGGTAAAGTTGGATGGGATCCAGTTATTAGGACAGTATATTGTGGTGAAGTGGAAGAAATTCTAGACTCATGATATATAGAGCCCGCCCAAATATAATTGGGTAATATTGAAAGGGCTCATATGACTAATCGAAAAATCATTAAGTGTCTTCAAAAAGACGGAACATTGCACGATGTATTAGTAGTTGGTAAAGGTAAAGATCCAACTCTCTATTTTGTTGAAAAGAATAAGAAAAATCATTCTTTAAAGAAAGAGTCGCAGATTAAATCTTACACTTTTAAATTCACGTTGAAGCAGCTTAAACAATTAGAAGATGAAATTCACGACATACGAGTAATGGTTCGTAAGAGCCAGGGCGTAATTGTCGATTTGGATTTAGTAAAGCATCACGATGATGGCACGTTTGCTTGTAGCTATAGTCAATTGAACTATTAAGGGGATAGCATGGAAGAGAAGAAGACTACCGCCATCATTAGTTTATATGGCGGCCCTGGCGCTGGGAAGTCTACTTCCGCAGCTTATATGTATTACTTACTAAAAGTTGCTGGAGAAAATACTGAACTGGTTCGAGAGTATGTAAAAGATTGGGCATGGGAAGGTCGCAAGATCGATACTTATGACCAAATTTATTTTTTGGGAAAACAAATTCGCAAAGAAAGTATGCTCTTAGGAAAAGTTAAATGGCTTGTTACAGACTCTCCTATCATTATGAATCTCTACTACGCATCTATTTATTGTACACCATTACTGTCGGAAGGCGTCAGGGCGGCAGTTTTGGCATACCATAACCAAACATTGGATGATGGCCATAAACACTATCATATTATTTTACATCGTGCAGCACCTTATGTTAGTGAGGGGCGTTATCAATCAGAAGATGAAGCACTAGTCATTGATGATGGAATCGAAAGAACATTAAAAAATCTTAGGATACCTAATGTTATTCATTGTAAATCTTCTGAAGAGGATTTGAAAAACGTTTGCCAGAACATTCTTAAAGGTGGGGCTTGACAGGCCGTTAGATAGTGATTAAGCTAAGTTGGGGATAAGAATCATGCCGGATAGTTTTAAAGATATTCCATTTGGTGAAGCGAAAGAGTCGGAAGAGATCGATAAGCTTCTTCAAGAACATTTGAAGATTGGGCTGACCGAGTGCGCCGAGGCCCTCTCTAAAGCCCTATTAGAAAGGGCAGAGGAACTTGCCCCGGAACTTACCAGTCTAGCTCCATATGGCGATTATGATAAGTTGACAGAGGATACTGATACCATTATCAAGTTCCTTAAAGAGGAAGCTACTAAGACAGAGAATTGGAAGATTGAATTCTTGGAAGTCAAGAAAGAGAAAGATCAATTAATGGAATTAGTATTCTTCAATAAGTCTGTGGATGATGGAGATATCCTCAAAGGATTTGTTTTCCTTGGATTGAGTGGTAAAATTCGTCATGCTTTTCCGCAAGTAAACTCATGAAAACAATTGAAAATAGGGTAGACATTTTGCTTCGTGAAGGAGTAGATAGACCTAAGAAGTGGGCGGTAGTTCACGGCTATGACGAACCGGTGGGTGATGCCTGTGATTTTGATTGGCAAAAAGAATGGAATAGACTTCGTTCCCATCATCTAGAAGAAACTAATTTTCTCTTTGATATTATCAGAGAGTTGGCAAAACGTATTAACAAATGAAGAAATTATTGTTATGTTTGTTTTTACTGGGCTGTAATGAATCGCAGAGAGAACAAGTCGCGCCAACCCCCTCACAAGAGGCTCAGCATGTTACTTATCTCAAAGATAACAGAACTAATTTATGTTTTGCTACAAGTTATGTTAGCGAGTATCCATTCGGAACTGCTACGATATTTGCCAATGTACCCTGTACTCCAGAGGTAGAGAAGCTAATAAAGTGACATTCAAATGTAAGTTCAACTTTAACTCGGAGAAAATATATGCTTTCTACTTTAACTTTTGTTTTAGTCGCCTGCTTGTTTGCCGACCTAGCTGTTCGCAAGAGCGGTGATGTGGTTGCATTCGTTAAAAGCAAGTTCTAATAACTCAATAGAAAGCGCTCTTGAGTGGGCACTTTCTATCTAATTAATTACCCCAGTGTTCAATGGCGTGGCAATTAGCACAAAGAACTTCAAGATTACTAATGTGATTGTTATCTCGATTTCTATCACGATGATGGACTATAATGGCAGCTTCTTTATCGAAACCGCAGCGCTCACATTTAACATCTTTGTTTCTAAAAGCTATATTTCTGTAGCAACGAATACCGTTCCCAACATGTGGTAACTGTATTTCTTTTATACCGCCAAATGATTGTGCCTGGTCTTTACATTTCCTACCACAAAAATATAATCCAGATTTAGATGCCTTCTTTTTACTTTTGTTTTTATAAAATCTTATGTGACACCAAGCACATTCTACATTTGGTTCTGGTTTAACTTCATGCGCTCTATTGTAACTACTAGAGCAACTTTGGCAGCAAAATTTGCCATATCCTCTGTTGACATCCTGAGAGCGTGCGTTAAAATCTTTCTGACAGTTGAGGCATTTTTGTTTAATAATTGGCATGTGTACTATCCTTTATTTGCGCAAAGCGCTCATAATACATATAACAAGTTATGCATAACCTGATATAATAGTTACGAAAGTATGGGGCTACAGCTTGATTGGGCAAGCGTTCGGTTTGCACCCGAAAGATTGTCGGTTCGATCCCGACTAGCTCCACAAAAAGACTTGCTGAACTTGGGTGTTTACCTCGTCTTCGATAACTGACTGGTCAAGTACGAAACAGAATTCAATTCGCGAATGTTTCAATAGTTACTTGAACCAGCCTCAGTAAAA
>Ga0315288_10011932_pt1 | contig 10928 bp, 8 predicted proteins | sample YL17G11_20_MG_FD_203454 | JGI IMG/M metagenome (GOLD analysis project Ga0315288, IMG submission 203454) | Sediment microbial communities from Yellowstone Lake, YNP, Wyoming, USA - YL17G11_20 | ecosystem: Environmental > Aquatic > Freshwater > Lake > Sediment | place: USA: Wyoming | collected...
CACCGAGAGGGGCGGGGCATGGATCTACACAGGGAAAGACCGGTGCAGACAATCAGCTTGGGGTCGCAGAATCCCGGGGCTGGCAACCGCTGCCGGGGCTCTGGGGTCTGAACCATCCTGGCAGGGCTGGCGTCACCGCATCGGGCCTGCAGGAGCACACGCGAAATACTGCCATCTGCTTCGGACCACTGTGCTAAGGCACCGTCTGAAGGATGTGCGAAATGGCCGTGGAAGCCGGTCCGCCGACGGATTGGATGAGGCCGCAGGTGGCATGCGGGATCTGATTTGTCCCCGCGCGAGCCTGCAGCTGAAGGGTCGCCTCCACGGCCTGGTAGACGCCGGTCGCGCCGCCCGGAAAGCCGCGGGCCTTCAGTCCGCCCATCGTTGCCGTCGGGATGCGCCCGCGGCGCGTTATCCCACCATCTGCTGCGAGCTTCCAGCCGAGGCCCCGCTCCGCGAAGCCCACTGCCTCAAGAGCCAGGGCCGCGAAGATGCTGTACGCATCATGGTATTCAAAGAAGTCGATGCTTTCGAGGGGCACCCCGGCCTGCTTCAGCGCCTTCTCTGATGAAAGCCGGCAGCACTCAAACTGCAACACGTCCTGTCGATCATGCAGGGAGAGCGTGTCGACGGTCGACGCCGAACCGGCTATCCGCACCAGCGGCCTGCGCGCCTCGTTGGGCACCAGGTCCGCCCGTGCCAGGACGACCGCGGCCGCGCCGTCTGCGTTTGGTGCCACGTCGAATTGCCGCATCGGCTCATTCACGATTGGCGCCTTGGCGTAGGTTTCCGGCTTGAGGGCCTTGCGGAACATGGCCTTGGGATTCCCTTCACCATTGGCGTGCGCCGTGAGCGCAAAACCGGCGAGGCCATCTGCGGGCACATCGTGCTCGTGCAGGTAACGCTGCATCAGCATCGCAGCCTGCGCGCCTGGTGTCAGCCCCTGTACGGCCTCAAAGTCGCTGTCGGTGGTCGTCGCCAATGCACCCTCCACCTTGGCACCAACCCCGTCGGTGAACTTCTCCACTCCCACGACCAACGCCACATCCACCATTCCGCTGGCCACCGCCAGATATCCTTGGCGAAGTGCCGCGCCTCCTGAGGCGCCTGCCGCCTCCAGGGTGACGGCCTCGATCCCCTGCAAGTACCCATGATCCGCCAGCAGCACGCCCAGGTGTGCCTGGTTCGATAGGCAGGGTGCCAGCATATTGCCGACGAAGAGTGCCTGTGGGCGCATTCCCCCTGACTCGCGGATCGCCTCGCGCATAGCTTCCAATGCGAGATCGCGCAGGGAGATCTCCCAGTGCTCACCTACGGAGGTTTGTCCGATCCCCGCCACGATTACGGCTGTCATGATGTCAGTCCTGTGGGTTGCCTGTCGAGACGCCCCTGCCTCGTGCATCCTGCGCTACTTCATCGCCAGTTTTCCGCGAAAGCGGACGTACATGGCATAGTCGATCTCGGTGCGGCGCGCGATATAGTCCCTTGTCTTCGTTGCCAGCTCGCGGCGCGCCGGAAGCTCCTTCGTCACGACGATGTCAAACGCATCGGAACCTGCCCCGGAGCCGAAGGAGACAAGCAGGATTCGGTCTCCGGGCTCAGCGACGTCCAACGTGGAGGTCAGCCCGATCAGTGCCGCCCCCGCATATGTATTCCCGATCACAGGCACGAGCAGCCCGGGCTCGATTTGCTCCTTGGAGAAACCCAGTTCCGATGCAGCCCTCTGAGGAAACTTGGTGTTGGGCTGATGGAATATCGCCCAGCGATAGTCCTTGGCGGTCGTTCCGGACGCATCCATGAGGCGCTTGCCCGCCTCGTGAATGTGCTTGAAGTATGCCGGTTCGCCGGTGAAGCGCAGGCCGTGTTCGGGATACTTTGCCTCCGGCCGACGCCAGAAGTCCGGCGTGTCCGTCACATAGGAATACGAGGCATTGATGATCGCCAGCGATTCCTCGGCCGGGCCAACAATGTATGCAGCGCCGCCTGCTCCCGCCGTGTATTCCAGGGCATCACCCGGCTTGCCCTGCGCCGTGTCCATTCCAAGAGCCATGGCGTACCGCGCCATCCCCGAACCCACCAGACCCATCGCGGCAACCAGTGCCTCCGTGCCCGCCTTGCACGCGAACTCCCAATCAGCCGCCTGGGTGTGCGGTACAGCCCCGATTGCCTCCGCCACGATCGTTGAGGTGGGTTTCACGGCGTATGGATGCGATTCGGAACCGACCCACACTGCGCGCAACTCATGCGGGTCTATCCCGGCGCGCTTCAGTGCGTTTCTGGCCGCCTCAATGGACATGGTCGCTACGTCTTCATCGAGTCCCGGAACGGCCTTTTCCTTGATTGGCAGCCCTCCTTTGCCTCCCATCCACACCCGGGCGACCTCCTTGGCGGCAAGCCGATACCGGGGAACGTACGCGCCATAGCCAATGATCCCCACAGGCTTGGAGGGCTTCAGTAAGGTTGCGGATCTGTCTTCAGGCTGTGTGAGCACGGGCTACCTGCCATCTCTTGAAGGTGCTAGTTCCCTGATCGGGCGGCGCTGATTTCTTGCATGATTTCTTGCGCCCGGTCGATCCTTACGACCTTCTCTGCCACCATCCGTTCGGCGACCCGATCGATGACCTCGCCCGCTGCGCCGGCGGCGATCGCGACCTGCCGCGCATGGAGTGACATGTGGCCGCGTTGGATGCCCTCGGTGGCCAGCGCCCTCAGCGCAGCCATGTTCTGCGCCAGCCCCACAGAGACGATGATCTCGGCCAGATCCGAGGCGTTCTTCACGTCCATCAGGCGGAGGGCCGCCTGAGCGCCGGGATGCACCTTGGTCGCGCCGCCAACGATTCCCACGGCCATGGGCATCTCCAGTTCGCCGATCAGGTCTCCCCCCTTGTGCCTGCGCCAGGTGGAAAGCGACGTGTACCTGCCGTTCCGCGCCGCATACGCATGCGCGCCGGCCTCTATCGCCCGCCAGTCATTGCCGGTGGCGATCACCACCGCATCCACTCCGTTCATGATTCCCTTGTTATGGGTCGCGGCTCGATAGGGATCGGAGGCCGCGAAGGCCCACGCCTCGATGATCCCATCGCGCACAGCCTCGCCCGAGTACTGGGCGAAGGCCAGTTCCTGTACAGGTATCCGGCAGGTTGAACGGGCCATGCGCCGGTCCGCAAGGTTGGAGAGGATGCGCAGGTGCACCCTTCCCCCGGTGATGCTCTGGATTCGTGGCGCCAGCCTTTCGCATGCGGTGTTGACCGCGTTGGCGCCCATTGCATCGCGCACGTCGTAGATCAGGTGCACCACCAGGAAGAGCCCAATCGGGGAATCCTCGATGATGCGCACCTGGAGATCCCGGGCACCGCCGCCGACCTTCTTCAGAACCGGATCGATCGCATCTGCCTCCGCCAGCAATTCCGACTTGTGCTCCAGGATGCCCGCGCGTGCCCCCGCCGCATCGCTCACATCCAGCACCTGTATCTGCCCGATCATTTCTGGAGCCGAGCTCGTCGCCCGGAATCCTCCGCCGGTCCGAGCCAACTTTGCCATGAAGGATGCGCCTGCCACCACAGATGGCTCCTCGATTGCCATCGGCACCAACACATCCTTGCCGTTGATTTGGAAGTTGAGGCCGATGCCTAGCGGCAGCGCATACGTGCCGACCACATTCTCGATCATGTGGTCCGCAGCCTCCATGCTCAGTGTACCTTCTGACCCAAGCGCGGCCAAATCCTGGGTCGCGTCCGCCGCCTCGGACAACCTAGCGCGCCGTTCTTCGATGCTGAGCCGGTAGAAGCCTTCAAGCGAGGAGTTCTTCATCGGTTTTCGCGTAGCAGCCTTCGATTGTATCGCTCCAGTCCGTCAAAAGCTATCAGCTTTGTGAGATATAATCCTGGCTAGGTGTCTCCTGAAAACATGCTTCTGACCCGAGAGCAGCTCGAGGAACGACTTATCGCCCTGCATGAGGCCAGCTTGGAGCTGGTGCGGGAGGTTTCATTGGATCACCTCCTGGAGCGGATCGCCAGCTCCGCCTGCGAGCAGGTGGGTGCGCGCTACGCTGCGCTCGGCGTACTGGATGGCAAGGGAGGACTTGAGAAGTTCATTACCGTTGGCCTGACCAAGGATGAGATCCAGCGGATCGGTCATGATCCCGTTGGGAAGGGGCTTATTGGCGAACTGATGGATTCGAGGGTGCCCATCCGGCTCCCTGTGATCCTGGAAGACTCCCGTTCCGTTGGTTTTCCGAGGCATCATCCGGTCATGGTTTCCCTGCTGGGCGTGCCGATTCGCGCCGGCGATCACCAGCTCGGACAGATCTACCTGACGGACAAGATGGACGCGCCGGAATTCAGCGCCGATGACGAGCGTATTATCCAGATGCTCGCCGGCTTCGCGGCCGCGGCCATCCAGAATGCACGGCTCCTCGAGCAGATGCACGCGCGTGATGCGGTGCTCACTCGCAGGAATGAAGACCTGGCTCTCCTCAATGATATCGCCGGCGTGCTGACTTCATCTCTTGATTCCGAAGAAGTGCTAAACAAGACGCTGGCCATTGTCATGAACTACCTGAAGGTCGAAGCCGGCGCCATCTTCCTGCTCGAAGACGACAACGAGACCCTGCGCATGGTCCTGCATCGAGGTCAGGCGGCAGAGGCCTTCTGGACGCGCAGCCGCTTCCGCATCTCGGACGGCATCATCGGCGACGTAGCCCGCAGCGGTCGCAGCCGTGTGAGCACAAATCCAACGGCCGATTGGCCCTCCCTGGGATCCGCCGTGGCCAAAGCGGGGTTCCGCCAAGTGGCGTATCTTCCCCTTAGGTCGGGCGAGGCCGTGCAGGGCGTCATGAGCGTCGCCACTCGTAGCGCCGATCCCCTGGAAGCGCGCAGCCTGCAACTGCTTGAGGCGGTCGGCAATTGGGCCGGCCTGGCGCTGGAGAATGCGCGCCTGCACCTCAATGCGCGTCGCCTGGCTGTGCTGGAGGAGCGGGACCGCATCGGAATGGACTTGCACGACGGGATCATCCAGTCGGTGTACGGTGTGGGCTTGGCTCTCGAGAACGCGACTCACACCATCGACGAGGAACCCTCCCTTGCCAAGGCCCAGGTGAAGGAGGCCATCAGCGGCCTCAATCAGGCCATACGGGATATCCGCGCTTATATTCTCGATTTGAGGCCCAGGCAGCTCGGAAATGATGGTCTGCTGAGCGGGTTGAAGCGACTTGCAACGGAATATCGGGCCAATACCTTTTCGGATATCGAACTAACCGGCCCAGAAAGCGGCCTCGAGCATATCTCACAGGTCACTGCCCCGGTATTGTTCCATATCTGCCAGGAGGCGCTGGGGAATGCTGCCAAGCATGCCGCTGCCAAGCATGTGGGCGTCCGCCTGTGGTTGACCGAAGGGCGCGTCTTGCTCGAGGTCCAGGACGATGGCAGGGGCTTCGCGGTCGAAAAGATGACCTCCACCATTGGCCACGGCCTTTCCAACATGCACACGCGGGCACGCGCCGTCGGCGGCGACGTGGAGATCAGCTCGAATCCGGGCGAGGGAACGACAGTTCTGGCTTGGGTACCTCGGGATTCCCGGGTCTGACCGCCGCGGAACTCACATTCTTTAACGTTCAAGCGCAGTTTCTCGCGCGCATTCCTGCGAGGCCACCCTAAAATCCGCGCCTCGATTCGTTAACACTGGCTTAGGCGTTCAAAGCCTCGCGCCCATTACGTACCCATATGTGGGGGCATAGACCCGGCAGACCGTGCTTCTGGCTGAGACATGCGTTCTAGCAAGTGTTGGGATTTCCGTTCTCTCATCCATGTTTCTTTAACGTGGACCGACCTTAAAGAAGCACATGTTTTAAACCCAGCGTAGGTGAGAAGTGTTGGTTTTAGCGTCCCGTTTCTGCTAGAATAACATCGACGCTGAGAGAGTAGGATGTGAGTTGCCGGCACATTCGGACCCGCTGCAAACTTTTTGATCTCAACAACGACTCTGAGAAGGTGATCATCAATGGGGTGTGCGTGAGGCTGCCCAGCTCACGCCGCGGAATGCACTGCACTCGGCTTCACGAACCCGCGGCGCGCATATCGTGATTGCAGATCATGATCAATAGGATATTCGCCGCCAACAGGCTGTCGCTGACGCCGCATTCCTGATTCGAGGATGAGACCATGAACATCGACCAAGCCTGGGAGTCTGTGCTTTCGCAACTGCAATCCGATATGCCAAAGGCTTCTTTTGAGACGTGGCTTGGGGACGCGCGGCCCTTGTTGTACGAGAACGGCGCGCTGACCGTCGGTGTTCCGAATGCCTACGCGCGGGACTGGCTCGAAAGCCGGCTTGCGAGCACCATCAGCAGGCTCCTGGTCGGCATCATGAGCTCCAATGTGGCTGTGAACTTCGTAGTTGCACAGGCAGAAGAACCGGATACGCGCGAGGCAGACGCGCCCGAGACGAATTCCGTATCCTGGGCAGGTGCCCGCGTGCACCATTCCCTGAATCCGCGCTATTCTTTCGAGAGCTTTGTTGTCGGTTCCGGCAATCGGCTTGCCCATGCAGCCTGCCAGGCCGTCGCAGAAAAACCTGCCAAGGCATACAATCCGCTCTTCCTGTACGGGGGCGTGGGCCTCGGCAAGACGCACCTGCTGCATGCGATTGGCAACGCCTGCTTCGCCCGCGGCCTCAATGTTCTCTACGTCTCGTCTGAGGAATTCACCAACGAGATCATCAACGCCATCCGCACTCACACGACCCAGGCCTTTCGGGAGAAGTATCGCTCGGCAGATGTGTTGCTCGTGGACGACATCCAGTTCATCGCCGGCAAGGAAAGCACGCAGGAGGAATTCTTCCACACGTTCAATACCCTGCACGGTCAGGACAAGCAGATAATCGTCTCCTCGGACCGGCCCCCGAAATCGCTCGTCACCCTTGAGGAGCGCATGCGCTCGCGCTTCGAGTGGGGCCTGGCTGCCGATATTCAGCCTCCGGACCTGGAGACGCGCATCGCCATCTTGCGCGCCAAGGCCGAGCGCACCGGGCGGCGCATTCCGGACGAGATCCTGGAGTCGGTTGCGCGGCGCGTCCATTCCAATATCCGTGAGCTCGAAGGCGCGCTGAATCGCATCATCGCCTTTGCCGACCTCAGCGGTCAATCGCTCACGCCGGAGCTTGTCGAAGCGGCCTTGGCTGACCTCCTGCCGCAGCGTCAGACCATCCTGCCGGAGCGCATTGTCGAACTTGTTGCCCGGGAATGGAAAACGACCTCCGAAGCGATCCTTGGCCGCGATCGATCGCACAAGATTGCCGAGCCGCGCCAGGTCGCAATGTATCTGATGCGCAAGGAAACTGACGCCTCCTTGCCCCAGATCGGCCAGGTCCTCGGCGGACGCGATCACACCACCGTCATGTACGCGATCGACAAGATCGCCAACCAGATCGAGACCAGGGCCGACCTGCGAAAGCGGGTCATCAACGTCAAGCAGCAGTTGTACGGACAGGGCGCCGTCATCTAATCGCTCTCGATCCGACCTCCGGCCGTCCAGGCCGCCCAGGAACGCTCTCCACACCCGCCGTGGTATAATGCCCGGGCTTCCCGGGAATACACGCGGTGAAGCGCACATCTTGCCTGGGATGGGCATAAAGCATCCCTGAGCGGGTGAGCGTCCTACCGGACCCGATCCCCGCTAAACCCACCTAGTGCGGCGCCGCTGTGCATCGGCGGATGACCCACGGAAGGAATCAAGGAGACCCATGGCCGCAATTTCCATGAAGGCCCTGCTTGAAAGCGGCGTGCATTTCGGCCACCGCACCAACAAGTGGGATCCTCGAATGAAGCCGTATATCTTCACGGAGCGCAACGGCATTCATATCATCGACCTGCAGCAGACCGTCAAGATGCTCAATATTGCCTTCGGCGTCATCCGCGACGCCGTCGCAGGCGGCGGCACTGTCCTACTCGTGGGCACGAAACGCCAGGCGCAGGAAACCATCAGGGACGAGGCTGCACGCGCCGGCATGCCCTACGTCACCGAGCGCTGGCTCGGCGGCATGCTGACCAACTGGTCCACCATGCACGCCCGCATCCAGGAATTGGACCGCCTCGAGGGGTTGCGCGATAGCGGCGAGATCGGCCGCCTCACCAAGAAGGAAGGTCTGCTAATCCAGCGCGAGATCGACCGGCTGCTCATCCGGCTTTCGGGCGTCCGCAAGATGCGCCGCCTGCCCGAGCTGCTCTTCGTTGTGGATGTCGGAAGGGAGGAGGCCTCTGTGCATGAGGCCAATCTGCTAAAGATCCCGGTTGTGGCCCTCGTGGACACCAACTGCAACCCGCAGGGCATCGACTACGTCATTCCGTCGAACGACGATGCCATCCGTGCCATAAAGCTGCTGGTTGGCAAGGTGGCCGATGCCGTGTTGGAAGGCAGGGCCATGCGCAAGGAGCAGGAACCTGAGGAGGTGGCTGAGCTGGTTGTCGAAGGTGGCGCCGAAGCGCCTCGCGCGCGCCGTACTGCTCGCGTGGTTGAGTCCGACGAAGAAGTGGAAGAAGGCGCACTCCTCGGCGAGTCGACGATGGCCAAGCTGAGCGCAACGCGCAAGCCCGAAGAGATCTTGCCTGCCAGCGCCCCGGCGGCTCAGGTCGCACCCGACACAGCGGCGCCTGCCGAGGCATCCCCGGTCGTCGCGGAGACCACCGCCCCCGCCGAGGCATCAGTGGCAGGGCCCGCGGCTCCGGCTGAGGCGGCTGCCCCCGCGGCAAACGCCGGCGTAGATACCCCGGAGGCCGACTCCTGAGCACGGCCCGCCCGACAAGGAATTGGTATGGAAATCACTGCTGATATGATCAAGGCGCTGCGCGCCAAAACCAACGCGGGCGTGCTGGATTGCCGCAAAGCCCTGCAGGAGTCGAATGGCGACTACCAGAAGGCGCTGGCCTGGCTGCAAGAGAAGGGCATGGCCATGGCTGCCAACCGAGCGGACCGTGCCGCGTCGAACGGCACCATCGAGATCTACTCGCATGGCGGCGGACGCGTGGGCGTCATGGTGGAGGTCAACTGCGAAACGGATTTTGTTGCCCGCTCCGAACAGTTCCGTACGCTGGCTCACGAGATCGCGCTGCAGATCGCCGCGAACGATCCCAGGTATGTGCGCTCGGAAGACATCCCCGCTGACGAGTTGGAAAAGGAAGCCGAGCGGGCCAAGCTGAGGGGCAAGGACGAGGGCAAGAACGGAATCATCATCGACAAGATTGTAGAAGGCGCGCTGGACAAGTATAGGGACGAGGTGGCGCTGCTGCGACAGGCCTACATCCGGGATGAGAGCATGACCGTGGAGAAACTGATCATGCAGAACGTGGCGGCCATCGGCGAGAATGTTGTTGTACGCCGCTTCCAAAGGTGGGAACTGGGCGAAAGCGCGGGCCGATCATGAACTATGGAGCCAACCTGAAGGTTGGCTCTCTTCTTGGAGGCTCGTTTCGGGCCGTTCCGCTTGGCGCCCGTGCCGGCAGCGCGCACGGTCGCAGGAACAGGAGCTGAGATGCCAGAAATGAAATACAGAAGAATTCTGTTGAAACTGAGCGGCGAGGCTTTGGGTGGTGAGTCCGGCTTTGGCATCGACGTGGATCAGGCTGAATCCATCGCCAGCCGAGTCAAGGTCGTGCACGGCATGGGTGTACAGGTTGGCGTGGTCCTTGGTGCCGGAAATCTGTGGCGCGGCAAGCAAGGGCTGGAGCGCGGCATGGATCGTTCAACGGCCGACTACATGGGCATGATGGGCACGATCATGAATTCCATGGTCCTGATGGATGCCCTGGAGCGAATCGGCGTACTGACCCGCGTCATGTCGGCCATTGAAATGCGGTCCGTGGCCGAGCCATACATCCGGCGCCGCGCAATTCGTCACCTGGAGAAAGGCCGCGTCGTCATTCTTGGGGCAGGCACCGGCAACCCATTCTTCTCGACGGATACCGCAGCAGCCCTGCGCGGCTCCGAAATCGATGCCGATGTCGTGATCAAGGCCACCAAGGTGGATGGCATCTACGACGCCGATCCCCGCAAGTTCCCGGAGGCAAAGAAGTTCGCCCGCCTGAGCTACATCGACTATCTCAACCGGCGTCTGCAGGTGATGGACAGCACGGCGGTTTCATTGTGCATGGACAACAGACTGCCCATTCTGGTCCTAAATCTTTGGGACCCCGAGGCATTGCTGCGTGCACTTCAGGGTGAAGAGGTCGGCACGCTCTTGACCGGCTGATGGTCCGCCGTCTTTCTGCCCCAGATCTCCCGGACGATCCCCGCGCAGATCGCGCCTGGCGGCAGCAAGCCGCTGCGTTGAGCATGGACATCTCCGCCACCTGCAGCGGGCGGTGCCTCGCGCTGTAGCACGTTTGCCCGTTTTCGAGTATCCTTGACTTGACCTGACTCATCTATCTGGAGGCCGGATTGATCAAAGACCTTCTCAAAGATGCAGAACATCGCATGCATGGGGCCATCAAGACCCTCGCCGATGACCTGGCCGCCATTCGTACCGGCCGCGCCAATCCGGCCCTGGTCGAAAGACTGAGCGTGAACTACTACGATGCTCCGACGCCGCTTATGCAACTGGCGGCGATTGCCGTCCCTGAGCCTCGTTCGCTGAGCATCAAGCCTTTTGACGCCGGCGCCCTCAAGGACATTGAGAAGGCGATCCTGGCGTCGGATCTCGGCTTGACCCCGAATTCCGATGGCAAGGTAATTCACCTCAATCTGCCCCCCCTGACCGAGGAACGTCGCCGGGATCTGGTCAAGATAGTCCATACCCGGCTTGAGGACGCCCGTGTTGCCATCCGCAACATCCGCCGCGACTCTCACAACGACATGCGCGATTTCGAGAAGGAGAAGCTGATTTCGGAGAACGACCTCAGGATGGGCGAGGAAAGCCTGCAGAAGCTCACGGACAAGTTC
>Ga0315288_10011933_pt1 | contig 10927 bp, 7 predicted proteins | sample YL17G11_20_MG_FD_203454 | JGI IMG/M metagenome (GOLD analysis project Ga0315288, IMG submission 203454) | Sediment microbial communities from Yellowstone Lake, YNP, Wyoming, USA - YL17G11_20 | ecosystem: Environmental > Aquatic > Freshwater > Lake > Sediment | place: USA: Wyoming | collected...
GTCCGCCGCCTTCTGGTGGGGCGACGTGTTGACGTAGGCCGTCCGGCTCAGGATGTCGAGGGTGCGGGGGCACATGTCGGCGGTGTAGCCGCTCTGGGCGCCGCGGTTCTCGGCCCGCCGGTAGGCGTCGAGCGCCGGATGGTAGGAGCCGCGCTTCTCCATCACCGGCTCCCAGTTCGTGTAGACGTGCCGGCCGCTGTCTATCGGCGACCATGAGCCGACGCCCCGCTTCCCGAGCGCGCTCATAAAGCCGCGCATCTGCGCCTCGCTGCCGAACAGGAAGCCGACCGTGGTGCCGCAGTCACCCTCGAGGTCGTTGTGCTTGATGAACGTGATCCCCGGATGGCCTGAGAGCCCCTCGACGATCCTCTTCTTCGCCGCCCGCGTCCGCTTCAGCAGACCGTCGATCCGCTTGAGTTGCACGCGGAGAATGGCGCCGAGGATCTCGTTCAGGCGGAAGTTCCATCCGGCGAAGAAAGGCACGCCGATGTCGGCGGCATGCGGCCTGAAGATGGCGCCGCCGTCGTGGTGGATCAGCGCGCGCTCGTACGCCACCTGGTCGTTGGTGACAATGGCGCCGCCTTCACCGGAGGTGATGTTCTTGTAGAAGTTAAAGCTGAACGCGCCGACGTCGCCGATGGAGCCGAGGCACTTGCCCTTGTACCATCCCCCGTCCGCCTGACACGCGTCCTCGACCACCTTCACCTTGTGGCGCCGGGCGATGCGCATAATCGCGCTCATGTTGGCCGGCAGGCCGCACATGTGCACGGGCATGATCACCTTCGTGCGCGACGTGATCCTGGCTTCGGCGTCCTTCGGGTCCAGGGTCAGGGACTCGTCAATCTCCGCGATCACCGGGATGGCTCCGATGGCGAGCGGCGCCAGGGCCGATGCCATGAAGGTGTAGCCGGGCAGGATCACCTCATCCCCCGGGCCCACGCCCAGCCCGACGAGCGCACAGATCAGCGCGGCCGTGCCGCTGGTGACGGTGAGCGCGTACTCTGTGCCCGTCATCGCCGCAAGCTCTTTCTCGAACTTGGCGCACTCGTTCAGGTGGCCCGTCTTCGGGTCTCCGTATCGGAAGAGGTGCCCGCTCCGGATGACTCGTGCAACTGCGTCAATCTCTCGCTGACCGATTTCGAGCATGATCTCACTCCTGTGGCCGGATTACTTCTCGCGGCCGCGCGCGATTCCCTTTGGGAACCGACGGACGAGGGGTGTGCGCCGGGCCTAGCCCGAGCGCAGGGCTTCCATCGGCTGGATGCTGGCGGCGCGCACCGCGGGGTAGAGGCCGAAGACCACGCCGGTGGTGGCGGCCACCACCAGCGACAGCAGCACCGCCTCGCCGGATACGATGGTGGGCCAGTTCGCGTACCTCGAGATGAGGTTCGCCATCTCGATTCCGAGCGCGATGCCCACCAGGCCGCCGATGCTGGTGATCACCAGGCACTCCAGCAGGAACTGGCGCGCGATGTCGGCCTGGCTGGCGCCGACGCAGCGGCGGATGCCGATCTCCCGCTGGCGCTGGGTGACGGTGGCCAGCATGATGTTCATGATCCCGATACCGCCGACCAGCAGCGAGATGCTCGCGATCGCGCCCATCACGATGTTGAAGATCTGCTGCGTCTTGCGGCTCTGCCGGAGCAGTTCGGCGGGGATCATGATCTCGTAATCCGAGACGCCCTTGTGCCGGCGATCCAGGATCCGCCGCGCCACCCGCGCGGCCTCCCAGGTCTGGTCTTCGTCGGGGACCTGGAGGGTGATCTGAGTGACCGGCCGCAGCTCCGTCGGCGGGCGCCGGAACATGCGGTTGATCATGGTGCGAAATCCACCGATGTCCATGGGGATGGCCTGCTCGACGTAGATCTGGAAGTCCTCCATGGCGACGGTAATGGGGAGGTAGACGTCCTGGTTCATGTCGCGCAGGGAGAAGCGGCTGCGGCCGGCCTGGGCCGCTCGCTCCTGCATGACGCCGATCACGCGGAAGTCCCTGCCGCCGATGCGGAGGGCTTTGCCGATGGGGTCCTCGAGGAAGAACGCGGCCCGCTTGACATCGGAGCCGATGACACAGACAGGCGACCGGTCGTTCACATCGTGCGCGTCGAGAAATCGACCCGCCACGACCCTGAAACGAGAGACCTCGGGGTAGTCGGGGGTGGTGCCGTAGATCTTCGACGGCACCGCCTTGTCGGCGACGCGGGCGTCGCCGAACACGCGGCAGACCGGCACCACCATGCGGGCGGCGGAGTACAGCTTCTTGAGCGCGAGCGCGTCGCCGTAGGTCAGGCCGTTGGGCGAATCGCGCTCCGCCTCCCGGGCAAGGTCGCCGGCGAGCGACTTACGGCTGACCTGGATGACGTTCACCCCCATCAGCCTGATCAGCTCGAGGGCCTCCTGGCGCCCTCCGGCGCCGATGGAAACCATGGCGATGACGGAGGCGATGCCGAAGATCACCCCGAACATGGTGAGCAGGGACCGCAGCTTGTGCCCGAGCAGCTCGCCGATGGCGGTTAGGATGGCTGACCAGATCTTCACGTCCGTTCACCTATAGCGGAAGCTGTGAGCCGGGCGCCTGGGTGGACGGCGCGCGGCCGCCGCGCTCACCGATGTCGCGAAGGGCGACCCTGTCGCCGGCCTTCATGCCCTTCTTGATCACGACCATGTCTTCGTTCTGTGGCCCGAGCTCGACCTCGACGGGCCTGAACCGGCCCTCGTGCTGGAGGTAGACGATCTTGCGCTCGTCTTGGTCGAAGGCGCACTCGAGAGGGATGCTGACCGCTTTCGGGATGCGCTCGACGATGATGCGAGCGGTTGCGGTCATCCCGGGCCGCAGCGGCATCTTCTTGGTGTCCTTCACCCCGACCTTCGTGCTGAAGGCTCGCTCGCCGGTCGGTATCCCGGTTCCGCGCAGACTCGCCTCCTTGGCAGTCTGCGCCATTTCGGAGACCTCCCCGTCGAACGTCATCGCGGGGAGGGCGTCGACGCGAATGACCACCTTCTGCTTGCGCTTTACCACGCGCGCGTCGACCTGGGAGAGATCCAGGGCAACTCGCATCTTCGAGAGATCCGGGACGGTCGCGATCAGCATGCCCTCCCATGCGCGGTCGCCGGCTTCCAGGGGGCGCTGGCCGCCCATCTGCCACTGCTGGCCCAGCACCACGATGCCGTCGGCAGGCGACTTGATGATGGCCTTCGAGAGTTGATCCTTGGCTCGGCCCAGTTGCTGCTTGTTGATCTCGAGGTTCATCGTGGCGTTGCGGGTCTCGTCCTGCTGGGCGGCCTCGGCGCGGGCGAGGTCGGCCTTCGCCTTGTCCACAGCGGCCTGCTTATCCAGCAGCTCGGCGGCCTTCTTCGCCTCCGTCAGGTCGAGGTCTTTGCTCTGGCGCTCGAGGTTGTACTCTTTGGCCTTGATTTCGGCGGTGGCGAGCTCAACGTCGCGCTTGGGCAGCAGGGCTTCATCCGCGAGCCTGCTCTTGCGATCGAAGCGGGTGCGGCTGATGCCCAGGTCCTGCTCGTCGTAGTCCTTTTGGCCCTTCTTGTCGGCCACCTCGGCCTGCTGGGTGGCCTTGAAGCGATCCATCTCCTTGTTCGCCTGGCTGAGGGTGATGCGGGCGCGCTCAACCTCGGCCGCGAGGTCGCGCTTCTTCCTCTCGAGGTCGGCCTGGGAGGTCTGGAACTGGGACTCGAGGTCGCGCGCCTGCCTGACCATGCGCGGAACATCGAGCACGGCGATGATGTCGTCCTTCTTCACCTTCACACCATTGGGCACGATCCGGATGAGCTGGCCCTGTATCTCGCAGCTGACGCGCTTGGAGTCCACCGCCTCGAGCTTGCCGACCGCGGTCACGGTCACCTCGAACGGGCCCTCGGTGACGGGGACGGTGGCGATGGACTGCTGCTCCTTCTCGCGCTCCATCTTCATCTTCTTGGCAGCAGAGGTCCGGCCGAACCAGGCGCCGATGGCGACCAGCGCGGCCAGGATGATGACAGGCGTGAGCCCACCGATGAGCAGCTTGCCGCCCCTCACTTCTTCCGCTCCTTGGCCCCCGCCATCATCTCGGCGGGCGGCCGCTCGCAGGCGACCGTGTCGTCCGGCTTGAGATTGCCGCTGACCGCGGCGGTCATCTCGTTGCGTTGGATGACTGTGACGGGCACTTCCACATACCCATCGGCCTGGCGCTTGTAGACCCCGGGCTTGCCCTTCTTCGTGAAGACTGCCTCAACCGGAACCGCGAGGCCCTTGTTCGCCTTCTCGAGCGTGATCTGGACCGCAGCGCCCATGCCGGGGCGGATCCGTTTGTCGCTGTCTGTGAGCACGACGGCGGCGGCGAACACTTGCTTGCCGGGGGTGCCGCCCTCCCATATCTCACGCTCTCTCGCCAGGTTGTCAATAGTCTTGACCGTGCCCCGAAGCTGTGTGTCGCCGATCGCCGAGATCTGCACCAGGGCCCTCTGGTCCACCTCCACGCGCTCGATGTCGCTCTCGTTGATGTCACAGCGAACTCGCATCTGGGTGGGGTCAATGATGTTCGCGATGCGCATGCCCTCGTGGACCTGATCGCCAACCCGGAGGGCGCGCTCGCCATCTTCCCAGGTGCGGCCAAGCAGGAGCATCCCGGCGGAGGGGGCTCTCACCTCGGTGTCGGCGAGCTGCTGGCGCGCTTCCTCCAGCTTCTCGGTCCTCATCCGTTGGGATCGAGCGTTATCGGCCTGCGACTGGGCGAAGGCCGATTCGGCCGACGCCAGTTCGAGCTTGGCCTTGCCGATGCCGAGTTGTCTGACCTGTTCGCTCGTCGCCGCGTCCTGCTTGGCGCGCTCCAACTCGCGCTCTGCCCTCTGGCGGCCGAACTCCTTCTGCCGGGCCTCGTCGGCGGCCTGTTCGACCTGGGTGAGAGGCATGAGGTGTTCGTCGGCCAGGCGCTTGCGCTTGTCGTACTGGCCCTGGGCGAGTTCGAGCTCCTTCTGCATGAAGCCGAGCTCGGCCTGGGCCTTCTCGATCGCGGCCGTGCCCTGGACCTGCGCCAGCTTCAGATCATCCTTCGCCTTCTCCAGCCCGGCCTTCGCGTTCTGAACGCGCCTGGTGCCCTCGGCGAGCTCAGTCCGCGCACGGTCGGCGGCTTCAGCATCCTGCCTCTCCTGGTCGGCCACCTCCTTCTTGAGCTGAGCATCGTTCAGCGTCATGATGAGGTCGCCGGCCTTGACGGAGGCGCCGTCGGTCAGGACCCAGACGATCTGGGTCTGCCGGGACTCGTTGACGATGGGATCGGACTTGGCCGCCTCCACCACGCCGTTGATGGCGAGCGAAACGTCGAATGAGGCCGGCTCCACGGTGGCAGTCTTGAGCTCGCGAGCGGCCGTCTGCGCCTTCTCGGCGCGCGGCCACTTGGTGAATGCGACCACGGCTATCACTGCGATGGCGAGGGTGATGCCACCGAATCGCGCGCGCTTCATGGTTCGTCCTCCGCCTGGTCCGGCTCAGGCGCCGGCATCGCCGCCAACACCTGTGCCGCCCCGAGCCGATCGGTGACCGGCCGGTCGGCGATAATGCGGCCGTCCCGCATCTCCACGGTCCGCGTCGCGTGCTGCGCCACCCGGAGGTCATGAGTGACGATGAGCAGGGTCACCCCCTCGGCGTTGAGCTGCTGGAAAAGCTGCATAATCTCCTCGCCGGAGCGAGAGTCGAGATTGCCCGTCGGCTCATCCGCGAGGACGACCGAAGGCTGCATCACCAGGGCGCGGGCGATCGCGACGCGCTGCTGCTGGCCGCCGGAGAGCTGGTCGGGCCGGTGATGGGCGCGAGGGGCCAGGCCAACGCGCTCGAGGGCCTGGCGCGGCCTCTCCTTGGGCAACCGCTGATGGGTGTAGAGCAGCGGCAGCCTCACATTGTCCAGCGCCGTCAGCCTCGGCAGCAGGTTGAAGGTCTGGAACACGAAGCCGATCTTCTCGTTCCGGATGCGAGAGAGGGCCTTGTCGCCGAGGCGGCTGGCGTCCTCGCCATCCAGCCAGTAGTGGCCCCGCGACGGCCGGTCCACGCAGCCGAGCATATTCAGCAGTGTGGTCTTGCCCGAGCCCGAGGGCCCCATGATCGCCACCATCTCGCCGCGAGTCACTGTGAAGGAAATGCTTCTCAACGCGTGGACGCTGGCGGCGCCCGCGAGGTATTGTTTACCGAGATCCTGGGTGACGACGACCTGCGAGTCCTCGACCATCACTCCGCCTCAACCCTGGTCGGGTCAGTAAGCGCCACGCGCTCCCCCTTCTTCAGGCCCTTGGCGATCACGACAGCTTCGTCGTTGCGCTTCCCGGTCTTGACCTTGCGCTCGGCGAAGTGCTTACTCTGCTGGACGTAGACGAACTCACCGCGCGGAGGCCGATCGAACACCGCGCTCACCGGAACGTACACGGCGTCCTTCACCCACTCGAATACGAACCCGGCCTTGGCCTTCATGCCAGGCCGAAGCGCGGCGATGTCGGGGTTCACCATCTTCACGGTGACGTCGAAGAAGTGCTGGGTCGGGTCGGCGTTCGGGTCTTCCCAGAACATCAGCTTGCGGGCCACGGCGCCGATGCTGCTGATCTCGCCCTTGAACTCGCGCTTGGGGATACCCTTCACAGTGATGACGGCTTCCTGGCCCGGCTTCAGCTTGCTGGCGCCGGCTTCGTCCACCCGCACCATCACCTCGAGGGCCTTCATATTGGTGATGTCGCAGATCCTCATCTCGGGCCACACGCGGTCGCCCTCGCGAAGCGCGCGCCGTCCCCCCTCATCCCAGGTGCTCTGCACCACCGCCACCCCGTCCTTCGGGGCCGTCAGCACCCCCTGGGAGAGGTTCTGCTCTCGCTCCTCGAGCTCGCGCTTGGCCAGCCTCGCCTGCTCCTCGGCGCTCTTGACGGACTCCGAGATGCGCCGCTTCGCCAGGTCCCGGCCGAATTCGGAGGTCTCGATGTCGGCGGAGGCCTGCGCTTTCTTGACATCGTGCTGCGCGCCGAGATAGCTGACATCTTTCTGCGACTTGTTGAGCGCGTACTCCTTGCTCCGCACGGTGCGCTGGGACTGCTCGACGTCGGTCTGCGGCACGATCTTGGCTTGCCCCAGGCGGAGCTGCTTGTCGTAGTCGGTTTCGGCGAACTTCAGGTTCCAGGTATCGTAGCCGACCTGCGCGTCGCCCTGCTGCCCCTCGGTCAGAAGGGAACGCGAGAGCACGTCCAGGGAACGCAGGTTCTTGTCGACGTCCATCGTCGCCGACTCGTAATCGCGGGTCTTATTGCGCTTCTCCTGGTCGATCTGGGCGGCCTGCTTCTGGTACTGGAGCCGCGCCGCGTCCACCTCGAAGCGGTACTGGCTGGTGTCCAGCTTCGCCACCACGTCGCCCTTCTTCGCCGGCTTGCCGTCGTCGATCACCCAGGTCAGAGTGGCCTCCATCCGCGGCCCTCTGACAGAGGCGACGTCGGCGCTCTGAAGGGTGCCCTCCCGGGAAATGCCGACCACGAACGGCCCGCGCTCGGCGAGAGCGGTCTCGACGTCTATGATGCCCTGGGGATCGGAGAGCTGGGCAACCAGGAGCTTGGTCTGCCATGCGGCGAGACCGATGAACAGCATCGCCAGTATCGGCCGAATCACCATGCGCATGCTACACTCCCCCACCCCCCGCGCCCGTCGAGGGGGCCTGCTGGCCCGAGCCCGTCTCCGCTGGCTTCGGCGCGCCGGTCCTCTCCGTTGCCAGGTCGGTGGACACATCGATCCCCATGGATTGCCGGAGACGCACGGTGGCCAGGTAGTAGTTGATCTTGCTGCTGACGAGCGAGATCCCGCTGCGAGTCAGGTCATCCTGCGCGTCCAGCAGGTCGCGGTTTGTCGCCAAACCCTCTTCAACCATTCTACCCGCGATCTGCAGGCTTCGTTGTGCCATCTCGAGGCCCTTCGTGGCGATGTCCACGTTCGCCCGCGCCGCCTCCGCGGCCCGGCCCTGCAGCCGCACCTCGAGCGCGACCCGCTGCCGGATGTCCTCCCGCTCCTGCTGGGCGACCAGGAGCGCCCAGTATGACTGCCGGGCCGCTTCCGTGAGCGCCCGCGAGGCGATCGGGACCGATGCCTCGAGGCCCAGGTTCCAGCTGCGCTCCGTCAGCTCGCTGCTGGTCCGCTGCAGCGCCCCGACGATGTCGAGACTGGGCAAACGGCGGCTCCTGCTGATGCGCACGAGCGCCTGTCTGTTCTCGATGCTGAGGTCCGCGAGCCGAATCTCGGGTCGCCTGTCAAGCGCCTCCTTCACCGCGGCGTCGATGTCCAGCACCGCCGGCTGGTAGCTCACGCTCGTAGCTAGCTTCGGCGTGCCCCCAACCTCCAGCCCCAGCAGCACCAGCAGTCGATCGAGCGCGTCCTGCTCGCTCTGGCGGGCGAGCACCAGGTCGGTCTGCGCCCGCGCCAGGCGCAGCTGGGCCCGGAGCAGGTCGATCTCGGCGATCAGTCCGGCCTCCAGGCGCAGCTGGGCGTCCCGTACGGCCTGTTCGGCGAGCCGGACGCTCGACTCTTGGATGCCCACGAGTTGAGTGCGTTCGACCGCGCTGAAGTAGGCGGAGAGCACCGAGGCGATCAGGTCCTGGCGGTCCACGAAGTAGCTCAGCAGGGCCGCGCGGTAGACGTTCCTCGCCAACCGCACCTCTTCGTAGGAGACCGAGGCCCTCCCGCTTCCGGACAGCAAGGGCTGTCGCAGCGACGCGCCGAGCGATTCCGTTCGCTCCTCCGCGTCCAACCGGTCCAGCTCCGCGGTCACGGAGAGATCCGCCCCGGTGATGGTGGCGTAGCTGAACGCGCCCCCGATCTGGCTGTCCGTGGTGGTCTCGCCATCGCCCGTGCGGGTGACGTTACCGAAGGCCGTCAGCCGCCACCTCTGGAGGGCCACGGAGAGCGCCGACCGGTCGGTCAGCAGCATCTGGATCGTGCGGCGGAAGCCGACGTTGCGCTCCAGGGCGAACGCCACCGCGTCCGGGAGCGCCAGCTCCGGCGGCGCCGGGGGCGGCGCGCTCACGGCCAGCCTCTCCGGCGAGACCTGGTCCTGTCCCACCGACCATTCCGGCCTCAGACTGTCGGCCCCGCACGCCAGACAGGCAAGCGCCAGACAGGAGGCTAGAAGGACTGCCGCGACGATTGTACGTTCAGGATGCATGGTGACCTCGGACATCGGTTGACGCACGTCAGGGGCTGATGAGAACGTCCCGCCTTGAAAGTATTAGACGCATCCGCCCCCCCAATAGTTTCAGGTCGCGATCGGCGAGTTTCGAGTCGCGGTCGGGGAATACCAGGTCGCGATCGGGGATCGTCGGGAGCCTCGATGGAGTCCGGCTGTGTTCAGGCGGCCCGCGTCGTTTCTCGCTTCGCCACAGGTCGGGAGCACTCCTGCATGCTGCCCTGAACGCCGGGCCCTGATGTGATCGCACGCGGAGCGCGGGATGCTGCCCCGCTCGCCTCCGCGGCAGGCGTTCCCCGTTCAGCCGAGTAAGGTACCGGCTGTCGTGAGCTGCTCGACCGGCTGAACCAGAAGTGGAACGAGAAGGCGCTGTGGAAAGATGATGTCTGGCTCGAGGACCTGCTGGAGCAGGCCCTCGCAGACACATCGTGAGCATCGCTCGAGCGATCGAAGGGACAACCATGGCGAGGAAGCTGAGAGTCGGGATTGCAGGCGCACGGCGCGGGGCCGCGTTCGTGCCGGCGTTGGTGGCGATGCCGGAGGTGGAGATCGCGGCGCTGTGCGACATCAGCGAGGGGCAACTCGAGCGCTACAGGGAGCGGTTCGGGGACCCGCAAACGTCCGTGGACTATGGCCAGATGCTGGACAGCGGCGTTGATATGGTCATCGTCGCAACCCCCATGCACCTGCACGCGCCCATGTGTGCGGAGGCGCTCAGGCGCGACATTCACGCCCTCTCCGAGGTGAGCGCGGCCATCTCTCTGGAGCAATGCCGCGAGCTGGTCGCGGCCGCCCGCTCATCGAAGGCCAAGTACATGATGGCCGAGAACTGCTGTTACATGAAGCCCTTCTACCTGGTCACGAACATGGCGCGGGGGGGGGTGTTCGGCGAGATCTACTACGCCGAGGGCGAGTACGTCCACGAGATCCCGAACCTGACCGATGAGCCGCGCTGGCGCGACAAGTGGCTGTTCGGCCGCCGAGGCGTCACCTACCCGACGCACCCCATGGGGCCGATCCTGGAGTGGATGGACGACTACGTCACCAGTGTGATCGCCATGGGCACGGGGCCCCGCAACTACCCGAGGTTCAACGGTGACGATTGCAGCATCATGCTCTGCCAGACCTCACGCGGCGGGATGATCAGGATCCGCAACGACATGACCTCACCGCGGCCCCACACACACAATTACGTCGCGCTGCAGGGCACGAAAGGCGCATATGAGGCCCAGCGGCATGACGAGGACAGCCACCGCGTCTGCCTGAGGGACGCGGCAGGCAGCAGAGAGGATCGCGTCTGGCAGTCGCTCTGGGACTTCGAGGACCAGCACCTTCCCGAGGTCTGGCGCAGCCCCTCGCCCGAGGTCGCCCGCGCCGGGCACGGTGGGAGCGACTACTTCACCGCTCAAGCGTTCGTCGAGGCGATCCTGGGAGACACGGAACCGCCGATCGATGTCTACCGCGCCCTCGACTTCACCGTGCCCGGGCTGATGTCCGGGGTATCGATCATCCAGGGCGGGGCGCCGGTGGCAGTGCCCAACTTCCGCTTCATGTGAGGATGGAGGGCATCACGTCCGCGGGATGCCGAGCTGCGCGAACAGGTCGCTCAGGTAGCGCGCGGCCTGCGGGAAGGCGACCTGAGGATCGGCCAGCTCGGGGTGCCACGCCTTCTCCCACTCGAGCGAGATGTAGCCGGTGTACCCGAGCGTGTGCAGCTGACTGAGAAGCTCCCTGGTCGGCAC
>Ga0315288_10011934_pt1 | contig 10927 bp, 9 predicted proteins | sample YL17G11_20_MG_FD_203454 | JGI IMG/M metagenome (GOLD analysis project Ga0315288, IMG submission 203454) | Sediment microbial communities from Yellowstone Lake, YNP, Wyoming, USA - YL17G11_20 | ecosystem: Environmental > Aquatic > Freshwater > Lake > Sediment | place: USA: Wyoming | collected...
GGCGCAGCCGCAGGCGGCACACCTCAGAAGGCCGGTGTAGGGGAAACGGTGGGATGTGGCCCGGGTGTCGTTTCTCTGCGCTGCCACCGCCTGGACGCGGTCGAACAGCGCCTTGTCGATGAGCGGTGGGTGCTTGCCCGGGTAGCGTTTGCCGTTCCAGACGAAGGCTCCCGTGTAGAAGGGGTTCTTCAGGATGTCGGCAACCGAGCTGCGGGCCACCCGGTGCCCTTTTTGGGTGGTCAGGCCCTGCCTGGCCGCCTGCACCTCAAGCCGACGGATGGAAAACTTGCCCGTGGCGTACTGCTGGAACATCTGGAGGATGATCGGGGCGCGCTGCGGGTCGAGCTCTATGACCTTCTGGGTCTTGTCGTGCAGGTAGCCCAGCGGCGCGTAGGCGGGAAACTCTCCCTCCTCTGCCTTCTCCTGCATCCCCTTTCTGGTCTCTTCAGAAAGGTTGTCGACGTAGTTCTTGGCCATCAGCACCTTGATGCCGTGTATGAACTTCTCGTGAGAGCGGGAGTCCTTGTTCAGTACCGAGCCTTCCTTGACGAAGATCAGCGTCAGGTCCAGCTCGTCGATGGTCACGTAGTCCTTGAAGTTGCGGTACAGGCGGTCGGTCTTCTCACAGAGCAGGATCCGCACCTGGGGGTGCTCCTCCAGAAAGCGGATCATCTCGGTGAAGTGGGTGCGCCCGGACTGCTTGGCGGTCTCCACGTCGATGAACTCTCGGACCACCTGGTAGTCGTGGCGGCGGGCGTAGGAGCGAAGAAGCTTGCACTGGGCGGGGATGGAGTAGCCTTCGCGCTCCTGCTCCTTGGAGGAAACGCGGGCATAGAGAATGGCTTTGCTGGAGAGAAGCCCGTTCGGCTGCATCTCCTCCCTCACGCGGTCAGGGTCGGCCCGCTACACCCCGCCTACCGTCCCTGGTAGGCGGGGCATTTTTCGCGCGGCGCAAGGACGCGCCGCGCGCCCCCCGTCCTCCTCCCGTAAACGCCGGGTGATGCGGTGTTCAATCTGAGGCCATTTGCCGAGTCTTGCAGCACGATCACAACGTCAAAATGGGGTCAATCATCAAAGTAGGGGAGGAGCGCGTCGCACCCTGAATTTGCCGAACGGAGCCACCCGGAGAGAATCGCCGGTGCTATGAGTAGCGTCGTCGGCGAGGTGCGTTCTTCGGGGTGGCCGCAGTTGGCCGAGATCTAGTCCCGTATTTCGCCGTGGGGATCGACGTTGGCATGCGCCCCAGCGGGGAAGGACCGGTAGTCCGAATCCATGCTTTTGATCTTGAAGCCCTTGCCATTTCGGTGCTTCACGTCGTAGTGGAAACCATCAGGGATCTCGTAGGAGTACTTCCAGTTGCGTGGGAAGGGCGCAACTGCATGTCTCGCACCACGAAATGAAAAGACAAGTTCTCTGTCATCAACCCAAGCCTTGTCATCATCTACTTGCTTCAAGATCTCGGCCGTGAACCGGTGGATGAGATCGGGAACGCCCTTTAGGCTACCCAAGTCCCCGTAGGACTCTACTCGTGTCCATAAATCTGCGAAAGCTCTCGTAGCAAAGGAACTCTCAGGAATCAGCGCCGGTGACGAAGTGGCCGTCGGCTTGATTTGCTCTTCCCAGAACTGCTCTTCGACGAAGGCGCTTCTCATACCTTCGTGGAATGCGTCAAGGTCCCGGGACCGAACTACCGAGATCAGGCTATTGTCAAGCCAACGGAATCTGAAGAATCGCCTTACGCAAAGCGAAATCTCGGATTTCTCGGTCGCTGAAGACGGAGCGTAGAATCCGAATACGTGGGCATTCGAGTGCTTCGAAGCTTCCCTGAGCACGGATGGGATTGCGCTCGGCCTCAGACCGATCTTCGGGCTGCTCGATGAGAAGAACACAATCCGCCAAGTACTGTCTACCGGACTGCACCCGTCATCTAGGGAAGACTTGATGTAGCCTATGTCTTGCTGCATCAATCCGAATATCAAGGCGGTTTTCATTTCTCATTCAACAGCCTGATTACTATGTCCAAAGGGACTGAGATCCTTCTCAAATCTTCATCGCTGAGTTGGCCCAACGCGTTGACGAGCCCTAGAGTCAGAGATGATTGATCGTCTCCCGAACCATGCTGGACCGTACTCTGAGCATGCGCACCTGCAGGTGTCTCGATCCAGCTCTCGTTCCACTGGACTCCGTTGACGCTTGCCCAGTCGCGCATGCGCTCGAGTATGTTGCGATTCTTGAACGCGAGCCAGTCCCGAAGGCATCCGCTCGACCGAACCGTGCCGGAAAAGTTGGCCAGCTCTCGCTGAGGAGCATTCAAGTCGGCAAAGAGCTTGGCTGAAAGCACGGCGTCTGCGAGACTCGCTGCAAACTGCCTCCTTAGTTCGATCTCGGCCTCAACCGTCCTCGGGGGGATCTCGACAAAGCGCGTTGTGTCTTCCGGCCGGAGGTCAAGGCTAGTCACCCTATCCGTGTTCCGGTCATAAAAAGGTTGCTGGGCGCTTCCGAATTGCGAGAAAGCCCGGAAGAGATCCTGCCTTATCGCCGATCCCTTCTCAACTTTCCTCTTGAAAAAGAGGTACTCTTTCCCTTTTGGTGCGGCCAGTAAATCGCTTCCGAATTCGTGCTTCAGGGCGATCTTGTCCGGCATGCTCTGAAGCAAAGAGCCGAAGCGCTCCTTTGAAAGAGCCTGCCGCACGGGATGGTCGCTATTCTCGAACCTCCGCAGCAAAAAGGCTTTGAACTTCGCGCCAGGTATTGGCTCTTGACTTGTTTCAGTCAATTCCCTGAGGCAAGCAGCGATCGTTTCGGAGACATCAACGTCGTCACTCATTGGTCATGCCTAAATACAAATGGGGCAGTTAGGCCTGCCCCATTTCATATACTGCCTTTCCGCTTGCGATGACGACCATTTCAAGGGAAGATCGAGATACCTCGACGCGGAAATCAATGTACCCTACTTCCTAGTGAACATCGCCCCCTTCCGACCACAAACGATTGTTTGCGAGGCGGAATTAACTATGATGATATACCATTGTCAGGCAAACGTCAACCGCCCAAAATCAAGCAGGAATTGGCCAGCTTCAGTCAAGATGCCTTCTGGCATGACTTGCCGGTTTGGAAGGAGCGACTAAGCCGACTCCCCTCGGTAGGCACGCCGCTTTCTTCGCGCGCATGGGAGCGCGAAGAAAGCGCTGCTTGGTCAGACTACCCAGTTGCAGAGCCGGCTAACAAACTGAGGTAATTACGGCGGTCGCCTACAGCCTACCGACTTCGCACTCCGGCGAGCAGCACATGCTTTCGCGAACCTCCATTGCGCCGGGATAGCCGTGGTAGACCTGCCCACCAATACCGCCAACCCTTTGGTTTCCGGAAATCAGGGTCACAAGCTGTAAGACCTCATGGGCTGCGACGCTCAGGCTGAAAGCAAACACGTTTCTCCTTCCATAGCGCTCGCGGTCCGCCGGGGAGAGCCCACGGACGTAATCAGGATCTTCCAGAAGGCCGTCCCTATCCAGCGCCACGTCGCTTCTACGAAGCGCGTCGATGCAATACAGACAGCCATAGCCCGGTCCGACGGTGTGGATCCGCCAGTCTACATGCATCAGCTTCCCAGCGTCGTCCACTCGCGCGATGATGCCGCCGTCGATAACTGGGATCAAATGGGCGTATGCAACTGCGTTCAGAATTGAGCGAGGAAGAGGTCGATCAACGCAGCTGATCAGCACGTCGCAGTCGAGGGCCACGGCCAGCCCTTTCTCGGTCAAAAGGGACCGCGGAACCGACCGGACCCAAGAGCATCTGCTCGTATGGGAACGACCTACTTGCCGCCTTCCTATAGCCACTTTCCTTCGGTGGAGTACTGCATCGAGCCTTACTGTGCCCAAAGTTCTGTCAAGGTTGCGGGTTTCGATCCGGTCGTAGTCGATAAGCGTGATCCGCTCGACACCGATGCGTGCAAGTGCCTCGGCAACAATGCTGCCGACACTACCCACGCCTACAATGCCAATGTGCGCGCGACGGAGCTGGGACTGCGCTTTCTCGCCCCACACCGATACTGTTGCAGCTTGGGCCGGATTGGCCTTCTGTTCTCCCCGCAGTATAGGATGGAAACTCAAACCAAGGCGCCTACCGACGCTTCGAACTGAGATGGCTTGCCTTATCGCGTACCTATGTCTGCCGGTTCGCAGCCAGAAACGTCCGCTCCAAGAACCGTCAGTACCCCACGTTAGTCCGACAAGGGGCAGGCCGGTCTGGCTGCACACCACGCCAGCCAGCCGGTCACGCTCTGCTACGACGTCATCATGGCTCATGCCTTGCCAGCCCGGACCGAGGTGGCTATGAATCAGTGCGACGCCGCAATCTTTTGGTCTCTCTCGGAGTGTTCTCGAAAGGTACTCAACGGTGAAGGCCACGTTGCCTTGCAGAACTCGCTCGTCCTCCTTCGGCAAGTTGACGCTCTGCAGAATCGCGGAGTACCGGCTCATACCCCGGCTCGGCTGCCAGTAGGCAAACGAAAGATCCTCCTGCCCTCCAAAGTGCTGAGCAAAGTGTCGCTCTAAGGCTTCAGCTACGCCCGCCTCCATGGCCACTGACAAATCGATCTTCGTGTAAGGACGGTACTGATACCCGGTCATGCCTTCACCTCGTTCAGAACAGTCAGTATGTGTGCGAGGAACGCCTTGGGCTCGAGCGCATGATCGAACCTTCGACTCCAGTAGAGCCAGTCGGGCCCAATCGGACTGGCCTGTGTGTTTAGCGTGCCTGGCTCGACCAGGAATGGCTTGGTATGAACCGCAGATTGTGGCACCCACGGCACTCCTGAGTTCAACATCACCGCGACGTCGCATGACTTTCCGGCCAGCTTTCCCGAGGCGATCGAAATCCCCTTGATGACCAGATAGCTTTGAGTGTCGCTCCCGACGATGCTCTCTACGCTATAGCCCACCGAGGACAGATACCCCTGAAGATCGGCGTGGGTCATCGCGCTCGTTCAGGACGTGGGCGTGGGCGCCTTGTACTTCGCGACGAAGCGCTCGTTCTGGTGCAGATGGACAACGAAATCGTACTCGTTGCTGTAGTCCTTGGGCGGATTCTCGGAACTCAGCACGTAGTCCTCGGGCGGGGTGAACCCGGCGTTAGCGAGGATCGCCCTTACAGTCAGGCTCTCCTCCCTAGTCTTCTCGATTTCACCATTTACCGTGTACGAGATTTCGTGGTGACCGTTTCCCATCGGCTTTTTCCTCCTGCGGCCAGTGTTGACCGCTAAGTACGTCTGGGATATCATAGAATCATGACGATATCAGATCGTATTTCCTATATCATAATATATTCGGTATACCGAAAATAGTCAAGGGGTGGGCACCGACCCCTTGCAGGAGAGGTGAGAGTGTCAGGCGGCAACGCACTTAGGGTTGAGTTGGGCCGGCGGATTAGAGCACTGCGTGGCTCACGAGGGATAACCGGCCAGAAGCTCGCCAAGATGGCGGCGATTAGCCCCGCCCATCTATCGGAGATCGAGCGCGGGCTCTCAGAAGTCTCGAGCGAGAAGTTGTTGCGAATCGCCGACAGCCTCGGCGTGGGAGTTCAAGAGCTCATGGAGGGCACCGTCGAGGACTCTGAGTCGAAGAAGGAAGTGTCCTTTCCGAAGGCGCTAGCCGACGCGGCGGAACAACTTGGCTGGTCCTACCGCGTGATGGCCAAACTCTACAATGCCAGAGTGTCACTTGCCGCACGTCGCTCATCCGGAAAGCAGGTGGATTGGTCCGTGCAGGACTGGCAGAGTTTCTACACGACTGTGAAGGAATACATAGAGGAGTAGTACGTGACGCTATGAGCTCGCTGGACAGGCCGTCTAACGCAGACCTCATTGGTCTCGACGCGATCGCGAAAAATCTCGGGTTGGGAAAGCGTTGGAAGGGCCCGCGCATGGTACCCGAGGTAGTGAAAGCATGCGAGGAAGAAGCCAGTGCCGTGCTCGCCGGCACCCGCGCGAAGGGCGAGGCAATCGCTGCTAAGCTGGCTTCGCACTATGGTGTGAAGTTCGAAGAGGTGCACTCTGCGAGAGACATTGACGCTCTCGAGGACCACTATTTGCGCGGCAAGAAAGAACTGACCTTCGGGGTGCTTCGCCAAGAGCTGGCTGATCCTGGCGTCGATGCGCTTCTGTTTCGCAGAAACAACGCCCGGATAGATGAGCCGGACCAGTGGATTGCTGTTCTCAATTTGTTGGTCACTACCGATCGCGCATACTGGGATCGGTTCCACGAACTTTCACACCGTCTCGCGGAGCCCCCTCAGTTGCTACTTAGGTTCCGCCGTGAGGTGCAAGGTGAAAAGGGCGCAGTTGAGCAGCTCATCGACACCATCACGGGAGAGCTGGCCTTCCACCGAGACTACTTTGCGCCTCTTATCAGTGCCACATGTAGTCGTCCGCTAGATTTTGCCTTGATCAACTGGATCAAAGAATCCTTCGCGCCAACTGCAAGCTTACTGTCCGTAACCAACGCTGTGACGACCAGGTGGCCTCGTCCGGCCATATGCTTCACCGCAAGGCTTCAGACCAAGCGTGCAGATCCAAACGGCGAGCAGTGCCTTAGGATACAGTTGCAGTGTACGAACCCGCTTGCGAGAGAGCGTGGCATTGTATTGTATAATAATATGAGGGTCCCTCTTTCCAGCATCGCATACCAGGCGTGGGAGACGCGATCGGTGCGAACCGGAATGGACAAGTGCGTGGAGTGGAGCACGAGACGAGGGTACCACCTGCCGGACATGGACGCCTTGGTTTCTGCTATCCCGATGGGCAACTGGATATACTGCACGATGAGCCTTTAACTGTGTCCACAGTAGCCGACGATCCGGCGTTTACGGGAGGAGGACGGGGGGCGCGCGGCGCGTCCGTGCGCCGCGCCAAGATGCCCCGCCTACCATGGACGGTAGGCTGGGACCGAGAAGGCTGAAGGCAACCGCATGAGGGAGGAAATGCTGCCGAACGGGCTTCTTTCCAGCAAAGCTGTTCTCTACGCCAGAGTCTCCTCGAAAGAGCAGGAGCGCGAAGGCTACTCCATACCCGCCCAGTGCAAGCTGCTCCGTTCCTACGCCCACCGCCACGACTACCAGGTGGTCCGCGAGTTCATCGACGTAGAGACCGCCAAGCAGTCCGGGCGCACTCACTTCACCGAGATGATCCGCTTTTTGGAGGAGCACCCCCAGGTGCGAATCCTGCTCTGTGAGAAAACGGATCGGCTGTATCGTAACTTCAAGGACTACGTGACCATCGACGAGCTGGACCTGACGCTGGTCTTTGTCAAAGAAGGCTCGGTGCTGAACAAGGATTCCCGATCCCATGAGAAGTTCATCCACGGCATCAAGGTGCTGATGGCAAAGAACTACATCGACAACCTCTCCGAGGAGACCCGGAAAGGGATGCAGGAGAAGGCGGAGGAGGGAGAATTCCCGGCCTACGCGCCGCTGGGCTACCTGCATGACACGGCCAAGAAGACCATAGAGACCGACCCGCAGCGCGCCCCGATTATCCGCCAGATGTTCGAGCAGTACGCCACGGGCAAGTTCTCCATCCGCAGGCTTGAGGTGCAGGCGGCCCGACAGGGCCTGACCACCCGAAAGGGTCACCGGGTGGCCCGAAGCTCTGTGGCCCAGATTCTGAAGAACCCGTTCTACACGGGAGCGTTCGTATGGAACGGCAAGCGCTACCAGGGCAAGCACCCGCCGCTCATCGACAAGGCTCTCTTTGTCCGTGTTCAGGCGGTCGCCGCACAGAGAAACGACACCCGGGCCACGGCGCACCGTTTCCCCTACACCGGCCTTCTGAAGTGCGCCGTCTGCGGTTGCGCCATCACTGCCGAGATCAAGAAGGATCGCTACATCTACTACCACTGCACCTTCGACAAGGGAAACTGCAGGGGTGCCTACGTGCGGGAGGAGAAGCTTGAGCGGCAGTTCGAGGAGATTCTCGGTGAGTTCCAGTTCTCCGAGGCCCTCTTCGACCGGATGCGGGAGGCGCTGCATCAGAGCCAGAAGGAGAAGGCGGAGTATCACCGCCGCGCCATCGAGAAGCTGAACGCCCAGTACGCCAAACTGCAGAACCGCATCGACCAGATCTACCTGGACAAGCTGGACGGAGAGGTTGAGGAAGCGTTCTACCGTCGCAACGTCTCAACATGGCGTGAGGAGCAGGCCCAGATCCGGGCTCGGATCGAACGGCACGAGAAAGCAGACCAGAACTACATCGAGCAGGGAATCCGGCTGCTGGAGTTGGCGCGGAACGCCCAAGAGTTCTTCCGGACCCACGGCCAGGCAGAGCGGGCGGCGCTCCTTGCCTTCATCCTACCCGGCTCAACGATAGAAAGTGACCGCGTGGTCCCGGCTTTCAAGCCTCCATTTGACATCATCCACAGGATCGCCGGGGAAGCGTGCCGTGTCTCCCGAGGCACAAAAAAACAGGCCGCCTCTTCTGAGACGACCTGTCCAACTCTGCTCCCCCGGCCGGACTCGAACCAGCGACCTAGTGATTAACAGTCACCCGCTCTACCAACTGAGCTACAGGGGAAAGTGATAGAAAGGTTATGAAAATGCGCGCGATTGTCAAGGGGCAGTCACGATAGGGGATGCCTGCCCGCATCGCGCGCATGCGCTGCTTTTCATGCCGACGATGGCCGTCGAATAGCCCCGCCTGCGCACGAGCAGGTTCCCGCAGTCTGGGCAGGCGGTGTTGGTCTCCTCCATCCCCACGTTCCCCATGTACACGTAGGGGAGATGTCGCCTGGCCACTTCCGCGAGCCTCTTCACGGTTTCGCCTGGCGTTGGAGGAATGATGTAGCGGTGCTGGGGGGAATAGCGTGAGAGATGCAGAGGGATGCGGGGGTCAATTGAGGCGAGGAACCGGGCGATGCCCTCGATCTGCGCGGGGCTGTCGTTCTTCGTCGGGATGATCAGGGTCGTCACCTCGAGGTGGACCTTCCCGGCTGCCTGCTCGATGAATCTCTTCACTTCCTCGAGGTCCCCACCGGTCTCCTCCCGGTAGAAGACGGGGTCGAATGCCTTGAGGTCGATGTTCGCGGCATCCACGAGACCCAGGACCTCTTCGGCGGGCTCTCGGTTGATGTACCCATTCGAGACGAGGACGTTCTTCAAACCCGCCTCGCGCGCGAGCGCGGCAGTCTCGAGCAGGTACTCGACGTGGATCAGTGGCTCGGAGTACGTGTAGGCAATCCCGAAAGAACCTTCCCGGCGCGCTATCAGGACCATATCGGCAGGACTGACGAATCGGGTTTCTGCATTCGTCGATTGCGAGATATGCCAGTTCTGGCAGAACCCGCAGCGCAGGGAGCAGCCGACAAATCCGGCCGACAGGATGGAAGCGCCGGGGTAGTAGTGGTAGAGCGGTTTTTTTTCGATTGGATCCACGGCGAGAGCTGATATTCTTCCATAGAACGGGATGTCGATCCTGGTGTCCCTGTTGAACCTGACCCTGCACAGGCCGTGCTTTCCCTCGGCGATGAGGCAGGCGTTCGGGCAGAGGGTGCAGGCGATCCTGCCGTCCGGCTGTTTCTGGTAGAAGCGCGCTGTGCCGTTCACTGCGGCGCCAATTGTACTTCGAAGGGCCGCGATGCGCAACGAGAGGTCAGGTCGGGTGGACCGAGGGCTCCGACGACCGCGTCCGGTGGACGATCAAAAAACATTCCGAAACTGGAGATTCCCCCGCGAGGGGTGTATATTGATATGGTTTGAGCATGGGCACTGAGCGAGTGCTTGAACCAGGGAGGTGCCTATGAAAACGATGATCAAAGTGGCAGGCGCAATCGCCGCTATTCTGGCGATAATCTCCGTGGCGTCGTGCAGCCTTGCGGCGGGACCATCGAAGGAATTGATTTCGGCAGCTAAGGAGCTGAAGAGCATCATCCCCGGCATCCAGGCCGGCATGTCGCTTGTGAAGCCGGATGATCCCGCGGAACGGGCTTTCGACCCGAGCGGTTCTGCACCGACTGATTGGGACCATGGGACAGAGAGCCCGGCAACCGTATACGGTTCGGGTACCACTACGAAGCGGTTTCCGTCCACCGGCGGCTACTACCATATGGCAAACGGCGACCAGATCTACCTCACCCTGACTCCAGAGTTTTCCCTCGGTGGCAACCCCTACTATCGACTGGTACTGTACACCTACCCCGCGTTCGACCTGTCCGTCGCGTATACCATCGAAGAGTACATCGTCGACTCGAGCGGCGTAGCCGCGTGGCCTTGGGGAAATCTCAATCTCTCATTGCAGCCGAACTCCTGGATAAGCCTCACGACTGCCTACCTGGACGGCACTTTCGGCACCCGGACCGTGGTCTGGAACTCGAACCAGACTACGAACCAGTTCTACGCAGCGTTCGCGGTCCCAGACCCCGATCCGGCCACCACCGCGAGCTTCGTGGACTACAGGCAAGAGCAATCGGCGACGCCTCCGGTGAAGATCGTCGGCCCAATGAGGTATTCCTCTCATACCACCGAGAGAGTGCTTGGGAAAAAGACTGTAACGGAGTCCACCCAGTACTACACCGAGACCGATGACTATCGCCACTCGGGCCTCACGTATGTCTTCCAGGACAAGAAGCACAAATGGGCGGAGGACACATACATCACGACGCGCATGGAAGAAGACACCTCACTCGGGGTGAAGAAGATCCGCTCCGTCGGCGAGGTCGGCACTGACCAGTACTACATCGACAAGGTGGACATCGCCCTGTCGGGAGGCAAGATCTCCTACAAGAGCACCCATGACGTTTACGACAAGGCGCTGCCCAGGGGTGGTGATCGCAAGGCGAAGGACTACGTAGCCTTGGACGTGCTGGAGGACAGCGCGGGGGCCGGCACCTTCACAGGGACCATGCAGGAGACGCAGGGCGACACGGAGGTTGTCCGTGAC
>Ga0315288_10011935_pt1 | contig 10927 bp, 6 predicted proteins | sample YL17G11_20_MG_FD_203454 | JGI IMG/M metagenome (GOLD analysis project Ga0315288, IMG submission 203454) | Sediment microbial communities from Yellowstone Lake, YNP, Wyoming, USA - YL17G11_20 | ecosystem: Environmental > Aquatic > Freshwater > Lake > Sediment | place: USA: Wyoming | collected...
CTCCAGACAATGGGCAAGACGCTGGAGGAACTCCACGGCCGAACGGATTTCGATTTCTTTCCCGAGCCATTGGCGAACAAGTACCGTCGGGATGATTGCCGGGTCATGCAGACCGGGGAGGTCTTCGAGGACGTGGAGAAGCACCACACCCCCCAAGGCCGGGACTTGTTTGTCCAGGTTCTCAAGACGCCGGTGCGGGATGCGAAGGGAGAAATCACTGGTGTCCAAGTGCTCTTCTGGGATGTGACGGATCGGGAACAGGCCAAGCAGGAACTGGCCTACGAGGAGGAGCAGTTCCGGGCCTTCCTCGAAAACATCCCGGATAACGTCTATTTCAAGGATCGGCAGTCGCGGTTCGTGCGGATCAGCCGGGCGCTGGCCGAGCGGTTCCATCTCACCGAGGCCGCTCTGGTGAAGGGTAAGAGCGATTTCGACTTCTTCACGGAGGAGCATGCCCGTCCCGCCTTTGAGGACGAACAAGAGATCATGCGCACCGGGCAAGCCGTCATCGCCAAGTTGGAGAAGGAAGTCTATCCGGATGGCAGGGTCACGTGGGCCTTGACCACCAAAATGCCGTGGCGCGACCGGCAGGGGACCATCATCGGCACGTTTGGGATGTCCAAAGACGTGACTGACGTCAAACGCACGGAAGAGGCCCTGGCCCAAGCCAGCAGCCAGCTGCAGACCCTCCTGGACCATGTGCCCGACCGAATCTACTTCAAGGACCTCCAGTCGCGTTTCATCCGATGCAGCAAAGCCGTGGTTGAGCCGCTGGGCATGAAGAACGCCGACGAGGCCATCGGCAAGAGCGACTTCGATTTCTTCCAGGAGGAGCACGCCCGGCCGGCGTTCGCGGACGAACAGCGCATCATCCGCACGGGTGAGCCCGTCATCGCTAAGGAGGAGAAGGAAGTCTGGCAGGACGGCCAGGTCACCTGGGTGCTCACCAACAAACTGCCCTTGCGCGACGGGGAGGGCAAGATCATCGGCACCTTCGGCATCTCCAAGGACATCACGCAACTGAAACTGGCCGAGGAGCGAATCGAGCAGGTCCACCGCCAGCTCCTGGAAACCTCCCGCCGCGCGGGAATGGCGGACGTGGCCACCGGCGTGCTTCACAACGTGGGCAACGTCCTCAACAGCATCAACGTCTCCACCAATCTGCTGGTCGAGCAGGTCAAGGCTTCGCGCGTCCACAGCGCGGCCAAACTGGCGGATCTGTTCGAGGAACATGCGGCCGACCTGGGCCAGTTCCTGACCGAGGACGAGCGCGGCCGGCAGGTGCCCACCTACCTGAGACAACTGGCCGACCGGTTGCGGGAGGAACAGGCAGGGTGGCTGCGCGAGTTCGAGTCGCTGGCCCGGAACGTGGACCACATCAAGGAGATCGTGGCGATGCAGCAATCGTATGCGCGGGTCTCGGGGGTGGCGGAGACGGTGCCGGTGCGGGAGCTGGTCGAAGACGCGCTGAAGATGCACTCGGGGGCGTATCTGCGGCACGCGGTGAACCTGGTGCGGGAGTATGAGGAGGTGCCGCCCATCACGGTGGACAAGCACAAGGTGCTGCAGATCCTGGTGAACCTCTTGCACAACGCGAAGTATGCCTGTGACGAGGGCGGGCCGGCAGAGAAACGGGTGGCCGTGCGGATCGCCCCGGCAGCGGGCGATCGGGTAAAGATCGAAGTGGCGGACAACGGCATCGGAATCGCCCCGGAAAACCTGACCAGGATTTTCGGGCACGGGTTCACGACGCGACCTTCAGGGCACGGGTTCGGACTTCACAGCGGAGCGCTAGCGGCCAAGGAACTCGGCGGCACGCTGACCGCCAGCAGCCCCGGTCCGGGCCAGGGTGCCGCCTTTGCGCTCGAGCTCCCCCAGGTGCCGCCGGAAAACCACGGCTAGCGCGGACGGACCTTGCTGCGTTACTTTCCTCAGGCTTTCCTCGTCATCGCCGGAATGATGGGGGAAACTGGACCTGGTCTCATGCGGCCTTCCAGGAAGCTCGCCGTCGTTTCTCGCGATTGGGGTCCTCCTGACCAAACTGCTCGAGCTGCGGCATTACCCAGCGTCGTGCGCTTGCCCCCTTCGGCCGCCCGCACATGGGTGTTCCCAGTTGGCACTCCTGTACCGGGATGGTGAAGCCGCTTGCCTTCGGACCGACGCGGAGGTTAAGTAGGCCTCAGCCTTTAAAGAACGGATCCCTATGCCCGACGCCGAGCTACAGACCCACGTGAACCCTAATTCTGTGTTGGCCGTCATCCTTGGAGGCGGCCAGGGCACGCGCATGTTCCCTCTCACCAAGGAGCGCGCCAAGCCGGCGGTGCCGCTCGCGGGAAAGTACCGCTTGGTGGACATCCCCATCTCCAACTGCATCAACTCCGGGCTCAAGCGAGTGTACCTCCTGACCATGTTCAACTCCGCCTCCCTGCACCGGCACGTCACCGCCTCCTTCAAATTCGATCAGTTCTCCAACGGGTTCGTCGAAATCCTGGCGGCCGAGCAGACCCTCACCGACACGTCCTGGTATCAAGGCACCGCCGACGCGGTGCGCAAGAACCTGATTCACCTGCTCACTCATCCGTTCGAGTACCTGCTGATCTTGAGCGGTGACCAGCTCTATCGGATGGATTTCCGCCAGATCCTCACCCAGCACGTCGCCAAGAAGGCGGATCTGACCGTCGCCACCATCCCGGTCCGGCGCGGGGAGATCGCCGCCCTGGGCATCATGCAAATGGACGATGACTTCCAGATTCAGCGGTTTGTCGAGAAGCCCAAGGAGCCGGAGATCCAAGACTCACTCCGGTTGGATCGGAAATGGTACGGTGAGCTCGGCATTCAGTCCGACGAGGACCTCTTCCTCGCCTCCATGGGCATCTATGTCTTCGACCGGGAGGTGCTGGTGGAACTGCTGCACAACGACTACACGGACTTTGGCAAGCATATCATCCCCGGGGCCATCAAGACCCATCGGGTCTATTCCCACGTGTTTCAGGGCTACTGGGCAGATATCGGAACCATCCGCTCGTTCTTCGAGGCGAACCTCGAGCTCACCTCGGTGCTCCCTCGCTTCAACTTCTTCGACATGAACGCGCCCATCTACACGCGGCCTCGCTTCCTGCCGTCTTGCAAGGTCAACGGGGCGACGGTCGAGCATTCTCTGATTGCGGACGGCTGCATCATCAACAGCGCGCGCATTCACCATAGTCTGGTGGGTTTGCGCAGCGTGATCGGTGAAGGCAGCTACCTGTACCGCGCGGTGGTCATGGGCAGCGACTTCTACGAATCTGCGGCCTCCATCGCGCAGAACGAGGCTGAAGGACACCCGCGCATCGGCATCGGCCGGAATACCCGGATCGAGAACGCGATCATCGACAAGAACTCGCGGATCGGCGACAACTGCGTGATCTCGCCTGCGGGCAAACCGGCGGACGTGGACCACCCGCTCTACTTCATCCGCGACGGTGTCGTCATCATTCCCAAGAGCGGCTGCATCCCTCACGGAACCATCATCTGATCAGCAGGGAACCGTGGCAAGCGGTTTGCTCAAGAGGGAGTGCGACGCATTGCCGGCGGTCATCAGTCCTGAAACAGGGCATTCGCGCCCGGGGACTGCTCCATTCTGAACCTGCCACGGGAGACCAGGGGAGCGTGATGAGTCGGTTCGCTGTGCGTCGCTCGTGATTATGACGTTGCAGCAAGCCGAAGCCTACATCCGGGAATACCGACAACTCCTCTCCGAAGATCCCCGACGCGGCAGCCGGCGCAATCCGAACCTCCTTCCTACCTCCAAAGACAACCTCCTCCGGGCCATCAAACTCCAGATGGCTCAACTCTACTACATCAATGCCCACACCGAGGAGATGCTCAAGCCGTTGATTGATGCGGCGATTTTCGTGGATAGCTTCAGTCTCCTTCCGCTGGACACCGCGAACTTCATCAATGCGATGCAGCAACGGCGGGCGGAGCTCAACGACTTCTACCTGGACCTGGTCAAGATCAACCGCAGCGACCGTTTCTTCTGGCAGCGCGTTTATGCGTTGTGCGGTGTGAGCTTCGAGACGCGGCGTTCGACCTTCATTGAGAATCTCAAGCTCAAGCTCGGCATCGGCGTCACCGAAACGTCTGATCTCCCGCTGGCTAACCGCACCCCGATGAAGCGCATCACGATCGATTAGCTCATCGGCGGCGGCTTGATCGCCCCACAAACCTTTCGGCTCCCGGAACTCGGTGTATGGACTCTGGTCTCATGAGCGCTGCCGTAATCGCTGGATTACCTCTTCGCAGACGCCTTCGGCGGCTCGGGGTCGGCCCAACCGCCGGGCCGCCCGCGCCATCGTCCTGAGCTTCGTCGAGCCGAACAGTTGTTCGATGCGAAAGGGCAGGTCCTCGACCCGGTTCACTTTGGCCGCCGCGCCGCGTTCGAGCAGAAAGTCGCTGTTGGCGCTCTCCTGCCCAGGGATCGGGTTCAGGATGAACAAGGGTTTGCCCAGCGCCAACGCCTCAGCGGTGGTCAGGCCGCCGGGCTTGGTGAGCACCAGGTCCGCCGCGGTCATCAACTCGGCCATGTTGGTCACGAAACCCAGCACGTGCGTCGGGTGCCGGTAATCGCGCGCTGCCAGTTCGGCCCGCAGTTCCGCGTTGCGCCCCGCGACCGCGAGCGTCTGCAGCGGCGTTTCGACCCGGTCCAATGCCGTGAGGATGTCTGCCACCGGCCCCATGCCAAGTCCACCACTGAGCACCAGCAAAACTGGAAGGTCGTCGCGCAACCCCAGGCTCTTCCGCACTGCCAGCGAATCCGGCGTTTGCGTGAACTTGCCGGCGACGGGGATGCCCGTCACGGCGACCAGCGCCGCACTGATGCCGCGCGCCACCAAGCTGGATTTCGTTTCCGCCGCCGCCACGCAGTAAAGATCCACCGCCGGTTCCAGCCATAGCGCGTGCGCCTCATAGTCCGTTACGACGCAGGCAGCGAAGGGATCGATGCCTCTGCCCGCCAGATGGCCGAGCACCTCGACCGGCAGGAAGTGGGTGCAGATCACCGCCTCGGGGCTGAACTCGCGCAGGTCTCGGACAAAACGGCGGTTGGTGGCCCGCGCGAAGGCCCGGCGAAATCGCGTCAGCCTCCGCACCAGCGTGAGATCATCCGTCTGGCGGAACATCAACCCCCAAAGCTCCGGGGCGTGTTCCACCACCTTCACATAACCGCGGGCATAGATATGGCGCTGGAGCTTGGGCACGAAGTCAAGGAGGTCCACCCGCCGAACGAGGTCGTGCGGACGCAGCCGCCGCCACGCTTCTTCCACTGCCGCCGCGGCCTGCAAGTGGCCCGCGCCGGCCGTCACCGTTGCGATCAGAATGCGCATGGGTTTACTCCTCCGCAGGCGGGTTCAGGTCAGAAAGGAGAGAAATCCCAGCGCCGCGGCGGCGAGCCAGATCAACAGCACGGCTCGTGTGCGGCTGAGACCGCGCCGCACCAAGCGATGGGAAAGGTGGTTCGTGTCTCCCACGTAGAAGGGTTTGCCCAGCCGCCACCGCAGGAGCACGACCCAGACGAGGTCGCCGAGCATCACGCCCAGGATCAAGAGCGGTTTCAGCACCGCCAGGGGAGCGGGGTGCGGGCGCGTTGAGAAGCTGGGCAGGATGGCCAGGACGGCGAGCAGATAGCCCACCACGTGGCTGCCGGCGTCTCCCAGGAAGGCCGAGGCGCGGGGGAAGTTGAACGGCAGAAACCCCAGCAGCGCGCCGCAGGCCAGGAATCCCAGTGACGCGACCAGATACTGGCCGTGGATCGCACCGGTCCAGGCAAAGCACCAGGCGCCGACAAAGCCCAACCCCGCGCACAAGCCGTTCATGTTGTCCATGAAGTTGCAGGCATTGGTCACGGTCAGAATCCAGAGGAGCGTGACCGCATAGCTGAACAGATCGCTCTCGACGAAGAGCGTGATCCGGACCCCGGAAGCCGCCACGAGGCCGGCGATGAGAAGCTGGCCGCTGAACTTCGCCGCCGGGCGCAGCTCATGGCGGTCATCCAGCCACCCCAACACGCCCATCGCGACGGCCCCGACGAAGATGGCCAGCAGTTGGGCGGCGCGTCGGCTGAACCCGTAGCCCAACACGCTCGCCGTCTGAGCATCGAACAGCCTGGCCGTGATCGCAGGGCCTTCGCCCGTCCCGACCCAGGGCCCCGCCGACCAGACGCCGCCCATCAGCAGGGGCGCCATCATGCCGGTGAGCACCGCCAGTCCCCCGGCGAGCGGGATGGGCGCATGGTGAATTTTGCGGTGGCCAGGGTCATCCACCAACCCGGTTTGCAGGCACCACTTGCGCCAGAGCGGCATCGCCAGCCCCGTGACCGCAAAGGCACTCAGGAAGGCCGCCCCATAGACGTTGAAGGGAAAGCTCATCGTGCGGGCGCCGGGGAAATCGAGGCCAGCAATCGGAGGTAAAGCGCATGGAGATCCCCCACCATTCTCTCGACCGGAAAGCCCTCGCGCACGAGCGCGCGGCCCCGGTCGCCGAACTGGCTCCTCAGTCCTGGATCTTGCTCCAGTTGGAGGATTCGCCCCACCAAGCCGCGCCGGTCTCCGGGCGCGAGGAGGAAGCCGGTTTCATTTTCCCGACACACCTCCCGTGCTCCGTCGCAGTCGTAAGTGATGATCGGCTTACCGGCCGCCAATGCCTGGGGTAGCGAGCGCGCCAACCCCTCGCGCAAGGAAAGATGCACCAGCACGTCCATCAGAGCGACGTATTCCGCCACCGCCGTCGGTGGCACCAACCCCGCGAATACGAAGTGGCGGGTCAGGCCTCGCCGGGCGATCTCGTTTTCCAGGCGCGGCCGCCAGGCGCCCTCACCCACCAGCAGGAAGCGGATGCGGGGACATCGCCGGACCAAGTCGGGCGCCACCGCGACCAGATCCTCGTGTCCCTTGAGCTTGAAGAGCCGGGCGATCTTGCCGACGACGAAGTCGCCCGAAGTGAGACCGAGTCGTTCGCGCAACGTCGCGTTCGGTTTCGCGGAGAGGAACGGACCGAGCGGAAAGCCGCTGAAGATCCGCGAGTATTGATCGGGCCGGCCAATCCCAGCGGCGAGATACTGCCGGCTCATGGCATCGGCCACCGACACGAAATGCGTGGTGAATCGTCCGGCGAAGCGCTCGGCTGCGGTGAATGCCGCATTCGCCAGGAACCCTTGAAAGGCCCCGAAGGACGGCCCGTGGATCGTGTGCACGATCACGGGAACATCCGCGCGACGAGCGGCGAGCCGTCCCAGAAGGCCGGCCTTGCCGCTGTGGGTGTGGACAATGTCGGCTCGCCAGCTCCGCAGCCAGGCGGTCAGGTGTCGCAAGGCGCGCCAGTCCTTCCACGGATGAACCGGTCGCACCAGGTCGGGCAGCGTGGTCAGGAGCCCCGGCACGCTGGACAACTCAGGTTCCAGCGAGCCTTCCGGCCCGATGCTGGGGCCGGACAGCAGCCGGACTTCAACTCCCGCCTTGCACCGGAGTCCCAGAACGGACGCGATCGTGTTTTCCTGCGCGCCACCCACGATCAACCGGGTGATGATGTGTGCGACGCGCATCCGGCGAGCTCATTTGCCGCCGGCTTTCAACTGCTTCAGCCGGTCGGCGACCTCCCGGGCCTCGTCGGTGTTCGTCCGGGCGAACTTCAAGTAGGCTTCGTAGTTCTGGATGGCGGCGGCGGTATCTTTGCGTCGGAAGGCGATTTCCCCCAGGCCATAGTAAGCGGCATACAGGCCTGGCATCTGGGTGGTGAGCGTCTGGTAATCGGCCTGCGCCGCGTCCAACCGATCGCTCTTCAGGTTGGCGATCGCCCGGTTGAGCAAAGCGGCCCCGTTGCCCGGCTCCAGTTTCAGCACCTTGTCCAGCGGTGGCAAGGCGTTGCTGAACTGCTTGGTTTCGATGTAGAGCGCCCCCAGGGTCAGAAGGGTGCCCACGTTCTCAGGCGCCTTCGTCCGCGCCGTGTTCAGCGTGGCCTCGGCCTGGTCATACGCCTTCTGCTTCATCGTGACGTAGGCCTTATCGAGCAGGACACGCACGTTGTCGGGCGCCCGCTGCAGTTGTTGCTCGATCACCTTCAGGGCATCGTCCCACCGTTCTCCCTGGAGGCGGATCTGCAACTGGGTTTCGAGCAGAGCGTCTGACTGGGGATGGTGCTGGCGGCCGACAGCCAACAGGCGCTCGGCTTCCTCGGTCTGGCGCTGGGCGAACCGGGCCAGCGCTTCGAGGCGGATCAGATCGATCTCGACCCTGTCGAGAGCAAGGCCCGCGGTCGGGAGCGCACTATGCACCTTGATCTCGTTGAGCGTCTCGAGGACCTTGTCCGCCAAGCCCACGTTGAGGAACACGCTGGCCAGCCAGAAACGGGCCTCGAAGGTGTTCGGCTCAAGCTGGATCACCCGGCGGAACTGAAGGACGGCTTGGTGGAAGAGGCTCTGTTGGGCGAGCATCTGGCCCAGGCTGAAACAAAAGCCCGGCTCGTCCACCGGCCCGTTGGCCGTCAGCATGGCATTCCACGAACGAAACTTGGGCCCAAACCGGTCTTCGACGGTCTTGCCGAGTTCGAATGGCTTGGGGGAGCCCATGCGCAACAATTTGTTGAACGGCAGGTTGATCTCGGCCGCCACCAGATTGTCCGGATTCAACTTGGCGGCGCGTTCGAAGCACTGGCCGGCTTCCTCCAGGCGCCCGTTTTTCTGGAGTTCCACACCCCAGAAATTCAGCGCACGCGAGTACCATTGGCCCACCGCTCGCGCATCCGTAACATCCCGGGCCGCCAACGGCACGAGCCGTTCCAGGTGCGGCCAGAGGTTGGTCCAGTATTCCTGATTTCGGCGAATCGATTCCTCGGGCAGCGGTGGCGGGGTGATTTCGTTGGTGTTGTAGCTGGTCAAGCGGTACGCCAGTCCTTCGGGACGAAGGTAGAGCGGCTCGAAGTAGTAGCCGAAACTCGGATGGAGGTAATAGACTGCGTTGCTCAAAACCAGGCCACTGATCTCGGCCATCAGCACCGGCGGATCAAACCGGGCGGTAAGCTGGTTCTGCGGCGGCAACGCCGGCCAGAGTCCGGGCGAGGCGTTCGTAAGCCGGCGTTGATAGACCGGGTAGGAAAGCAAAGCCGAGTTGACCAGCAAATGATTGGTGGAGGCTCGGGCTTGGTTGAGGTAGGTCTGCGCCAGGGCCAGCAGACTGGGATGGTCGCTGATCGCAACCGCACCCTGTTTCGGCAGGCTGCGGATCATCTGCTCGGCGAAAGATCGCAGCAGCAGACCGTTGTTCGCCCGCATGTTGGGCAGGTTCCGGTACGCCAACGCGGCCGGCGCTGCGACCACGATCGCCCAGACCAGCGCCAACACGACCCCGTTCACCAACTGCGTCGTGCCCGAATCGTGACGTCCGCTGCGCGACTCGCGCAGGCCGAAGACGAGGAGGAAGTAACCGACGAAATACCCCAGGCAAAGCGCCCCCACGTAATAAAAGGTCAGGAACGGGACGCCCACCAGGGCCTCGCCCATCCGCTGCAGCAACTGGTCCATAAGGTGCCGCACGCTCCCCGGCAGGTCGAAGGCCACCCACAGACCCGCCACCAGGAATAAACCATGCATCAGCTTCAACCCGACGCTCGTCAGCAGGTTGCCCAACGCGCTGGTATCTCCGACCGTGGAGGGCCAGCGAATGCCGATCAAGAACACGGGCAACAGCGAAGTGAAGCCCGCGAACATCACCAGGTAACGGGGGATGGACAGCAAAGCTCTCTTTTGGCCTGCCAACTGCAGCCGCAGTGCCTGCCAGAAGCCCAGACCGGACCCCTCATCGAGCGAAACCAACAGCGGCAACAGCAAGTACAGGCTCAACCCCGCGACGCCGAAGCCGAGCATGCGCCCGATGAAGTTCCAGGCAAAGAAGCCCCGCCCCTTGATCCAGACCAAGGCGACCAGAAACGCCGGGAAGCAGGCGACCATAGCGTAGTTGTTCGTCGTGGCCAAACCGTACACCAGCGCCATGCGCGTCAGCCAGCTTTCCCGCTCATCCAGGCGATACTCCAGCAGGCACCGGATCGCATAGGCAAACAGCAGCAGGTCCAGCATCTCCCCGCTCGCCGAGGTGGCGTGTTCCCAGAACGTCAACTGGAGCCCGCAGATCAGGGTGGCAAACAGCGGGGCGATCCAGGCCACGGGGATGCTGAGCAAGCCGAATTCGCTCCGCTCGCGGTGCCGCTGTTCCCGCGTGCGATCATGGGGTAGGAGCGCGACGGACCGGGCCAGGAGACCCAAGGTCAGCGCGGCGAATATGGCCGCCAAACCGTTCAAACCGATGATCTGTGCCCCCGGCGACAGCCAGCGGAAAGGATACGTGATCAGGAAATGCAGCGGCCGGTCCAACGGCGGCATGATCTCCGGCGTGGTCAGGCTGCCGACGGTCGCCAGGCTGGCCAAGGACACCCAGCGGTTCAGGGTCAGGAAATAAACCAGCAGCGCACCGGCGGCCACCAACCACGGCAAGCGCGACTGAACAAAACTGGAACGGTCTCGTTCTTCCATAGCTTGATCGGGGCTCAGTTGAAACCAAGCGTCGCTGCTTGGCAAGGCCCGTTTCAGGGTTTACGGCGCTCTTCTGACCCGCAGGTCGGCCACACATTCGACGTGCTGCGTCTGAGGAAACAGGTCCAATGGCACCACGCGCACCAACTCATAGACCCCGTCGGCGCAGAGGATGTTCAAGTCGCGCGCCAACGTCGCCGGGTGGCAGGAGACATAGAGGATCTGCGCCGGGCCGGCCTCCCGCACCCGGCGCAGGCTGGGGGCCGGACAGCCTTTGCGGGGCGGATCGAGGATCAACGCCGTGGCGGCGGCGGTGAATCGCTGCAAGAGTCCAGGGAGTTCGTCTTCGACGCGGCCAGCGACGAATTCGCC
>Ga0315288_10011936_pt1 | contig 10926 bp, 15 predicted proteins | sample YL17G11_20_MG_FD_203454 | JGI IMG/M metagenome (GOLD analysis project Ga0315288, IMG submission 203454) | Sediment microbial communities from Yellowstone Lake, YNP, Wyoming, USA - YL17G11_20 | ecosystem: Environmental > Aquatic > Freshwater > Lake > Sediment | place: USA: Wyoming | collected...
GCGGGCTTCATCGAGCGCACGCGCGGCGAGAAGAAGCTGCTCATGCTCGCGATGCCGCGCTACTCCTACAGCTCCATGAACTCGACGTTCGCGAAGGTGGCGGGCCTCGACAAGCAGCTCAAGGTCGCCTCCGAGCTGTTCCCGGACGTGAAGGCCCCGAAGTCTCGTGACCCGGACGCGCTGGCCGCGTACGCGGCTGCGATGCGGGACACCATTCGCATGGAGGGCTCCGACTTCAAGGGGAACCGCCTGACGCACGCGGAGCGCAAGGTCTCGCGGGGCCGGAAGGGTCAGCCGAAGATGATGCCGAACGGGCACCGGGCCTACAACAAGCGCTTCCGCTTCCTCGCCCGGCTGGAGAAGCACGTCACCGCGCGCGCGACCGTCGGAGAGATGCGTGAGCTGGCGATGATCGCCAAGTCCCGGCTGGCGTCGAAGCTCGACGCGAGCATGGTGAAGGACGCCGACACGGCGTGCTTCGTCGCGTACATGACCGCGAAGCTCAACAAGCGGTCCATCTTCACGTTCGGCGAGCAGGAGAAGCCGTACGACGAAATCGCGGACATGCTGTTCCAGCGGCTCACCCCGAAGACGAACTGGCTGGCGGTGGCCTACGTCCACCCGGCTCCGGAAGTCCTCCGGAAGCTGTCCGAGAAGCAGAAGGGCACGCTCCTCGGCGTCTGGTACTCCATCATGGTGCGCGCAGCCAAGGTGCTCGACCGCGAGGCCAAGGGCGGCGGCATCGACCTGAAGGAGCTGGTTGTCCAGCGCGGCAACGACTCCTCGACGTGGAACGAAGCGGCGGGTGCCTTCAACAAGGCACGCGACGGGTGGATGAACTCGCTCTACGCGCTCGGGATGCAGGACGCGCTCGACGCTTACGTGCCGGGCAAGGCTCTGCGTCTGATGGCGGCCGACGTGGTCTACGGGCACCGGGCCTACGGGGACGGTCTCGACCCGAACACGGCGGTCTGGGCGGCCTTGCCGAAGCCTTGGGAGGTCATGCTCCACGACAAGCCCTGCACTCGGGCGATGGTCGAGGAGGCGTGCGCGAAGCACGGAGCGAAGGCAGGCTGGCTCGCTCCGCGTGAGAAGCACGTCACCACGTACAAGCCGACGCCTGAGCTGGTCCACGGCGTGGTCATCTCGTCTCCTGAGCTGGCCGCGCGCCTGAAGGCCGTTGGCTACTTCGGCGGTCCGTCCAAGGGACCGGCGAAGGGCTTCGTGAACATCGCGAAGAAGATGATGGGGCTCACGGTCGAAGTGGACGAGCCGACCGAGCAGCGCGCCAGCCGGTAACACGGCCGGTAGCGAGAACCCGAAGGTCGAAACGAGAGGGTCGTCACCGAGAGGTGGCGGCCCTTTTTCGTTGACAGTCTCTTGACCTACTGATTTGTTGCTTGCACTCGCGACAATAAGATCGCGACAACCGAGGACACATTGAATGACCGCACCAGCGTTTACCAAGGCAGAGGTTGACAGCCACATTCGCGCGTACATCGCAAAGCACGGCAAACCTCCGACTACCGCGCGACGGCAGTGGAAGACGGTCGCTCTCGCGGTGCCCAAATTGTTTGGATGCAGCCTCGCGGAGTTGCTGCGTAAGGACTACAGCGGACTCAAGAGCTGAGCAGGTGAAGTCCTCGACGCTGGAGCCGATCAAGTTCTTCAAGTCCTACTCGCACACGCCTGATAAAGGTGAATCGGACGCAGGGCAGGTCGTCTCTGGCGTCACGATTCCGAAGAAGTGGCAGAACAAGATGGCCAAGCAGCTCGGCGAGGTGTCGTATCGGAGCATCACGACGCCGACGGGTTCGGGGAAGTCCGTCGGGGTGCAGTTGCTGGCCTGCAAAGACCGCGACAACGGTCTCAAGGTGCTCATCGCTGTTCCGCAGTGCATCATCGCGGGGTCGTACGGAGCCCGGAAGCTCCAGCGCCTAGACAAGACCATCACAGATTGGTGCGCGCGTTTCGGCCCGCTGGATGCCAGCAGCGTCAGTCGAGTTCAAGAAATCGTGGACTTTGTTCTGAACCCGGTTCCCGTCACTCCCGCACTGCGGGTTTTTGTCTGTACGCATCAGGCGCTCGTGATGGCGTTTGGGCGTATCAAGGTCATGGGTCTGGATCGCGATCCGTGGATGGGCACTTCGCTGTTCATTGACGAAGCCCACCACGTTCAAACGTCTGACGCAGATACGGACGACACGGAGATCCAGAACGGACTCGGGGGTGTGGTGCGACACTACCTCGACCTCGACTCTGCACCCGTGACGATGATTACGGCTACGTGGGGCCGCTCGGACAGTCAGATTCTCCCGGCTGTGGACTTCCACAAGTTCAAGCGCTTCTACATGAGCGTCTACGAGTATCTCGCGACGTGTCAGTACCTCCAAACGGTGGAGCAACGTTTCGTCATCGGTCCGATGCTTTCCACGACCGAGCAATTGCTCGAAAGGACGGAAGCGAAGACCCTCGTCTTCTTTCCGCGAGTCGGAACCTGTTGGCTGCCCACGGTGGAAGCGAAGACGAAGCTGGTGGGTGACTTAAAGCGGCTCATCAGCCGGAATCCGAAGCTCAGGCACAAAAGGGTGCTCGACCTCGTTACGCTCGAAGGACGCGATACCCGCGTTGCGGAGCTGCGCAGAGCCCTCGCGGCAAAGGATGCCGCGAAGCTCCCCGACATCATTCTGACGCTGAACATCGGGACCGAAGGCTTTGACTACCCCGAGCTGGGGTACGTGATTCAAATGGCTCCTAGAGGGTCCATCACGGAGTCTCGACAGATTCAAGGACGATTGTTTCGAGACGTGTCCGGCAAGCCGACGATTCGGACCGACACCGTGCTCCCCACGGAGAACGGTGAAATCCCTGACGACGACATTCGGGGCTTCCTTAAAATAATGATCGTTTCGATGATTGAGGACTTGCAGTTCTACACGATTAGCTTGCGAGCCAAAAAGCCGCTTGCGACTTCTGAGAATGAGGACGAGCCCGCCTCCTTGGCCGAAGGTTTGATGCTGGACGACGACGTAGCCTCCAAAACGCTGAACAAGCTCGCAAATTTGATGATCGCCTCTGAGGGAGACGAATCTAAGGTGGCGGAGGAGTTGACCGCGTCCATCGTGGATGAACTGTCACGAGAACGGCCTGAGCTGTTAAATCCGAGCACCGTCGCCACGGCGACGGTGAACCTCGTGAAGGGGTTTCTCAGCCGCACGACCAAGCGAAGAGCCGCAGAGCTGGACTTGGACTTGGATCTGAAAGAGGAAATCCTAACAGGCGACTTCGGCTTCATTCGACTGCTGAGTTATCTGACCGGTCATCGCGATTTGAAGACCTTGAAAAAGGCGCTGGAACGGGGCGTCCCGTTGTTTACACGCGCTGACGTTCATACGCATATCGTCGCCTTCATCGCCAAATACGGAAAACCGCCGACATTCACGAGCGGGAAAATAGACGGCGACCCGCACAACAGAGGTTGGAGCACGCTGGCTTGGGCGGTTCCTCGACTTTTCGGATGCTCGTTCGTCGAGTTGCTCTGCCGTGATTACGGGGGAAGCCGAGCGCCGTTAGTGTGGACGAAGGAAGAAATAGACGAGCGCATTCGGGCGTACGTTCGGAAGCACGGAAAACCGCCGACATTCACGAGCGGGAAAATAGACGGCGACCCGCACAACAGAGGTTGGAACGCGCTAGGTTGTTTTGTTCCTCAACTTTTCGGATGTTCGTTCGTGGAGTTACTCGGACGCGACTATGGAGGTGCGCGTCGAGCGCCGTGGACCGCCGCTGAAATTGATCGACTTATCCGCGCGTATATTCAGACGCACGGAAAGCCCCCGTCATTCCAGAGCGGCGTGATCGAAGGTGATTCGCACAACAGATCGTGGAAGGCGCTTGCGAGCATCATCCCCAAACTATTCAAATGCACTTTTATTGAACTGCTCCGTCGTGATTACGACGGCAGTTCTCAAGCGCCGCCCTTCACGCGAACCTCAATTCCTCCTCTCATTTACGCGTATATCGCCAATCACAAAAAGCCTCCGACTGTTACGAGCGGTAAAATCGAGGGCGACCCTCACGGCAGACAATGGAATGGGTTGGCGCGCGCTGTCCCGAAACTGTTCGATTGCGGTTTTCGCGAGCTGCTCCACCGTGACTTCGGTGGGAGCCGTCGGGGTCCGATGTGGACGACCAAAAAGGAGATCAGAAGCATCATTCGCAGATATTTCACGGAACACGGGAAACCTCCGACTCCTATGAGCGGTAAAATCACAGGAGATCCACACGGGCGTTCGTGGACTTCGGTCACCCGCGCGGCCGAAAGGATTTTCGGGTACGGCCTCGTTGAGCTACTTCGGAGAGAGTTCGGCGGGAATCGCCGAAAGCCTTGGACCTTGAAAGAAATTCACAAATACGTTCGCGTGTACATCGAGAAACACGGCCAGCCTCCTACGAGTAGTAGCGGCAAAATAGACGGCGATCCTTACGGTAGAAAATGGGCTGCGATTGTTACTTACGTGAAAAGGCACTTCGGATGCCCGTTCCACAAACTGGTTCGTCGCGTTCATGGTGTGAGCCTTAGACCTCCCCCATTGACTCGCAAAAACATCGACCAATTCATCCGTGCGTACATCAAGAAACACGGCAGACCCCCGACGCTTAAAAGCGGGAAAATAGATGGAGATCTGGGAAGAACTTGGTTCGCCGTTGGTGCGCCCGGCTCCGCCGTCTGGCGACTCTTCGGCTGTACTCTGTCCGAGCTGCTTCGCAGCAAATACGGCGGAAGTCGTCGCAATCCAAGCGACCGAGAGTTGAAATGGGCTGAAAACCGACGAGAGGTCGCCTGATGCCCTTACCTTCATGGGGCACTCCCAGAAAGACGAAGGCTCGCTTAGATTCCGTCATTATCCCTTGGCGAGAGCTGACAAGGCTTCAATCTCTTCCTCAGTGTTGCCAGTATTGGACGCTGAACGGAAACATGCTCGACGAGCGACACCCCGCGCGCTTAGACCTCTGTTGTGAACTGCGCCAGATGCTGACCGAAGGGCTAATTACTTCGAGTCAGTTCCACGGCGTAGAAAAGGATGCTCCTGTGCAAGCAGCTAACACGGTTGCGATGCTGAACGAGTTCCCAGTTGAGACTGCGCGACCGCACCTGTACGCGGGGGACCTCGTGCGGGTGTTCGACGCAGCCTCAGCGTCGAAAGACTTTCGTCCGGCACTTGTGAACATCGACACTCCTGTCTCGCCGAAATACGGATTCGAGCCTTTGGCCGGGGTGCTCGCGGTTCTGAACTGCTTGGACTACCCGGTGATGGTCGTCTGGAATGTCGTCGTCGAGGACCGTCTCAAAGGCAAGCATCGAAACAATCGTGGACAACTTGAACGGTTTCGCGACCACGAGTTCCTGCACCACACGTTGGAGCGCGGAACGTGGCGTGGGTACGGACAGTACGCCTACGACGGAACCGCCACCCACTCCGTTTCCAAGATGATGTCTCACGTCTTCTGGAACGGATTTGCCGGAAAGCAAAAGAGGCAGGCCGTATGACCCCGCGCGCGCTCGCCATCTTGCAATGGTTCAAGACTCGGGGTTCTCGTGGAGGCACGACAGACGAGTGCGAGAATGCGCTTGGGTTGGAGAACCTTCACACCCGAGCGAACGAGTTGGTTCGCGCGGGCAGGCTGGAGCTGACGGCGGAGCGTCGGCTTACGCGCTATCGCCGACAAGCCATCGTCTACCGCTACCGCGAGTCGAATGCGCTTGTGCCGACGGTGGCGCGGCTGAAGAGGGTCGAGCTGACGGCACAGGACGCCAAGCTGCTCAGCGCCGCAAGGAGCTACGTAAAGTCCAAGCGCTCAGCTCGCACAGACGTGCAGGTCAAGGCGGCCATCCTGAAACTGTTGCGCACGCTGAACGCACCTGTCAGGTAGAAGTGCCAAGCGAGGTCTGGTAGAGAAGTACCAACCGGGGATGAACGGTTTCGACGAGGGCAAGGAGAACTGTAGATGCGAGCCGGGGTTGATCAGCACTGGTCCCCGTAAAAAGCCGATCACGACTCAAACGCCAACGACAATGTCGAAAGCGCTCCGATGCTCCGCGCCGCGTAGTCTGCGGTTCGGGTTCTTCGGAACCTCAGTGAAGTCGAAAGACCTCTCACTGCGTAGACCGGGCAGGACGCCTTGAGTACCCGGACCCTACGTCAAACACGAGGCTGTAGCGTCGCCGGGCTGACCGTGCCCTGACGTGAAAGCAATTCGGTGGCAGGACGAGGAATCGTTGGACTGGTAGCCCGCCTCGGCACCGCCTGACAGAACGGGAAGCCAGCTACGCTCGTAGTATCTGCGGCTCAAAGGCTTTCGGACCGGGGTTCGATTCCCCGCATCTCCAAGAAGGACCGGACCCCTGAGTAGGCCGGTGGTGGAGGCGACCCAGAGAACCGGGTCGCCCCCGTAGTACCCGCTCTACGCGGCAGTGAAACCATCGAAGCGTTGTTCGGCACCTGCTCGGCACCACGCCTCGTTTCGACGAAAACTCTACTTCTTCACTTCGTCAGCCCAGCGCCAGTACCTGCCGTGCGCCGGTTGCAACGTCGCATGAACCACACTCGTCTCACGTTCGATTTGCGTACCGTACTGGTCCGCCTTCGATGCGTCCCCGCTCACGAACACCACGTTGCAGCCGGGTTGTCCGGTCGGGCTCTGGTACGACGGAATGTCGCCCCAGACGACGGTCACCAGTGCGTTGTGCGCCTTGGCGAATTGGTCCACGTACACGATGCTGCTGCCCACTTCGAGCTTCCGTTCCATGTTCACTGCCTCGCTTTGTTGCGGCTTCATTGCCGCGTACAGCGGGCTCGCGGAAGGTAGCAGATCCACCGCGCTGTCGGAACACTGGACCTAAGTCGCAAGCGCCTAGTATAACTCGCAGTCATGACCACTTTTCGACAGGTTCTGCCCAAGTTGGAAGCCCTTCACGAACATCTCGTTGAGGACCAAGTGGAGGAATCGGTCATCGGGTTGTCGGATATTCTCGAAGGCGTCGGGTACGAGATTGCCGACGACACGTCGGTCGAGCAGCTCTTCGACTTCGCCGAAAGCTTCATCGACTCGACCGAGTTTGAGGGGCTGGACGAGGCGACCAAGAAGGGCTGGAAGATGATTTTCGGCAAGATGAAGAAGCTCGGCAAGGCGGCTCTGCGCGGCGTCAAGAAGACGGTCAAGAAGGTGAAGCAGGGCTACCACCAGAATCGCGCGAAAGCAGCCGTCAAGCGCGCCGACGCGGTCCCGTCGAAAGGTGGTCGCAAGGCGTTCAGCGGCCACCTGAAGACCGCCGCCAAGCACGCGCGCAAGAGCGGCGACAAGGGACTCCAGAAGACCATCGGTTGGGCTCGGCAGGCCCTGAAGCCCGCTTAGGTCAGTCGTTGGTTCCTACGGGAGCCAGTCATTGACACTCACATTGTCACCTGCTACGCAGCGCAGATCCACCTGCGAAGGAGACGGCTATGGCCAAAGCTTGGGACAACACTTTGGAGCTGATGGAGCGCGGTGTCGCGAAGGTCGTTGAGGGCTCCGAGGTCGAGATGCTGACCCGTCAGGGGTGGCGCATCGCGAAGGTCTTGCCGGAGTCGTTCGCTACGAGCGTTCCGGAGTCGATTCCCGTCGTATGCGCAGGACAGAGCTACCCAACTCAAGCTTCTGGTACTCGCGCCATCTCCGTGAGCACCACGCGCTTCCTGATGTTCGAGGACGAGAAGAGTCAGCTTGCGAAAATGGCGCAGCTTGCAGCGGTCAAAGAGGTCTCGCTGAACAAGGCTCAGAGTGACCTGCAAGAGGTTCAAAAGGCGCTGAAGGAGCAGGTCGCCGCCTACCAGAAGGTCTGTGAGAACGAGAAGCGCCTCGCTGAGACGCTCTCGCTGCGCGGAGCTGAGGTCTTCGAGGTGAAGAAGCAGCGCGACTTGATGGAGCGGGACATCGCCAAGATCCGCGCGGCGGTGGGCGAATTGAAGATGAAAGAGATTCTGGCCACTCCATGATTGGAGATCCTCTGTCGGCTGCTGAGCATCGGAAGCTCGTTATCGCCTCGCTCCATGCGCTGGCGAGCCACATCGAGCACACGCCTGAAATCGTCGGCTTCGAGCTGTTGTGGAAGGGCGACGACGACTTCACGCAGAACCTCATGGTTCGACCAGCGAAGCCGGTCGAGTTCATCCCCATTTCCTTCGTTGTGCCCCCGGTGACGTGATGGCGCTTGCAGTCGAGTGGAAACCGGTGAGCGAGCGGGGCTACCGCGAGCACGCCTTCGAAGAATCCGAGCTGACGAGTCTGTGCGGGCGCAAGGAAAAGAAGGCCAAGCAACTCAAGCTGGAGCTGGGTCTCCCGCCGGTCTCGTCGGTGGACGCTAAGTGCCAGACCTGCGAGATGTGCCTCACGAAGCGCAACGAGAAGACCGAATGAATTGCTTCGGGTGCGCCGTGGCGAAAGATCCGCTCGTGAACGAGCTGTACCCCTTTGTCGAAGGGGGCATCGTCACGGACGAACCGATTGCACCGCTCTTCGTGCTCGACTGCCAAGGCTCGACAAATCGCGCCGAGTACCGAGTCGTCGTGGTCTGCCACGCCTGCTTCCATCGTCTCGCGCCGGATATGTGGATCTCCGAAGCGTGTTGGCTGAAGCTCAACCCGACCATCCCCTTCGCTCGGCTGCCGCTGTTGTCCGAGTCTGTTCCCGAAGAGCAGAGGTGGAACCCGTCCTTCTACGAGCCTCTCCCGTGAACGCCGACGAAGCCGCGCAGCGCGCCTGTCAAGAGCCGACGCTCGAAGAAGCCCTGACGTGGATTGCGGTCTGGGAGACCGAGCGCGTGGTGGCACAAGCGCTGGAGTACAAGCGCACGGGAGTCAGCACGGCGGCGCACGGCGGCGGCTGGGACACCTGCTTCAGGGTGCTGTTCGAGCGTGTGCTCATCGACTGGTTCCACGGCGAGGCTCCGCTGGGGGCTCGTCCGTCGCACAAAGGTCCGCGCGTGACCGTCAGAGTCATCAAGCCAAAGCCTCAGCCGAAGCTCAAGTGCCACGGCTGCAAGGCCACGCTGGAGTTCGAGTTCGCCGACCTCATTCCGGGGTACTTCGAGCACGACTGGACCGAGAGCGGACCGGAGGGCGTCGGCATCAAGTGCCCAGACTGCGGAACAGAGACGCAGTGGAAGGCCGCGCCTGATGCGGTCGTCGAGTCCACTTGGGAGAAGAAGGGCAAGAAGGTGCGCGAGTGATTTGGAACGGCAATGTCATGTTCCCGGCGCGCTACAAGCCACTGCCGCCCGGTTACCGCATCATGCAGCTCGACTCGGGCCACTACCTCTGGACGTGGGGCACGCCTGAGCAGTTCGCCGCCGATGACTACTCGAAGGAGGGGCTCATCTCGTGGGACAGGTATTGGGTTCGTCGCTGCGCGTTCGCGCACTTCGAGGGGAAACTGACATGACGATTGAAATCGATCAGTACACGAACGAAGGGCGTCGAAAGATCCGCGTGGACTTCTTCAAGCAGACCGGCAAGTGGTACACGACCGAGGAGCTACCGCTCGACGGCTGGCTACCCGACGACCCCACAGAGCTTGCGCACCGGCTGACGAAAACGACGGAGTTCGAGCAATTCCTCGCGGCCCGCCTCGCCACAACCGTCGAGGGTCAGCCTCGCATCCGTTACAGCGGCATGACGGCGATGACCCTCGACTGGAACGGAGTTCCAGCCACAGCGACGGTCCCTGAAGCAGCTATGCCAAAAGGCGACGAGGTGCTGACCGAGGGCTTCCTCGTGGCAGTACAGGTGCGCGACAGCCATGACCCCATCGAGAGCTGCTGTGAGGTCTCTTTCGGACGGTCTGAGTTCAAGCTCGGCCTGACACGCGAGCAGGCGTTTCGTATCGCCAACCGGATGAATGACCGAAGCTGTGCGAACCTGAACGTCGTACTGGTGCTGAAGGGGTTGAGCAAGTGACGACGGTGCTCGCGGTCGTTGTGATTCTCGGAGTCGTTCTGGTTGTCGCGTTGCGCATGGCGCGCCGACGGAAGCAAGGCCACGCTGGAGTTCGCGTTCTCCGACCTCGCCCGTTCAACCTGCCGACCGATACGAGGCGTGCGATGGGGCGCGAGGCAGAGTTCAAGCGGATGGCGGAGAAGTTCAAGGACCCGCTTTGGGACGACGACGAGGCTCTGAAGAAATGAGTCGCGTGGACTTCGTCGTCGTGGACCGCCTGTTCGAGTTCTACAACCCCTTCCGCCAGTTCTTCGCGCGGAACCCGACGCTCGCGGCCATTCGGAAAACTCCGGTGGTGCCGGGCCGGGACGCGGTCTTCTTCTCTCAGCTCAGCGTTCGCCATGAGACGCGCTGGAACAAAGGGCGGGTGCGGTACTTCGTTGAGCTGCTCGAACACGGAGTGACGTTGGACCCCGTCGAAATCGACAACCAGTGCGACCGGGGACACATCTATGGCCCCATCTTGCTCGACGGCCACCATCGCTTCTGCGCAGCCATCCTGCTGAAAGTTCCCGTTCTTCGAGCCCGCTACGGTGGACGTGTGGATACGCTCCGCTACTTGACGGGCAAAGCTGAATTGCCTCCGGGAGATCTCACATGACCACGAAAACAACGAAGCCCTACTGGTGTTGCGGCACCTGCAAGAGGCCGCTGGCCCCGGTCGGCAAGAAGGGCGTCCGGCAGATGATGGACGACCACCGGCAGATGTGCGCGCCGAGGGCTGGATTTCTCATCAAGCAAGTGGTGCAGGTCCGAGACCCCCGTGTCTGATTTCGACACCCCCGAGCACGCGGCACGTCGGGAGCACTGCAAGCGGTTCGGCCACCGCACCATGAACGAGCTGGAGGTGACGCAGTCCACGCACGGCACCCGGCTGGTGTGCCTGCACTGC